>Ga0265342_10003303_pt1 | contig 13325 bp, 11 predicted proteins | sample 4CB327metaG_FD_203125 | JGI IMG/M metagenome (GOLD analysis project Ga0265342, IMG submission 203125) | Rhizosphere microbial communities from Carex aquatilis grown in University of Washington, Seatle, WA, United States - 4-CB3-27 metaG | ecosystem: Host-associated > Plants > Roots >...
TCCGAGCGCTCGGACAGTTCGTCCCGAACTCTGCCAAGAAGGAGCCCATCGGCGAGGCCGGCATCTCTGATCGGCAGGGCCGAAGGGGTAGTCAAAGCAGATCTCATGGGAGGTGACGCTGAACTCGTCGAGGAGGCCGCGGCATGGATTCGTGGGAAGGTTGCCGAGACTCTCAAGCGCGGCGCCGAGGAGATCGGAGGATACCTGCTCGACAGGTTCTTCCACGGCGATGTGGAGGTGGTGAAATCGAGAAACCCTCACAAGAATGCCTCCTTCCGTGCTTTGGTCGAGAAGTGCGGCACGTCCGACCTACCCGTTTCCAAGACCTGGCTGAACAACGCGGTCGGTATCGCCACCATGGTCCGGCAGCTGCCCCAGACCGCCACGGCGTTCAAGCAACTTCCACCGTCATTCCAGGAGACGTTGCTGCCGCTGGGGGACCCAACGAAGGTCGAGAAGGTGGCAAGGCAAGCGGTCACGAAGGAGCTGTCCTTCCGCGACCTCCGCGACGTCGTCGCTGAAGAGCGCGCGAAGATCCCGAAGGATGATTCGAAAGGACGACCACGAACGCCGGTGATCGTGAAGACACTGAACCGTTCATTGCGGGTCCTGACCTTGGAAGGGGGCAAGCGATCCTTCACGAAGGCCGACGTCGAAGAACTGGATGAGGAGCAGAAGAAGAATGCCCGGGAATCTGTCGAGTTCCTTATGGAGAAGCTGAAGGACTTGGTCGCCAAGCTAAAGAAGGCGTGACGATGGAACCGATCTCAGCGAAGTGCGGGTCAGGGATCCCGACAAGCGCGGCGGTAACATCACAGAGGTGCTGGCTTTCAGTGCCGCCTGGAACCTTTGAAAACTGCACTATCGTCCCACTCAGAGGGACAGTTTCGCGTTAGGTCGAGCATGATGCCTACTGCCCGGGATCGGCGATGCAAAGGCAGGGGTGATGACACCCCTTCCCGCTGCATGGTTGCCGAGGCGTCAGGTAAGCCGATCCGAGTTCTTCTGGTCGAAGACGACTCCTGTGCCGCGGCTGCCATAGAGCACGACTTCAGTCGCAGCGCCCTCAGCGTGACAGTGGCACGCACGCTGGCGGATGCGAGAGCGTCGCTGCTCCACAGCACACATCCCTTCGACGTGGTGATTCTTGAGCTTCGTCTTCCAGACGGCCGCGGAGAATCTCTCTTGCCCGACATCGAAGCCTGCTCACGTCAACCCGCCGTGATCATCTACAGCTCATTTCTCTCCGAACTACGGGCTGACGCATTGGAATATCGCCCAGTCGCCGTTGCGAAACCAGTGAGTACGGCTCTGCTCTTGCGGACGGTGAGGACCGTGGTGCACGGGTATGCCCGGTCGGTCATCGAGCGCTTCGTCAGGCGTTTCAGCCTGAGCAAGCGCGAGACGGAAGCTATCGTTCTGGTAACCCAGGGCCTCAAGGCGAAAGAAATCGCGGCACGCATGATCTGCAGCGAGAAGACAGTTTACGCTCATCTTACTCGAGCATGTGAGAAGGCGGGCTGCCGCGACTATCACGAGGTCGTTGGTAGGCTGTTCGCATTCACTTGCCAGGCTTTGGGACACACCCCGCCCGATCACGCGGCCTTCACTGGTCCTGTCCATCCATCGTCCATGCGACGGTGACCGCGCCAAGAGTCCCGATAGTCCAGAAGAGATTTCACGGCGTCCGCCGACAATTAGGCACGCTGTGGTCCCGCAGTTTGTAGGCGTCATCGATCCTCTCATCTGACACGACAAGATGTAGAAACTTTCTAGGTTTTCAAGCGGTCTACCCTATCCGATGGTGGGGCAATGAGGAAAGCGCGGGCCTCGAGTTTCGCTGTTGAGAAAAAGAGCGGGCACTCTGGTGGGCTTGCTACTTGGGGGCGGCTAGCGCGCGCAGCACCGAACGCACTCCTCACAGCGTGCGGGCCAACCTCAGCCAGGAGAAGGCCATGAAGACCTTCGTGCCGTTGCCTACGCTCACGTCGCACAGCCAAGTCTACATTGCGAAGGCCGAAGACCGGAACGTCTTCGCGGCCTACGTGCGCGGCATCAACGGCGAGTTGGCGGTCAAGATCGGTTCGGGCGCCTGGAGCCCGGAAGGCAGCAAGCGGAACCCGGCAAATACTAAGCTGCTCTCAAGTGGCGAAGACTACGCAGTCTGGGGTGACGGAGGCAGGTGGTAGTGAGCCCAGATAGCTACACCCCACGAGAGTTCGAATCGAATGGCCCGAGACCGAGATGTCGCAGAAGGGTACCGAGACTGTCTCCAGTGGTGCCGGAGCGGTTTACGTTCACAGCAAAAGGAGGCTTCATGTTCACATCCCGCTTTGTACTGTCCAGTGCTTCCGTCCTGCTTGTTTCATTTCTTGCGCGCGCGTCATACGGCCAGGATCTTGCGCCCGTGAAGGATTGCTTCCGGTCTCAGGATGACAAAATGCCCCTCCATCAGCGGCTAAAGAAGCAGGCAGAGATCTGCAGAGCCGCATCGAAGGCTCTACGAGAGCAGGCGGCAAGTCTGCGCAAGGAGGCGGCAGGCATGGGCGAACCAGCGACAAGGACCGGGTCAAGCACTGCAAGCGAGGCAAGGGTAGCCGCGACCGCGGTGACGGTAGATGAGTCTGAAAAAGTGAAAGCTGCAGCCCTCGCCGACTCAATCGATAATGCGGCAGCAGCGACGGACAGCCAAGCCAAGCAAGTTGAGGACCAGAATCCATACCTTCCCCTTGGAAACTGGTCGCTATCCTACACGGCTTTTGTAGGTCTCCTTCGGGTGACCTTAAAATCAAAGCCGGGCACCGCTGACACCTTCGAACCCCTTTCAGGCGCTGGCATGGGCCTCAAGTTCAGCTACAACGGCCTCGACAACGACGGCAAACGAATGGAGCTTTTTGGAGCAGGCGCCGGATTCTATTTTGAACCCAAGATAAAGGTCTCCGGACAGGACGCTACGGCTCAAGCGCTCTCAGCGATAGTTATTGCCTCCGGTCTATCCAAGTTCTACGTGGGCATGACATACAAATTCATTTCCAATGAGTCTGCATTTTCGCGCGGCAATGGCGCGGAGAATATCGGGTTTGTGTTTGGCGGAGGGTTTGACGGAACTATGCTCTAACGCGTGGGGCAGCACCAGTTCCCTCGGGGGGGTGATTTCAGCATGAGGTAGTTTGCGGCAAGATTCGGAGAGAATGGGACAACGGTAGGGACCTACCCTGATCCACTCGTACACCTGGCTCAGACGCTTGAGGCAACAGTCGAAACTTCAAATGGAGGACACAATGGCTAAGCTAGTCGTTTCATCCCAAGAAGGCGATTCTGAACCAAGTCCGGTCAGGATCTGTTTCGAGCGAATCATTCCAGACGACCTCGATGCTGGGAGGCCAGCACGCAGGGCGTTTCGCCAGTACTTGGAAAGCTCGGCTAGAAAAGCCTTGAGCGCCGCCGACCAAGTTCTCGTCGCGCGAATGGCGGTGGTGAACACGAAGAAATGGCCGACGAACACCATCTTGAAGTGCAAATTTCTGGACGGCTCTCCGAAGATGAGGAAGAAGGTCGAGACCGTTGCACACAAGTGGGAGCAATACGAGAATGTGAAGTTCAAGTTCGTATCCGCGGGAGCAGCAGAAATTCGCATCTCTTTCCGGGCAGACCCAGGATCATGGTCGGCGGTTGGGCAGGATGCGCTCAACTCCTCGTACTTTCCACTCCATCAACCGACGATGAACTACGGTTGGCTCCGCGACGGTACTGATGGCCAAGAGTATTCCCGCGTGGTTCTGCATGAGTTTGGGCACGCTTTGGGCTGCATTCATGAGCACCAGAGTCCAAGTTTCGACCGTGTATGGAATGAGAAGGCCGTCTTGGCTAATTTTCAAGGACCTCCCAACTATTGGACCCCTGACCAGATCCGCACCAATGTGCTTGAGAAGTATTCGCCCGACGGAATCACGGCCTCACAATTCGATCCCAAATCGATCATGCTCTACGCGTTCGATGGACGTCTCTTTTCGGACGGAAAAGGGCCGACGAATACCAACGCCGAACTGTCGCCCACCGACATTAAGATGATTAGGCAGATGTATGAGAAGTGATGACGCTTGCCCCCAAGCGACGAACAGCTCCGCGCCGGATCCCACGCTCCGCTCTCGACCATCCCGTGCTGGCCAAGAAATCATTGCCTCGATTCTTGCGCGAAATCTCGAGGATCGGCAGCGAGGGTGGAGTTTAGATTCCGACGGTGTCTACGGCCCGGCTTCGCGAACCGTCTGCACGTCGCTTCAGCGGCAAGAAAGACTCAACACCGATGGAATCGTCGGACCAAAGACTTGGGAGATCACTTTTGCCGGCTGAGTGGTACTCGCAAAACTTCAAGAAGTATTGATGCACATCTCTGGCCCATCACACGCGAGGTAGCCATGAATATCCTGAAACAAATATGGAAGCACCACTCCTCGACGAGACCATCTCTGACCGGGTGGCTGACCGCCCTGACATTCTTCGGAAGTTTGGTCTTCTTCGACGCCACCGCTGAAGGGCAGCCAGCGCCACAAGAAATGCGCCTGCACCTAATCGATGTTGGCCAGGGCGAAGCCATCTTGCTCGAGTTCCCATGTGCCGCCGCACTCATCGACACTGGCGGTGAATCGAACTCGGAGTTCGACAGCACTGAGGCGCTGATGAGCTACCTAGACGGATTCTTTGAGCGCCGCGTCGACTTGAAGAATCGCCTCGACCTTCTCGTGCTCAGCCACCCCCATATCGACCACACACGAGGTGCGAAGCAGGTACTCGCGGCGTACAAGCCAAAGAATGTGGTCACCAACGGCCAGACCGCGGGCTCTGGCAAGGTGGGACAGGTTGCTGCGCAACAGTACGCTTCAGACACCGAGGCGACGCCCTCAAAAGCCGACGACGTCGGTTTCGAAGCAGTGGTAGTCGAAGACCTACCTCAAGGGCGCGGCATCACCGACAGGGTAATAGATCCAATCAAGTGCGCCTCAGTCGACCCCAAGCTGCAGGCGCTCTGGGGTGCTCACCGCCAGAATCCTGGCTGGAAGCAGGCTGTGTTCGACGACGCCAACAATCACTCGGTGGTTTTGCGGTTAGACTTCGGCAGCGCATCGTTTCTCTTCAGCGGGGATCTTGAGAAAGAAGCGATATCGGACATGGTCAGCCGGTACAAGGGGACATCCCTGTTGGACGTGGATGTCTACAAGGTTGGACATCACGGGTCCGACAACGCCACTACCTCCGAGTTCCTGCAGGCGATCACTCCCAAGATGGCGGTCATCTCGATGGGACCCAAGGATCGAGAGACTCAGTGGACAGCCTGGGCGTACGGCCATCCCAGGAAATCAATCATCGATCTACTGCTGGCGAGCGTGTCAGGCGCCAGAGCGGAAGCAACCTTTTCGGACGCCACGGCGGTGAAGACATTTGTGCCCGTGGTGATCAAGAAGGCCGTCTACGCCACGGGTTGGGACGGCACGGTTGTGCTCCAGGCCAAAACGGACGGAACCGTCAATGTGATGGGCACCGCAACAGCGCCCGCTACCAAGCTCGTAAACATCAATACTGCCAATGCAACCGAACTGGCCGAGCTGCCAACTCTTGGGCCGAAGCGTGCAACAGCGATCGTGACGTACAGGACGAAGAAGAGGCCGTTCAAGACTGTCGACGAGCTGACAAAGGTGCCTGGGATCGGTTCGGCCACGTTAAACGCAGTACGAGACCTGGTAACGGTTGGCGACTAGTCTACTGAGGAGGTTAGCCATGTTCCGCGCGTCAATATCGCTGCGCAGTCCTCTCATCGCGAGGCTTGTGCTGATGTGTGCATTTGTTGCTCTCGCGTGGACTTACTATCGGTCCCGCGCGCCGATCGACTATCAGGTAACCGTTGTAGGCGCCCCCTTTTCCATCGGTGCCGGAAACGTTACCACGGTTACCGCCACGCCGGTCGGCCGCGATGGCCAGGTTGTCCCCAATGTCGAACCTACAGACCTGAGTCCCGAACCTTATACCGCTGACGATGGCAAGACCGCTTTCCGCGTACGTCTGAGGTTCGACGGATGCCAGCGCGTCCTCTTCACCGCAGGAGGCGTTCCGTCGCAAATCTACGTTCGGGCGTTGCCCGCAAGCACGTTGGCGCTTGCCATGCTCCTTCTATCGGTCATCGCCGTCTTTGTTCCCTACGCATTGTCAGGGACTGCCGCGAGCGGTGCCAAGGGGGCCTGGTATCAGCTCCTCTCCGAGCCCAAGGGCGGATACAGCTTGTCGCGAGTCCAGCTCTTCGTCTGGTTCCTACCGGCGGCCATTCTATATGGTGCCCTTTCGTTCACGCAGCAGGGATTCGCCGAGATCAACGCCCAGATATCGCTGCTACTGGGCCTCAGTGGCGCCACGACACTTCTTGGCACGGCCACCAGTCCTTCAGCGGCAACGTCATCAAAGGAGAATGAGGCACCGGATCTGCGCGACATGGTCCAAGACTGGAACGAACACGGGGATGTGTCTCGCTATCAATACCTTCTGTTGTCCGTTGTCGGCGTCTTGGTGATGATCGCCGCGTTCTGGCGGCGAATCGAGATGCCGACGGTCCCTTCCCAGTTTCTCTACCTGGTCGCCGGCAGCCAGGGGACCTACCTCATGACCAAGGCGATCAAGGGCGGCAAGACGGCCTCGACATCAGAAACCGAGGCACCGGTCGACCCGGCAACACAGGCGCCAGCTGACTCCTAGAGAGCTCCGTGAGTTGAGAGGGAAATCATGAAGATCGAAAAGTTTCGTCTCGTGAACGACGTGCCGGGTGAACCGCCTGTCACGTTCAAGGAAAGCCCCAATCACGGTGGATCCTTCCAGCCGCGTTTCCTGGTCATGCACTACACGGCCGGGCACACCGCTCAATCATCCGCGGATTGGCTTTGCAATCCGGCGGCGAAGGCATCGGCACACGTCATCATCGGCAAGGATGGAAGCGTCATTCAATTGGTGCCCTTTAACATCGTTGCATGGCACGCAGGAATCAGCTCCTGGAGGGATGGCCAAACCGAGCTGCGGGGTATGAACAAGTACGCCGTCGGAATCGAACTCGACAATCCGGGCCGCCTCGTTCGCGCCGGCACCGGTTGGCGCTCGTTGTCGTTGGGAATCAGTTACCCGGACGATGAAGGCATAGAGGCAACGCACAAGAACGAGACCCAGCCATCGGGCTGGCATATCTACCCTCAAGCACAGTTGGAGACCGCGGTCGCCGTCGCGTCGTTGCTTTTCGAGACCTACAGGCTGGAGGACGTGATTGGACACGACGACATCGCGCCTATGCGAAAGTCGGATCCCGGGCCGGCGTTTCCCATGGCATACTTCCGCGCGCGGCTTCTTGGCCGCGCCGAGGACGGCCCGGAAGCTCCTCCGAAATTCACTACTCTCACGGCGCTCAACATCCGCTCCGGACCCGGCGTGCAATATTCAACCGTCCTTGCACAACCGTTGCCCAAGGGAACCCAGGTCGCCGGTGTCGCCACCGAGGACGGTTGGCGCCAGGTGGACGTCATCGACACCAACAGCGGCATCACGGAGATTCACGGCTGGGTGAATGGCCGGTATCTGAAGTCCGCGAACTAAACCCGATTCGATCCCACCATGGCCGGCGACGCGAGAGTGACAGCGAGTACGGCGAGCGCGGCGCGCACGATGGAGCTTGCCTTGGAAGATGCGGACGCTGGGTCGTCGTGGTCGGATTGGCATCACTCATGCGGCTGCCTTGGAGAGGGCCGGCGTACCGGCGGGTACAGTGCCCAGGTTGTTAAGGATGACTCGCGCGACCTAGCCGGCCTCTGCATCCCACAATCAGGTCCCCCAATGTGGCGGGCGGAGAGGTCTCGGTGTGCCATCAGGGCTGCTGTTCGACTGTTCGCCGCTGCGGTCGCGCTAGCGTTTGACCATGAAGCACCGAAGTCCTTCTCCGCAGCTCTAGGAGGGAGCGCATGCACACGCGGTTGCCATTTCCAACAACGACGTCGTTCAGCGCACCCCACGGCGGCGGCGGGTGGCCGCGCCCTGCGTGGGTTCGAGCGTGACCATCGGGAGGTAAACCAATGAATTATATCCAAGTGCGAAGGTCCGTTGCGTGGTTCGTCGTAGGCTCGCTTTTCGCTGTCTCGTCCAGGGCAGAAGTCAAGAGGGCTAGCTTTTCGACCGGTAGCCAATACCTGCGCATCGAGGTTCTCGACGAGGACCTGATGCATTTCGAATACGCGGCTGGTACGGCACCGACCGGTGCAATCTACACCTCGCCGATGATCCTAAAGACCGACTATACCGGGCCGACCGCCTACAGTGAGTCTGGCAGCGTAGTGGAAACGGGCGAGCTTCGCGCGACCGTGGATCAGCGGAGTCTATGCGTGGCGCTCTTCGACAAACAGCGCCGGGTTTCGCTCAGTACAATCTGTCCGGCTGACTTGAATCGCGACTGGAAGGGCTTGAACATCGCCAAGGGGCAAGCGACCGCCGCGTACGGCCTTGGGCAGCAGTTCAAGCTGACCAATTCCGCCGACGGCGATTGGCTGATGAATGGTGTGCGTGAAGAGCAGCCCGCCGGCCAAGCGCAAACCCACGGCAACGGATTCGTTCCTGTGAAGCCCGCCGGCATGGTCGGCAACATCCAGATGCCGATTCTCTATGTGGTTGGCGGTGCGGGTTTTGGCTATGCGCTGATGCTCGACAACGTCTACAAGCAGCGCTGGGACTTTTCGAACGACCCGTGGCAGGCAAGGATGTGGGGCGACCAGGTTCGATTCTACGTGATGACCGGGCCCGACCTGCCGGATCTCCGGCGCGACTTCCTGGAATTGGTGGGGACGCCTCCGGTGCCGCCGCGCAAGGCGTTCGGGCTGTGGGTCTCCGAGTTCGGCTACAAGAACTGGCAACAGATCGACGGGCTGCGTTTGGGGCTTCGCCGCGATGGCTTCCCAGTGGACGGCTTCGTGCTCGATCTGCAGTGGTTCGGCGGCGTGAAGGCCAACGACCCCGCGAGCGCCATGGGCAGGCTCGACTGGCAGCGAGATGATGTCGGCGGCATCCACTTCGACGATCCCGACGGGCACATCGCCAGCCTGGCCAAGGACAACGTCGGGCTGGTTGCCATCGAAGAGTCGTATGTCAGTCAGAACACCGATACCTATGCCAAGATGACCGGCGTCGGTCGCTTGCTGGCCTATCAGCGCGTGAGCGGACGGTGCGATCCTAGTCAGCAATCACCCACGACCCTCAGTGACTGGTTTGGCGAGGGGGGGATGATCGATTGGTCCAATCCCGACGCGGGCGCCTGGGTGCACGAGAATCGTCGGCGGCCGAACCTGATCGCCAAGGGCATCCTCGGCCATTGGACCGATCTGGGCGAGCCTGAGAAATACGATCCGAATGCCTGCTACCACGGCGTGGAGAGCACCCCCGCCGGGCTCAAGAATCAGCATGGCGACATCCACAACCTCTACGCCCTCTTGTGGAACAAGTCGATCTACGATAGCTTTGTGCGGAACGCTTCTGGCGCGGGCCAGCGACCGCTGGTTCTTTCCCGCTCCGGTGCCGCTGGTTCCGACCGTTTCGGCGTCGCCATGTGGTCGGGGGACATCGGCTCGAACCTCGTACTTCTGGCGGATCACCTCAACGCCCAGATGCACATGTCGTTTTCCGGCATCGACTACTACGGCGCCGACATCGGCGGCTTCCGCCGCGAAGGCATCCCCTACAACGAGAACCACTCAGGCAACTTGCAGTACGAGAAAGAGCTGTACACGATCTGGTTGGCCAACGGTGCTTGGTTCGACGTGCCTATCCGACCGCACACCGACAACAGCTTCCAGCAGAACAAACGCTATGAAACCGCGCCGGACCTAGTGGGTGACATGCGCTCGAACCGCGAGAACCTGAGGCAGCGCTACGAGCTTATGCCCTACTACTATTCGCTGGCCCATCGGGCGTTCCTGGCCGCGGAGCCGCTGATTCCTCCCTTAGCCTTTTACTACCAGAACGATCCCAACGTGCGCGGAGTTGGCCACGAGAAGCTCATCGGCAAGGATCTTCTGGTCGCCATCGTGGCCAGCCACGGGGAATACGCCCGCAAGGTGTACCTCCCCCAGGGGCGCTGGGCCAATTACCACACGCGCGATTGGTTCACCAGCGACGGCATCTGGATCGACGGAGTCCCGACCTACGTCGACGGCGTGTTCCGTCTACCGGCCTTTGCCAAGGCTGGGGCTATCCTGCCCATGATGTACGTCGACGAGCAGACCAAGGATGTTTTCGGGCACCGGCAGGACGGAACCTCGCACGACGAACTCGTGGTCCAAGTCTATCCGGATTCGCGGGCCAGCAGCTTCACCCTCTACGAGGACGACGGGACCACCGTGACCTTCACTGCGAACGGACGCCCCAGCTACGCTACGCGCACCACAGCGATGACCCAGCAGCAGACCAGCGCCACGTCGGTCAACGTAACGATCGCAGCCGCAAAGGGAACCTACACCGGTGCTTCGGCCCGTCGAGACAACATCCTCAGGGTGGTGACTGACAATGCGAGCGCGAGCGGAGTAACGCTCAACAAGAGCCGCTTGCCCCAGCTCACGACCGCTGCTGCCTTTGCGAAAGCGCGCAGTGGGTGGTTCAACGCCGGGCGGAATCTGGTACTGGTGAAATCCGGGCCGGTCAGCGTCGGGATGATGAAGGCCTTTACCATCGCACTCAAGCCGACCGCTCCGACCGTAACTCTGAACCTAGTTTGCGATAGGGGATGGACGGCTCCGGGCGACGCCCTGTACGCAGTGGGCAACGTTGCGGCCCTTGGAAGCTGGGATCCGGCGAAGGGGCGCGCTCTTTCCCCGAGCGTCTACTACGAGTACATCTACAACCCACCGCCGAACCACAACGGCCCGGGACCCAAAACGCCGAAATGGACCGGCATCGCGGCTGAGCTGCCACCCGGCGCCCAGCTCGAATGGAAATGTGTGAAGAAACTCTCGTCGGGCCAGTTCCTATGGAGCACTGCCCCCAACACCTCGTTCAAGCTACCGGCCTCTGGCTTCGCGGGGACGAGTGTCATGTCGTTCTAATTGGAGCGAATCCTCGGCCAGTGCGGAGCTGCGTGTGGTCCCGCTTGACGAACAACACACAGTCGCCATCGTACGGGCCGGCGCCGAGCCGCAAGGCTTCGGCGAGCAATCCATCAAATCGTTTCCGAAAATCGACCCGATGTCGCGCCAAGAAGACAGGAAGGTAGTGACCTAACGACGCTTGAGTTCATCATCGTGGTAATCGCGTCCCCAGCGAAATCGCCATCTACCACGTGACTATCACCTCGCCCGCCGCTCCGCAGCCGCCTGAGCAGGCACTCAGCGGGCACGCGCCATAGGTGTTACCTCCGCCCCCGCCTCCGCCGCCGGGGAATACACCGTCTGTTCCCGACAGACAGGTGCAGTTGGCGCTCCCGATCCCATAGCCGCCGCCCTCTCCGCCGGCTGGCCCGGCGGCGTGGCCGCCAATGCCGCCGTCGTTGTTCGAGGCGCTGCCCGAGCCGCCCGCGGCTCCTGCCAGATCGGCGAGATTGCCGCCGATATCGCCGAGGGTGCCGTAGGTGAAGCCGCCCTCACCTTGTGCAAAACAGCCGGCGTAGCCTGCGTCCTCACCGCCGGAGGCAGCGCTCGTCACCAGAAGCGAGCCGAAGCCGCTGATGTTTCCGTCGGCGGCCCACCACTGGGTACTCGACTGGCCGCAGGACATGGCCGCGACGACGACTGGTATGGTGGCGCCTGGCGCCACGGTGAACTTGCCCTTCAAGTAATTACCACCGGACCCACCACCACCTCCGCCGGTCGAGTAGCCAGAGCAACTGCTGGCGAAGTTGTGGCCCAGGCCTCCGGCGCCACCCCCTGCATAGGCCTCCACGATGACGCTCGTGACGCAGGCCGGGACGACGAAGATGTCGTTGCTCGCAAACGTCAGTGTTCCGTGTGTCGGCGTGCAGGTTGGAGTGAATGTATCGCCATCGGCGTCCACTTGGCCATCGAAAGGCGGCGAGTCGTTAGCCCCTGCTTCCGCCCAAGGGTGCGTGTCCGGGCTATCTGGCGTGGAAACAGGGCCGTCGGATCCTGCAGGCACATCGACGACAACAGATGGAAGATCGCTGGTGGTATCTGAGTTGCCAAGTCCAGCCTCCCGTAGCCCAGAATCGGAACCCAACGGAACAGAGCTGCCGCTACAAGCCGCGGAGAAAACGCCGAGCGAGAAGATGGTGCCGAGGCGGATCCACAAACTCGACATCATCGACGAACTCCAGTGATAGCCATACCCGCTGTATATTCGAAATGCTGCACTTTGATCAAACGCTTCTGTCCCGCCTGCGGCGGCGCTACCTCCGTAGTGCCACCCGGAGCCTGCTCATGTCCTCAGGCGTGAAGATTCTCAGCTGCGGCCGAGGCAGCCGCCCCCAAGCGCCTCGGGGAAGGGAAGACGAAACCCCTACCCACGTCTTCGTCCGCCTGCCGTTTCGGTCGGGGTTCGTCATCCCGAAGAAACCCGAGCACGCACTTGAATCGTTCCTGGCCGAGCCTCGGCGTCGGCTCGGCTCCGAGCAACGGTCCTTTCAAAGATATTGCCCTCGATCGGATCCAGCGCCTACCTCAGACGACCGGTTTCTTGGGGCTGGCATCCTGGGCGGTATAGCTCAAGATGGGACGTGTGGAAGTGGAACACCGTCCCGTACACGCTAGTCACGTTCGGGCTGGCTCCGCTGATGATTTGATGATTGCGTTGCCATTCATCATGGCACGGGCAACAGAAAATGATCGAGATCGTTTGGCTCGACAGGCAAACTGGAGGAATAGGAGATGTTGTTCAGCTCACTCTTGGACACAGGAAGCAAGCGCGGTGTGGATCTTGAGCTCGCCCGCGCGCTGCTTCAGGTTCTGACGCTCTCCGCGAATGGAGCCGAGCTTACAGCGCTGCACGCGATAAACTCGTCATTGATCCTCGATGTTTGTGCCCCCGATTCAGCGTTCCGGGCATTGGTCGAGAAAGGCGCCATTCGTTTCCGGAGGCGATATGACGGGATGGTGCCAATACAACTACTTGAACATATGCTTTCCGCCTCCAGCTATGTGTTTCTGGGGGCATGGCCTGAGCTAATCGACCAGACTGATCAAAGACACGCGGCGGCCGCCTTGCTACGCAAGGAAACTCCCTCCACCGGAGATGTGGGCATTGATGCGCGAATGGACCGAGTACGTTCATTGCTCGGGTCTATCGAGGTGGCAGATCGTCGCTTCGGGCCT
>Ga0265342_10003306_pt1 | contig 13317 bp, 11 predicted proteins | sample 4CB327metaG_FD_203125 | JGI IMG/M metagenome (GOLD analysis project Ga0265342, IMG submission 203125) | Rhizosphere microbial communities from Carex aquatilis grown in University of Washington, Seatle, WA, United States - 4-CB3-27 metaG | ecosystem: Host-associated > Plants > Roots >...
GTCGCGTTGCCCGCGAGATCGACGGCACCGCTGGAGATCTTCATTTGATAGGTGGCGCCGAAGGCCAGTGCCAGGTTCTGAAGAAGGAAGCCGGAAACTCCGTAGGCACTGCCTGCGGGAAGGCTTGTCATGGGAATTGAGTTATTCGCGATGGTCGACCAGAAAGCGGTGGTTCCCGCGGACAACAATTCATTGACGCCCACGCCTTGCACGCCCAGAGGATGCACATTGTTCGTGGAGTTGGGCGCGACAGCGAACACGGGGCTCGCTTGATCCACCACGCCAGTGAGCGTGGCTATGAACGGCGTCCCCGTTATTTCGTCGGTGAAAAGCGTGGAGTACGTGCCCGTGGCGCTGCCGGCGCATCCTGTCGTGGTGGGGCGAAGGAAAACCGTCTGGTAGGCGATGGAAGGGAATGTGCTGTCCCAGCTTCCGCTGGTTAGCGGGATAGTGAACGGGACGCTTTCCTGTGTGCTCCAGAGATCGCCCAATTTTGTCAGGGCGATCTCCATGGCCAAGCCATTGGCGCCTGTTGTGAGGGTCTTCGCCTTCCAATCCACCCGAGCTGTGAATTGATGTTGTGAGGGCAGGGCAGCGCCTCCCGCGTCTGTTGCTGCCAGGGTCGCCGTGATGGCGCAGACGGTGGGTGTGGTGGAACCGGAGGCGGCGTCACTCCCGCACCCAATCAGTCCAGCGCCGGCCAGGAAAACGGGGAGAAAGGCGGACAGTTTTGTCAGGTTGGGATCCCTCGGTTGGGTGAAACTTCGCATGGGGCTCAGGGGAGAACTGCAAGACGTGCGCCGGTTCGCGGACGACCACGGCCCGCCACGCGAAAGCGCGAGAAGGCACGGAATCATCGGGCCATCCTGGCGTGTCGCCGGTTTGTCGCGCGCCCCGATCGCGACATTTCTGGCGTGAAAAGGCGGTCGCCCCCCACACGCATACGGAGCGGCTCAGTGAGCCAGCGCCCAGCGCAGGGCCGACTCCAGATCCGAATGGGCGAAAGCAAATCCTGAAGCGAGCAGCTTCTTCGGCAAGGCTTTCTGGCCCGCCAGTAGCAATTCGTCGCCCATTTCTCCGAAAAGTAACTTCACCGCGAAGGCCGGGAATGGGAGCAGCGTGGGGCGGCCCAATATCTTTCCCAGGGTACGCGTGAATTCACCGTTGGGTACCGGCTGTTCAGTCGTGAGGTTCACCGGCCCGGAGAGATCCGCAGCGGCGATCGCGTATTGGATGGCGGCCGTCGCGTCGGCCAGCGAGATCCAGCTCATCCATTGCCGTCCCGTCCCTACCACGACGCCCGCACCCATCTTGAAGCGTGGGAGCACGCGCGCCAACATCCCGCCCTGGCAGGAAAGTACGATGCCACTGCGCAAGTGAACCGTACGAATGCCGGCGTCCCGCGCGGGCGCGGCTGCTTCTTCCCACTGGCGGCAGACGTCCGCCAGAAAGCCTTGGCCCGGGGCCGAGTTTTCGTCCAACAGTTCGTCGCCCCGCGACCCATAGAATCCGACCGCTGAGGCGCAGATGAAGACTTTCGGCCTGGTTGGCAGTTGCGCAGCCGTCTGGGCGAGCAGGCTAGTGCCCTTGACCCGGCTGTCGCGGATGGCCTTCTTGGTTGCTTCGGTCCAACGAAGGTCGATGGGTTTCCCTGCCAGGTGCACCACCCCCTCCACGCCTCCCAGATGCGATGAATCCAGCACCCCAGCGTCGGGATCCCATGCGATCTCGCCTTGCGATTCGTCTGGCTTGCGCCGTACCAGGGTCTGCACGGTGTGGCCGGCGGCACGCAGGCCTTCTGCCAAGGCGCGGCCGATCAAGCCCGAGGCTCCCGAAATCAGAATGCGCATGAGACCCTCATCGGAGATTCCGTTCCCACGCTGCGACCGGTCCCGCCACAACACGAAACAGCGGATGGGCCTTGGGTGGTTTTCCCCGCAGAGCCTGGTATCGCGACCAGTCCCGCACTCGCAGCTTGGCAAGCAGATGTTCCCATTCGTACCTCACCTGGCCCCGGGTGACGGGCACCCGCGCCCGGATTCGCGAAGCATAGCGGACGATCCGCCCTTGGTTGAAGGAGTATCCGCGCCGCCTGGCCTCGCGAAAGATCGCCGAGAGGTAGGCGCCCACCCCAGACACGGGATCTTTCAGATCGCGAAACCGGTCCAGCTGCGGATGGCGCGTGTATCCACGAGTCTTCCCGCGCAGAACTTTCTGTGCCAGCAGGCCTTCCCGCCAAACCGCGACCAGACCTTTCACGTCGAGCTGCGCCGGGTGTAGGGACCAGAGCCGCATCAGGGGCTGGGCCTTTCGCCCCGGGAGAAGTTGGCGAAGAAAACCACGTCCGCCACGCTACAAGGGCGCGAGCAGCGGCGCCAGACCATGGGCGTGACAGCCAGGGGCCGCGGGCGTCGTTCTGGGCCGGTTGGCGCTGGTCCGTGCCTTTGGGGCACATGCGTGAGATAGTGCCTTTCCACGCCACGAGGACCAGGGAGGACACCATGAAGCGATTTACACTTTTTTTTGGCGCCGGCGCTTTCTTTCTAGCAGCCGCCTGCACCGAGCAGACGCCGCCACAAAAAGCTCAACCCGCGCCAGCCCCGACCAAGCCCGCCCAGCCCGCGCGCGCCGCGGACGCGGGCCCGGTCACTGACGCACGCCCCGCCGATGCGCATCTGGGCATGATGGAGCGGCACGCGATCTGGAAAGCCAAGAAGGAGGCGGACGAGAAGCTGGCTGCCGAACTCGCTGCCCAGGAACAAGCGCGCCTGTTCAAGTTCGACAAAGGCAAGATGCCCAAGCACCTAGCCCTGCTGGCTTTCGAGAAGAAGACGCGCAAGGCGCTCGACGACGCGGCCGAGAAGCTGCAGGGCAAGCCCGACGCGCGCGATCAGCTGGCCAAGCTGGTGGCTTCGCAGCGCAAGGCCATCGAAGCCCAGGCCAAGATCCTGCGCGCCATGGATCCGCAAGGTGGCAATTCCAACATCGCCACCGATCACGACGTCAGCCTAAACTCGCTGGCCAACGATTATCCCGAGGCCATCGTGGCTTCTTTCCAGGGCGACCCCAAGCCGCTGGTTGCGGCGCGCGCCGAACTCGACAAGCGCGAGAAGAAGATCACGTCCTGGCTGGACCAATTGAAGAGCGGCAAGAAGTAGCTGCGGCCTTTCGGGAAATTCTGGGCCGCCCAGCAGGCCGGCTCGCGGGTCGCGGCTCGCGAGGGCGTGAGGGTGAGCGAGTTCGTGTGCGGTACGCGGAAAGACGGCCCGCGTGCCGCGCACCGCTCACACAAATCGCCCACGCAAACCGCGCCCCACTGGTCGCTCACGCTACCGCTCACCCCCACTCGGGCCGATCTGCGCCGGGAATCTTCCGTCAATCCGGCCGCTATTCCACTACCAGCGCATTGAACGCTGCCACTAGCCGTCGGCAAGCGCTCAGCGCAGCGAACTCGCTGCGCGGCTTGCCGTCGCTGGGTCGTGCCACGGCCATGGTGTCCTGTGCCGCTTTCATGAAGTCGTTGGACCCGGCGGTGCGCGCCAGCTCGGGCCGTGCGCCCTCGGCATATTCGAGGAACATCGAGTAAGCGTCGTTGAGCGCGCTGGCTTGTTCGTCCACCGACTGGCGCGCCGGCGGATCGGACTTGATCGCGCGCAGCCAGGCATTGGCGCCCAGGGCGAAGCGGCGCATGTGCCAAGCCGCCTTGCGCCCGTCGAGCTTCTCTTGCAGAGCCAATTCTTGCCACTGCCATTCGCTGCGCGTGGCCAGCAGCTCGGCCCGCAAGGCGGCGCTCGCGCGCGTGACGGCTTCCAGTTTTTGCCCGGCCTGCACAACAGAAAGGTAGCTGTCAGCGGCGGCCTCCAGCGCGGGGATGGCTGGCGTCTGGTCACGCGCCTCGCGCACCAGGGTGCGACAGCGGGCCAGGTCTTCGCCGTGCAGGCGAGCCCGGGCACCGGCCGAAGCCTTGTCGCCCCCCTCGCTGTCGCCTGCGGCAGCCAGGCACTGGGCGTACTTGTCCAATTTGCCCAGGGCAGCGTCGATTTCCTCCGACGGACGCGACGATTCAGGATAGCGCAGGGACAATTCGGCGGGCGCAGGCGGCGGGTCGAGAGGCGACGGCGGCACCAGCAGGTGGTTCATGCGCACCACCAGTTTGAGTCCAGGTTTGGCGTCGAACGAGAACCGGCGGGTCAAGCGCCCAGGCGCCGTTGCGTTGACCAAGTGAGGCGTGCCTGAGTCGAGAGTCAACTCGCGCTTGGCCGTGGGGATGTGATCGATCTGAACGCTGGTATCAGGTGGATCCACCACCAGCGTCACCTTGCGCATCACCCCTTTGACGGCCGGGGGCGGGGCCGTAGCCGAATGGTCGAGTGAGCTGGTCTGCCAGAAATGGTACCCGACCCGCGCAGCGACAAGGACGCCAAGCCCGATCGCGAGCTTGGCCAGGAGACGGCGGGTGCGCGCAGGAAGGGCATGCTCGGGCGCCAGGGTTCCCGGCGTCGGCGGCTGGGCGCGTGGCCGCTCGGCCAGAGGAGGGGGCGGCGTCGGGTCGAACGGCCGCGCCAGGGCCGGGTAGCGAACGTCGTCGTCGAGCGCGGCCGCCGAGGCGTGCAGCCCGTCGTCTTCGCCGCGCGCGGGACGCCTAACCTCCAGGCGAGGCGGCTCCTCGGCAGTTTGCCGAGCCGGAGCACGCGGTGGGGCCGCCGATCCCCACCGGGTTCCGCCCAGCTCCAGCGGCGCTTCCTGTTCGGGTGGAGGCGCGAATCGATCGCCTCCCGGTCCGCGGGCCACGCGTGGCCGTCCCGGCGCGGGCGGCCGGGACGCCTGAGGCGGGGGAATGTCCGCCAGCAGAGCAATGCCGGGCGCCGCTTCCTGTCCGTCGAGAGTGGCCAGCTTGAGTGACAGGCCATCTCTCGCGGCGGCGCCGAGAGCAATCGGCGCCGGCCTCGCCACGGCGCCACCGTCGTTGATGGCATCGCGCATGGCGGCCGCCGACGGGAAGCGCTTCTGAATGTCGCGGTCGATGGCGCGCACGATGGCTGCTTCGATGGCCGGCGGAATGTCGGGCCGCAGGCCGCGCGGCGGCGGGAATTTTCCTTCCAGAACAGCGCCCAAGATGGCGGCGTAGCCGTGACCCTGGAAAGGCGTGCGACCACACAGCATCTCGTACAGCACGACGCCGGCCGCGTAGATATCGGTGCGGTGGTCGATCTCGGCCACCTGACCGATGGCCTGCTCAGGCGACATATATAGTGGCGTGCCCATCACCGTGCCCACCATGGTCCCGCTCATCGCCGCATTCACCTGCCCGGGCTGGCGCGGCGAGAGCTTCTTGGCGATGCCAAAGTCGACGATCTTGACGAAGTTGGGGCGATCCTCGGTGTCGATGATGAAGATGTTGTCGGGCTTGAGGTCGCGATGGACGATGCCGTGCTTGTGCGCGGCCGCCAGTCCGCCCAGCACCTGGTTCATCAGGTTCACGGCCAGGGGCACGGGCATCAAGGGAGTCTGCTGCAGCAGCGTGGTGAGCGGCTTGCCGTCGAGCAGCTCCATGACCATGAACAGAAGTCCATCGGGCGTGCGGCCCAGGTCGAAGACATCGATGATGTGCGGATGTCCGATGGCGCTGGCCGCGCGGGCTTCGCGCTGGAAGCGGGTGGCCAGATCGGCATCGTTGCTCATCTCGTGGCGCAGGGTCTTGACCGCCACGCGGCGGTCGAGGGCGATGTGCAGCCCCTCGTAAACCACCCCCATGGCGCCCCGGCCGATCTCGCGAATGATCTTGTATTTGCCGTCGAGCGCCTGGCCGATGGTCAGGCCAGCGGAAGGGTGGGGCGTGCCTATCTCCCTGCCTGTAACGGGGCAGCGGCTGACGTTGGGCGGGTGGCTCTCACCGCAATGCTTGCAGGCCACAGGACCAGGATATCAGTCGGGTTGTGACCTGTCAGCAAAGCGGCACAAAGCGGCGCCATGGAGGGCGCACAACTTGTCTTCTGCGCATCCGACTACGAACGAAAAGCTAGCTGCGCATCCCTTTCGCGCAAACGTTCGCGCGCACGTCGCAAACTGGGGGAGATCTCCGCGGCTCTCGAGGGTGACCATGCTGATCGAATCCACTCTGATAGGCGCGCGTTGTATCCGAGACCTTGGCTGGCCATGGCGCCTTGCTGCTTCACCAAGTCGAGGCGGACCTCCCGCGGGGCTCGCTCGGCAAGCTTGAGCAGATGTTGCTTTGGATTTGGCAATTCGTCAGGGCGTGGAGGCAGCGCTACTCTCGGGCCGACTAGCCTACGCATCGCTGCGTGGTCAGACAGCGCCCACGATTCCACGGTTCGCACGGCGATTCGAAGTAGGAGGCTCGGTGGCATCGTCTGGTCCTTGAGCCAATCTCCAAGCAATGCCAATGGGCATTCCAGTCGATCAAGGTCGGTCAGAATGAGAACCCCCTGGCGCTGGGACATTTGCGTCCAGCTCTTCATCTTCGCCCGCAGGTATCCACGCCCTCCATGCTGGAGTACCGGAAACACCTCGATTGTTTCGGGCAATTCCGCCAGCAGCCGACGGCCCACGGCCTCGCTCAAAGCATCTTCCGTCGCCAGCGCCCAGTATCTCACGGCCATAGCTTCAACTGGCCAAGCTCGGAAGCTTTGTCTGGGCGGGTCTTGGGCAGAACCACTTCGGCAATGCTCAGCCCATCGACCAGCGCTCCCTCCTCTTCCTTGTTCAACGTGCGGGCTTGGGTTCCTTCAGGGGATGGTACCAGCAACACGACGCCCCGTCCGTCAATCCCTTGGTTGCTGAGCAACACGTTGCTGTGCGTGCTCACCAGAATCTGACGCCTGACTTTCCTGCCGCGCTGGAGGCGCTCGACGATTTGCGGAATTTCTAAGACGATGGCGTCGTTGAGTGACAGCTCGGGTTCCTCGAGAAGTAACATCGAGTTACCGTCCAGCAGCGACCAAAGCAACCCGATGAGGCGCAGCGTGCCGTCGGAAAAATGCTCCTCCGATTGCCAGCCGGCATTGGGGCGATGATGTTGGTACAGAGCCTCAAGGTGGGGATGGCCAAGCTCGTCCTTTTCGAACTTCAACTCTTGAAAATGTGGCACCGCCTTGCTCAAGGCCAGGTTGATCTTGTTCAGCCGGGCCGTCCGAGTCTTTTCCGGCGTCTTTGCCAGGCGGTCGAGAAATCCCTGCCCGAACGGATCATCTGCCAACTGCCGGCCGCCGATCTTTTCCGAGTATTTCAGTAGCTGCGGGACCAGGTGCAGGTAGGTTGTGTCGGCAAAGAAGGTCGCCAGCTCGCGGAACTCTTTGTTGGCCTGGATCTGCTCCAGGTGGGTCTGCGTAAGCAGCGCCAAATCCTGTTCTTCGCCTGGCCCCGGGCGTTCCAGGAGTCGCTTGTCTCCCTTCCAGACCTCTTCCCGCGAAACCAGAACGCGCTGTAGGCCCTTGCCCTCGGACTTGAACCCCAGCAGGTATCGCCACTGCATAGGCCCGTCCGCCGTCTCGGAGAGCTCCACATCCACCACGACTTCGGGATGTGCGCGGGCGTGCAAGCAGCGCAATTTGCTGATGCCGCCGCGGTCGCTGATGGCGGTTTGGAGGCCGCCGCCGCGTGGCTTGCTCACGTCCCGCAGAAATCGAAAGACGTCGAGGAGGTTGGACTTGCCCGAGGCATTGGGCCCAAGCACGTAGGACACCTCGTGCAGGGGAACCTCGAGGTTCCTGAAATTGCGCCAGTTCTTGAGCCGCAGCCTAGAAACCAGCACGACGGCTCTCCCTACGGCCTTCCAGCGAAGTCACGTTCGCAACCATGGTCGTAGTCTACCCTATCGCCTCTTTTCGGTGTGTTGCCTGTTGCGGTCAGTCACTCGGGAGAGCGTCCAGGAAAGCCGTGAACGCTCCGCCTCGCCCGTTCCGGATGCGTGCCTAGTGCTCGTTTTTCCTACCGCCACGGCTGTTCGAAGACTACTAACCGCGCATGATTTTTGTTTCGTAGCCCGGCCGGACGGCCCATGAAGGGCCGCCCGGAAGGAGAGACTGCCCAGCCCCAGGCCGCCCCTTGCCTCCGCGCTCCTCGACCGCATCGTCGCCATCCTCTGGCGTGACCCACCCGAAACGCTGAACCCCGGCCTGACGGGGCCCCGTCCCCGTCTCCGTCCCCGCCACGGCCTCCTCCTCCGAATTCCGGAGCGTTTAACTCCCACCACGTGACGTGGTGAATTCTTAACACCAGGCGAGTTTGAACGAAACTTGAGTCAGTAGTTCCGCCACGTTAGACATGCGCTCCCCTTGGCGCGCCGCTTGCTTCGACTGGGAAACGCGATGCTAGGAAATACGCTCACAGCCACTCGTCCTGAGGTGCGAACCTCCGCATCGACACCGCCACGCCGCCAGGCGTGCCTGGATCTGCCAGAGGTTCTGCTCTGCGATCTGGATGGCACGCTCATCGACACCATGCCTGTGCTGGCCGACCTGGCCACCGAGGTCATGACGGGCATGTACGGCATCCCGCGGCCCTTGGCCCGCGAATTCTACCTGGCCACCTGCGGTTTACCGTTTGCCGAGCAGCTGCAAGACATCTTCCCGGGTGATCCGCGCAACTCTAGCGCGTCTGATTTGTTCGAGGGCCGCAAGCCTGCGCGTTGCGGGTCCGCTCTCATGCCCGAGGATACGCGAGCAGCCCTCGTCGACTTGCAGACGCGCGGCGTGCGCATCGCTGTCTCCTCCAACAACGGTCGCGAGAACGTGGAAGCGTTCGCGCGCCTCTCGGGCTTCGCCTTTGATTTGGTGATGGGACACGGCAATGGGCTGGCCAAGGGCCGCCCGCACATCGAGCTGGCCGAGCGAACCTTCGGCGTCGACCGTCGTGAGATGCTGTTCGTGGGCGATTCGCTGCACGACGGTGAGATCGCCAGCGTGGCGCGGATTCCCTTCGTGGGCCTGGCCGGGACTTTCGCCAAGGATCGATTCACCCTGCGCTTCCCAGGGCAGCCGGTGATTGGTCGCTTTGCCGAGATCCTGGATCTTCTGCCGGCGTCGCGGGCCCTGGCGGCCGGATAGGCTGTCATGCAGGTCGTCCTGCTGGCTGCGGGTCTGGGTAGCCGACTGGGCGCGCTGACCAAGGACATTCCCAAGGCCTTGATCAGCGTGGCGGGCAAGCCGCTCATGTTCCACGCGCTGGAATTCGCGGCCCGCTTGCGACCGGCGCAGATCTTGGTCGTGGGCGGCTACGGATTTCCCCTGGTTGCGCGGGCCCTCGATCAGGGGCGGGCGGCCAACCCGGCCCTGGCTGGCCTGGCCATCGAGCTGCTCGAGAACCCCAGCTTTCGCGACGGCAACCTTGTGTCGCTGATGACGGCGCGGTCGCGTCTGAACGAGGGCTTCCTCCTGCTCAACGTGGATCACATCTACCGGCCTGCCATCGCCACGGTGGTGGCGCCCGAGGTGGCGGAGGTCACCGCCTTCATCGACACCGATCGCAGCCTGGGGGCCGACGACATGAAGGTCGAGCGCAGGTCCGACGGCCGCGTTCGCCGCATCGCCAAGACGCTGACCAAGTTCGATTGCGGCTACGTGGGCATGACCCGCGTGCCCACCTCGGCGCTACCGCGATACTGGCAGACCGCGGATGCCGCCCTGGCCGAGGAAGGACGCGCCATTCACGTCGAGCGCATCCTGGCCCGCCTGGCCGAGGGCGACGCCGCTCCCTTGTGTCGCGACATCAGCGGTCCCGGCTGGCTCGAGGTCGACACCGCCGACGAGCGCGCCGCCGCAGAGCAGGCCCTGCTGGCCGCGCCCTTCGAGAACGCGTAGCTGGTCGGGCGATCGACCACGGCCCCTGCTGTGGTGCGGGTAAACGGCCTTCTCATCGACCGTACGTCGGCTGTTTACCCGTCTGGGAACCACGGTCTGGGCTTCTTTTTCTTGACGCCGCGAGCGATCTACGCGAAACCATTAGCTTCGCGATCTCTGAAACCCGGTCCGTTACGCCAGCCGCCACATCTACAGTTTCTTGCGGTGTCTGACGTGTTCTCTGACCGGGACTTGCCAGCTGAACCTAGGATTCCGATTCGCAGGACAGTCCGACCATGTGCGTGCGCGATTTTGAGACGACCAACAACTGAAGAATCCCGATGATGGAGAATCGCTTCACAATTGGGGAGGCAGCTTACCGGCGACAGGAAGATGGCTAGACGGCGCTCCAAGGTTCTCGTGGTGAATGGGGAGAGCGAGATGGCGCTCGCTTTGCACCGCGCTCTCTATGCAGGGAACGAGCGATTCGACGTGCTGGTCGCGGGCAGCGCAGAGGTTGCGCGCGAGATTGTGCGCGACATCGGGATCGATGTGCTGGTGTGCGACGCCGATCTACCCGGCATGAGCGGGGTTGATTTCGTCTGCTGGGCCGCCATCGAGTTCCCCGAGATGCTCTTCGTGGTTCTCACCGGCCAGGACGTGCACAGGATTCAGGAAAAGATGGAGGGGCTCGGCTGCCTGCGCCTGGTGCGCAAGCCCTGCACGCCGCAGGAAGTCGTCAAGATTGTCCACGAAGCGCTCGATTGTCGTCATCGACTCTCGGGATCCTTCGCCGCCCTCTCCGCAGCGGACCTCATTCAAATGCTTTGCCTGGCCCAGCGAACGTCGTCTTTGCGAATCACCGCCCACGGCATGCAGGGCGCGATTGTCGTCAAGGACGGCAAGTTGGTCCATGCGTCCTGGGGCCCGCTGGTCGGGCAAGATGCCCTGCGCGAGATCATCGCAGCCGAGGATGGTGTGTTCCGCACGGCACCGCTGCCGGCCGAGATCGAACACACCATCAGCGGCGACTGGCAATACGCCTTGATGGAGGCGGTTCGTTCGCTCGACGAACGGGCCCAGGGGAAACACCGCCACTCGGGATCGTTTCCCGCCATTCGCATCGATGACTCTTTGTTCGGCATGCAGAGTGCGGCGCCCAGTGTGGATACGAAGAACACGAAGCACAAAAGCGGTCACAGCGACGCGCGGGCCATGCCTCGCTCGCCTGGTGCGGCTTCGTCGCTGGTCGACAAAGGATTCGCGGCCCTGCGTTCAGGAAACATCGACGAGGCCCGCCAGTGCTGGCTGGCCGCCAAACAACTCGATCCCGAAAATCGGTCATTGGATTTGAACTTGAAGAGGCTGGAAAAGAAGGCTTCCCAATAGGCGCACCGGCGACCTGAGGAAGACCAGATGGGAGATGAGCATGGGTCTGGCTGAGACAAGAGACGAATTGCAAGGCTTGCTGGTGGTCATGGCATCGCTGTCGCACGGCCTGGAGCAGAACTTGGGCCGCGGGGCAGAGACCGTGACCTTTCGGGCGGGAAGAACCGTGGGACTGAAGAGTTCCGTCAGCAAACAGGAACCCGACTTGCTGGCCGCCTTGACCGTGGTCGGTGACGAACTCAAGGCCAAGGGAATCGTCTGGCCGTTCGAGCCGTGGAAGCCCGCGGCGGCGCCCGGCTTCGTCTATGAAAAGGACGGCAAGCAGGCGGTCAAACTGGTGTTCCGCAATTGCATGGTCCGTTGCTCGCTCTTTCGCTACGGCCATGAGCAGAAGCAGTCGCTGTGCATGATGAACCACGGACTGTTCTGCGGGTACGTGCAGAAGATCACGGGCAAGCGCGCCGAGCTGGAGATCATCCATGCCGGCGAAAACGCCTGTCTCAAAGAACTGGTCTTGCAGGGATAGGAGGACGCCATGGCCAAAGTCACGGTTTCGTTTGAATGGCTGTCCGGCTGCTCGGGCTGCGAACTCTCCGTCGTGGATCTGCACGAGCGCCTGCTCAAGGTTCTGGAAGAAATCGACATCGTCCGGCTGCCCATCCTGATGGACGTCAAGGACTACCCCAAGGCGGCGCTGGGGATCATCACCGGCGCGCTGCGCACCCACCACGACATCGAATGCGCCAAGAAGATGCGCGCCAGCTGTGACGCCATCCTGGCTTTCGGCACGTGCAGCGTGTACGGCGGACCGCAGGGCTCAGGCTACGCCCACAGCAAGAGCGAACTGGAGGAGAGCGCCTTCACCAATAATCCCACCACCTCCACCCATTTCGTGCCCGACCAGGATGTCCCGGCCCTGCTGGAAGAAGGAGTGCTGCCGCTTGATGCCGCCATTCCTGTGGACCTGTACTTGCCCGGCTGCCCGCCGCACGCGTTCTACGTGTTCGAGGCGCTGTCCTCGATTTTGCACAAGAGCAAACCTGACTTCGGTCGCCACAACGTGTGCTTCCACTGCGATCGCCAGATGAAACACACCGAGGTGGCGAAACTGCGCCGCGTGCACGAAGGCGCGATGGAAAAGGACACCTGCTTCCTCTCGCAGGGAATCCTGTGCATGGGCAGCGCGACCCTGGATCGCTGTCGCGGCGCTTGCCCGACCCGGGGCATGCCTTGCTCGGGCTGCACGGGCCCGTCTGAATCCATCGTGTTGGAACCCTACCGGGACATTCGCAGCGAGATCGCCACGCGCATGTCCATGATGACCAAGATTTCCAAGGACACTGTCACCAAAGAAATCGAGACGCGCGCCAAGACCTACTACGCCTATGCCATGGCCTCGCCGGTCTTCCGCCAGAAGCCGACGTTTCTCCTGCGCCGCTGGATTTCCCAACAAGGAGCTGCCCGATGAGCCGCACCCTATCCATCGATCCGGTGACCCGCATCGAGGGCCACGCCAAGGTCGACATCGACATCGGCGACGACGGCAAGGTCAGCGCCGCGACCATGCACGTGCTGGAATTCCGCGGGTTCGAACGCTTCGTGCAAGGCATGCAAGCCGAGCTGATGCCCACCATCACCACGCGCATCTGCGGCACATGCCCGCATGCCCATCACCTGGCCGCGGCCAAGTGCCTGGACAAGATGTTTTCGGCACCACCACCCAAGACCGCCCTGCTGCTGCGCCAGCTGCTCAACTGCGGCAGCATGATCCATTCGCACGCCATCCACTTCTTTGCACTGGCCGGCCCGGATCTTTTTCTCGGCCCCTCCAGCCCGGTGGCCAAACGGAATCTCGTCGGCCTGCTCGAAGTCGCGCCCGATTTGGCCAAGAAGGCGCTGCGCCTGCGCAGCATCGGCCAGAAGATCGTCGAGGTCGTGGGTGGCCGTGGCACCCACCCGGTCACCGCCGTGGCCGGCGGCATGTCGTACGGTCTAAACAAGGATGACGTCGAGACGCTGAAAGCCTTGACCACCGAGGGACTGGACTTGGCCAAGGTGGTACTCGACGCCGGCAAGCAGGCCCTGCTCAAGGATCCCGCTCTCCTCGCCCGCCTGCCCCTGGCGGTCTACG
>Ga0265342_10003308_pt1 | contig 13311 bp, 12 predicted proteins | sample 4CB327metaG_FD_203125 | JGI IMG/M metagenome (GOLD analysis project Ga0265342, IMG submission 203125) | Rhizosphere microbial communities from Carex aquatilis grown in University of Washington, Seatle, WA, United States - 4-CB3-27 metaG | ecosystem: Host-associated > Plants > Roots >...
TGTCGCTCCACGTCGTCGAGCGGCTCTTGGGCGCCCCGGCGCTCGCGACTGTCGAGGAGGAGATGGAGTGCGGGAAATGGAGGAAGGCATGAAGATGCGGCGGGCCGACAGGGAAGTGAGCGATCGCCAGGGTCTCGTCCCGATCCTCGAGGGGGCCGACGCCTGCCGCCTCGCCTTCGCCGCGGGCGGCGAGCCCTATATCGTGACCCTCAACTTCGGTTACGAGTGGGAAGGGGAGTTTCCCGTCCTGTATTTCCACTGCGCCCGCGAGGGCCGCAAGCTCGATGCGATGCGCGCCAATCCCAGGGTCTGCTTCGAGCTGGATACGGGCCACGAGCTCGTGACCGGCCCCGCTCCCTGCTCCTGGGGCATGAAGTACGCGAGCATCGTGGGCTACGGGACCTTGTCCGAAGTCGCGGACGAGGCGGAGAGGAAATGGGGCCTGGATCTGATAATGAGGCACTACGGCTGGTCGGGCGAAGCGAGCTATCCCGATGCCGCCCTGGCTCCCGCCGCGATACTGTCGCTCCGCGCGAGCGAGCTTTGCGGCAAGCGCCGTGCCTGAAGCCGGGGCGCGATGAAGGGCGACGCGGCAGCGATAATCGCGGGCGCGGGGCCGGCGGGCCTCTTCCTCGCCGCTCGCCTTGCCGGAGGGCTCGGCGAGCCCGTCGTCCTCCTCGAGGCGGGGCCTAAGTCCGGCCGCAAGCTCCTGGCCTCCGGCTCGGGGCAGTGCAACATCACGCACTCGGGGACTATCGAGGATTTCCCGGATCGCTACGGCCGCCCCGCGGCGGGGCGCTTCCTTAAACGGGCTCTCTACGCCTTCTCGAACGCCGACCTCGAAGCCTGGTTCCTCGAACGGGGCCTGGCCTTCGAGGCCGAAGGGGGCGGCAAAATCTTCCCCTCTACGCGCCGCGCTTCCGACGTCCTCGGCATACTCCTCGCCGAATGCTCCTCGCGCGGCGTCGACCTGCGCCTGGGCAGTCGGGCTAGATCGGCCCGGCCTATCGAGGGCGGCTTCGAGCTCGAGCTGGAAGGGGGGGGGCTGCTCCGCGCTCCTCGCATAGCCCTCGCGACGGGAGGCATGTCCTATCCCCTCACCGGCAGCACCGGCGACGGATATAGGATCGCCGCCGCCCTGGGCCACCGCATCGTCGATCCGAAGCCGGCGCTGAGCCCCGTCCTCGTCGCCGACTTCGCCTTGGGCGAATTGGCCGGCATCGGTTTCGAGGACTTGCCCTTCGTCGCGCGCAGGCCGGGCGCGAAGCCGATCTCGGCTCGCGGCGACTTCCTCATCACGCACGAGGGATTCTCCGGCCCCGGCATACTCGACGCGTCGCGATTCCTGTCGCCGGGAGACCGGCTCGAGCCCGACTTCTCGGGCTTAGGCTACGAGGCTTTCCGCGAAGCCTTCCTGAGGCGCGCCGCTGCCTCGCCCCGCAGCTTCGTGAGGACTGCCTTGGCCGAATCCGGCCTGCCGAGGCGCATGGCCGAGCTCTTCTGCTCCTTCGCCTCGGTGGGCGAGGAGGAGACTTGCGCCTCCCTTCGTCGCGAGAAGCGGGAGACGCTGCTGCGGAGCGCCACCGCCTATCCCGCGGAGATTCGGGCGCTCGGGGGCTTCGATAAAGCCATGGTCACGGCGGGGGGAGTCTCGCTCGACGAAGTCGATCCGGCGACGATGGAGTCGCGCATCGCTCCCGGGCTCTTTTTCGCGGGCGAGATCCTCGACTACGACGGGGACTCGGGCGGCTACAATCTCCAGGCTGCCTTCTCCACGGCCTATGCCGCCGCGACGGCCATGGCGTCGAGCTAGAGCCTCCCCCGGGCGAAGGGCATCCGGGAAGAGACTCGTCGCAATCGGGTACTCCGTGCTATCTTCTTCGTTACTTTGACTTGAAGGAAGTACTATGAAGAAACTTCTGATCCTTTTCGCCTGTATCGCCATCGCCTCGGCCCTCGTCGCCGAGGACAAAAAGCCCGCCGCACCGGCTCCCGCGGCTCCCGCCGCACAAGCCGCGGCTCCAGAAGTCCAGGCCGACCTCAGCTATTCCCTCGGCATGCTCTTCGGCGCGAACCTCAAGACGGCCGGCCTCAAAATCAACTCCGACGCCTTCCTCGCCGGCATCACGGATACCCTGAACGGCAAACCTCCGAAATATACCGAGGCCCAGGCCCAGGCCGCGATTCAAGTCGCGCTGACGGCGGTCCAGCAGAAGAAGAGCGCCGACAACATGGCGGCCGGAACCGCCTTCCTCGACGGCAACAAGAAGAAGGCCGGCGTGAAGGTGACCGACTCGGGCCTGCAATACGAAGTGCTCACCCTGGGCAAGGGCCCCAAGCCCAAGGTCGACGACACGGTCAAGGTGCAGTATGAGGGCAAGCTCCTCTCCGGCACCGTCTTCGACAGCTCCATCCAGCGCGGAGAGCCCGCCGTCTTCCCGATCGACGGCGTCATACCCGGCTGGACCGAGGGCCTCCAGCTCATGCCCGTCGGCAGCAAGTACCGGCTCTACATCCCCGCGGGCCTAGCCTACGGCGAGAAGGGAGCCGGGAGCGCGATCGAGCCCAACTCCGTCCTCATCTTCGAGGTCGAGCTCATCTCCATCGAGCCCAAGGACCAGCCGGCCCAGCAGCCGCCCGAGCAGAAGCAGTAGATAATCCGGAGAATGCGCGAGGGAGCGGGAAGGCGCATAGTGCCTTCCCGCTCCCTCGATCCCGTTCCACCTCCTCCTCCAGCGCTGGATCGTGAAGGGCGTCGTCGCGGGCGCCGTGAAAGGATGAATCCGTGGACAGGATCTGCGTCGTAGGTTGCGTCAATGTCGACATGGTCACCAGGGTGGACCGCTTCCCGAGCCCGGGCGAGACGATCCGCGGGAAGTCCTTCGGAACCTTCCCGGGGGGGAAGGGCGCCAATCAGGCGGTGGCGCTCGCGAGGTTGGGCGCTTCGGTCGACCTCGTCGGCGCCGTCGGCGACGACGCCTTCGGCAAGGACTATCTCGAGCGCTTGGCGAGGGAGGGGGTCGGCATCGAGGGGATCGGCGCCATCGGGGGCGCGACTACCGGGACGGCGACCATCGAAGTCGCCGCGAGCGGCGAGAACCACATCGTCATAGTGGGCGGGGCGAACGATCATGTCGATCGAAGGTACGTGGAGGGGCATGCCCCGATCATTCGCCGCGCGAGCCTGCTCCTCCTGCAGTTGGAAATAGCCATCGACGCCGTCGTCGCGGCGGTCGAGATAGCTTCGGAATCGGGAATTCCGGTTATCCTCGATCCCGCCCCGGCCCGCGAATTGCCTGCGTCGCTCCTCGCCCGATGCCGCTACCTGACGCCCAACGAGGGAGAAGCCTCCCTCTTGTCGGGAGTGGACGCATCGACGCCCGACGGTCTTCGCCGAGCCGCCCAAAGGCTCTTGGCCCAGGGCGTCGGCCGCGTGATCGTAAAGGCGGGGAGCCGCGGAGCCTTCGTGGCCGGCCCCGACGGCTTCGAGCTCGTGCCCGCGATGCCGGTCGAGGCTATCGATACGGTCGGCGCGGGGGACACCTTCAACGCGGGGTTGGCCTATGCCCTTTCGCGGGGCGACGGCCTACTCGACGCGGTACGCTTTGCGAACGTCGCGGCGGCGCTCTCCACTACCGTCGTCGGGGCGCAGGGCGGCATGCCCGGCGGGGAAGAAGTCAGGCGCAACCTCATCAGACGCGCCGGTCAGGCGAGCGCCGGTCAGGCGAGCGCCGGTCAGGCGAGCGCCGACTAATTCCCCGATCGCCTTTAGCCGAGGATGTAGGTGTGGTCGCAGCGCTCGTTGCCCTGCATCAGGGTCGTGCTTCGCTCGAAGGCGATGCCGGGGTTGAAGCCCTTGATCGCGGCGGGGTCCGATACGCATACGAGATGATAGAAGAGGTCGCCCAGGCCCAGCCGGCGGGCGGCTTCGGCATGGGGGCAGCGAGTGACGCAGAAGCGGACTTCCTTCCCCTCCGCTTCCGAGGATATCTCGAAGTCGGGGGGGGCGAGGGGGTCCCAGAGCGCCTTCTTGAAGGACTCGAAGGAGTCGTCGCCCCTTTCCTTGGCTACGCTCCGCCAATGGCGCTCGGCGTGGAACTGACCGATGAGGTCGAGAGTCGAGAAGAGGGGATCCTTGCCCCATCTCTCCATGATGCTGCGGAGGAACGCGACCCGATCGCTTTTGCCCCAATTCACGACGAGCTCGCTGGCTATCGCCCTTCCCTTGGGACTCTCGAAAGGGAGTTTTTCGTTGATCGGGTTTCGGTAGTCCTCGTCGAGCCAGGGCATGAGCCTTTGAATGATATCCATTGTCCCTCCGCAGACCCTAGTCGTGAAGCTTCAGGTCGTCCCTCGTGATGACGTAGGGATCGGTCATCAGTTCCTTGGGGTTCTTCAGGGAGATGATCGACCAATGGTTGGTCGGCCAGCTGTGCCAGGACACCCAATACGCGACGGCCGGGAAATCCTTCTTGAGGCGTTTGGCGATCAAGACGCTGTCGAGGTCGCCGCTCGAGGCAGCCTTCCCGTCCGGGGCGTATTCCGCCATCCCGATCGGCTTGTTGAATTTCAGGTAAGCCTTGTAGTCGGGTATGTCGAGCTTCTCGCTGTAGGCGGTTCCCCCGATGACATCCACCACGTCGTCTCCCGGATAGGCCCAGTCCGGCGGGTTGTTCCAGCCCGAGCTGGAGGGGGCGCCGGTGTTGGGGGAATACACCCAGAGGAGATTGTGGAGGCCCTTCGTCTCGGTGAAGTACGCGTACATGTCGCGCCAGACCGTCTTGTAGGGCTTGGCGTTCCCGGGGTGGGACTTCATCCCCCACCAGAACCAGTTGCCGCTCATCTCCTGCATCGGCCGCCAGAGGACGACCACTCCCGCCTGCTGAAGCTCGAGGAGGGAGTCGGCGACGCGGTCCAACATGCGATGCCAGTTGGCATAGACCGCGGATTTGGGATCGACGAGCTCGCCCAGCTTGACCTTCGACTGGTCCCGCGTTCCGCCCGGGCCGTCGGGGGACCCGATGTTGACTGGACCGCCGTTATCCTGCGTTACCCAGGGATTCAAGGGCGCCCAGTTGATCGTGACGAGTCCTCCGGACTTCCAATGATCGATCAGCACGGCGTTAGCCTCCGAGAGTTCTTGCCGTGAGAAGATGCGTTCGTACTCGTAGTCTATCCCGATCATGGCGACCCATTTGCCGGTCTCCTCGTGGAGGGCCGTCACCATCCTTTTATAGCCGTCGATGGGATCCTTGGACGTGCACTGATTGCCGTGGTAGCAGTTCTGGCCCGAGATGACGCCCTCGGCCTTGTCCATCGTGAGCGCCCCCAGGTATTCCAGGATCGCCGACGCCGCCGGCAGGGCATTCGCGTCGGAGGGCGTGGTGTCCATTTTTTTAGGCAGTCCCTGCGACCAAGCCGTAGCCGAGAGCAGGACGAAACAGGATGCGATGATGAGCGTTCGATTGGCGTGATGCATGCAGGTAGCCTCCGCGATGAGTGTAACTCAAATAGGCCCGAATCCGCACTACCGCCCGCGCTCCGTTCCATGAACGAAAAGGAAAAGCGTGGGGGTAGCGGAAGCCACCGCAGCGAATGCGCTCGAATGATCGATGCGCATTCGCGAGAAGGCTGGAGCGAGGGGCGAGCAGCGACGCTATATAGCTGCCTGAACGGGGGGATGCAGGACTCCCGGCGGGGCGACTTTTGAATATCTTGCCTGGACGATGGCGGCGTGGACCGGCCTAGACGCAGTATCGGTATTGTCGATGATGTCGGGCGGCGGGTGTCGTGCGAACCACGGACCCTGCGGAGCGCTACTGCGCGGAGCTGGGTACGCGGATTCGCACGACGGGTCCCGCCCGAGGCCGTCGATATAAATGTTCTTCCGCCGCTTGGTTGATCGCGAGCCGGGGGTCCTGTGCCGAGGAAGATATTGTGCTCCCCCTTTACTTGGATTCCTTCGTCCGCCTTTTTTTCACGTCTTCTGCCTTCCGCGCCACCCGGTTCCAGACCGCGGCCAGACCCATGGCCTTCGTCGCCAGGTTGAGCGTCGCGCGGCCCTCCTCGCGCATCTTCATCGTGCCGTCGTACACGACCTCGTCGGCGAGGCCCGACTGGGACTCGTACTTGGCGCGCCGCTCGCGGATGGGATCGAGAAAGGCGTTGAGCGCCTTGGCCAGCTTCTCCTTGACTTCGACGTCGCCCACCTTGCCCGCGCGGTAGCGGGCCTTGAGGTCGTCGATCTCCGCCCTGTTCGGATTGAAGGCATCGTGGTAGGCGAAGACGGGGTTGCCCTCTACCGTGCCGGGAATGTCGGCCGAGACGCGCTTGGGGTCGGTGTACATGGACATGACTTTCTTGACGACCGTCTTCTCGTCGTCGGAGAGGTAGATAGCGTTGCCCAGGGACTTGGACATCTTGGCCTGCCCGTCGGTACCGACGAGCGAGCCCTGCTCGGCGACGAGGACCTCGGGGATGGGAAATGTCTCGCCGTAGAGGAAGTTGAAGCGCCGCGCGATCTCGCGGGTGACCTCGACGTGGGCCTCGTTGTCCTTGCCCACGGGTACGAGGTGGGAACGGGGCATGAGGATGTCGGCGGCTTGGAGGACGGGGTAGCCGAGGAGTCCGAAGGGCATTTCCTCGATGCCCGCGCCCTGGGCCATCTCCTTGAGGCTCGGGACCCGCGAGAGGCGGGGCACCGTGATGAGATTGTCGAAGAGGATGGCGAGCTCGCAGACTTCGGGCACGGCGGACTGGAGATAGATGACGCTCTTCGCCGGGTCTATACCGCAGGCCAGGTAGTCGAGGGCGGCTGAGCGGACGTTGTCGGCGAGCTCCTCGATGTGCTCCTTCTCGGGCTTGGTGGTGAGGGTATGGAGATCGGCGATGATGAAGAAGCACTCGTACTCGTCCTGGAGGCGTACTCGGTTTTTGAGCGAGCCGACGTAGTGGCCGATGTGAAGCTTGCCGGTAGGGCGGTCACCCGTGAGTATTCTCTTGCGTTCCATGTTGCGCTCCGATGGTATGTGGTAGGGCCGGGCCAAGGACCGGCGGGGAGGATGCGGCTCCGTCTCTCGGGGGCCCCGAGCCCCCGCGCGCCGCGGAGAGGCGCTAGGCCTTCGCCGCGATGGACGGATCCGCGCTTCGCCAGGACCAGCGCTCTCGAGGACGGGGGAAGAAATCCATGCTTCTCATTGCGGGTATTCCGGGACCTAGTGTAGCTGAAATGCGCGGGGACCTTCAATCGGGCGACCCGCCTCCGTTCCCGTGTTGATTGATGGCCGCGGGAGGATATAATAGCCGCGCGGGAAACGGGTCGAGCTTCTCGCGGGAGGTAGCCGTGGACAACGCCGATAGGGGGGAGTTGGATCGTCAATTCGCCGCCGAGTTCTTCGATGAAACCTGGACCTTGCTCGGCCTCGGGGAGAGGACGAAGGAGCAGACCGAGCGGATGATCCACTGCTCGCACGCGGCTTTCTGCCATCTGCAGAAAGTGCCCGGCGTCAGCGCGAAGAGCCTGGCCAAGGGCTATTGGCAGCTCTGCCGCGTCTATGCGGCGGCGGGCCAGGGAGTCGTGGCGCGGACCTACGCCTTCCGCTGCATGGACGTTGCGATGGCCTCGGAAGACCCCTTCCTCATGACGCTCGCCTGCGAGTCCCGGGGGCGCGCGGCGGCGGTGCTGGGAGACGGGGCAGAGCGGGACCGCCAGGCGGCGCTCGGCAAGGAGTACGCCGCGCAGATACTCGATCCGGACGTTCACGGCTTCTGCGAGGACAATCTCTCGGCCATGCCGCGCACCCTCGGTCCGGGACCCAGCCTGCCGGTCTTCTAGAACCGGCAGCAGATCTCCGCACCTAATGGCTCGCCAGTATCCCATCGGCGGCCCTGAGTCCGGAGGCCCAGGCGGCGGTGATGCCGCGGCTCGTGCCCGCGCCGTCGCCTATGAGGTAGAGGCCTTCCTTGGCCTGGAAGTGCTCGTCCAGGAATACGGGGCGGTTCGCGTAGAGCTTGATCTCGGGGTAGTACATGATCGTGCTCGGGTGCAGGAGCCCGGGCACGATAGTGTCGAGGAGCTTCATCGCGTTCCAGAGGGCGCGCATGACCTTGGCGGGGGCGCAGAGGCCGATATCCCCGGGCGTGGCCGAGGGCAGGGTCGGCTCGAAGTCGTAGAGGTCGCCCGAGAACTGGTCCCGGAAGGAGCGCTTGCCGAGGCGGAAGTCGCCGATGCGCTGCATGATGGGGCGTCCTCCGCCCAATAGGGCGGCTTGGATGCCGAGCATGCGGGCGTAGTCCTGGCCCGAGGCGAGGGGCTCGGTGAGGGTGACGGTCTTGAGCATCGCGAAGTTGACGAGGCCGTTGGCCCGGTGGACTGTGCCCCCGTTAGCGCAGACGGCCTTGCCGTCTGCGAAGCCAGCGTCTCCGTCTTTTACGCTGGCTATCGACCATGCGTGCCCGTTGACGCTGTACCAGGCCGAGCCGTCCTTCTCCTCGTACTTTTCCTGGACGACGTGGGCCGCGCCCGAGTTGGTGCAGAAAGTCCGCGTCTTTTTGGGGAAGAGGAACTTGGGGTCGTAGTAGTCGGATACTATGGGGTAGTGCTCGATCCTGGTCTCCACCCGTACGCCGAGGTCCACGGCGTTGTCGGTGAAGCTTACCCCCGAGCGCGACATGATCTCGCGGAGGAAGGCGAAGCCGCCGCGGCCGGGAGCCACGATGAGGTCGCGGTAGGCGATTTCCCTGCGGTCGGTGGCGAGGACGCGCTTTTCGGCGTCGATCGAGAGGACGCGCTCGCCGAGGGATATGCCCGCGCCCAGGCCTTCGAGCCGGGCGACGAGGCGCTTGATGAGCTCGAGGCCCCCGTCGGTGCCCAAGTGGGACTGGCGTATCTCGAGGAGGCTGACGCCGATCTTCTCCGCCCGCTTCGCGTAGATCGAGAGGTTGCGCTTCGCCATGATGGCCGGCTCGAGGAATGCCTCGACCCGCCCCAGATAGCCTTCGGCCGCCTTGCGGCTCCAGCAGGAGTCGGGGAAGCCGATCGGCCAGCTGAAATTCATCTTGCAGTCGTTGCGGAGGCCTCCCGAGGAATACTCGTTCTTCTCTATGAGGAGGAGCGAGAGCTCGGGCCGGACGGCCAGGAGCTCGAAGGCGGCGCCGAGGCCCGCCGGGCCCGAGCCGACTATGACGACGTCGTATCTTTCCATGGCGAAGCGAGCATACTCCGCCCGGGGCTTCCTGTCAGCCCGGAGGAGCGAGCCTCAGCCGATCTTGGCGAGGGTTTCCGTGAGCTTGCGAAGGCCCTCCTCGTTTTCCTTGCCGGCGTCGCTCACCGCGCCCGCCTCGGCCAGGATCGACTCGAGGCCGGAGATGATGGCGCCGAGCTCGTCCTCGACCTCGGTGGCCGCGGCTTCGAGCACGTCGACGTCCTTCGAGACGAGGCGTATCCTCTCGTCGACGTTCCCCGATGCCGATTTGACCTTGGTCGTGATGCTCACGGACTCCGAGGTCCCCTTGAGGATCTCGCCGGTTCCCGCGGTGATCTCGTCCAGCCCGCGGATGATCTCCTCGATCGAGGAGGCTACCGCGTCCACTTCGGCGTCGATCTGGCCGAAGATATCCTGCGCCCTGCCGTTGATCTCGGCGGCGACGCGGACCGAGTCGATCGCGCCCTTGACGTTCGTCGAGATCAGCTTCACGTTCTGCCCGGTGGCTTCCGAGAGCTTGCGGATCTCGTCCGCGACGACCGAGAAGCCCTTGCCGGCCTCACCGGCGTGGGCGGCCTCGATGGCCGCGTTCATCGCGAGGAGGTTCGTGCGGCTAGCGACCGCGCGGATGACCCCTATCACGTCCATGATGGTCGACGAGGACGCTTCCATCGCCCTGAAAGCCTCGGCGGCGCTCGTCATCTCCTTCGCCCCGGTCTCCGTCCTTTCCTTGAGGCGCCGGATGGAGTCGCGGCGCGAGCCGGTGACCGCCGAAATGCTGTTGATCGAGGCGGTCATCTCCTCGATGGCGGCCGACGATTCGGTGATGACGGCCGTCTGGTCGGCGATGTTCTTGCCGACCTCGTCGGAGGAGGCCGCGATCTCGCCCTGCGACTCGGAAATGGCTTTGGTGCTGGCCGCCAATGCCTCGACGCGGGAACGCGCCGCGAGGGTGGAGGCGCGGAGCTCGTTGATGAGCTTGCGCATGCGCTCGGCCGAGTCGCGCACGGAAACGCCGAGCCCGAGGGAGTCGCGGCTCGATTCGAGGGCGGCGCTCAATCGGGCGAGCCGTTCCGCGTTCCTCGCGGATTCCTTCTCGGAGGCCTCGAGGGCGCCTGAGTTCCTGGCCATGATCACCCTGCCGATCGAGGCCGAGATGACGACGATGAAGACGCAGATGAAGAAATCGTCGACGTTGGTCCGCTGGGTGGCGGGCAGCACGCGCGTGAAGAAGTCGAGGACGAGGGCGACGAGCGCTATGGCCATGACGCCCAGCGACTGCCACGCGCCTCGCGCCACGACGCCCGTTATCATGAGCACGAGGCATTGGAGCGCCGCGATGAGGTAAAGCTCGTAGCCCGTCGTGAATACCTCGAGGAAGGGGAGGCCGGCGAAAGCGATCGAGAGGATGAAGGTGGTCGCCGCGCTGGCGGCATTGGCCTTGCCGGCCTTGACGAGGAAGGTGAGCCCGATCGCCGCGGCGGCGACCGCGAGGAGGATGGCCGTGTACTTGCGGTCGAGCATCAGGAAGCCGGCGACCGCGGTCGCGAGGGCCATCGCGAAAAGGACGTAGACGAGGGACTCCGCCTGCTTGCGGCCCGTAAGGTTCTCTCCTTCGTAGAGCTTCAGGTAAAACCGGGCGATCCGCGACCTAATCCCGCTCTTCTGCCCGTCTTTTCCCGTCATGTGGAACTCCTTCGCGCGTATTCGACGAAGCGCCATTATCGGTCCCGTTCGTCGGAGGGTCAATCGCGGGCGCGAGACCTTGGCGGGATAGAGGCCTTCCCCGCGACGGCGGTCGCGGTTATCATCCGCCCTATGCCTTCGATCCTCCTCGCCCTGGCGGCCATCGCCATTTGGAGCAGCCTGGCCCTGCTCAACTCCCAGGTACGCGCGGTCCCGCCATTGTTCGCGGTGGGGATCGCGCTCTGCGTCGGCGGCATCGTCGGCCTCGTCAAGGTCCGGGAATGGCGGGTGCCTTGGAGGACCTTCGCGGTCGGGGTCGGGGGCATCTTCGGCTACCACGCCCTGCTCTTCGCGGCATTCAGGCTCGCCCCGGCCGTGGAGGTCAACCTCATCAACTACCTATGGCCCCTCCTCATAGTGCTTCTTTCCCCGGCTTTCCTGAAAGGCTTCAGGCTCAGGTCCTGGCACGTCGCCGGGGCTCTCCTCGGCTTCGCGGGCGCCCTCCTCATCGTGAGCGGGGGCAGCCTCGAGCCCGACGCGGCCAAGCTGCCGGGCTACGTCCTGGCCGCGGCAGCCGCGCTCGTCTGGGCATGCTATTCCCTCCTCACGAAGCGCCTGCCTCCCTTCCCCACGGGCGCGGTGGGGGGCTTCTGCCTGGCGTCGGGCGCGCTCGCCCTGGCCCTCTCCTTCCTGGAAGGCGGTAGCTCCTTCACGGCTTCGCTGCGCGCGATTCACGGCTTCGACTGGCTTTCCCTCGCCCTGCTGGGCCTGGGGCCGATGGGCGGGGCCTTTTACGCCTGGGACGCGGCGCTCAAGCGGGGCGATCCGCGCGTCATCGGCGCCCTGTCCTACCTAACGCCCCTCCTATCGACGCTCAATCTCGTGCTGCTCGGCGGGAAGGCTCTTTCGCCGACCGCGGGCCTGGCGATGTCGCTCATCGTGGCGGGGGCAGTGGTGGGCTCGATGGACCTGATCAAGGCGGCGTTAAAGGGGCGCGGCTCGGCGGGCTAATTCTCGGGCGGAAGATCGGCTTTCGCGATTTTTCTGCAAGGTACCCAGAGGTACTTGGCGTCGGTGATCCTCCAGCCGGTCCTCCAGGGAGCCACGCCCCGGGCCAGCGCATAGGCGAGGTCGAAAACAGCCTTGCCCTGCGCCGCCGGGTCCGGGAAAACGGTACCTAAAAGGACTTCCGACGCTATCGCCGCGGCGACCGTCGCGGGGATGCCCGGAACGCCGACTACGCTCGCGCCGACTATGGGCACGCGCCGCTTGCCCTTGGCGTAACCGGCGGCCTTGAGCGCATCCGCCGCGCCGAGAGCCATGTCGTCGTCGCGGCAGACGAAGGCCTCGATCCGGTCGCCGAATACCGCGATCAGGGCGGCCGTCTTCTTCCTCGCCGCGGCGATCCCGTCCTCGACGCCCACCTCCGCCAGCATGAGGTTCGGTATGCCCGCGGCCCCGAGCGCCTTGGCGGCGGCCTCCGCCTGCCGGCTCGACTCCTGCTCGTCCTCGACGGCGGTCAGAGCGACGAACTGCAGGACGCCGTCCTTGTTGCGATCGGCGGCGGCGTTCGCCTTCCAGTAGGCGGCGAGCATCTCCCCTTGGGCGGCGCCGATCTCCTCGCGCCGCGTGCCTACGAAGAACAGCTTGTCCCAGGAGCGCATGGTTTTTCGGGGGGGCTCGAGGCCGAAAAAGACGATGGGGACGCGCTTGGCCTTGGCCTGAGCGATGATCGGGTCCACGTAGCTCACGTCGACCGGATCTATCGCTATAGCCTTGAGCTCCTTCTCGAACAGCGCCTCGGCCAGCGCGTTCTGGGCCGATTGCCGATCCAGGCTGTCGGCTATCGCGAGCTCCGCCTTATCCTGGGCCGCCGCCTCTATCGACCTGCGGATGACCGCCGAGGCGGCGTCGGCGGAGGGCGGCACGAGGCCGATCCGCGGCTTTTCCAGATCGCGCTGCGAACATGACGCGGCTATAAGGGCGAGGGCCAGAATCGGCAGCCTCTGCATCGGGCAGTCCTTCATCCGAAGATCTTGCGCGCGGGAGGGGCGCAGTCGGCATTTTAGCCGGATACCGCGGAGCTGTCCAGTTCGTGCCCTTTCGCCCTTGTATGTAGGCTCGCCTTCTTCGATACTTTGACCCATGACGAGGGGGCTTTCGTGGGCAGGGGCAAGAAAATAGTCGATATAGAATTGGTGGTCGAGAAAGCCATCGATTTGATCGAGGAAGGCGGGGTCGAGGAGTTCTCGACCAGACGCCTAGCCGCGCGCCTCGGGATTTCGGCCATGACTTTGTACAACTACTATGAGAACCGCGGGGCGATCCTGAAGGGCGTACTACGCAGGGGTCTCAGGCTCCTATGGGAGGGCTTGGACGGGGAATTGGCGGCCTGGCGCTCGCAGGGCGGCACGCCGCTCGG
>Ga0265342_10003311_pt1 | contig 13303 bp, 10 predicted proteins | sample 4CB327metaG_FD_203125 | JGI IMG/M metagenome (GOLD analysis project Ga0265342, IMG submission 203125) | Rhizosphere microbial communities from Carex aquatilis grown in University of Washington, Seatle, WA, United States - 4-CB3-27 metaG | ecosystem: Host-associated > Plants > Roots >...
GGGCTTGACTAGCCTCGACGGTCGGCTGCGGGCGCTTTGGCACCTATCCTCCTCTTTTCTTGCGCAGTCGCCGCAACAAGAGGACGGCGCTGAGCAGGGCAAGCGGGGGCACGGGTCTAGCCGCCGCAGCGGCGTGACCAAGACTGCAGTCGCACCCTCCGCGGACCAGCCGCAGCCTACCGCCGGCGTCGGTCGGGCTTGCATCTCGCTGGCCATCGACACTGGCGACGTCGGGTAGGAGAGGATCTGTTCTGCTATCGGAGTTGCCCCTGTCGGGCGAGATGGAGTCTCTTCCGCCGTCTGCGCCGCCACTGGAGCCACCCGTGCCGTTCCCTCCGTCTGCCCCGCCGCTCAGGCTGCCGCCAGAACCACCCGTGCCGCCGGGAGCCGCGCCACCTACAGCAAATACGCCGCCGCTGCTGCTCGCACCACCTGCACCGCTGCCGCCACCGGCGCTCGCGCCACTACGTCCACCCGCGCCTCCCGCGAGCGTGCCGCCGAAGCCACCTGCGCCACCACGCCCGCTTGCCCCGCCCGCGACAATTCCGCCGAAGCCGCCAACCCCGCCGCTTCCGCTCGCGCCACCGGTGCTGGGGGGCGCATCGGGGTCGTAGCAGGTGCCGGCGCCATCGCAGATCTCAACCGTCCCGCAGGGCGTTCCCACTTGCGGATAGTCGCAGGCGCCTGCGCCATTGCAGGTCGAGCGGCACAGGGGCTGACCCCGGCCGCACTCGTTCTCCGGATCGCTGCCCGCAGCGTAGCCAGTACACCTGCCTGCGCTCGCAGCCTGATTGCACGACACACACTTGCCGTCGCACGCGCTCTCGCAACACACGCCATCCACGCAGAAGCCTGAAGCACAGGCAGTTGCGCTCGAACAGGCGACTGCGTTCTTGCTCTTGCAACTGCCGCTGCCATCGCAGGCCTGTCCGTCGGCGCAGCTACCGGGAATCTCGGTACCCGCCGTCGCCTGCATACAGGTGCCTTCGTGGCCCGCGACTGCGCACGACTGGCAGGGGCCCGAGCAGGACGCGACGGCGCAGCAGACACCCTCTACGCAGAAGCCCGACGCGCAGGTCGACGCGGTGGCAGCGGTGCAACCCTCGCCGTTGCCGAGATTCGCTACCTTGTACTCCCAAGTCTGACTCACGTCCGCCTTCGACCAGTCGTACATCCCCAAGTTGGGATCCCCCAAATCCGCCAAGAGGCTGCCACCGAAGAGCACCATCACTCCGCGCTGGCTGTCGAAGACCATGGTTGGCGGGGTGGCTATGGTTGGGCCAGTGGCTAGGGTGCGCAGGTACCAGTTTGCGTTCTTGGCGTCCAGTTCCCAGGTTTTGAGGCTGGTGGTGGCGCCAGCCGCAACCGTGGCCCTCGTGGCCGTGACCTGCCGGCGGCGCAGACTGTCGTAGGCAAAGACCGGGAAAGGCGTGTTGTCGTAACCGCCGGTGAGCGCGTAGCCGAGATCGACGAAGTCTCCACTGTCTCGGAACTCCCAGCCGGCATTGACGGGATCCCACTGCCAAAAGACGCTGTTGCTCTTGGCACCATTCCAGTAACTCGTGCCCTGAAAGACAAACATCTTCTGCAGTCCCTCGTCAAAGGTCATGTACCGACCGGTGGTATCCCAGCCCGTCTGCGCCAAGGATGCGACGATGGGCGTGACATTGGAGGGAACGGGTGTGCGGTTGGTCCAAGTCGTCTTGCTGCCATCCCACTCCCAGACCGCGTAGTTCACATCGCCGTAGAGCAGCACTGTTGCACGCCCCATATCGGTCACCATGCCATGCCCGTAGAGTTGTCCCGGATTCGACGCGGGGTGAAGCTGGGCCCACTGGCGGGTGCCGCTCTGCCATTCCCAGGTGTCATTGAGGCCTTGCGGATTGCCACTGTCATCCTCGCTCGCACCGCCGAACAATATGAGAGACTTACGGAACGGGTCGTAGGCCATCGCTGTGTTCCTGCGCGGGGAGGGTTGCGCGCCACCCTTGACTTCGGACCATGCCTTGCCGTCCCACTCCCACAGGTCATTCCGCAGCAGGTCCATGCTGTCCTTGCCGCCGAACACGTAGCTCTTGCCCGTGGCCGGGCAAAAGGCCATGACGTGCTGATAGCGCCCACTTGGCGCGTTCCGCGACGGCGTACGGTTGGTGAAGGTCGCCTGGGCAGGGTCCAACTCCCACAGCTCTGCGGTGGCGCTCATCTGAAGGATAGGATTCGTTTGGTCCGGGAAGTCGAATAGGCCTCCAACCAGATCGAGGCGGTTCAGATTGGAATCGCTGACCAGCGAGGCGTACATACGCCCGCGGGGCAGATTGGGTTCGCTGCCGGCAAGGCGTTGCGTCCATGCGGCAGTAGTCGGATTCCAGTCCCAGACATCACCCAGACTGTCGCCGGTATCGATGTCCCAGCCGCCCACCAGCACCACCATGCCACGCCCGGGGTCGTTCGCCATGGCATGGCCGTAGCGCGCACTCGGCTTGCTACCCACGGCCGTGCGCTCAGTCCAGACCGATTTTGCTGGATCCCATTCCCACGTGTCCTGCATGGGGATACCGTCCGCATCAGCTTGATCTTTTTGCATGCCGCCGAACAGGACAGCGCGAGCACGCTTGCTGTCCCAGACCAAGGCGGCGTCGTATCGGGCGCTGGGCGCGGCAACGGGCGCAAGTTGAGCCCAACCCTTGGCGGAATCCCACTCCCAGGTGTCGCTCAGCGCGAGCAAGACGCTGGTTGCATCGTAGCCGTGCATGCGGTCGGTGAGACCACCGCCAAAGAGCAACACCTTTCCGGTGGACTTCTCGAACACCATGCTGTGCTGGCTGCGCCCGCTCGGTGCCAAGCTCGAGTCGGTGCGATCGGTGAAGCTTCCGCTGGCGGGATCCCATTCCCAGATGTCTGCAAGATCGAAGTCGGCGGTTGCACGCCCACCGAAAATGATGAACACGTTGCGGATCGAGTCGAAAACCATGCTCACGCCCGCGCGTGCGGCTGGCCCGCCGGCCGCCGCGGTACGATCGGTCCATGTGCTGGTCGCGGGATTCCACTCCCACAGATCCCGGAACACTTCTGGGAGTTGGCTTTCGGTCTGCGTGCCTGACGTTCCACCGAACATGACCAGCACCTTGCGGGTTTCGTCAAAGGCGGCGGACTCTAAGAAGCGCGGGAGGGGACTTGGCGGAGGAGGCGTGTCGACGCGGGTCCAGGTCGCAGATTCGCTCGCCGGCACCGTGCCCAAAGCCGATTGGGTGGACTCAAGGCGGGGGGCGTTGTCGGGATTGGGTTCGGAGCAGGTGGCGAGAAGCAGGAGAGCCGCTACCGCACCCATTCTCAATTGACGCCGACGCAGTCGCCGCCACAACAAGCCGACGCCGAGCAGAACCAACGGCAGCCCCGGCGCGCTGGGCGCCGCCCGGCCCAAATCACAACTACAGCCCTTGTTGCCGAGTCGCGTGGCGTTGCCCGAATCGGGCATGCTCGCATCGCTGGCGCCAACGCCGAAGTCGGGCATCCTCGCATCTTCAGCGCCGACGCCATCTCTGACGCCGGTGCTGCCCGCATCACGTGGGATCAGGTCGCTTCCGGCGTCGAAACTGCTGCTGCCGCCGGTGCCACTTCTTCCGCCTGCGCCGCTGATGCTGCCACCCGCACCGCCTGAAACCGCGCCACCTGTGCCGACGGTGCCGCCGGTGCCACCCCGCCCGATCGCATCGCCCGCGCCATCAGCAGCGCCGTCGATGATGCCGCCCGCGCCACCTGTGCCGACGGTGCCGCCGATGCCACCCGCGCCGGAATCGATCTTGTCGCTGGGACCGCAGGCGAAAGGATCAGGGATGATGCATGCGCCGGTGCCATCGCAGATCTGACAGGACCCGCATTGAGTTCCGTGCTGCGGCGACGCGCACGCGCCCGCGCCGTTGCAAGTCGAGCGGCAGATGCTACTGCCCGAACCGCATTCATTTTCCGGATCGCTGCCCACGGCGTAGGCAGAGCACTTTCCCGCAAGATTGGCCTGGTTGCAGGACGTGCACTTGCCATCGCACGCGCTCTCGCAACACACGCCATCCACGCAGAACCCTGAGGCACAGACGCTCGCACTCGAACAGGCGATCCCGTTCTTGCTCTTGCAATTGCCGCTGCCGTCGCACGCCTGTCCGTCAGAGCAGCTTCCGGGAACCTCCGTGCCCGCGGCCGCCTGCACGCAAGTTCCTTCCTGCCCGGCAACGGCACACGACTGACAGGCGCCCGAGCAGGAGACGACTGCACAACACACACCCTCCACGCAGAAGCCGGAGGCGCAGGTCGACGATGTGGCGGCGGTGCACCCCTCGCCATTACCAAGATTGGTCACCTTGTACTCCCAAACCTCGTTCACTTTCCCCAGCCCAATAAGTGAGCCGCCGAAAAGCACCATCACACTGCGCTGGCTGTCGTAGGCCATGCCTGCAAAGATGCGCGCGCCAATACCCGGGGACAGGTCGCGTTGGTAGAGCGTCGGAGCTGCCGTATTGAGCTCCCAGGTATTCATGTCGTCATACCTGGTCGGCCACGTCGCCAGCACCTGCCGTCCGCGCTGGCTGTCATAGGCCACGAGCGGGACGAGTGCCCAGGAGGCCTGAAACTCGACCATGTCGCCAATATCTCGACGCGCCCATCCGGCTGAGATGGGATCCCACTCCCAGAAAACGCGGCTGCCTATGTTGGTGGCCTCCGTCTCCGTGACCGCGGTGTCGAGGAGGAATAGCTTCTCACGGCCCTGGTCAAAACTCATGCTGGGAAAGAATTGCTGAGTCGCGATGCCCGTGATCGGGACCGGCGTGCGGTTGGTCCAGGTCGCCTTGCTGCCATCCCATTCCCAAATTGCGTTGGCATCGGGACCATCCTGGGTTCCGGGGATGGGATAGGTATCGACGCCAGTCGCGAGAGCGCTGAGGAGCAACAACTTGGCGCGCCCGGAATCAGTAACCATGACACTGCCCGATGGTGGGCTGGACGTCGGGAAGAGTTGGCTCCACTTTCGGGTGCTGCTGTTCCATTCCCAGGTGTCGTCGACCGACACGCTGGATGAGTTCCAGCCGCCGAACAGGATGAGGGACTTGCGGTAGGGGTCCCAGGCCATCGCCGCACGCGAGCGGGCCGAGGGGTGCACATCGCTTTGGATCTCGACCCAGGAGGTCCCATCCCACTCCCAGAAATCGTCCAGCGGCACTGGCAGCGCGGTGTCTCCGAGACCGCCGAAGATGTACATCTTGCCGGTGGCCGGGCAGAAGGCCATGGCGAAAGTGTCGCGACTGCTCGGCCAGGGTTTCTGTACTGGGGTGCGGTTGGTGAAGACTGCCTGGGCAGGGTCCAAGTCCCAAATCTCTGCAGAGGGCGCAGTGGCATACTTTGGGTTTCCCGGGGCAACCATCGCGGACTGATCGTAGGAGATGATGCCAGCCACCAAGTCGAGGAGATTTCGCGCTGAATCGGTGACGAGCGAGGCGTAGGCGCGCATGGCGGGCAGGTTGGGCTCGCTGCCGGTGCGCCGCTGCGTCCACGCTGCCGTGGTCGGATCCCATTCCCAGAGGTCGGCCAAACCGTTGCCGGTTGTGATGTCATAGCCGCCCGCCAGCACAATCATTCCGCGGCCGGGGTCGTACGCCATGGCGTGGCCGTAGCGCGCGCTGGGCTTGCTCCCAATTGCGGTGCGGTTGGTCCAATTTTGTTTGGCTGGATCCCACTCCCAGATGTCCTGCTTGGGGACCGGGGCAAGTCCAGCCTGCGGCAATTCCATCCCGCCAAACAGGACGGCGAGGTTGCGCTTGCTGTCCCAGATCATAGCAGAGTCGTAGCGGGGGCTGGGCGCGACAGCAGGAGCGAGCTTGCTCCACTTGCCGGCAGCAGGATCCCACTCCCAGGTGTCATCAGACGCCACCGAGACATCGGCCGCATTGTAGCCATTGATAGAAGTCGCAGCGGCCACCCCGCCCCCGAAGAGCAGTACGTTGCCCGTCGATTTCTCGAACACCATGCTGTACTGGCCGCGGACAGAAGGTGGTTTGCTCTCGCTGCTACGGTTGGCGAAGTCACCGGTCGCGGGATCCCATTCCCAGGTATCCTGGTAGTTGTCATAAGGGTGGAAAGCGGGGCTTTGAGAGTTGGTATCGCCGGTAACCCAGCGCCCGCCAAAAAGGACGAACTTGTTGCGGTTCGAATCAAAGACCATGCTTGCGCCCGCGCGCGGGTTTGGCTGACCTGGCTTGTCCCCGGAAGGATCGCGGTTGGTCCATTTGCCAGTCGCGGGATCCCACTCCCAGAGATACTGGGACGCCGGCAAAGACTCAGTAACAATAGGGCCCGGGTGGTCGGGAATCTTGTCTCTCTGCCCGCCAAACATGACCAGCACCTTGCGGGTCTCGTCAAAGGCGGCCGTCTGCAGATAGCGTGGGTCGGGGCTTTGCGCCGGAGGGGCGACACGCGTCCAAGTGGCGACTTCGCTCGCGGGCACAGTTCCCAGAGCTGCGTGGGAAGACTCCAGTGCAGAGCCAAGCGTCTTGTCAAGATGGTCCTCATTGCAGGTGGCAAGCAGGAGCAGAGCAGCTACGGCGCTTCTTCGCAATCTCATCAGGATTCTCCACGGCGATGGTCAAGCCAACTCATGTCCTAGGGCTGGCGAACCTTTCCAGGATTCGTTTCATTGAAAAACATAGCTGATGCCAATGGCTGCTTGGGCATCCCAGGATGGCAAGTTCGCTGCGCTCGCCGTGCCTGTCGTGACTGGATCGATGTGCACGCTCTGTTCGAACAGCTACTCTAGCCCGCTGGCAATTCCTCGTCGTCCGTCAACTCTGGTCGCACAGCGCTATTGTTGGCGTTCTTGTAGCCCAAGTGCTGGGCGACGACGTCGGTAGGTCCAGCATGCAATCGTTGCTTTGCGTAGATCGCTCCCAGGCGGCAGGTGCAACCGAGCCATAGCGGATCTCCCAGGTTGAGGACAGAACGAATGTCGCTTGACAGCTCAGATCATTGCCCTTATGCAGGACAGCGATTGGTATTGAGCGCTGTAATCTCCGGCTGTTCTCCCACCAGACCAAGGAAGGCCTCCTCATGACGAACAGAAAACTGCCGATGGCTAGCCTATTAGTCGTAACCACAATTGCACTGAGTCTTGCAATCCTCTCCAACAGAACCTCGTGGGCCCAAGGGCTCACATCGCCACGGAATCCGGCCCCGCCGGAAGCGCCCGCGGCGTCGAGCGCGCATCCCACCGACTCCGTCCTGGTCCCTGCTGTGGCGCCGGCGGCAAAACCGACCACTCTTCCGCCCGAAGTCATCAAGGCCCTCATTGCTCCAGTGATGGCGCCGACTGCGTTGGCGATGCCCACGCCGACCAAGACTGCGCAGGCCAAGGACATGATGGCCGAGGCTGCGGCGGACAAGTCCGCGGTTGACAAGACGGCGACGGATCTGGCCGAGGCGACCAACAATGCGGCCGCATTGCAAGCGTCCGAGCAGTTGGACAAGTTCCAAAAGGTGTTCGAGCAGGCCACCAAGATCTTCGGCAGCGAGCACACGGTTATAACGCCCTCCTTTTTCTATGCGACGGATAGGTACGGCAGGCTGAACCCAACCGACAAGCACCTCGCGGGTGTCTCCGCCGTTCTCTTGCTTCCGTTGTTCGGCCTTGGCGGCGGTCATGGCTCCGACTGGTGGCCTGTGGTGGCCAGTGGAGACGAAACTCAAATCTACAACGCCTTCCTCAATCAATTGGGGCAGTACCAAGAAGCTCTCACGAACGCGACGACCCTCCCCAGCAATGTCTCGGACGTCTTGCAGAAGAAGTGGGACACGCAGAACCTGCTTTTCGCCAAGCAAGTGTTCTGCCAGGAAGAGATGGATCCCGACCTACCCCCGGAAGCGCAGGCTGCTATCAAGAACCTTTGCCAGAGCTCCATCTCGGACTTCGTCAAGAAAGCAGCGGACCAGAAGAAAGCAGACCCGAAGACGGACCTGAAGAAGTTGGTGTCCGACGCCGTGACGACAAACAAGGATGCGATCGCCCCCAAACGGCACAACCTTCTCATCGGCCCATCTTTCGGGGTTCCCCTGACCAAGAGCCCAATAGACATCTTCCAGCTTGGAGCCTCGGCCGAGTTGGGTGGCGATGCAGTGAGGATCGTTGCAACAGGCGGTTTGGTTGGCCGCTACCAGGGAGCAACCTACAAGGATGTCTTCGCGGCAGGATGGTTCGTCGGTCTAGCGCTGTCTGGCGAAATCGGCGACAAGCTCTTTCATTACTTCAATGGCGGCAGCAATCTGATGGCGCAACTGGCGCAAATCAAGAGTTCCCAGCCCTGACCTGCTAACCCCATCGCAAGACCAGCACTGCTGGCCTCGCCCGCTCCTCCCATCGTTCCCAGTACCGGTAGTGATCCGGCTTGCACGGTCCTTCGACGGGGACGCCAAGGTAGTCCGCCTGGGCCTTGCTCAGCGTGATGCGAGTGACGCCCAAGTAGCCCGGGCGCAAGGTGTGCTGGCCGTAACACACCCACGGTCCACGGTGTTTCCGCGGTGTTGGCCGGCGCTTCGAGCCGATGTACCATCGATTCATCGTGGTCGATTTGCGCACTGTTGGCGTTGTTCGCGGATTCGTCGTCGCAGCGCTGGTTCTGGCCGGCTGTGGCTCGCCCTTGCGCTCGGGGAAAAAGCCGGCGGATGCCGGGACCGACGGTGGCGGCGACAGCGCGAGCGGACACGCGCAGGAGGTCGCGGGCGCTAGCGATTCGGACGGCCCAACTGAAGTCGTGCCACGCACCGATGGGCTGCCCGACGGCGAGCAAAAAGAAACCGCCGATGCGCCCGACGGCGGCCCCGTCGATCTTTCCACGGTCGGAGGCTCGAGCATCGATGTCCCCAGCGTCTGCCAGAGCCCGCTCGGCTTCGCATCGAATTCCATGACGCCCTCGATGTGCCCGGGCGTCGTCCTCAAGACCGCCACGATCCCTTTCGACCCGAACGACTCGCGCTGGTCGGTACTGTATCGGGGCTGCCTCGCCACCTACAGCCCACGGAGCTCTCCCGACGACTGTCGCAAGCTGTGCACCGACCTCGTGAATGCGACTCCGGCCGTGCGCTTCAACGAGGGCATCAATGACTGTTTGCTCGACTGTTCTCATCCGCAGAGCCCGGTGCTGTCGGTGGAATACTCCGACTGGATTTGCGAGCCCATGCCCCCCGACGGCGGATCGGTGCCGTTGCGACCCGATGCCGGGCTCGACTCCGCGCCGGATCTCGGGGCGACCGTCGATGCCGGCGAGGTCGGCAGCCACGTCCAAGTCGTGCTGCACGCCTCCTACGCCTGGGCGAACTGCATGCCCGAGGTGCCACCGGATCCGATCTTGGTCACTTGGACCGTGGACATCACGGGAGCCGTCGGCGCAACCGCACAGCTCAGCAAAGCCACACTCACCGTGAGCAACAGCTCCTCTTCCGTCGTCCAGGACTTCACTGCCAACAGCCCGACCATCCCGCTCGCCGGCGGCGCGGGGAGCGCCCAGCAACAAAAGACGCCTGGCAGCGCTTCGCCCGTTTCCGTGTGCTCGCTGTGCACCGGTGCCAGCTATCGACTGGACCTGGTGTTCACCGTCGATGGACAGAGCTTCCCGGTCAGCGGCACCAGCACGTTCACGTGCGGCTACTAGAGAGAACGAAGGGCCGCGATGGTCATTCGAGCGTCGCCGATGGGGCACACCCAGCCGGCAAGAATGCTCGATCCACGCGTGGAGAGACCATTCTGAGAATCGTGCGTGCCGCGGCTCCGAGCGCTGGCCCAAATGCGGATGGTTAGTATGCGGGCGCGGCCGCTTCATCGGTGCGGAGGGCCGCGTTCATCAGAAGCAGCGCCGTTGGTTCGCCGATTTCGTCGACGGCGCACGGAAGATCCTGCTGCGTAAAGGCGAAGCATCCGCTTTCCCAAGACAAGAGTTCATAGATGGCCGCTCGACTCGCGCGGCGTGATCCTTCGATTCGCGCGGAGATGGCCTGACCGCCGCGAAGCCAAACCCGGCCCATCTTGTCGTTGGCGACAATCAGGATCTGGCCAGAGCGCCGCTCGAGGTCCAAGAAGCTCAAGACGGTTGCGAGACCGAACTGCTCGAGGCGGCCGCGCAACCCGGCATCATTTCGGTTTGTCGCGGAGATTTGCCGATGCCTTGCCCGTGCCATGCGCAGAGTTGACCCCACTCACTCTTCAACCGCAAATAATCGTTGCCTCGACGCTTCCTCGCCTTGAGCCACACGGGCGGTATCTTCTGCAGGCCGTCGACGCCAAGCGACTGTGAGCAGCCCTCGATCAGACCTTCACCTTCCGCAAGACCCACCCGCTTCCCGCGCTGCTGCCCGATCCGCTCTCCGCGTGGGCGACGCCGTATGCCGCGAGGGCGCGCGAAGATCAGCTTGACTGGCCCACCCTCGACGAGGTCACGACGGCCGCGAAGGCCTTCTCGATCCGGTGCTGGCCGGTGACCTAGACGCCACGTGGGGCTCCGATACGTGGGCCTGGACTCTTCCATGATGACCACCCGCCACCATGACTTCGGTGGCGCGCTTGATGCCGTCGAACAGTGATTCACGGCAGCCGTACAGATTGTCGAACTTGGGCACGCCTTTGATTTCTTTGGCCAGATTCCCGACGATGGCGTTGGATTCGTCGTGTGGCGGCTCTACTTTCCATCGGTGCAACGCAAGTCGGCGCCGAGCAGAGAATCGTATCGCTCAAGCAAGGGGCCGACTTGCGGCTGCAGGGTCGTTTCGGAAAAGAGGAAGAGCAGGCTGTGCCCACGCGCCTTCGACCGGAACAGGGTCAAGATGGGCAGGGCGAAGTTGGAACGACCCGCCTTGACGACGGCTCTCTGCGCATCCGTCAGCTGCTTGCACTTGGGGAACTCGGCCACGAGGAGCCCGACGTGCAGAGGGCCGGCCGACGTTTGCGCATGCAGATGGGCTTCATCCACGCGAGCCGCCAGGCGGAAAGCCTGGGCACCGAAGTCCTTGGCAAGCCATGCCAGCCTGTCCTTCCGCTCGGGGTTGTCCACGAGGATCTGCCAGTCGTTCCAAGAATGCAGAGACAACGATGCGAAGATCGCCTCAAGAGCGCTACGAAAGTCAGCGGGTGCATTCTCGACCGGGACAGGCACCGCAATGGCCGCGACGCCAGAGTCGATGCTTGACCGGGCGGCCGTTGCTGGCGGCGTTGCAGCAGGCGATGAAGGGGTAGCCTTGCTCGACGACACCGATCCAGGGCAAGCGGCGAGCATCGCCACCAGCGCCGCACTGCCGGCGGCACCGCAGCGCCTCAGCGGAGCGTAACGGCTGGCAGTGTTGCCGGCAGGTAGGTAATTGTCATGCATGCAGAATCACCGATCTCCTTCAGCTGAAGCGCAAGGGTAGGTTGGGTCGTCCCGGACAGCTTGACGAGAAGCCGATTAAAGGCCACGAAGCCGTCGGGACCGCCACAGATTTCGATACAGCCCGCAGTCGCATAGAGCTGCGTCTTCGGATCGTCCGGCCCGTCGTGGATCAAGTAATTCCCGAGGCGTCTCCAACGACCGTCAGCCCGTAGGTGGGCACAACATAGACTTGGCGATCCGAGTTGGGATAGGACCACGTGTAAGCCGTTCCGACCGGTACGGGCCCCACGGTCAAAGCAATCCTGCGCAATCTCATTCCTTCTCCTTTAGGCTATAGAATGTTATCGACTTTCATGCGAGCGTGGCGTGGAGTCAACGCGAAAGCTTTGGCTCTCGCGCCAACCCCGCGGCCCGCGTACGCGCAGCCCTTGCCCACGTCGCCGTAGCCCGCGACCACCACGACCTTGCCCGCCACCATGACGTCGGTGGCACGCTTGATGCCGTCGAAGAGCGATTCGCGGCAGCCGTACAGGTTGTCGAACTTGGACTTGGTGACCGAGTCGTTGACGTTGATGGGGGGAATGAGCAGTTGGTTGTTCTTGGCCATCTCGTAGAGGCGTTGCACGCCCGTTGTTGTCTCTTCGGACACGCCTTTGATTTCTTTCGCCATCTTCGTGAAGCGCGCCTTGTCGGCCTTCTGGCACTTGTCGAGCAGGGCGAGGATGACCTTCATCTCTTCAACTTTCGTGGTTGACGGATCGGGCACCTTGCCGGCGGCGGAGCGCTAAGAGCGCGAGCGCACCTTCCAAGCCTTCTACCACCGACGCCTCTTTGCTTTCGGCTGGCACAGATGGCGACGCTTGCCGGTAGTTTTTCTACGTGGTACATGACTGCCGTGGCGAACGATATCCGTCCAGCGATGATCACGGCGAATGGCCGATCCGGCGGATACGGTAGCGCAGCAGGTCTATGCGACTCTTGGTCGCCGCATTCGTGCGGCCAGACTAGGGGCCGGACTCAGTCAGCAAGCCGCTGCGATCAAGGTAGGCGTCGACCTCCGGTGGTGGCAGCGCCTCGAGTCGGGCCAGCAAGGCATGACAGTGCGTACGCTAGTCCGTGCGGCGCTTGGGCTCGAAGTGACATTTTGGGCTCTCGTCTCAGACGAGAGGTACGAGGGTGATCCGCCCCCGCTCCGCCCCGCCCGGCGACGAAGGCACTGAATTCGCCGCCATTCAATCCCAGCTTAAGAACACTCCCGAGCAACGGGAAGTTGTCGGTCCGCTGGTGGCTCGGCTCCTGGCCGCCGGATGGAATCTCGATCAGATCGTCTTTGGGCGATCAGAATGGCGCGTTCCCAAAAGTCCATCCGAAGCCACTAAGAGAGAGAAGCACCAATCCTTCGCTGGCTTTCCGGTCGACATCGCAGTGTTTGACGAAGCCGGCAATGTTGGCGACCCAAGACACCTTATCTTCATCGTCGAGTGCAAGCAGCCGATGGAAACGGCTGGGGTTGCCCAACTCGAGTCCTACTTTGTCGGTGAGCCGCACGTGCAGCTCGGAGCCTGGATCAACGACCCTACACCTGCGGCGACCGCGGCATTCATCTATCGAAAGATCGACGGTCGCATCCTGCTCAAGAAGCAGAAGGTATCAGACCTGCCACGTCCAGGTGAGGCTATCCGCCCCGAGACTCAGCGACTGACGTTCAGCGACTTGATAGCGCCGACCGAGCTCCTGCTGCGGAAGACCGTTGAAGACCTTCTCGACAAGATCGTCGCAGGGGACAGTGTTGGCTCTCACGTAGTCTCGTGATCCACCGGCGGTTGCGTCGCGGAGTGGGCCAGCGTTGGTTCACCTGAAACGGGGCCAGAATTCGAGACGACGTTGCGTGGAATTATTGCGAGAAGCGTGGG
>Ga0265342_10003312_pt1 | contig 13303 bp, 18 predicted proteins | sample 4CB327metaG_FD_203125 | JGI IMG/M metagenome (GOLD analysis project Ga0265342, IMG submission 203125) | Rhizosphere microbial communities from Carex aquatilis grown in University of Washington, Seatle, WA, United States - 4-CB3-27 metaG | ecosystem: Host-associated > Plants > Roots >...
AGAAAAGCAAGCTGGTAATATTTATTAAAGAATAAAATCATAATCAATGTATACCGATCCAATTTCAGATTACCTGACAAGAATCAGGAATGCCCAAAGAGCGAAAAGGAAAACAGTCGAGATTCCTGCTTCTAAAACGAAAGCTAAAATTACCGAAATACTCGCTCAAAACGGTTTTATAGGCGAGTTTAGTTTGGAAGAAACTTCCAACAAGCAGGGAAAGATCATAATAAGATTGAAGTATTACAACAGCGAGGGAGTTATTTTAGGCCTGGAAAGAGTAAGCAGGCCCGGGATAAGAAAGTATCTTGCTAAGGATGAACTACCGAGAGTATTAAATGGCCTGGGCATATCAATTATTTCGACTTCCAAAGGTCTGATGACCGATAAAGAAGCCAGGAAGCTTGGTATTGGCGGTGAAGTTGTATGCAATATTTGGTAATCACAAAGTAAAAAACAAAAATGTCAAGAATAGGCAAGAAACCGGTTAAGATAGCAAGTGGCGTAAAATTAAACGCGGCCGGGCAAAAAATTACTGTTACAGGACCAAAGGGAACTTTGAGTTTGGAAGTCAGTCCGCTAATAAAATTTGAAGTAAACGGAGAAGAAGTTCAGTTTACAAGAAGTTCGGATCTGAAACGAGATAAATCTCTGCATGGGCTTTACGCAGTTCTTCTCAAGAATATGATTACCGGCGTGACCGACGGTTTTTCAAAGAAGCTGGAATTTGTCGGAATTGGTTTCCGCGCTGAAAATAAGAGCGGCAAATTATTTATGAGTTTGGGTTTTTCGCACCCTATTATTTTCTATCCGCCTGAGGGAATTAAGGTTGACCTTCTTTCTGACACATCAATGCAGATATCCGGAATTGACCGGCAGCTTGTCGGGCAGGTTGCTGCGAAGATACGTTCTTTTAAGCCGCCGGAGCCGTATAAAGGCAAGGGAATTAAGTATGAAGGCGAATACATCAGAAGAAAAGCCGGAAAAGCCGCAGCTAAATAAATTTTAATAGATTAAATTTAACATAAAAGTATAATGTCTGTTCAAAACAATCTCACATCAAGAGAGAAAATAAAATACAGGATCAGGAAGAGGATCAAAGGAACCGATCAGAGGCCCAGGCTTGTAATTTTCAGAAGTCTAAGCAATATATACGCCCAAATGATAGACGATATTACCGGAAAGACGATATGCTCGGTTTCAAATATCAGCAAGGATGTTAAAGGTTCTTCTAAAGAAAAGACCTCTAAGTTAGATAAAAGTAAATTAGTTGGCAAGAAAATAGCTGAAAAAGCTCTTGAACTTAATATTAAGAAGGTTGTTTTTGACAGAAACGGATACCTCTATCACGGTAGAGTAAAGGCAGTTGCAGACGCAGCCCGGGAAGCAGGGTTAGAATTCTAATGAAAAATAAGAATATTCTCGGGTCGTCTAATGGCAGGACAGCGCCCTTTGGAGGCGTCGATGGAGGTTCGAATCCTCCCCTGAGAACTGCAAAAGCACAAAATTTTTGAATTATTGTAGATTTTGAATTTTTTTATATTTATATTTGTAAATAGTTTAGGCATTTTTTAATGGCAAAAAAAGTTAAGATAGGCGAATTACAGTTAAAGGATAAACTTGTCTATATCGGCCGTGTAGCTAAGGTAGTTAAGGGCGGAAGAAGATTTAGTTTTACTTCAGTTATTGTTGTTGGTGACGGAAACGGGCATGTAGGTATTGGATTGGGCAAAGCAAATGAAGTTTCCAGCGCAATAGCAAAAGGGTCGGAAGATGCCCGGAAAAACATAGTTTATGTGCCTTTGAGAAAAGGTACATTGCCGCATTCAGTTTTGGGCAAATACGGAGCAGGGAAGGTCCTTTTAAGGCCGGCATCTCCCGGAACAGGTTTGATAGCGGGCGGCGGCGTAAGAGCGGTCCTGGAAGCTGTAGGAATTCAGGATGTTTTAACCAAATCTCTTGGTTCGTCGAATGCTCATAATATGGTCAAGGCAACAATGAACGCTTTGAAGAATATTTTTGATGCAAAAGCGCTTGCTGGCAGAAGAGGCGTTGAAATAACAAAAATTTTTCTTAATTAGGCGATTAGATGGCAAAGATCAGAGTTCAGCAAATAAGAAGCACAATAGACAGGCCAATGGCTCAGAAATTAGTTATCAAAGCTCTTGGTCTTGGAAAAATCAATAAGTCTAATGAATTTAATGATACTCCTCAGATAAGGGGTATGATTAACAAAGTAAAACATTTAGTGCAAGTTTTCACTATATGATCGAAATTATCATGACGGACGTCATCATGTTAAAAGTAGAGAATAGGTGAATATTTTAATCATCATTTAATAACATTATAGGAGGAAAAGTAATGTTAAAGAAACATTTAGTAGTTTTACTGCTATTGGTTATGGCTGTAGGCGCATCCGCTCAGTCAATACCTAGCGGTACTGGTAGGATCGAAGCTTTAGGAAACAGTCCGTATATTCTGGACGCTGCAACAGACATTTCAAACAATCCGGTTTGGACCGGTTATTACCGTAATTATGCATTCGGCGATATCGGAAGAAATGTCATCAGTGATTTTCAGCTTGACGGACAGTATGCCGGTGTTTCATTCGGCGTAAGCAAAAAATTAAGCTTAGGCTTAATTCTTAATAAAAGAAACGATATGTGGAACAATTTCAATAACGGAACACCTTGGGGAGCTGACTCAGCTGGTATAAAACAGCCGATAGTTCCTACAACTATTCTTATTGGATGGGCTTTGAGCAAGGATTTCCACCTTGGATTGGCTCCTTATATAGCAATGTGGAGCAATGAAACAGTTGCAGGAAGTCATGACGACAAAGGTTCTGCTAATTCATTTGGCGCATCACTTGGAGCTATGAAAATGGTAAAAAAAGGATGGGTTGAGGGCGTTGTTAATTTCAGATTGAACAGTTTCAAAAGAGCTGTCACAGACAGCAGTTCCTCTTACACTTTAAAAAGTGAAGGCGGAATGGAACTGAGCGCAGCATTAAGGGGCTGGTTCTATCCAAAGGGCAGCAAAATTGCAATAGTCCCGATCTTAGGTTTCAATACGTATAGCTGGAACCCGAGAAAAACAACAACCGGACCATCATTTGATTCAGTTGGAACAAGCTATAGCTATATGGGATTTAACGGCGGCGTAGGTTTGAACTGGCCAATTTCTGATGATATTCAGATTGCAGGCGGAGTTGGCGCTATCTACAATACATATAAAGGTACATTAGGCACTTCAACTGATAAATGGACTAATTTTATGGTTCCTCAGTTCAATTTTGCAGGTGAAACAAGAATTGCTGACTGGTTAACCGGTAGATTCGGTTACAGCAGGAACGTTGATATGCAAAAACATGAAACAACCGTCGGAAGCGTAACTAATTCATATTCAGAAACACTTCCTTCTTCGGATGTTGAGACAATTAGCTTAGGCGCCGGTTTCCATTTTGGAAGATTAAGCATCGATGCTACTGTCAGTGAAAAATGGTTGAAACAGGGTATTAATTTTGTATCCGGCCAGGCCAACGATTTATTTGGCGTGATTTCAATGTCATACAATTTTAATACAAGCAAGTAAGTTATTAAATTATTTTAACTCTGACCCCTCGCAGAGATGCGAGGGGTCTTTATTGTAAGCGTTTCGGAAACACAAATCAAAAAATGGACATACTAAGCAACTTAAAATACGCAGACGGCTCCAGGAAGAAAATTAAAAGGATTGGACGCGGAGTTGGATCGGGCCATGGCAAAACATCAACCAGGGGCCATAACGGCGCAGGATCGCGTTCAGGAAATAAATGGAGAGCATGGTTCGAAGGCGGACAAATGCCATTGCAGAGAAGAATTCCAAAACTCGGTTTTACAAATCCGGGAAGAAAAGAATTTCAGGTTTTAAATTTAGGCAAACTTCAGGCCTTTTTTGAAAAAGGAAAGCTGAACGGTTTAACTTTAAGCCCTGAAACACTTTTTAAAGCCGGATTGATATCGAATAAAAGGCTTCCATTGAAAGTATTGGGAGAAGGCGAGTTCAAACAGAAACTGGAAATCAGCGCTCACAAATTCAGCAAAACAGCCGTCGAGAAAATTGAGAAAAACGGGGGTAAGGCAACGGTAATATGAGCAGTTTTGTTGAAAGTTTCAGAAACATTTTCAAGATTCAGGAACTAAGGCAGCGAATCGTTTTTACGATATTGCTGCTTATTGTTGTTAGGATTGGCGCTCACGTAACGCTGCCGGGTATTGACGCGGGCCTTCTAGCCCAGTCAATGAAAAACCAATCGGATAATACTCTGTTTGGTTTATATGATTTGTTTGTAGGCGGCGCATTTAAAAATGCCGCTGTATTTGCGCTTGGTATCATGCCTTACATCAGCGCATCGATTATCATTCAGTTATTAGGAGCTGTGGTTCCTTACTTTCAGAAACTTCAGAAAGAAGGTGAAGCCGGAAGAAAGAAAATAACTCAGCTGACAAGGTACGGAACGGTTCCTGTTGCATTAATGCAGGCATGGGGCGTTAGCGTACAGTTAAAAAGCAGAAATGTATCCGGCGTAAGTATTATATCGCCTGAGATATCGCCGGTTTTGTTTACGATTTCCTGTATTATCCTTATGACCGCAGGCACGGTCTTTATGATGTGGCTGGGCGAGCAGATTACTGAACGCGGAATTGGAAACGGAATTTCGCTTATTATATTTATCGGAATCATAGACAGGCTGCCTTATTCTCTCCTGGATGAATACCAGGTTGTAGCATCGGGCGCCAGAAGTATTATTATTGAACTGATTATAATTATTGGGCTGGTTTTGATAGTAGCGGCAGTTGTGCTGGTGACCCAGGCGATGCGGCGAATACCGGTGCAATATGCCAAACGAGTGGTCGGGAGAAAAATATACGGCGGTGTTACGCAATATATTCCGCTTAGGGTCAACCAGGCAGGCGTTATGCCGATTATCTTTGCACAGTCAATTATGTTTGTTCCAAATACTATATTGACATTTTTCCCAAACAGCGATTTTATGCAGAGCATTGCAAAGCATTTTGACCATACAAGTTTAGTTTATGCGTTTTTGTACGGAACGCTTATTGTGTTCTTTACATATTTTTATACCGCTATTGCGTTCAACCCGAAAGATGTTTCGGATAATATGAAGAAGCAGGGCGGATTTATTCCGGGCGTAAGGCCGGGAAAAGCTACATCTGATTTCATTGACAATATTTTGACGAAGATTACATTACCAGGTTCGATCTTTCTTGCATTCATAGCTATATTGCCGGCGTTTATTGCGCAGGCAGGCGTGACACAGGGGTTGTCGCAGTTCTTTGGGGGCACCAGCTTATTGATCATTGTTGGCGTCGCTTTAGATACGCTGCAGCAGGTTGAATCACATCTTGTTATGAGACATTACGATGGTTTTATGAAAAGCGGCAGAATTAAAGGCAGAAGAGGTTAGAAAACCTTAGGGGTTATTTGTTTTGGTAAAGACTCTCACCGAAATTCAATCAATAAAAGAGAGCTGCAGGATTGTAGCAGGCGTTCTTTCATATATAGAAAAATTTATCAAGGCAGGCGTATCTACAGCTTCGCTTGATAAGATCGTCGAAGACTACATCAGGTCTCAGGACGGGGAGCCGGCGTTTAAAGGTTATAAAGTCAATAAAAATATTTTTCCGGCCAGCGCATGCATCTCGATAAACGAGGAAGTAGTTCACGGAATTCCGGGCGAACGTTTGCTTGAAGAAGGCGATATAGTGAGCGTTGATGTTGGAGTTAAAAAGAATGGATATTATGGCGACGGCGCCAAGACTTTTGCGGTAGGCGCTATCAGCAGCGCAAAGAAAAAGCTGATGAGAGTAACGGAAGAGAGCCTGTATCTTGGATTGGATAACGCAACTGACGGTAATTTTATAAATGATGTATCGCTTGCAATACAGCAGCACGTTGAGGCGGAAGGATTTTCAATTGTCAGAGATCTTGTCGGTCACGGAATAGGAAAAGATTTGCATGAAGAGCCGCCGATACCGAATTATTACCACCAGGGATATAAAGCGAAATTCAAAGAGGGTATGACAGTCGCTATAGAGCCTATGGTTAATTACGGAACTTATAAGGTAAAAGTACTGAAAGATAAATGGACATATGTTACAGCGGACGGCGAACCATCGGCCCATTTTGAACATTCAATATTGATAACAAAAGGTAAACCTGAGATATTAACGGTAACAGGGTGATATGGCGAAACAGGGAACTATAAAAGTTGATGGAATAATAACCGATACGCTGCCAAATGCCGCATTTAAAGTGAAGCTTGAAAATGGGCATGAGATAATAGCGCATATATCGGGAAAGATGAGAATGAATTTCATAAAGATCCTTGAAGGCGATAAAGTGGCGGTGGAACTTTCGCCGTATGATTTGACAAGAGGCAGGATTACATACAGGTATAAATAAAATTTTCAACAGAAAGATAAGAAAATGAAAGTAAGAAGTTCGGTAAAAAAACTTTGTGAGCACTGCAAAATAATCAAGAGAAAAGGCGTTATCAGGGTAATTTGCAGCAAAAACCCCAAACATAAACAAAGACAAGGTTAAAATAAATTTTATATCAGGAGAGCATATAATTGGCAAGAATAGCGGGAGTAGATCTTCCAAAAAATAAGAGGGTTGTTATTGGACTGACTTCTATTTATGGAATAGGCGCATCTTCTTCAGAGAAGATACTTGATCAGGCAGGGGTTGACCATAGCAAGAAAGTCTCTGATTTGACCGATGATGAAGTAAATAAAATACGTAACATCATCACGTCTGAAATAAAAGTTGAAGGCGCTTTAAAGACCGAAGTGCAGGCTAACATCAAGAGGCTAATGGATATTGGTTCATACCGCGGCAAAAGACACAGAAGGGGACTTCCTGTCAGGGGCCAGCGCACAAAGACCAACGCACGTACAAGAAAAGGTAAGAGAAAGACAGTTGCCGGTAAGAAGAAAGCTCTTGCTAAGAAATAATTTATAATAAGAGATTAAAATCAATAAATAATAATGGCTCAGGCACCAACAAAAAAAACAAAGAAAAAAGTACATGTTGAAGTTATAGGCATAGCGCATGTTCAGGCTACATTCAATAACGTAATTATAACTTTGACGGATGTGCAGGGTAATACTATCAGCTGGTCATCATCCGGCAAAATGGGATTCAAGGGTTCGAAGAAGAACACCCCGTTTGCGGCGCAGGTAGCTGCAGAACAGGCCGCTAAAGAAGCTTATGACCTCGGATTAAGAAAAGTAGATGTATTTATCAAAGGCCCGGGAGCAGGAAGAGAAGCCGCAGTACGCTCACTGCAGACTGCCGGTATCGAAATTCTGACAATAAAAGATATCACGCCTATCCCTCATAACGGGTGCAGGCCTCCAAAAAGAAGAAGAGTTTAATTTTTAAAATCAATTTAGTTAATATAAAACTGTAAATGGCAAGATACACAGGCGCAAGTTGTAAACTTTGCAGAAGAGAAAGAATGAAATTGTTTCTCAAAGGGACCAAGTGTTTCACTGAAAAGTGTCCTATAGAAAGAAAGAACTATCCTCCGGGGCAGCATGCTTTGTCAAGAAGGGCAAAAGTATCTGATTACTCCGTTCAGCTGAGGGAGAAACAGAAAGTTAAAAGAACGTACGGAGTTCAGGAAACTCAGTTCAGGAATTATTTTGATTTCGCTTCCGGACAGAAAGGCAGAACAGGCGAGAACCTTGTAAAGCTTCTTGAAAGAAGATTGGATAACCTGATATACCGCGTGGGTCTGGCGCCTTCGAGAAAATCGGCGAGGCAGCTTATTCTTCATAAGCATTTCAGGATAAACGGAAAGATGGTAAACATTCCCTCTTTTCTGTTAAGAGCCGGGGATACCATACAGGTGAAGGATAAGAGCAAACAGATGAAGATTTTCCATGATTCGATGAAAAGGATAAAAGACGACATGATACCGTCATGGCTCCAGGTTGATAAAGCCGGATTAAAGGGCACATTGTTAGCTATTCCGGAAAGAATCGATATTCCTTTCAACGCTAACGAACAATTAATAGTGGAATTATATTCCAAATAGGAACTAAATAATAAATATGCAAAATCACTATATTCAATTCCCCGATAAAGTAGTTTTAGAGCAGGAATCCCAGACAAAGATATTCGGCAGGTTCATATTGCAGCCATTGGAAAAAGGCTATGCGGTTACGCTCGGAAACGCTTTAAGAAGGGTGTTAATATCCTCTCTTCCCGGAACGGCAATAACAGGGATCAAGCTTAACAACGTACCTCATGAATTTACTACTATCAAAGACGTTGTTGAAGATGTTTCTGAAATTATCCTGAACCTGAAAGAGGTGCGTTTTAAACAGAACGTAAAAGGTTCTAATAAAGTTGAATTAAGGTTAAAAGGACCTGTTGAATTTGTCGCGAGGCATATACAGGAAGCGACAGAGGAATTTGAGATCCTCAATCCTAATCATCACATAGCAACGCTTAATAAAAGCGCTGACGTGACCATTACGCTTCATATTGGTTCCGGGATAGGATATGTGCCCGCTGAGGATAACAAAGAGCCTGACCAGGATCTTCTGTTGATTCCAATTGACTCTATTTTCACTCCTATAAAGAATGTGAAATATGATATCCAGTACACAAGGGTTGGGCAGAAAACCGATTATGAAAAGCTGATACTTGAGATCACAACAGACGGTTCTATTACGCCTACAGATTCGTTAACGCAGGCTGCCGGAATACTGAACGATCATATTCAGCTGTTCCAGAACTTCAATAAAGTTGTAGAAGAAAAGAAAGTTGTTCCCAAGGAAGAAGAAACTGAATTTGCCAGGATCCGCAAAATGCTTCTTACAAATGTGGACGAGCTGAAACTTTCGGTCAGGGCCCAGAACTGTTTGCGTTCGGCAAACATAAAGACTCTTGGAGATCTGGTAAGGCACCAGGAAGTTGAAATGCTTCAATTCAGGAATTTCGGAAGAAAGTCGCTTGCCGAGCTTGGCGAAATACTCCAGGAAAACGGTTTAAGCTTTGGCATGGACGTAGATAAATACATAGGCACTGAAACAGCTAATCAATAATCAGCATATTACAGAGTTATAAATGATACATAGACGAAAAGGCAGAAAATTAAGCAGGACCGCTCCGCACAGGAAGGCGATGCTCGCAAATATGTCTGTATCTTTGATACAGAACAAAAAGATCGAAACTACTTTGGCGAAAGCTAAAGAGTTACGCAGGTTTGTTGAGCCGTTATTGACAAAATCTAAGAAAGCGCATTTATCCAAAGCTGATAAACCGACTTACGGCGTTCATTTGAGAAGAGAAGCGAATAAATTTCTTCAGGATAAGGGAGCAATTACTACTTTATTCGAAGAGATAGCTCCAAAAATCGCAGCCCGTAACGGCGGATATACAAGGGTATTGAAGCTTGGAAGGCGCTTAGGCGATGCTGCGGAAATGGCGATAATTGAGTTTGTAGATTATAATACGGGCCAGCAGCAGCAAACAACCGCTGAAACAACTGCCGCCGAAAAAAAGACTGATTCGAAAGAGTCAAAACCCAAGCAGAAGAAGAAAACAAAGAAAGCCGCCGCAACCGAAGAAAAGGCGCCGGCGAAGAAGAAGAAAAAAGCGACGAAGAAAGAATCTGCTTAGGTTTTTTTTAAAGATTCATATAAACGATAACGCATTTAAGAGCTTTGGCGTAGATTCTATAAGCTATACATTTTATCCAAAGATTAAATTCATTTGATTAATGAAAATAGTTTCAGCTGAATTTGTAAATAGCGTTACGGACCTAAGCCAATTACCCACTGCTCACCTTCCGGAAATAGTTTTCATTGGCAGATCCAACGTAGGTAAATCTTCATTAATTAATAAGATTTGCAATAAGGCGAAGCTTGCTAAAACCAGTTCCGTGCCCGGAAGGACGCGCCTGCTGAATTATTATCTTATTAATGAAGAGTTTTATTTCGTAGATTTGCCGGGCTACGGCTACGCTAAGGTTCCTGAACAGATCAAGACCGGATGGAGAAAACTGGTAGAAGAGTATATAAGTTCAAGAAAGAACATCAAGCTCGTATTCGAATTAATGGATTCAAGGCATGACCCTACTTACCTTGACCAGCTGATGATAAACTGGCTGGAATATTACGAGATAAATTACGCGGTCGTTCTGACCAAAGCCGATAAGATTTCACAGAACAAGATGGAAAGGCAAATCTACAGGACAAGTAAAATTGTCACTAACGATGAGCTTTGCAAAGATTTTATACCGTTTTCAGCTATTTCAGGCGAAGGAAAGAATACGGTAGTTAAGCTTATTGATGAAAGCCTGTTGTCATAAGTAAATTTTCCAACCTATTAAGATGCTTACCAAGAAAGTATTCACACCGGGGCCAACTCAGGTCCCAAAATCAGTTTTAGAAGAAGTAACAGGTCATATTACCTACCACAGAAGCAAGGAATTCAAAGAATTTCATCTCAATTTAATAAAACGCCTCAAATCAATTTTCTTTACAAAACACAGCCTTCATATACTCACAACATCCGGAACGGGCGCATTGGAAACTGCCGTTGTGAATTTCTGTAAACCCGGAGAGAAGACGCTTTTTGTTAACCAGGGGCGTTTTGGGATGAGGTGGGGGAGTCTTTGCAAAGCATATGGATTAGATGCGCTGGAAGTATGTATAGAACCGGGAAAAGCTATCCAGCTTGACGATTTGACCCGCGTTAATCTTAATGATATTCAAACTGTTTTCTTTACTCATACAGAAACATCCACGGGAACTTTAACGGATCTTAGAACGCTGACGGACTATGTTAAAAATAATTCAGACGCGCTTGTAGTAGCAGATACTGTGGCTTCAATCGGCGCAGTTGAGTTCAAAATGGATGACTGGAGAATTGATGTCGCGGTTTCTGCGTCGCAAAAAGGACTTATGTCTCCTCCGGGACTATCAATGATCGCCTATAGCGAGAAAGCAAAAGAGAAGATGATGAGCAACCCGATGAACAGGTTCTATCTGGATCTCAGAAAGTTTGCTGAAAATCTAAATGAAGGATTTACCCCGTGGACGCCTGCAATCGGAATATTCTATGGCCTAAATAAAGCGTGCGATATAGTTGAAGATTACGGCATTGAGAAATGGTGGGAAAAAACATCAGATTGCGCCTCTTATGTCCGAAAAGAAGCTGTTCAGCAGGGATTTGGATTGTTCTCTAAGTATCCTACCGATTCACTGACTGCTGTTTCTATGCCTGAAGGTATTCCATCCGGCGCTCTGATAACGAACATGAGGGAAAAATACGGCATCCAGATGGCAAACGGACAAGCTGAGTTTAAAGATAAGATATTCAGAATATCTCATATGGGCGATTTGTATTTGGAAGATTTTAAACAGCTCATGTCGATTATAAAGGATGAATTTAAGTTAATTAAAAAGGCTGCTTGAAAAGAACTAATGCAATAGTATTTATTGCTGACGAGATTCATTCAAAGGGACTGGAGTTATTAGAAAATAACGGATTTAACGTTGTAAAAATATATGGTTATAAGAATAGCGAACTCATAAGGTTCATCGCGAATTTTAATTCTCTTAAGAAACTCCGCAAAAACCCTGCGCTGATAATTAGATCTGTAAGAACATTCCGAAAGAAAGATATTAACAGCCTGAATAAACTGACTGACGTTAAGCTTTTGTGCACAGCTTCATCAGGTTATGATAATATTGATATTTCCGAGGCCGCAAAGCGTGGGATCGATGTTTTGAACGTTCCAGAAGGAAATTTCCTTGCTGCCGCTGAGCATACAATAGCTATGATGCTTGCTATTATTAAGAATATTATTCCGGCAGATAGCGCAATGAAATCAGGCATGTTTGATTATAAAAGATATGTTAATACAGAGCTGGGCGGGAAGACGATAGGCATCATTGGCGTGGGACATGTTGGCTCGCAGGTTGCAGCATTTTGCAGGGCGTTTGGAATGACTATTTTAGGTAACGATATAAAAAAAGATCTCCCCGCAAAATATAAATGGATAAAGTTCGTATCCAAAGAAAAGCTGCTGGCTGAATCTGACTTTGTAACGGTTCACACACCGCTTGATAGATCAACTAAAGACATGATAAGCGGCAAGAGATTAAGGATGGTTAAAAAGGATTGTATAATTATCAATTGCGCCCGGGGAGGTATCGTAAGCGAAAAGGCTTTGATACAGGCTCTCAGATCAAAGCGTATCAGGTATGCAGGATTGGATGTATTTGAAAACGAACCGTATTTTGATAACGCCGTATGCAGGACGCCTAATTTGCTTTTAACTCCTCACCTTGCCGGAAAAACAGCGGAAAGCAAGATCAGGATTTCTACCCAGCTGGCTGAAAGTATTATTAGGCATTATTCAGGCAGGAAGTCAACAAAAGTAGCGTCGCATTAGTTAATTGAATCCTCATCAGGAGCAGGCTGAGTACCGCGCCAGTTGGAGCATCCTCGCAGCAAAATATCGTCAATAAATCAATTGAATAACTTATAAAAATTCAGTAAATTATTAAAATTTACCAAAAAGTTTTGGAGGTTTAATGAAATTCACTGTTAATAGCAGCCAGCTGATCGGCGGAGTAAACAAGGTGATTGGCGTTACGCCAACAAGATCAACTTTGCCTATTCTGGGCAACATTTACCTGAGCTTAGAGGGCAAAGAACTAACCATCATGGGTTCCGATCTGGAAGTTTATGTCAGCGTAAAAATTAAGGTTGACGGCAAAACAGACGGACGGGTTGCTCTTCCCGCAAAGAAACTGGAAACACTGCTTCAGAATTTGCCCGGCAAGGAACTGAGTTTCGAGCTACAGTCAGGTTTTAAGACTATCATTAAGACAAAGGGCGGCAGATGGAGCATCACCGGCGAGGACCCCAATGATTTTCCCATGCCTGCAGAGGTTGATGGAGCAAATATTGAGATCGAAAGCGACGTCCTGGCTAAATATCTTTCAAAAGCTATTCACGCAGCAAGTCCTGATGAGCTAAGAAGAAGCATGAACGGCGTATTTTTTGAAATAAAAAAAGGCGAGCTAAGAATTGTTTCAACCGACGGGCACAGGCTTGTTAGAATAATCCGCAGCAATTTTGATTATGACGGAGACAAGATGAATATTCTTGTCCCTATAAAAACCTGCCAGATGATAACAAGGTTGTTTAAATCTTCGTCAAAGGCTTCCGGCGATTCGGATTCTTCATCTGAAAATGAATCTGAGCA
>Ga0265342_10003318_pt1 | contig 13288 bp, 8 predicted proteins | sample 4CB327metaG_FD_203125 | JGI IMG/M metagenome (GOLD analysis project Ga0265342, IMG submission 203125) | Rhizosphere microbial communities from Carex aquatilis grown in University of Washington, Seatle, WA, United States - 4-CB3-27 metaG | ecosystem: Host-associated > Plants > Roots > Rhizosphere...
AGTGGCCTTCGCCGGCTTGGCGCTCTTTTTCTTGCAGCTCGACGCGCAGTTTGCCGGCTTTGCGCAGATCCTGGTTTACATCGGTGCGGTCGCTATCCTGGTTGTCTTCGCAATTCTGCTCACGCGCGGCTCTGAAACGCCCAAAGACAGCGTCTTCAGTAAAAACTGGTTCGCGGGGCTGGTGATCGCCGCGGGCATCTTCGCGGTGCTGGGTTGGGCGGTGCTCCAGAGCGGACGTGTTCTCCCGCATGAGACAGCCGTACCCACGGTCACGGTCTTGCAAATCGGTAACGCGCTCATGGGTTGCTACGTACTGCCGCTGGAGATCGTGGCGCTGTTGCTGACCGCCGCCATGATCGGCGCGGTCATTGTCGCCCTGCACGAGAAAGAGGGGACCAAATGACGCCTCTTTCGGGTTATCTCCTGGTCGCCGCGATCTTGTTTTCCATCGGACTGGCCGGTGCGCTCACGCGGCGCAACGCCATTCTGGTGCTGATCGGCATCGAGCTGATGCTAAATGCGGCCAACCTGAATCTGATTGCCTTCTGGCGCTACGGGCCGCATCCCGAGGCGCTCACCGGGATGATGTTTGCGATCTTCTCGATTGCCGTGGCGGCGGCGGAAGCGGCGGTAGGACTGGGGTTGGTCATCTCCATCCATCGTCATGCGCACACAACGGACCTGGACCGTATGAACAGGATGAAAGGTTGAGAGGCTGATGCAAGTTGCCCAGACGCTTTGGCTGATTCCTGCGGTGCCCATCTTGGCCTCAGGCATTGCTGCGCTTCTGAAACAGCCAAAGCGCAGGACTGCGGCCGCGCTGGCCATCGGGTCCATCAGTTACTCGCTCCTGCTCTCGTTGATCGCCTTTGCGCATGTGGCGGCCGGATGTACGAATGGTATAGCTGTTCGCGAGATCGTCAACTTCACCTGGATTCAAGTCGGCGCGGCCAATGTGGACCTCGGATGGGTTCTCGATCCGCTCTCCGCGGTAATGCTGGTGATGGTCAGCTTCGTCGGACTGCTCATCTTCATCTACTCCACCGGATACATGGCTCAGGACGAGAACTTTACCCGCTTCTTCTGCTTCATGTCGCTCTTTGCCGGAGCGATGCTGGGCGTGGTCATCGCCAACAGCCTGCTGCTGCTCTTCATGTGCTGGGAGTTGGTCGGGCTGACTTCTTACTTGTTGATCGGCTTCTGGTATCAAAGGCCCGCTGCTGCCGCGGCAGCCAAAAAAGCCTTCATCACCACGCGGATTGGCGACGTACTATTTCTGCTTGGAATGGTCTGGCTCTTCTCGCAGACCGGCACGCTGCTCTTCTACAACAGCGGCGCGGGTTCGCTTGAAGCGGGCGCGCTGGCCGGATTGCTGGCCCAACCCGCCGCGCTTGGCCTCTCCGCCGCTGGCGCAATTGGCCTACTGATCTTTGCCGGCGCGGCAGGCAAGAGCGGTCAGTTTCCTCTGCACGTCTGGTTGCCCGACGCGATGGAAGGCCCCACGCCGGTCTCCGCGCTCATTCACGCTGCCACCATGGTGGCAGCCGGAGTTTATTTGGTCGCGCGAGTTTATCCCCTGATGCAGGCCGGCGCGCTGTCCGGTGGAACCACAACGGCGCTCACTGTGGTCACTTGGGCAGGCGCATCGACGGCGGTCTTTGCCGCGCTCATCGCCGTGGCGCAGAACGACATCAAGCGTATTCTGGCCTACTCGACGATCTCGCAGCTCGGCTACATGATGGCCGGCCTCGGCATGGGCGGCATCGCGGTGGGCATCTTCCATTTGATAACTCATGCCTTCTTTAAGGCGCTACTCTTCCTGGGTGCAGGCTCGGTGATCCACGGTTGTCACGGCGAACAGGACGTACGGCGCATGGGCGGGCTCAAGGTCGATATGCCGCTCACCTTCATCACCTATTCGATCGGAATGTTGGCGCTCTGCGGGTTTCCACTGCTTTTCTCTGGCTTTTGGAGCAAGGACGGCATTCTGGAGGCAGCCCGACACTGGAGCATTGCAAGAACTCCTTTCTATATGCTGCTCTTTGGCGCGTTGCTGACCGCCTTTTATATGACACGCCAGATTGCCTACGTCTTCTTCGGCTATTGGCGCGGCGGCAAGCCGGCTCATGAAAGCCCGGCGGTGATGACGCTTCCGCTGGTGATTCTGGCCCTCTTCGCCATGGGTCTGGGAGTAATCGGAACCCCAGCGTGGCCCTGGTTCCAAGCCTTTCTCGACGGCCGCGCGTTGGTCTTTAATCTGCACGTTTTTACCCGACCGGCGCTAATCTTGCTGATGGGCGCTTCGACGATTGTTGTCTTCCTGGGCCTCGGTCTGGGCTGGCGGCTCTATGGCGGGCAGGCACCCAGACCGGAGGAGCCGGACGTATTGGAGCGCGCCCTTCCTGCGCCGTGGGGCTGGCTGCGTGACAAGCTGTATGTGGACGAGCTGTACGCCGTGACGGTGATTGCATTCTATGGGTGGTGGGCGCGGGTTGCGGATTGGCTCGACCGCCGCGTCTGGGGCGGAGCCGTTGCCGTGGTTGCGTGGGCCTTCGGCCTGTGGGCGCAGTTGAACCGCTTCCTCGATAACAGCGTAGTGGATGGTAGCTTCGACAAAGGCTGTGAAGAGTTGGGCGTTGGCGGAGGCCTGCTGGCGCGGGCGCAGAACGGCCGTGTGCAGACCTACCTGAGAATCCTGGCTCTGGGCGTAATCGCACTGGTAGTGGTCCTGATCTGGAGTAGCAGGATATGAACGGACTTCCGTTATTGACGCTGTTGACCGTGCTGCCTCTCGCCGGGGCAGCAATTGCGCTCGTCTCCGGCAAGCATGCCCGGATGGTGGCGCTCATCACTTCACTGGCCGGTCTGGCGCTGGCGCTGGTTGTGTGGGCAGGGCTTCCAACGAACGGTAGCATCGGGCTGGTTGAGCGCGCGGCATGGGCGCCATCGCTGGGCATCGAGTATCACCTCGGCGTCGACGGCCTGGGCGCGCTGATGGTCTTGCTCTCGGCCATCGTTACGCTGATGTCGGTCGACGCGGCTCATCGCGTGCATCATCAGCCGGGGCTTTACTTTGGTCTTGTGCTGCTACTCGAAGCCGGCCTCTTCGGTTCCTTCACGGCGCTGAACTTCTTCCATTGGTTTCTTTTTTGGGAGCTGAGCCTGATTCCGGCCTTCTTTCTCATCAAGCTGTGGGGCGGCTCGCGGCGAGGGCCGGCGGCAACGCAATTTTTTATCTACACCATGGCCGGCTCCGTGGCGCTGCTGGTGGCTTTTCTCGCTATCTTTCTCTCCACCGGCAGCATGGACTTTCCACACCTGACGCTGCTGGCCTCAACCGGCGAACTGGAGCCGATGGTCGCTGCGCACCTTGGGCCGGTGATGATGGGTCTTGCCATCGGCGTGCTGGTTGGCTTTGCCGTCAAGGTACCGATGGTTCCCTTTCACACCTGGCTGCCCGCGGCCTACGCTGAGGCCCCTTCGCCGGTGACCATGCTGCTCACCGGAGCCATGTCGAAGATGGGCATTTACGGTTTGCTGCGAATTGCTATTCCGCTCTTTGGCCCGCAGATCGCACTGATTCGCACTCCGCTCCTCGTGCTGGCCGTGGCTACCATCGTCATGGGAGCTTGGGCCGCTGTGGCACAGAAGGATCTGAAGCGTGTCTTTGCCTATATGTCGGTGAATCACCTCGGCTACTGTCTGCTCGGCATCTTCGCGCTGGCGGTACCGGCCTCTGGCGTGGCAACGCTGACCAGCCAGGCAGCTGCGTTGAATGGCGTAATCCTACAGATGTTCAACCACGGACTGACGGCGGCTGCGCTCTTCTGGTTCGTGGCTATGATGCAGCAGCGCACCGGCGGCCATCGCGGCATCGACAACTTTGGCGGATTGCGCAAGCCGGCCCCGATACTCGCTGGGCTGATGGGGATTGCGCTCTTCTCCTCGCTGGGTCTTCCCGGCTTGAACAGTTTTGTGAGCGAGTTCCTCATCTTCCGAGGAGCATTCCCGCTTGCGTGGGTGGCGGCGACAGTTTCGATCCTCGGCCTGCTCGTTACGGCAGTCGTGATTCTGACCGTAATTCAGAAGGTTTTTACGGGGCCTGTGCCGGAGCACTGCGCCAACTTCCCTGACCTGCACCACGCCGAGTGGATGGCGCTCGCCCCCGTGATCGCCCTGATGTTTCTCGTGGGCCTTGTGCCTCAACTAATCCTGGACAGCGTGAATCCCACCGTCATGAACCTCTTGGCTCACTGGAGATTTTAGATGTTAGCTTATGCGATCTATATCTCGTTTGCCGGAGCGCTGCTACAGGCGCTGCTGCCCAAAGGTCGTGCTGCCATCTCGCGCTGGCTGGCGCTGGCCGTGGCCGTGGCCGGGCTGGCAGTGGCCGTGCAAGGCTTTGTGGCCGGCATGGAGCAGGGCCGCGTGGTGCTTATCGATCTGCCCTGGGTGCCCACGATGGGGATCCGCTTTCTGCTCGCAGCCGACGGCATCAGCCGCGTCCTGGTGCTGCTCACCGGCCTCGCCGCAGTGGCTGGAGTGCTCTTTAGTTGGAACATTGAACTCCGCACCAATGAATTCTTCGCCTTCTTCCTTGCGCTCATCGGCGGCGTCTACGGGGTCTTTCTCAGCTTCGACCTCTTTCTGCTCTTCGTCTTCTATGAGATCGCCATTATCCCCAAGTACTTCCTCATCGCCATCTGGGGTTCCACGCGCCGTGAGTACGCGGCTATGAAGCTGGCGCTCTACTCCTTCGTCGGCTCGGCGATGGTGCTCATCGGCCTGCTCGCGGCCTACGCCACGTCAGGCAGCCACTCCACTGGTCTCATTGAATTGGCCCACGCCGGCCTTCCGGTCAGCTTCCAGATGTGGGCCTTCCCGCTGGTCTTCACCGGCTTTGCAATTCTGGCCGGCATGTGGCCCTTCCACACCTGGGCGCCCACCGGCCATGTCGCCGCACCCACCGCCGCATCCATGTTGCTGGCCGGCGTCGTGATGAAGCTAGGCGCGTACGGCTGCCTGCGTGTAGCCATTGCCCTCTTCCCGCACGGCCTCGATCCCTGGGGATTCTCGTTCATCGGCATCGGTTCTTGGCGCGACGTCTTCGCGGTGCTGGCCGTGGTGGGCATCGTCTACGGCGCGCTGGTTGCCCTCGCGCAGACCGACTTCAAATTCGTCATCGGCTACTCCAGCGTCAGCCACATGGGTTTTGTGCTGTTGGGTCTCGTGACCTTGAACCAGATCGGCGTCACTGGCGCGGTCTTGCAGATGTTCTCGCATGGCATCATCGCCGGGCTGCTCTTCGCCATCGTCGGCCGCATCGTCTACGACCGCACCCACACTCGCCAGTTGGCGGAGCTCGAAACCATGCACCTCTCCAGGCGTCTACCCTTTGCCGCGTGGGCCTTTGTCATCGCCGGAGTAGCTTCGATAGGAATGCCCGGCTTCTCCGGCTTCGTCGCCGAGTTACAGGTGCTCATCGGCGTATGGAAGGTCAATCCCTGGTGGGTTGCCACTGCTGGCATCGGCATCGTCGTTGGCGTGGCGTATATCTGGCGCGCGCTGCAAAAGGCCTTCTTCAGCGATGCGCTGCCCACCGCGCACGTGCTGGAGCAGGAGCAAGAGCACACGCTGGCCGCAATCACCTGGCCTGAAGTGACAGGTGTGGTACTGCTGGCGGGAGTGAGTTTGTTTGTCGGTTTATACCCGAAAATATTGCTCGATGCCATTGAACCGGCCGTGAAGGCGCTGCTTGCGGGAGGCGTGCAATGAACTACGCAGACCTCCTCCGCGTAACTCTGCCGGAGACGGCGCTTGAAGTAGCGGCGCTGCTGGTTCTGATCGTCGATCTCGGCTTCCTGCGCAAGACCGCGCTTAAGGCGCGCGTCGCTGTTTCCGCCTTGCTCGGTGTCGCCGGTTGCGGCACTGCATTGTGGGCCTTGCAGTTTCAGGGTCATGGTGGCTTTAGCTTTGGCGATACCGGCGAGTTCCCTTTGCTAGCAACAGGCGGATTCGCGCAGATTGCGCAAACCGGAATTTTGGTTCTGACCGCGCTAACGTTGCTGCTTCTCATTGATTCGGATTTCACCAGGCATGTGGGTGAGTTTGTGGCCGTGGTCCTGATGGCGGCTACGGGCGGATTGCTGATTGCCGCCGCGCAGGATCTGTTGGTGATCTTTGTGGGCCTGGAACTGTTGAGCCTCGGCCTCTACATCCTCACCGCCTTCGCCAAGCACTCCGGCAAAAACGCGGAAGCGGCCATGAAGTATTACCTCTTCGGCGGCATGTCGGCCGCCTTCCTGTTGTTTGGCTTCAGCTATTTCTATGGGCTCAGCGGAAGCACCAACCTGGCTCAGATTCAGCGCTCCATTGCGCTCACCGGTCCGAGCCCTCTCCTCTATGTCGCGTGGATTCTGGTGGTCGCCGGGCTGGGCTTCAAGGTCGCCGCTGTGCCGTTCCATCTGTGGGCGCCCGATACCTACGAAGGCGCACCCGCTCCGGCCGCGGCGTTCATCGCTTCTGTTTCCAAGGTAGCGAGCTTCGCCTTGCTGCTCACGATCGGATCGAGCTGGTTGACCCTTCAGCCGGGTCTCACCTCTGGCTTAATGGGATTAGCCACTGACTTGTATCAAATAGATAGGACCTGGACGCAGCTAGCAGTTATTCTGCTACTGCTTGCGGCCATCTCAATGGTGGTTGGTAACCTTGCGGCTCTTGTGCAAACGAGCGTGCGGAGATTGCTTGCCTATTCAGCGATTGCGCACGCAGGTTATGTACTGTTGGGTGTGGCGACTCTGCCGCATTATTCCACAGCTATCGCAGAATTCCCCCTCATCCACGGCAAGCTGCATAGCGTCACTCTTAGCGCCAACGCCGTCCTCTACTACATCCTCACCTACGGCCTCACCACCATCGGCGCCTTCGGCGTGGTCTCCGTCGTCGAGCGCGAGACCGGCAGCGACCGCCTCGACGCCTTCCTCGGCCTGCACAAGCGCAATCCAGTTTTAGCCGCGGTGCTACTCGTGCTCTTCCTCTCGCTGGCCGGCATTCCTCCTCTCGTCGGCTTCTGGGCCAAGTTCAATCTCTTTGCCGCGGTGCTCGGCGTCTCAGCCGGGCCTGTTCCCTTCGCGCTTGTCTCTCTGGCCGTCGTAATGAGTGCAGTCTCGCTCTACTACTATTTGCAAGTGCTCAAGCGGGCTTACGTAATGCCCGCCGCCGATGAGTCGCGCATCAAGGCGCACCCGGTTACGATGGCCGTGTTGGTGCTGATTGCTGCGGCGGTCATAGTGCTGGGCTGCTTCCCGGCGCTGCTGCAAAACTGGATCGCGAGTTTCTATCCGCCTCTGTAGCTCGACCGCTTCTTCTCCATTTCACAACGACCAGTGCTCGTATCCGCACCTCACTCCAGCCTGATTCGATAAACTTATAGAGACCGCAATCTCCCGGAGCCCCCATGCACGCCGCCGCCGAAGAACGCATCGTCCGCCCCGCCCGCAACGTCTACGGAAGCCTTCACCTGCCCGGCGACAAATCCATCAGCCACCGCTACGCCATGCTCGGCTCCTTCGCTAAAGGTGTCTCTCGCTTCACCAACTTCTCCACGGGCGCCGACTGCGCCTCGACTCTGGCCTGCATGGAAGCGCTGGGCGCAACAATCCAACATACCGGCGAGAACTCCGTCGAGATCACCGGCGTCTCCGGCCGAGTAACTCCTGCCGGTGCCCCTCTCGATTGCGGCAACTCCGGCTCGACCATGCGTATGATCTCCGGCCTCCTCGCCCCGCAGCAAGGCAGCTTCACTCTCATCGGCGACGCCTCGCTCAGCCGCCGCCCCATGGAGCGCATCCGCAAACCACTGGAAGCCATGGGCGCGCGCCTTGCCCTCACTGAAGGTCACGCTCCGTTGACCATCCAGGGCACGCCACTCCAATCTATCGACTACACCACGTCCGTTCCCAGCGCCCAGGTAAAAACCTGCATCCTCCTCGCCGGTTTGCAAACCACCGGAACCACAACGGCGAGAGAGGCTGTCCGCACCCGCGACCATAGCGAGCTGGCTCTCCGTGCCTTCGGAGCCACGCTCACCCGCACCCTCGATTCCGTCTCCATCACCGGCCCCCAGGCCCTCCACGCCATTGACGCCGCCGTCCCTGGCGACATCTCTTCTGCCGCATTTTTTCTCTGCGCAGCCGCGCTCTTTCCCGGCTCCAGCCTGGTTCTCGACTTCATCGGCCTGAACCCCACTCGCGCCGCGCTTCTCGACGTACTCACCGCACTCGGCGCGCGGATCGCCGTTCTCAATCTGGAAGAGAAGAACGCTGAACTTGTGGGCACGATTCAAATCACCGCCCCATCTCAGGGCCTTGGATCGACGGATGTGAGCGGCGCTCTCGCCGCCCAGCTCATCGACGAGCTGCCGGTGCTGGCGGTCATCGCGCCCTTCACCAGCGGCGGCATCCGCATCCGCGACGCCAAAGAGCTGCGCGTCAAGGAATCCGACCGCATCGCGCTTGTCGCAAAGAATCTGCGCGCCATGGGCGCCATAGTCATCGAGTTCGACGACGGCCTCGACGTACCCGGCGGCCAGTCGCTTCACGGCGCGACGATTGACTCTGGCAGCGACCACCGCATCGCTATGGCCTTCAGTGTCGCCGCTCTCCGTGCTGAAGGCGATACAGTAATCCAGGGCGCCGAATCCGTCGCCATTAGCTTCCCTGAGTTCTTTACTCTTCTCGACCTGGTCGCGGAGCGATAGCAACCAGGACACAGAAAAGGCCCGGCCTATTTGAGTGCAGGCCGGGCCTTTTCGTTTTGCTTCTACTGCATATTTACTGCGCGGCTGGAGGAACTGTCGAAGGCTCTTCCGCCTTAGCGGCAGGCTTCAGCCCGGGCACTACTGGCGTCGTCTTCACGTCGCCCGTCGTGGCTTCGTTCAGGTTGATTCCGTAATGCTGCAGAGTGCTGGCCAGCATCTGATACAGACCCGCGCGGTCTTTGGCGTATGCTCCCTGCGCAGCGATCAGGTTGTTCTCAGCCATAGAAAAATTGCGCTGCTGTTGTAGCACGCTGGCGGTTGTCGATGCGCCCAGCCGCAGCTTCTTCACTTCGGCGTCCATGCTCTGCTGGGCAAAGCTTTCAGCCGCGATGGCGGCCTTCACCTGGGCCCGGTCGTTGGCCAGCGCATACTGCGCATTCATCACCTGCATGCGAATCTGCGTATACAACTGCTCCAGCCGCAGTTCCGACTGGCGATACTCAAGCAGCGACCGCGCCTGGTCAGCCTGCGCTGCCCGGTTGCGCAGGTTGATAGATAGATTGAAACCGACACCCTTGTCCGGCGCCGAGTTGTTGAAGGAATGATCTAGTGCAGTCCCGTAGCTGCTGGGCGTAATTGCGTTGCAAAACGCAGAGCTGTAGTACCCGGAGGTGGCGCATTGCGGGTTGACGGAGCCGGCAATGCCCGACCCGCCAAAGTAACCGTAAACGTCGAAGGTTGGAAGCAATGCATTGCGCGCGCCGCGCAGGGTGATCTCGTTGTTCTTCAACTGCAGGACGGCCTGTTCCAGCTCAGGCCGCTGCCTGAAGGCCTGTTGCACCAGATCTTCCAGAGGTTGCGTCTCTTCGGGAAGCTCCTCGATGCTAACGCGGTCCGTGGGAATCACAACCGCAGCCACCAGCGTCGGATCGTTCAGGTTGCGCGCTATGGCCTGCTTGATGATTTGCTGCTGATAGTTTAGGTTGCTCTGCGAAATGATGAGCGATTGCTTATCCGTGGCCACGGCTGAGTCGGAGTTCACCACGTCCAGCGGCGCCAGCGTGCCTATCTCCAACTGCTTGCGGTTATCGGCGGCCAGTTTGGTGCTCTGTTCCAGGGCATGCTGCTTGGCCTGTAAGTCCTCATAGGAACTGACCAGCCCCCAGTAAATGCTCTCCACCTGGTTAACCGTGTAAAGAATCTGTTGCCTGAATGAGGAGTCGGTAATGCGGCGGTCATTCATCGCCTGGTAGATGAAGCGCTTGTTCACCCAGATGCCGGCTCCGTACAGCAGATGCTGGGTTAATGTGGCCTTGAAGGTCGAAGTCAATTGAGGGCTGTAGAGCGTAACAGCGTTGGAAGTGGTTGCGTAGGTGTTGTTGAAGCTAAATGCTAAGTTTGCGCCGGTCTCAATCCCCTGGTTCAAAGTGAAGTTGTAGTTGTTGGTCGAGCTGGTGCCGCCGGAGAAGAAACTGGTGGAGGGAGCCCGCTGGCGATCGAACTGTATGGCCCCCGTGACGATGGGATCCTGGTTCGCAGGCAAAGGACCGACACCTTGGGTCGATTGCACCAGGCCGGAAGCGCCTGAAGCCGCACCGCCAGAGCCGCCCGTAGTGCCGCCGGGACCGCCTCCAGAGGTCAACGTCGAGGATGACCCGCCCAGAGTATTGGCAATCACACCGGTATTGACGCCGCGCACCGTGGAACCGGCGCGCGTACGCAGCAGATCGGTATCCGCAATGTCCAGGTTGTAGCGTGCGATGGCGATGTCGAAGTTGTTCTCAATGGCAAGCGCGATGGCGTCGGAGAGGCTCAGGTAGATTTTTCCGTCCTTGACCAGATCCGACAGGCGCACCGAGTTCACAAAACTGGCCTTGGCAATGGTCGTCGGCCGGTAAATATTGATCGGATTGCCCAGGGGACGGCCAGCTGGCCGGGTGAAGTCGCGCTCCGCCTGGCGCAGCGAGAACGGCTGCGTCAGTACCGGGGCCGGCTCCGCGGGCAGGTCAGAGGTTGCCTTGTCTCTCGACACATCCGCTGTTTGCTGAGCAAGCCCTGCAGGCGCTCCCGCCGTCAGTGTCAGCATGGTCAGCATGACCGTCGCTAGCGCACGCAACTGTTTGCCTGTCTGCCCGCGACCCGCCTCTCCGCGAGTCGTACCCGCGGCCTCATTCTTCTGCTGTTCAAACACACGCGAAACGTCCAAATGCATGGTTCCTCTCCACGAATTACTGAGGCATGTGGGGTGCCAATTTTCAAGACGCCCGAAGAACCTCTCCGGACGCAATTTTGTGATTCGATTCAGTAATCTCCACTTCCAGCCCGGAGTGTAGCCATCCGCTCATCAGGCAATACGCGCGCGGCCCCCGGTTCGTTCCCCAGGTGCCAATTTCCACGCCCCGGAGCGGCCCGGCAACAACAAACTGCCGAAAGCTGAGTATATCCCACTCCAACTCATCGCTCCGGCTGGCGCCGCGGTCGGGTACCCTGATACCAGTGACCGATTCCCCCAAATCCGAACCGAACCCGCAAACCTGGAAGCTCACCCTGACCTACGATGGCACAGATTTCCGGGGCTGGCAGGTTCAACGCAATGAACCCACCATTCAGAGCGAGCTGCAAGACGCCCTGGGACGGGTCACCGGCGAATCTCCCCTGCCCCAGGGCTCCGGGCGCACCGACGCCGGTGTCCATGCCCTCGCCCAGGTGGCAAGTTTCAGCTTGCAGGCCCCCATTCCGCCGGAAAACCTCCTGCGCGCTCTCAACCGGACCCTCCCCCCATCCATACGAATCTTGGAAGCGAGAATCGTGCGAAGCACCTTTCATGCGCGGCACTCGGCCCTGGCCAAAACCTACGAGTACCGGATTCTGAGAGCCGAGACCTGCCCCCCGTTTCTGGCCCGCTACGTCTACGCCTGCCCCTGGCCAATGGACGTGGAGGCCCTTCAAAAGTCAGCCCGGCTCTTCGAGGGCGAGCACGATTTCCTCAGCTTTGCCGCCACCGATCCCGACCTGACAAGCCGTGTGGCTTCTTTCTCGACAGAACTCAACCAAAAAGTTAAGGCGCTACAGGGGACGATTCGTACCCTCTTCTCCTCGTCATGGGAACAGCGCGAATTCAATGCCGGCGATCTGCTGATCTACCGCGTCCGTGGCAATGGCTTTCTGCATCACATGGTCCGCAACCTGGTTGGAACCATGCTCGAAGTGGGCTGCGGCCGTCTCCGGGTAGAAGATGTCCCCGGCATCCTCGCTGCTCGCTCCCGCTCCGCAGCCGGCCCCACCGCCCCTGCGCGGGGGCTGTTTCTGTATTCGGTAGAGTACCCGCCCGGTGAGGATCTGCCGATAGACGAGTAATTTGTAACCGGTCGAATCTACGTTCCGCCCCAAAACAGACCGCCCCTGCTACCCTGAAACCACCCGTATGCCGCTCCTTCCCCGCAGCTCGGCCTTCTCCCGCGTCACGGCGCTCGCATCGCAGCGGCCAGTTCATGCTGCCTTCGCCTGGCTGCACGGAAATCCCATGAAAATTATGGAATGGCAATCGCAACTGGTAGCCATTCCCGCTCCTCCCTTCGGAGAAGAGGCCCGTTCGGTGTGGCTGGCAGCCCGCTTCAGCGAGGCCGGCCTCAGCAAGGTGGAAACCGACACCGCCGGTAACGTCCTCGGCTGGCTGCCCGCCTACAATCTGCCGCCCGAAAGCACCGGCCCAGTGGTCGTCTTCTCCGCACACCTCGACACCGTCTTTCCCGCCGGAACGCCGCTGAATCTTGTAGTAAATGGCGACCGGCTTGAGGCTCCAGGAGCCTGCGACAACGGTGCCGGAGTAGCAGGGATGTTGGCCATCATTCATGCGCTGATTCAGTCCAAAGTCGAACTGCCGGCCCCGCTCCTCTTTCTAGGGAATGTAGGCGAAGAGGGTGAGGGCGATCTGCGCGGTGTGCGCCACTTCTATCGCCAGAGCGCACTGGCCGGTCGCATCGCCGCCCACATCGTCCTCGACGGCGCGGGCGCAGACTCGGCCGTCACACAGGCCCTGGGCAGCCGCCGCTACCGGGTCACGATTACCGGGCCCGGCGGCCACAGCTTTACCGACGCGGGCACGCCCAACCCCATCACTGCACTGGTATCGGCCCTGGCCGCCCTGGCCCAGACTCCGCTGCCCGAAGTGCCTCGCACCATCCTCAATCTGGGAACCATTCACGGCGGCACCAGCGTGAACTCCATCCCTGAAAGCGCTCAGGCCTCTATCGATCTCCGCTCCACCGAGCCCGAACAACTCCTCCATCTTGAAGTCGCATTGCACCGCGCCGTTGAAGATGCCGTCGAGCACTGGAACACGCTGGCAAAAAGCGGCCCGGCGCGTGACCGGGAGCAATTGGCCTTTACCATCGACAAGATCGGCGACCGCCCCGCTGCGCAACTGCCCGTCGATTCCCCTCTACTCGACGCTTTGCGCGCAGTAGACCGTCACCTGGGCCTGCATACTGATCTTCGCCTGGGCTCGACCGACGCCAATCTCCCGCTCTC
>Ga0265342_10003331_pt1 | contig 13263 bp, 10 predicted proteins | sample 4CB327metaG_FD_203125 | JGI IMG/M metagenome (GOLD analysis project Ga0265342, IMG submission 203125) | Rhizosphere microbial communities from Carex aquatilis grown in University of Washington, Seatle, WA, United States - 4-CB3-27 metaG | ecosystem: Host-associated > Plants > Roots >...
AGACATGCCGGCGGCCGAGCTGGTGCGCTGGGTGCGGCGGCTGCCGAATCCCACGATCAAGTACATCCCCATCGTCATCCTGACCGGATATACTCAATTGTCGAACGTCGTCGCCCTGCGCGACAACGGCGCGAACAGCGTCGTCAGCAAGCCCGTCGCGCCGAACGTGTTGTTCGATCACATCGCCTGGTCGGCGAAGTCGTCGCGCCCCTTTGTCGAAACCGCAAATTATGTCGGACCGTGCCGCCGCTTCAAGAACATCGGCCCGCCGAACGGTGCCGGCCGGAGGAGTACCGATCTGCCGGCGGAAATCGGGATGGCCCAAGAACCGAACATGTCGCAGGAAGAAATCGACTCACTTCTCAGGCCGACCAAGATCGCCATCGCATGAGCAAGAACACTGGGTGTCCTTTCCGAAAACTACAACCGACAGCGGCGTTTCCGGCTTTCAGCTGTCCGTGCGAACGAAAACGGTCCCTAACGAATGCCCAGAGCAATTTTGCGAGGTCCGCCATCGGCTTCGATCACGATCCGATTCTCTTTCTGCCGCAAAGTCCGCAGACGAGTTTTTCGGAAGGAATAAGCGGTGTTGATCTGTGTACAGATTTTATAACTGCCTGCGGTAGCTTGGAAAAGTGGTACGGCGCACTGTTTCGCACTTACTATGCTCTGAAGTCCAGGCGGGTCCAGGAGCAACCCTTCCAAGATCAGGGTCTGGCGTTCGATTCGCCTCCGGTGCCACAAACAATAGCGATATTTCAGATTCTTAGGAGATGCCCTAGTAATCTGGCGTCGCCCTCGGGCCTTCCGGGTCGCTGCGAGCAACTCAATGCATGTCGGTCGCGAACCTGCTGGAAGCGCGGCGCAGGAACTCGAGTTCCACAAGCACCGCTGAGAGGCGCGAAGACGAGAGCATCTCAAAACAACAATGTGTTGCGAAGATGCTACCTGGGTAGCGTGCTATTTGGACGGAGTGAGTTCTTTCCGTCACACGTGAATGATGTAGACCGTTACCGCGCTCGCTGCATTCGTCGCACAATTCCCGTCGGACGTATTGCCGCGATTCATAGTGGGCGCGAGCGGACCAAGAACGTTGCCGCTGGCCACAGGAACGCCCGATAGAACAAGGTGCTAACGCAATACGGCGATCAGGCGGCGACCTATTGCGCTCGGCCAGCGCGTCGGTTGAAGCCGTCCGAAGCAACCAGTCGCATCTCGAACGCAGTTAGAAAATAACAACCTCCACATTGCTAAGCACATACTATTTCATTGCTAATGCGCAATCGAATTTAGTTCGTACACGAACTGCCTTCGGCAACATGTCCAAGAGCTTGGCTTGCACAGCAGCGATGCGTCTTTGCGATTTATCGCCGCAGGAAAGCCAATTTAACCGTTGCAGAAACCGAGGGGGTTCCAATGTTCAGCAAGCATTCCAGCCTACGTTCTTTGTTGCTGCTGGGGGCAGCGAGTGCAGCAGCGACCAGCCTGTCCGCAAGCGCTTATGCCGACGGCAATGTCGAAACCGTCGTCGTCACCGGTTCGCGCATCCCGACCACGGATCTCACCAGCGCCAGTCCGCTGTCCGTTGCGACCGCCGCCCAGATCGAGATGACCAAGGCGGTAAACGTTGAAGACACGCTGTTGAAGATGATCGGTCCCGACGTCACCGCCGGAATTTCAAACAATACGGAAAACGGCGGCGTCGGTCTCTCCGAAATCGGCCTGCGCAATCTGGGTCCGAACAGAACCCTGATCCTCGTCGACGGCCAGCGCCTTATTCCGGTCTTCGTCGGGTCGGCCTCCGCTCCGGACTTGAATTCCATTCCGGTTTCGATGGTGGATCGAATCGAAGTGCTGCGCGACGGCGCGTCGTCGGTTTATGGCGCCGATGCAATCGGCGGTGTGATTAATATCATCACCAAGAAACACGAAGACGGATTCAGCTTTGACGGCGGCGCCGGCATCAGCGGTCAGGGCGACGGCGAAACCTATTCACTGGGTGGGACGGTCGGCGTCAATACCGACCGCGCGAACGTCACAGTCGCATTCAACCACGACCACGAGAACGGCATCTACGAATACCAGCGCGCTTGGGCGAGCGCCATCGCCGTGAACGGCGTTGCCGGTTCGGCCTATCGCAGCCAAATGAACGTCCTGCAGGACAGTGGCAACGATTTGTGGGTGGGGGGCGTGGAGACGAACGTTAAAGATCAGTCACTCGCCAACACGCTGCCTTGCGTCGGTGTGGTGCCGTCGGGACGCGTAAAACTTAACGCCGCCTGCAATAGTCCGGAAGGGGCGTGGAACTCCCTTGATAGCAAACAGTCGCGCGATGAGATCAGCGTGAACAGCCATTATGACATCACTCCTGACATTACCGCCACGATGTCGGGTTTCTACACGAACAGGACGTCAGGTCAGTCGCTCCGGCCGGAACCTCTGCTGTCCGACTCGATCGCGACGTATAACTTCCCCGGCTTCCTTGTGCCCGCATCTTGGCCCGGCTACTCGACCCCGGCACACGCGAGCCTCGTGCCTTGCGCCGATCCCGCGGGTTGCATCAGCGCTACGCTGACGCCCATGCAGTTCGGGCCGCGCAGGTATCGCCAGCAGTCGGAAACCTATCGTATCCGGTTCGGATTTGAAGGCCACGTTTTCGGCGATTACAACTGGGAATTCGGCTACGTCAAACAGCACAACAGCACCGACAATGCCTATCTCAACGAAGGACGCTGGGATCACCTGTCCCAGATTACCGGTCAGACAGAATGTATCGATGTGCCGGGCGGCTGCACCTACAGCGCGGCGTTTGGCTACGCCATTCCGACCGTCAAGCCCAACTTCTTCAATGGGCCGAACATCTTCACGCCGGAACAAGTGGCCTATCTGACCGCCACCGAGCACTACTTGAACCAAGCCTCCGAAGACTATTTCTACGGCGACATCAACGGGCCGGTATTCGATTTGCCCGCCGGAACCGTCCAAGCGTCCGTGGGCGTAGAACGCAGGTTCGAACATCTGTCTTCCGAACCGCCTCAACTGGTTCAGGACGGCTACGGTCCAAATGCCTCCCTTCCCACCAGCGGTGGATACGCCGTGTGGTCGGTATACGGCGAGTTGAAGATTCCGGTGCTGAAGAACGCGCCGTTTACCGAATCGCTGAACGTAACGCCCAGCGCCCGGTGGGATCACTATTCGCTCTTCGGCGACGAAGGAACATATAAAGTTGGCGTAGACTGGCAGGTCATTGACGACATCCGCTTCCGCGGCACGTATTCAACGGGCATCCGGGCGCCATCGACTGCCGAACTGTTTGGCGGAGCGGGAATCTCCGATCTTGGCGCTTCCGGCGATCCTTGTGATACCCGCGCGCCAGGCTTCAATGGAAATGCCAACATCGGTGTTGGTCTTCTGGGCGCCGGCAAGAATTGCGCCCTCGCACTCGCGGGAGTGACAGGGGCCTTGACCGGTGGCGCGGTGACCAATTTCCAGCCGACTACGGATCTGCTCACAAATAACCAAATGCAGGTCCAGCAAAAGGGTAACCCCGCTCTCAAACCGGAGTACTCCTACTCCTGGAACATCGGGCTGGTTGCGACGCCCACCTTCCTGCCGGGCTTCTCCGCCACGGCCGACTATTACGAAATCAGAATCAAGAACAGCATTCTGACCGGCGGCATTGCCGGTATTCTCGGCACGCCGGATTCAATTCTGACCGGATGCTATGGGCCGGATCAAAACGCCGCCTACTGCGCTCTGATCCACCGCAATTCCGCGGGGACCATCACGCAGGTCGACAGCCCCAACCTCAATTTCGGTATCCAGCAAACGAAGGGACTGGATCTCGAGGCGAGTTACAGCACGGAGGCCGCAAGTATCACGTTACCGGTCCCGGGCTCGTTCGTGCTCGACGTCCAGGCACAACGTCAGTTCACCAATACGGCCCAGAACATTGACGGGACGACCAGCTCGTTCATGGGTACCTATGTCGGCGGTTCAATCTACCCGAACTGGAGGGGAACGTTGAGCCTCGACTATGACTTGGATCCCGTTACCTTCCATTGGGACACCCAGTATATCGAGCACACGACCGGAATTGCCGAAGTCGCTCCAGACATCTGGTATAACAACGTCAGCATCGCCTATACGTTGCCGAAGATTGGAGCTCTGCAGTCGAGTCGCCTCATATTCGGCGTCAATAACCTGTTCGATCAGGATCCTCCGTTCAATTCCGGCGATCCCAGCAACTGCAAGTGCAACAGCATCGCCGGTCCTTACGATGTCGTAGGCCGCTTCTTCTACACGAGGTATTCGGCGAAATTCTAAACCGCCGCTCCAACGGTTGAATGGGGCAGACAACGAAGCCGCCGGTGCGAAAGCGTCGGCGGCTTCTGTCATTGCCAAAGGACTCGACATTGCGCGCGATGTTGCGAATACGGCTATGCGCTTCCTAATTCATTACAAATACGAATTTGGAATTACCCAATTAGATTGCAGGATCTGGCAACCTGCCACCCGCGTATTACCGGGCTGTGAGTAGGCTATGCATCTTCTCGATCAGGTCGCACAAACAAACCATGCCATGGTTGTTGGACGATCCGGTAGCCGAGAATTATGGCGTCTTCCTGGTACGGACGCCCTGGCCTCCGATCTTGACCACTGTGCGCTCCGGTATGTCCTTCACGACGACGTCACCGAATTGTGCACGCAACTGGCATTTGAGGACGAAACGATCATCGGCTCGTCCGTCGAGTTGATTCGTGTTCCTGCGCCTACGCTTTGGATCGAGTTTTCTGGTCGCGCTCAAAACAAGGTATTGCACGGCCTCGGCCGCTTAGAGGGCGATCTTGGTTCTTCGGGTCATCAACGCATCGGATTGCTTGTCAAAAGCGACGCCTACGGCCGGAGGGGAGAAGTCCGCGCCTGTTGGGAGAACGAGAACGGTTTAGACCCGGATGTTGCGCCTTTCATTGTCGAGTATGACTTCAGCGATATTTCCTTTGCGAAATCCTGTCCGACCTCTGACACGCGCACAATGATCGCTGCCGACGTTGTGGGGCATGATGGGTTGGTCCCGCTGTTCGAACACATCCGGTTTCGATTGGATGCGGATTGGCATCGTTACTACCGGCAGAACACTGGGAGCGAAAGCCTGTACCGTGAAGCGTTACGTAAGGCCCTGAACCCGATGCATAAGGACATCCCTTTCCTCTCCATGTTTTGCCTCGTCTTGTCGTCCAGGAGCGCCTTTCAGGCGAGTGAGTCCGACCGCAGCCGCATCAACAGGTCTCGCGCGCGGCGTGGACGATCGCCTTTGCTCGATCACGTCGAACTCACCATGAATCTTGCGGGCCACGAGCGAGAACTCGAAGATGCTGCGTATTCCGATGATAGAAGTTCTCCGCGACTGCACTTCGTGCGCGGGCATCTCGTGCGGCGCCACGACGCGATCCATTGGCGGACATCGCATATGCGGGGAAAGCCCGCAATCGGTACAATCCGCAGCCGCACCGTGTCGCTGCGCCTTACTGCCGGTACAAGCGTTCAAGCTCCGGCTGCATCGGGTATTCTGGCCCGCGCGGACAAGGTCCTATCGACCGCGTTCCTCAGCTCGCAACCATCCTCGGTCAGATAAACGACACGCCGGCGCCCATCGTCAGGATGCTGAAACACACGGACAAGGCCCCCGTGGGCGGTCCCAACCCTCCGGGCCGAGGGAAGTCGCAACGTCTGTAGGGCGCGGGAAATCGAGGCTTCGCTGACGCGACAGAGATATGCAAGCTCCTTGACGGTCACACCTTCGTTTTCGCAAACGTGAAGGAAAGCGACAATGCTCGTGAGGCTGATGTCGCGGGCTCGCTGCCGGAAGGCTCCTATCATGGAAATCATCGCATTGAGATCGTGTCCATCCATGGCTATTTAATGGACCCCTTCGTGACGGGCAGCCGTTTGATTTCATGTGATTGGGGTATACCCGGATCGGCAACGCGCTCGCGTCGTTCGCGCATCGACAGCTTGGCGTCGGGGTATCTTGTTCTGACGCTTTTGAGATATTGTTCCAGGAATTTTTGATGTTCGGCAGCCTCGACGAAATCGCCAGCAGCAATGTCCACGATAATTTGTGCGCGCAATCTCATCACGATCCTCGAAGCAACACCAATTTGTCTATAGTTATCATCAGGCCAAAGCACCCTATTCTAGATTTTGCACGCACGACTGGACCAATTCGCAAATGTCCAGCAGACCGGTTGTTCCTTACGTGTCGTATATTTATCAGCGTTACCTGACAGCTTACGGCCTGACTCGATGTTCCGTCGAGCAGGAGAGCGCGTCGATCAACAAATCTTGATCGAGACGGAATGAGAAACACGCCTAATCGAAACACGTGCGCAAGACTTGATCGAGCAAGCAAGCGCATTGCTGTTCGCCATTCCTGAAACGCAATACCGTCTTGATCGTGGAGCAGGTCCGCATATTTACGCGCCGGCAGTTATCGCCAAGAGCTCGAAACCGCTAAGGGTGGTCGCCTGTCCCTCCCGAAAACTATACCCGACAGTATTTGGTGGCGGAGGCCGCCAAGGACGTCGCGAGCGACGATGTGGGGCACATTTGTTAGGGCCGATACGAGCCCTGGTCACATTGTAGCAAGCAACATGCCTGTTCAGGATGCGCCGACGATGCACGTCGCTCCGCATGATCGGGTGACCAACTCGTCGATGGGACGAAGATCCGGGTGCTGACTGTCGTCGATACGTTCACGCGCCTGTCGCCGACCATCGACGAGCGGCAAAATTATCGAGGATCGGATGTGGTCGAAACGCTCGAACGTATCGCGGTCGAGATCGGCTACCCGAAGACGATTCGCCTCGACAACGGTCCCAAGTTCGTCAGCAAGGAGCTCGATCTATGGGTATTTGTGAAAGGCATGACGCTCTACTTCAGCGGGCCGGAAAAGCTTACGGACAATGCCTTCATTGAATCCTCGAACGGCAAATTCAGACCCGAATGTCTGAACGCGAACTGGTTCCTGAGCCTCGACGAAGCATGGCGAAAATGCGAGGCTTGGCGTAAAGACTACAACGAGGTACGTCCACATAGTGCGATCGGCAACAAAGTGCCGATGGAGCTTCATCGGGCGGCGGCGTAACCGGCCAACCACCCGACGAAGCACGAATTTTGAAGCCCAGGTGGTCCAAGGTTGGGGACGAGGTCAAAGATGAAGCAACTGAATGGAAAGGTGGTGTTAATCACGGGCGCGAGTTCTGGCATCGGGCACGCAACAGCGTCGCTCTTTGCTGCAAATGGAGCTCTGCTGGTTCTAGTGGCGCGGCGACGGGAGCGTCTCGAAGCGCTGGCGGCAGAGGCGAAGGCGCTCGGCAGCCAAGCCATCGTCGTGGCCGGCGATCTACGCGAGGAGGCAACATCGCTTGCAGCGGTGGCAGCGGCGAAAGAGGCGTTCGGACGCATCGACATCCTGATCGCCAATGCGGGAACTGGCAGTTATAAGAACTTAGTCGATACCACGGCAGCGGAATACGACGAGATCATGGACGGCAACTTCAAGTCCACCTGGCTGATTGCGCGGCACACCGTACCAGTGATGATCGCTCAGAAAAGTGGGCAGATAGTGCTGGTCTCGTCAGTCGCGGGCCTCTACGGCTTTGCCGGCGAGGCAACCTATTGCGCCGCGAAATTCGCCCAGATGGGCTTTGCGCAAGGACTCGACTCGGAGTTGCGGCCGCACGGCATCAAGGTGGGCACCATCAATCCTGGGGGCGTCAAGACGGAGTTTGCGATCGGCAAGGGGCGCACGGAACAAGAGGTTGCGGATTCGGAGATGCTGGAGGCGAGCGACGTCGCCAACGCCATCTTGTTCGCCTGCAGTCAGCCGGCATCAGCGCGCATCATCCAGGTCCAGATTCGTCCGATGTCGGAGACCATTTTCTGATCCCGGGGCGACGCGGAACGTTGGGGCGATCGTGCACGCGTCCGTGTGTCACAGACCGATTCGTGAGATCACTCGTTCTCAGTCCACGAGCTTTGGCAATTTCGCCAGTGCGGTCCGGTCGAGCGGCTGACCGCAAAGACGCGCGGCGTAAAGAGCAGCACCGATGGATGGATCGAATATCGGATTCGCCAAGCAATAGTGGGCGGAAAAGGCCGATAGATGCCGCCGCAATGGACCGAGGACGAGATCGCCGCTGCGAAAAACCCCGCCGGAATAGGACAGGAGTACGTTCTCCAGGTTGCCATAGCCGAGCTGTACACGGATGGCTTCGATGATCTCGGCGAGCTCGTGCGCTGCCCGATCGAAAATCGCCAGCGCCGCCACATCTTTTTCGGCGGCCGCTTCTGCGACAAGCCGCGAGACGGAGGCGATCTTGTCGCGCAATGGTTCGCCATCACCCATGACGCGCCCGCAAATGTCGAGATCGGCCGAAACGTCGAAATGCTTTCTCATGATCCGGTGAAGCGGGCCGGCCGGCATGCGCCCGTCGCTCATCCGGCTGAAGGCGTTGAGCCCCTGCACCGCAATCCAATAAGCAGAACCCTCGTCGCCGAAGAGTTCACCCCAACCGCCACTGCGGACGGCACGGCCCTTGCGCTCGCCGTAACCGATGGAGCCGGTGCCAGCGACGATATTGATGCCGTCTTCGCCCGCCAGCGATCCGGCCCAACCGCACACCATATCGTTGCCGCAACGATAGCGGCTGTGCCCCAGCACCACTTGCGGCAGTGCGTCGAGCCGATCTTGGATCAGCGAATCCTCGCCATGAGCCGGCAATCCGAAAAATGCGTGGCGGATGTCGGAGGCCGCCAGCTTCGCTTCGGCCAGAACGGCCGCGATGCCGTCACTAAGAACGCGCGCCAGTCCGTCCAAGCCGATCTGCAGGTAATAGGCCGATGCACCCTGATGCCGCGCCCGGACGTGTCCGTCGCAATCGATCAGCACGAATTCAGTCTTCGTGCCGCCGCCGTCGACACCCAGAAAGACGTCCCGCGAGGATCCTGGATCCATCTAGGCTCTTTCGTGGATTTGGACACCCTGCACGACCCGGTGCACGGTGCCGCTGGTGTTGGGCTTATCGGGCGTCAGGCCGCGGAACAAGGATTGCTCGAACGCCAAGATCTGCGGCGCAACAATATAGGGGAACAACAAGTCGCAGTCTTCGGCATCTGCAAGGCCGTGGACCAGTATCTGATCGCCGCCCGCGCCGTCGCGCGCGGTCACGGCGATCACCCTGCCCGCCTCGCCGTCGCGATGCAGCTCCTCGAGCATGTCGACGTCGTACTGCCGCGTGTACGGGTCGTTCGAAACGAACATAAACACCAGCGTCTTGTCGTTGACAAACGTCTTGGGGCCATGACGGAAGCCGACGGGAGAATCGAACAGCGTGACCACCGCACCGTTGGTCAGCTCCATCATCTTGAGTGCCGCCTCCCGGGCCGTCCCCTTGAAGATATGGCTGCCAAGATAGACGACACGCTCGAAACCCTGTTCCGAAGCCGCCTTCAGCACGTCCGAATAATCGCTGATGAGCTGTCCAACCCCCTCGGAGATCGCGCCGATCTTCGACTCGAACGCCTCGATGCCGGAAAATGCTGCGAGGCCTGCATAGGTCATGCAGCTGTAGCTCGACGTCATCGCGAATCCCCGGTCGTGGGTCGCCTCGGGCAGCACGATCACGAGACCGCGCGGTGCTACCGTAGCCCGCGCCAGCGCACCTTCGTCGTGGCAGGTGATGACGAGGTTGTGGACTTCCTTCACACAGCGGTTGGCGAGCTCCACGGCGGCGACGCTTTCCGGGCTGTTGCCCGAGCGCCCGAACGAAACCATCAGCGTCGGAACGTCGGCGGAAAAGTATACATCCGGAGCGCTGATCAGATCGGTCGTGGCGATCGCGTCCATACGGCGCTGCAGTTTTGAGGCGAGCCACGGCGCCAGGCTCTCGCCGATGAACGCCGAAGTCCCCGCTCCCGTCAGGATGACGCGCAAGTCCCGGCGCGCGAGCAACGGCTCCAAGAAGCGTTCGACCTGCTCGCGATGCGCCATCAGGAGTTTCTGGGTCTCCAAAAGCATCTGCGGCTGCTGCGCGATCTCCCGCGCCGTCCAAAGGCCACCTCGCGTCTGCAGAAACGATTCAGAGAATCCGAGGATTGTCGGGACGAGCATCAGGCATACTCCGGTACAGGCTGGGTTGCCGCGTAATAACCCTCGAGCACGGTACCAATATGGGCCCGGATGAGGTTCTCCGGGGTCGGCTCGCTGCCGCTGTTGCGGACCACGAAGTAAGCGCCGGGCATGTACTGACTGATCAACGGCGGCGGCGGCGGATTCTCGGCAAGATTGTCGAACAGCTTCTGCTGGGCCCGGGCGATCTCGGCATCCGGCCAATAATAGCGGATACGGTCGCTGAGCGAATACTGCATGTCGAACTGCAAAGCCCGTCCGGCCCCGTGATAGTATTTCGACCAGTATTTGGGGTTGACCCTCATCCGCTCCAACACGATCTCGCGGAAACGGGACCAATCCGCCTGTTTCAGCCATTCGCGCTCGATCGCATCGAGCGCCCAAAGGGCTTCGCGCAGGGCGAAGGTAAGCCCCGGGCCGACCTTGAGAATGGCGAAGTGATCGGCGACCAACTCGGCCAGCGCCTTGGGCGTTTGGTAATCGGTCGAATGGGCTTCGTACAGCAGCGTCGGCAAGTCTTCTATGGCGCGGCTCAAGGCAGCTGCTTTAGCGCGATCATAGTTGACGACCTTATGATGATCGAATTCGACTCCCGGCTGAACGACCAGGGCAATCACGCGCGGCCACGCTTCGGCAAGGCCGCGCTCGGCGAAAATGCGCTGATGCGTGCGGATGGTGTTGAGCGCCGCCTGCGGCCGGGTGACCTGCAGTTCCGGCAAATCCTCGGCAGCCCCGCCCGGCACCGGCACTTCGGTGCCGATGACGTAAACAGGCGCTTCGCCGCCGGCCTTTCGCCAGGTCGATTCAGATTTGGCGATCAGCCGCGCGGCGCGATGGGCAACGACCTCTTCGGGCACGGGTACCCGCTCATCGGCGCAGGCCATGGAACAGTCTGCGTGTATCTTGCGGAAGCCCGCCGCAACATAGGCCTCGACCATAGTTTCGGCCCGCGTCATCGCCTCTTCGGCTGGCAGATGCGTCCACGGGTTCGGTCCCAGGTGATCGCCGCCAAGCAGGACGCGATCGCGCGGCACATCCACACCAGCGGCGATGCCGAAAACAAAATCGCGAAAATCGGCCGGCTTCATCCCCGTATAGCCGCCCTCCTGGTTGACCTGATTGCAGGTCGCCTCGATCAGGATGAGCGGCGCATTACTCTTCAACGAAGCGTTGAGCGCCGCCTCGATGACCAACGGATGAGCCGAACAGATCGAAGCGATGCCGCAAGGTTCGCCTGCTTTGTGGCGCGCCACGAGATCAAGCATGGCCTTCATGCAAGCATTCCTTCATATCGCGCCTATCTATAGCGCCGACTGCTGCACATCGCAATCTAAACAACGAAAACGAAACTATAACCTTTTGACGCAAGGGCGGAGATGAGGCAAAATGAAACTGCTCGGCCAGCGTCAGGGGGCGAGCGCCAACAGAACCGAGGCGATCAGCGCCAGGACGAGGCCGACGATCTTCAACGGACCGGGTACCGCCGCCTCGAGCGCCATCGACAGCACCGATGTCACGAGCGGGCCGCCCGCATTGCTTAACGGGGCAACCACGATCGCCTTGCCATAGCGGAAGGCATAAACCAGCAGCAGTGCGCCGACGGCATTAAGCATCTGGATTCCTGCCGCCAGCCAGGGACCGTCCCAGCCCCAATTTATCGGATGGGAAAAATCCGTCATCATCACGGCTACGGGGATCAGCATCAGGCCCGTCACCATCATGTAGAAGAAGATGCTTTCGGCGCTCATGCTGTTGTTGGCGAGCTTCATGAAATAGGCCTGCACGCCCCAACTCGCCATCACGATCATCGCCAGAATGAACCAGCCGACGCCGTGACCGGTAACCGCGGCTCCGGGGTTGTAGTCGAACATGGGCAGGGCGATCAGCGCCAGAATGACGCCGATCATGCCGACCAGATTGGTTCGCTCCCGCAGCAACAGGAACGACATCACGATCGTGACCAGCGGCGACAGGGAAATCACCGGAAAGATCAGATAAGCCGGGCCTGTCGTCACGGCATGGAACAGAACCATCTGCCCGCCTGCGCCCAACAGACCGATAGCAAGACCGTAGAAGATGGCCATCGGCTTGATATCGAGATGCCAGCGCGCGCGTTGCAGCACAAATAACGCCGGCGGGATCATCGTGATCGCCCAAACGCAATAGGTTAGCGTCTCCGGAAATCCGCGCTTCGCCGAAATGCCAGCAAACGCACCCCATACGCCCCACAAGACGACTGTGGACAGCGCGAACAGCAGCCAGCGGCGGCCGCCGCGTTCGGGCGCCATGCCGGACCGCGGCACATCGGAAAAGGCAACTTCGGTCATGCGGAATTTCCGGCAGGAATGGCTTCGATCAGCAGCGCGTGCCGGAAGGCGACATCGAGATGAGGCTTTGCGGCGGACACGATGCCGAGATTGCGATCATTGACGTAGTCGCGGATGGCATAGCGGCCGTCGAGACCGCGCAGTTCGATCACGCCTTTCCAACTATCGGCATAGAAAGCGTAGTAAAGACGGCCTCCCTTTTCCACTACGTGTGCCTCCGGCTTGTCGAATCCCATGTCGTAGAGCTCGCCGCGATAGCGGCCCACCGGGAGCATTCTGTCGTTGTAGAGCTTGATCCACTTGCGCCAGACCGTCTCTTTCTCGCGCGTTAGGCGTACCGGCTTGCCGTCGTCGCTATGGCCTTCGCCCGGCCAGGTGAATTTGGTCGACACGATCGCGCCCACGCCAACCGTCGACGCGAAATCGTCGCCGCCATCGCTCAATTCGACATGATCACCGGCGAAGGCCGCCGAGGGCCCCATCAGTGCCTTGAGCGATTTGCCCTTCATCCGCACTTGGAATGACGATTCGGGATCCGATGCCGGGGCGGTGTCCATGTAAGGGAAGTTGTAATAGGCGTAGCTGTCGCCGCACGGGCAGATTTCCACCACCGCCTCTGGATTCGCGGCGTGTACGGTTTCGTATACGCTTTTCCAAAACGTCTGAAGCCCTTCGACGGATTCGTTCGGGTTCTTGTGGTGGTGATCCGGGTTGTAGCAAGGCGCCACGCCGTTGAGATACTGG
>Ga0265342_10003337_pt1 | contig 13253 bp, 11 predicted proteins | sample 4CB327metaG_FD_203125 | JGI IMG/M metagenome (GOLD analysis project Ga0265342, IMG submission 203125) | Rhizosphere microbial communities from Carex aquatilis grown in University of Washington, Seatle, WA, United States - 4-CB3-27 metaG | ecosystem: Host-associated > Plants > Roots >...
CGCTTCATCCACAGACGGAACCGGATCATAGGCATCCGCATGGGACAGCAGGACGCCGAGCCGGGCAAGGACCTTGTCTTTTCCCCCCGCGGCAGGATCGTCAATCTTCCCGATCAGGGCCATGGCCTCAGCCCGTTCTGCAGGACTCATGCGGTCAAGCCGGGTCCGGATGACAGAACCGGCATAGGACTCTTCAAACGGGGGGCTGGAAACAAGGATCAATTTTTTAACAAGCGAGGGGTAGCGTGCGGCAGTCATCCACGAAAGGAATGCACCCCACGAGAAACCTATCAGCGTGGCCGGCACCTGCGCATCTTCTGCCAGTACCGACCGGAGCTCCTGCACCTGAAGATCAAGCGTTGTTGCAGTCTGGAGCGGTTCAAGTACCCCCTTCATCATGGAAAGCTCCCGGGCAACCGGCGCCATTTCGCCCGGCGCCCCCGGGCCGCCATGGATGACTACGAGGGAATAAGGGCCGTGTCCCCATTTCCGGACCGTTTTCATACGGGTACACGGTTATTTTTCAGACGTATAAAGGTGTCCCGGCGGCTGGCAGGGGATGCCCCTTTTTTTTAAAAATAAGTCAGAATCGAAAGGTTTTTTCTTCGATGATGCGACTATCAGGTAGAGTTGGCGGGCCGGATTCCGGCCGCTCCTGAACGTATAAGAGGGAGTAAATGATCGATGAACTGCTTGCCGGGAATGTAATATTCCAGAATACCCTTTTTAAACAGAACCATGAACGGTATTCCGAACTGGTGAAAGGACAGCAGCCTCCGGTCCTCTGGATCGGCTGTTCTGATTCACGCCTGCAGACCGGGCATATTACCCATACCCAGGCGGGAACCCTGTTCATGCACCGGAATATCGGCAACATGGTGCCGGCAAATGACTGGAGTCTTGCAACTGTTCTCGAATATGGTATCAGACACCTGAAAGTGCAGGACATAGTCATCTGCGGCCATTCTGACTGCGGGGCGATAAAGGCACTGGACAAGGATCTCGAAGATGTCTATATCCCCCACTGGCTCAACAATGCGATCGAGGCCAAACAGCGGGTCGATGCAAAAATTAAAAAACCATCAAACCCGCAGGAGCAGAAGAATCGTTCCCGTTTGATTGAGCAGGAGAATGTCCGGCTCCAGATTGAGCATCTCAAGACATACCCGATCATAAAAAAATCATTAAAGGAGAAGCGGATCGAGATCCACGGTCTGTATTACGATCTGGAAACCGGGGGACTCTCAAAAATAGGATAACCTTTTAGAGCTCTTTTTCAATCTCATTTCTTATCCTGTCAAGGGAGATCCGTCCGATTCGTGTTATCCTCCCGTTTACGAGCACCATGGGAATGGGCGGATAGTCCCGTTCAATAATTGTACGAATATGGTCGGGTACGCCATCATCGACGAGCGTGAGTTTCAGGTCCACACGGGCGCCATAAATATCCTTCAGGACTTTTTCCAGTTCTTTGCAGGCATCGTTCAGTTTTCCTGAATGGTAACACCCGGTAAGACCGCAGGTGCGGTTCTCATCGCAGGGGAAGGGCGAACACTCCGAGGTTTTCAGGCCAACAACCTCGACATGGACGGTACCGGTCATGCCAGTACTGTTGGCTTAAACCCTATTTGAGGATTCGCGATGGAACAAATCGCAGATGAAAAAGGACTCTGGAGAAGGGGATAGGAACCTGATCACGTAAAAACGCTGGATATTCCTATGAAAATCGAATTCTTTCAGATACGATGATGGGGGTTGAAACCCCCACACCCCCGCTGGTGCGATGGATGCCGTCGCCCCCGACGGGGCGCCCCCGCGACGGCTTCAATTACTGTTGCATTCACGAAACTGGTTATTTGCCCCCCATGCCTCGGAGAGGCCCTGATCCGGGGAACCCCCACTTGTGCCGACTGAACTATTTCACGCGAACCGTTCAAACCGGTCCTTCGTCACCTTGCAGATCGGGCAGATCCCCGGGGGCTGCCCGCGGGCGCAGAGGTACCCGCAGACCCTGCAGCGCCAGACAGGGAAGGGAAATACCGGAGACGGGGTTGCTGAAACCATCTGAACAGTGCCCGCTTTTCTCCGCATGGACCGGGGAGGCCGGCGTTCGGGGACCGGTGCAACCTTTTTTTCACCCTTTGCAATTGCATCGCTGACATAAAGCGCACAGTAGCAGGCACCGAAATCCCCCAGGTCGGGATCCCGGTAGTCACACGGACAGATGATATCGGTATCATCCTCTCTTTTCCCGGCCGCGAGCCGGCAGGGACAGGCCCGGTACCCGTACCGCTGCTCGTTTTTCAAAAGCCCGCGGATCAGGTTTTTTGTAAACTCTGCATCCGGGTTGAGCCGGTAACCCCCGGCCTCCGCTTCCTTTTTCAGCGTGAGGTACACGGAGCCGACATCAGCTTCACTGATGCCCGGAAAATTCATGCACGGAACTCCTCCCGTATCTCCGGTTCCCTGAAACCGACAATGGATTTCCGGTTATTGATGACAAGAGTCGGGAACGAGCCGCCGGGATTCCATTTCTCCACCTGCTCCATTGCATCGTCCTGCTCTTTGCCTTCCAGCAGGTCCACGTACGTAAAATCGAATTCCACGCCAAGTTCCTTCAGCAGGTCCTTGGTCCTCGCACACCAGCCGCAGGTGCTCAGCGCATACAGCATGACGGTGCCCCGGTTCTTTCCGGCAACATGTTCAGTACCCATAAAAAGATCACAATCCGTATTCTGCATGGAGATTGCAATAAATACTATTTATAAATGGGGATGTGACAAACCCCTGGCACAAAAAAAGACCTGAGCCCAGGATTTCCCGGGATGCGGGAAAAAGAGCGGAAAATCCCGTTCATTGTCGTACGGATATCATTGCATACTGGCAAAAAAACCGGCTGTGAAATCAAACCTGCACTATCGTTAATAACTATTCAGGCACATTACATATGGAAATCATGAAGGCAGTTCTGGGTCTCGAAGACGGGCAAGTCGTCGTTGGGGAAGGTTTTGGTGTTGAGGGGGAATGTGCCGGGGAACTGGTTTTCAATACACAGATGACCGGGTATATGGAATCCCTCACCGATCCGAGCTATTTCGGTCAGATCCTGATGTTCACGTTCCCCCTTATCGGCAATTATGGTGTTGACCCGCAGAATTTCCAGAATCCCCGCATCTGTGCCCTCGGTGCGATCACCAAAGAGATCTGCGAGAAACCGGCCGCCCGGCCTTCTATCAGATCGTATTTTGAAGAGAACCGCCTGCTCGGGATGACCGGTGTTGATACCAGGGCGCTTACTATCCGGACCCGGGTCCATGGGACCATGCGGGCAGCCCTGGTTCTCGGGAGCGATGACGGAGAATACGCGGTAAAACTCGCCAGAAAGACCCCCACAATATGCGATATTGTTCCCATTCCCGAGGTTTCCTGCAAAGAGCCGTATCATATCTCCGGCAGCGGGAAACGCATCGCTGTCATCGATCTTGGGATCAAGAAGAACCAGCTCACGAGCCTCTCGAAACGGGGCGGGGACCTGTATGTCTTCCCGTACAACGCGAAAGCGGACCAGGTGCTTGCCTGCAAACCCGATGCCCTGTTCATCAGCAACGGCCCGGGGGACCCCAAGCAGGCCCCCGATGCTATCCGGTGCATCAGGGAACTGCTCGGGGAGATGCCGATCTTCGGGATCTGCATGGGGAACCAGGTATCAGCGCTGGCACTCGGCGGCAATACCTACAAGCTCAAGTTCGGGCACCGGGGAGCCAACCAGCCGGTCAGGTACAGGGATGGCAGGATCTTCATCACCACCCAGAACCATGGCTTCGCCGTTGATGCAGAGTCCCTCCCGGAAGGGTCAGAGATTACGTATACCAACGTGAACGATGGTACGGTCGAAGGGTTCGAAAACAAGGATCTTGACCTTACCACCGTACAGTTCCACCCCGAAGCACATGGCGGGCCACGGGACACGGAAGCCCACTTCTTTGACGCGATGTTCAGGAGGCTTGCATAAATGCCCAAGAGGACGGACATCAAAAAAGTCCTCCTGATCGGGTCGGGACCAATCCAGATCGGGCAGGCCGCCGAGTTTGATTTTTCCGGTTCCCAGGCCTGCCGGGCACTCAGGGAAGAAGGGATAAAGGTCGTCCTCGTTAATTCCAACCCTGCCACAATCATGACCGATCCGGAGATGGCGGATGAAATCTATATCGAACCCCTCCGGGCAGACGTCATAGCAAAGATCATAGAGAAGGAGAGGCCCGATGGTATTCTTTCGGGAATGGGAGGCCAGACGGCTCTGAACCTGACCGCTGAACTGGCAGAAATGGGTGCACTGAAAGGGGTGGAAATTCTCGGGACGCCGCTTGAGGCTATTTACAAGGGAGAGGACCGGGAAAAATTCCGGGATCTCATGACCAGTATCGGAGAGCCGGTCCCGCGGAGCATGATCCTCAATTCGCTCAGCCAGATCGATGACGCGATACGGGAGATCGGACTCCCTGCAGTTGTGCGCCCGGCTTACACCCTTGGCGGTGCCGGGGGAGGCATTGGCAAAACACGCGAGGAACTCTCCCGGATCATTGAACTGGGCCTCTCCCGTTCGCGCATTCACCAGGTCCTCATCGAAGAGAGCGTGCTCGGCTGGAAAGAGATTGAATTTGAAGTAATGCGGGATTCTTCGGATACCTGCATCATTGTCTGCGGGATGGAGAACGTAGACCCGATGGGCATCCACACCGGGGAAAGTGTTGTTGTGGCACCAATCCTCACCCTCAGGGACGATGAATTCCAGATGATGCGCAGTGCTGCCATCCATATCATCCGGGCGCTCGATGTACAGGGAGGCTGCAATGTCCAGTTCGCATTCCTTGACGGGGATTACCGCGTCATTGAAGTGAACCCGAGGGTGTCCCGTTCATCGGCCCTTGCTTCCAAGGCAACGGGATATCCCATTGCACGGGTTGCTGCAAAGATTGCCATCGGGTTACGCCTTGATGAAATCACCAATACCGTTACCGGCTGCACCCCGGCATCCTTTGAACCCGCCATTGACTATATTGTTGTCAAAATTCCCCGGTGGCCGTTTGACAAGTTCAAGGGAGCAGACAGGACCCTCTCGACATCCATGAAGAGCACGGGAGAAGTGATGGCAATCGGCCGGACACTTGAAGAAGCGTTCATGAAGGCCAAGCGCTCGCTCGACACGGATGTCCAATCCCACACCAGCCCCAGCGAGATCCGGATGATCCTCTCCCGCCCGACCGATGAACGGTTCCACTGCCTCTTCGATGCTTTCCGGCTGAATTTTACTGTTGAAGAGATCGCACACCTCACCGGAATCATCCCGTTCTTTCTGGAAAAGATCAAAAATATCGTTGAGCTTGAGAAACACCTTGCAACCCGGAGCGACACGCCGGATATCCTCCTGGCCAAGAAATACGGGTTCTCTGACCGGGAGATCGCCAAAATCACCGGGATGCCGCTCGAAGCAATCGAGAAAATTGCCGGGCTTCCTTCCTACAAGATGGTGGATACCTGTGCCGCCGAGTTCCCGGCAAATACCCCCTATTTCTATTCCACGTTTGAGCCAGAATGCGAGATCGTACCGACCGATACCAGGAAAGTGCTCATCCTGGGGTCAGGACCGATCCGGATCGGGCAGGGCATCGAGTTCGATTACTGCACCGTCCATGCAGTGCAGGCCCTGAGGGAAGAGGAGGGCGTGGAGGTCCATATTGTCAACAATAACCCGGAAACCGTTTCCACGGACTTCGATACCTCCGACCGCCTCTTCTTCGAGCCCATGCAGCTTGAGGACATCATGAACATCCTGAAAAAGGATTGTTATTACGGGGTCATGGTCCAGTTCGGGGGGCAGAATGCTGTAAACCTTGCCGTCCCCATCGAGGAGGAGATTACAAGGATCGGCCTTTCCACCCGCATCCTCGGGACAAGCCCCGATGCCATGGATATCGCGGAGGACCGCGACCGGTTCAGCATGCTCTTAAAGAAGCTCGATATCCCCTGCCCTGCAAACAGTTCGGCATACTCAGAATCCGAGGCAAAGGCAAAGGCCGAACAGATCGGGTACCCGGTGCTCGTGCGGCCGTCCTATGTCCTCGGTGGACGTGCCATGGAGATCGTCCACGACGAACGCGAACTCGAGACCTATATGAAAGAGGCCGTCCGCGTCAGCAGGAACCACCCGGTGCTGATCGATTCCTACCTCCAGAACGCGATCGAACTCGATGTCGATGCGGTGTGCGATGGTACGGAAGTCCTGATTGGCGGCATCATGGAACATATCGAACAGGCAGGCATTCACTCGGGAGATTCCGCATGTGTCATACCGACCCAGTCACTCCCACCGGAGATCATTGATACCGTCAGGGTTTATTCCCGGAAACTTGCGCTGGGGCTGGGGGTAATCGGTCTTGTCAATTTCCAGATGGCTGTCAAGGACAATGTCGTGTATATCCTCGAGGCGAACCCGCGGGCAAGCCGCACGGTGCCGTTCGTCTCCAAGGCAACCGGGATCCCTATCGCAAAGATCGCGGCAAAGGTTATGGTGGGGAGGAAACTCGCTGACCTCGGGTATAAGGAGCGGGAGATCAGGCACGTGGCGGTAAAAGAGGTACTGCTCCCGTTCAACAAGCTTGCCGGTGTCGATACCATGCTTGGCCCCGAGATGAAGAGCACCGGCGAAGTGATGGGCATTGACTATGATTTCGGTCTTGCGTTCTACAAGGCCTGCATCTCGGCAGACAATGAACTGCCGCTCAGGGGCAACATCTTCATATCGGTGAACATGGAGCAGAAGGACGAGGTCATCCCCATTGCCAGGAAGCTCCGGGATCTCGGCCTTGTGCTGTACGGGACTGAGGGCACGGTCGACTATCTGAGCGAGGTGGGGGTCGAGGCACACCTGGTCAGAAAGGTGCAGGAGGGGTCGCCCAACGTGCTCGACATGATGCGGCACGGCGAGATCCGTCTCATCATTAACACTCCGCAGGACAAAAAATCGCGGGAGGACCATTACCAGATCATGCGTGCGGCAGTGGACTTCCAGATACCCTATATTACCACCCTTCAGGCAGCGCGGGCAGCAGCGCTCGCCATTGATGCAGTGAAGCGCGAGAAGGTCACGCTGGAGCCAATAAGCCATTATCTGAAGTGATTACGGCGTAAAATGCCGGTTCTCCCTTTTTTTTACGATCCGGGGGGGTAGTTTTTCGCAGGTACAAAACCGTTTGTACACCAATTCAGATACAAAATAATTGAATATGCTTATATACCGAAATAACAAAAAAAGATGCATGAAGAAATTTTTTGTTGTTCTCGCAATCCTGTTTATCGGGATTTTGCTCGCGGGATGCACATCCCAGCCTGCAACACCTGTGGCTACACCTACCCCTACGGCGGTTCCGACCGCCATTGCAACAACAATTGCACCGACAGCGGTCCCGACAACGCAAGTTGTTGTGGTGGTTGTTAACCAGACCCCCAACGCAACACCGACACCAACACCAACTCCCCAGCCCTCTGTCACGATCACCTTCACCGGCGACATGACAATCAGCCCTGACATAAACGCGATTATTCCGGTCGGCGGGAAGGTCGTCTGGGTTAACAACGACCCGTACAAGCCCCATGCAATTCAGGCAATTGACGTTCAGACCAAAAATTACTTCGGCGGTATGGACACGATATTGATCCCCTACGGAGCTTCCTTTAATGTCACCTTTGACAAAGCGGGTTACTACAGCTATAAGACCGTTTACCAGCCGGATGCAACGGGAAAGATCATAGTTACCCAGTAAAAAAACAATACCCAGCCGTTCAGGATTATCTGCCTGGACAACCCTTTTTTTGTTCTTTGGTTCATAGACAGGTCACTACGGAACCCTGTCTTTTTTATTTCTCGTTTACCGTGGCGCCTCACCCCCCTCCATATATGCTGATACGACACACTACTACTGAAGAACCATCAAAACCGGGGACCATTATGGGAAAAGGTACTATTGTTCTTGCATATTCCGGGGGGCTTGACACCTCCATCTGTATCCCGCTTTTAAGGGAACGGTACGAATACGATCGCGTCGTGACGGTGGCGGTCAATGTCGGCCAGCGCGATGAAGAGATTGACGTTGCAACAGAGAAAGGAAGGAGACTTGCCGACCGGCATTACACCATCGATGCCCGGGAAAAATTCGTACAGGAACATATTTTTCCGGCAATAAAGGCGAACGGGTCGTACGAGGGCTACCCCATGGGGACGTCCCTTGCCCGCCCGCTCATTGCCGAAGAAGTGGTGAAAATTGCAAAGAAAGAGGGCGCGACCGCAATCGGCCACGGCTGTACCGGGAAAGGGAACGACCAGCTCCGGTTCGACTTCATCATCCGCGGGGCCGGGCTCGACGTCGTTGCACCGATCCGCGAGCTCAACCTCACCCGCGACTGGGAGATAGAGTACGCAAAAGAACACAAGATTCCGGTTCCGGTGAAAAAAGACAAACCATGGAGCATGGACGAGAACTGCTGGAGCCGGAGCATCGAAGGCGGCGAACTTGAAAACCCCGCATACCACCCCCCGGAGGAGATCTATCTCTGGACGGTATCTCCGGAAAAAGCACCCGGTAAACCGGAAAAACTCACCATCGCATTCAAGGCTGGAATCCCGGTCTCACTCAACGGCAGGAAAATGCCCGGCTATGCATTGATCCAGAAACTGAACCAGATGGCCGGAAAGCACGGGATTGGGCGGAACGATATGATCGAAGACCGGATCCTTGGCCTGAAAGCGCGGGAAAATTACGAACATCCCGCTGCAACGGTCATCCTTGCTGCCCACCGCGACCTTGAAGCCCTTGTCCTCACCCGGCAGGAACTGGTCTTCAAGCGGATGGTCGATGACAAGTGGTCCGAGCTGGCCTATAAAGGGCTCGTATATGAACCGCTCTATCTTGCCCTGAACTCCTTTATCGATACTACCCAGCAGCGGGTGAACGGGAAAGTGGACCTGGAGCTCTATAAAGGAAACGTACGGGTAATGGGCAGGAGTTCCCCGTGTGCCATCTATTCAAGCGACCTTGTCTCCTTTGACAGTGCTTCCATCGACCAGTGCCATGCCATCGGCGTATCCCATTACTTCGGCATCCAGGCACGCATGGTAAAACAGCTGCAGAAAAAGAGGGGTAAGTAATTTTTTTTGCCGAACCTCATCAGAGGTGAGACAGGAGAAGAATCCGAAGGATTCTTCGACCGCGATCAACTACGCTGAAGCGACTTCAGAGAGATGGAGAACCATCATGGTTCTTCGAGTTCCGAACGGTTCATCAGAATCGCGAGGACGAGAAGAAGTCATCAGGGTTCTTCGACAGCGATCAACTACGCTGAAGCGACTTCAGAGAGATGGAGAACCATCAGGACTATGAGTCAGGAGAAGAACCCGTACCGACTCCGGAGAAATTCTGAACACATCGGAGTTCTTCTAGTGCAGCAAGAGCGTAAACAAAAATTCGATTTCCTCTTCGGAATTTTCCGCGTAGAGGTTCATCAGGTCGAAGAACGCTGATAGAGTTCTTCTCCTGTTTCAGGTCTGATGACCCCCAACAAATAGAAACTTATAAGGAGTGATAAAAAGAAGAACCGGATTACATGTGTGCCAGCTTTTTTTCACGCTTTATAAAACCAAAACCCCACATTGTGGAGAGTCCCCCACCGCCATCCATCTCCCACGGGCCCGGTATGCAGATACCCGAATATAAGAACAAGCCCTATTTTATCGTCGCATCCGTCGAGATGGGGAATACGACAACGAAGTGCATCCTCACCGGCGTCAGTCTTGAGACGGGAATGTCCTATGTCATCCACAAGACCGTCAGCATGAGCCGTGATATCCGGCCACCGAAACCCGGTGAAACGATCTTCGGCGCAACACTGGACGGGACGGAACTGACCCGCGAGGCAGTGACGGATCTTGTCCGGGATACACTTCTCAAGTGCCACAAGGATGCCCACCTTGACGTGATAAAAGAGCTGGACTTCGTGGTGCGGAGCACCGGTGTCGTCGCCGAGATGGAATCACCGGACCAGGTAGGGGATTTCGTCATTGCGCTGGCGAACGGCTGCCTCATCGCGGGTGTCCCGCCCCGCAAGATGACCCCGCCGATGTCCAAGGAGAACCAGCCCGCAAAACTCCAGCCGTTCAGCTTTGCCGACAAGGTCGTGTTCGTTGGCGCAGTCGCAGGTGTCATCCCGCCGGTCGGGTCGACCGGCGTCGAGATGGTTGCAAACGAGATGGAAGGGGAACTTGCCATGGCAGGCATCAAGGAGGGGGCAAAATGGACCCCGGTTGATTTCCGCAACCCGTGCGTTTCGGTTGATTTCGGTACTACCCTTGACGGGAGGATCACGAGCGATGTGGCCAGGGATGCCGTAAACCCGTTTGCAAAAACTGTAGGAAATTTCTGCGGGCTTGCAGGTGCGATCCCGGACGCAATCGTGCGCGGGACAGGCCTTGTCCAGGAACGTACCGGTACCGCGCTGGACATCTTTGGCGAGTATAGTGTATCGGGGGGATTTTTTTCCGGGGGAAACCGCAAGGTGGTAGAGGATTTTGTAGAACGGTGCCACAAACATATCGATATCCGGATCGTGCCTTCTGACCGAAACCGTTTCGGGCGCGTCCCGGTCAATGCGAAACTGGCTGCTGAATCCGGTATCGCCATGATCGGGTGCGACTGCGGAGAGAACAGCAGCGAACTCGACGAGCTCCTCAAGATAGGGACCGAGATACACAAGAACTACAACCTCGCCACCCTGAACGAAGTGGTTGACCGGGTCTGCGCAAAGATGGCCCTCCGCCTGATCGACGTTGCTGTCGAACAAGGCCTCGTGCTGAAAAACTCCTCGATCGGGTTCACCGGCAGGGCCGCCATCTCCGGAAGAAAACCCGATTATATCCTCGAGGGGATCACCGAACGCAAGCTCTTCGATGATCCCGTTGACCACCTGGTTTTCGTCGATGATGGGCTTGCCCGTGGCGCGGCCCTGATGGGGCGGTGTATGAACTCGCTCGGCAAGCCCAAAAATCCCATCGGGGGAGTGCGCGGAGGCCCATGTATTATGAGCCGGCGGATCAAAATAGGAAAGTGAAATTGAGGAGTATCATGTCTGAAAAAACCGAGCCTGAAGAACAACTCTATGATGTCATTGTCCCTCCCGGCGTACCGCAGAAACTCATCATCGAGATCTCAAAAAAATTCAAGGTCAAAGTCGTGGAACGCACAGAAAAACTCAAATTTGCAAACATGGACGGAGACGAGCGGGAACTCCTCGCGTTCCGGGGAAAACTCGAGGTCATCCAGGAAGTTGAAAAATATATGCTCGACCAACTGAAGGCATTTGTTGAGAAATAAATTTTTTGCTCTTTTTTCTCTCCTTGTTTCCTGAATTTAGTTGTATTTAATCCCGAGATTACCTTACTTTTTTTTATCATTTTACTCGCGCTCTCTGGAGATTATGAGTGTGACCCCCACTCTCCCCCAGAGGGGGAGACAGCCCAAGGGGAGCGCCCCTTGACCCCATGTCCGTTTTTTCGGTTTCAAATCTGCTGAATACCTTCGTTTCTCGTCAACGTTCTGAGGGATTATCGAAACTGCGCCCCGTCCCCCTCGGGGGACTGGTGGCGCAAGAGGGGGGTTGTAAATATTGGAAAAAAAATGAAATTCTACAGAATTCAAATAACCATTTCTTGTTCCGGACTGAACCAGACCGATTATCTAAAAAACGTTATTTCTTCAGCAGCCACACGAGCAGCGCCTTCTGGGCATGGAGCCGGTTCTCTGCCTCGTCCCAGACAAGGCTCTGGCCGCCTTCCATTACTTCGTCTGCAATCTCCTGACCGCGGTGCGCCGGCAGGCAGTGCAGGACCCTTGCGCCGGGTGAGGCATGGCGCAGGAGGGGAGCATCAACGGTATACTGTTTAAAGACCTTCAGGCGCACGTCCCGCTCTTCATCATCGCCCATGGAGATCCAGGTATCGGTGACAATAACATCCGCATCCTTGACGGCATCCTCCGGTTTCCTGACAAGGATCACGTTCCCGCCAAGGGCGCGTGCTTTTTTCACGATTTTATCCTCGGGTTCATACCCTTCCGGCGTTGCAACCGTAACATCGTAACCGGTTAATACCGTCGAGAGGATCAAAGAGTTACACACGTTGTTCCCGTCACCCACCCACGCAACTTTCAGATCCCTGAGTGAACCGAAATGCTCCTTCATGGTCATGATATCGGCAAGAAGCTGGCAGGGGTGTTCGAGGTCCGAGAGCCCGTTGATCACCGGAATCGTGGCATACTTCGCAAATTCCTCTATCGTACTGTGCTTGTAAGCCCGGATCATGATGGCGGACACATACCGTGATGCTGCACGGGCCGTGTCCCGGATCTCCTCGCCACGCCAGATCTGCATGTCCCGGGCATTGAGGAAGAGCGCGTGCCCGCCCAGCTCGTTCATCCCGACCTCGAACGAGATATGCGTGCGGGTTGACGCTTTCTCAAAGATCATGGCAAGCGTCTTTCCTGCCAGGAGACCGTGAGATACGCCGGCTTTTTTCTGCCGTTTCAGTGTATCGGCCTCCGCAATGATTCCCTCAAGCTCAGCCTTACTGACGTCGAGAATCGAGATAAAATCCTTTTTCATCGTAACTCCTTCATATGGGCGATGCGCCGGTCCAGCAGCATGCGGGTGCCGATGTCCCGCCGGTGCCGTACTGCTCCCCTGACACCCGATGCTGCCTGCTCCGCGTCCCGTTCAGCCTCCTCAAGTGTTTCCCCCATACCGACATAGGCAAGCGTCCGCGAAGTCTGGGTCACCAAAGTACCGGATGCATTCTTCTCAACATTGGCATAATAGAGCAGGGCTTCGGGATTCGGTGAAAGCGTGATGGGATCACCGGCGTGCGGGGTATCCGGGTACCCTTTCGGGACAAGGTATTTGCAGACCGTTGCGAGGGGTTCGAAGGCAACGTGCGACAAGGCCAGCGACCCTTCAGCGATCCTGCAGACGATCTCCGAGAGGTCCGAAGAGAGGAGGGAGAGGACATTCATTGCTTCCGGATCGCCAAACCGGGCATTGAACTCGATCACTTTCGGGCCACCCGCGGTATTCATGAACTGGCCGTAGAGAATGCCCTTGTAGGGACTCCCCGCACGCTCCATGGTGGCGACAACCGACTGCATGATGGCAAG
>Ga0265342_10003342_pt1 | contig 13249 bp, 13 predicted proteins | sample 4CB327metaG_FD_203125 | JGI IMG/M metagenome (GOLD analysis project Ga0265342, IMG submission 203125) | Rhizosphere microbial communities from Carex aquatilis grown in University of Washington, Seatle, WA, United States - 4-CB3-27 metaG | ecosystem: Host-associated > Plants > Roots >...
CCCATCGAAGCCGTGGGGCGAGGCGACACCGTCGTGGTGCGGCCTGCGGCGCGCATTCCCGTGGATGGTCGTGTCTTGTCGGGCGAGAGCCAGGTGGACGAATCGCTGGTCACGGGCGAAAGCCTGCCGGTTGCTCGTGGCCCCGGCGACGAGGTGCCCGCGGGCGCCATCAACGGCGAGGGCCTGCTGCGTCTGGAAGCAACGCGGGTGGGCGAGGACTCGACGCTCGCGCGCATCATCGCCCTGGTCGAGAGTGCCCAGGCCAGCAAGCCGCCCATCCAGCATTTGGTCGACAGAGTGGCCGCGGTGTTTGTTCCGGTGGTCATGGCGGTGGCGTTGGCGACCCTGGCCGGATGGGTGCTGGCGGGTGCGCCCTGGCGCGAGGCTATCCTTCACGCCGCCACGGTCCTGGTGATCGCCTGCCCCTGCGCGCTGGGCTTGGCCACGCCGACCGCACTGATGGTGGGCACGGGCGCTGCGGCCCGGGCGGGCATCCTGATCCGGGACGCGGCCGCCCTGGAACGTGCGCACGCCGTTCGCGTGGTGGTCTTCGACAAGACGGGCACGCTGACCCAAGGCCGTCCCGACATCATGGAAGTGGTCAGCCTGTCAGGGGACGCGGATGCGTTGCTGGCGGAGGTCGCGGCCGTCCAACAGGGCTCGGAACATATCCTGGGTCAGGCCGTGCTGCGCGAGGCGCGCACGCGGGGCCTCGTTTTGCCCGCCGCCATCGACTTCAAGCTCCTTCCCGGTCGAGGCGTGGAAGCGCGGGTTGCGGGTTTGCACCTGCTGGTTGGAAATTCGCGGCTCATGCAGGAAAGCGCGATCGATCTGACGTCCCTGCGGGAACGCGGCGACCAGCTCGAGGAGCGAGGCCACACGCTGGTCTTCGTGGCGCGCACGGGGGTGGCGGTCGGATTGCTCGCCTTCGGGGATCAGCCACGCGAGAGCGCGGCGCGCGCGATAGAGCGCCTGCGTGCGGCGGGAATCGAGACGGTGATGCTGACCGGGGATACCCCGCGGGCCGCCGAATCCATTGCACGGCAAGTGGGCATAGCCAAAGTGGTAGCGTCTGTTCTGCCTGAGCGCAAGGCAGAAGAGGTGCGCGCCCTGCGCGGCCATGGCCGTGTGGCCATGGTGGGCGACGGAATCAACGACGCCCCCGCATTGGCGGCGGCGGACGTGGGCTTTGCCATGGCCAGCGGCACCGATGTGGCGATGTCCACGGCCGAGGTCACCTTGATGCGGTCCGATCCCATGCTGGTGGCGGACGCCATCGCCATTTCCCGGGCCACGGTGGGCAAGATCCGACAGAATCTGTTCTGGGCCTTCGTCTACAACGTCATCGGCATTCCGCTCGCGGCACTCGGCTTTCTTTCTCCCATGCTGGCGGGTGGCGCCATGGCGCTCTCGAGCGTGAGCGTGGTGACCAACTCGCTTCTGCTCAAGCGCTGGAGACCGCGAAAATAACCGTGGCGATGAACAAGATGAACAAGTCGATGAGCAAAGCCATGAACATCGGCGCACTGGCGCGGCAGACCGGCGTTCCGGCCAAGACCATCCGCTACTACGAGGACATCGGCCTCTTGCCCGCTCCCGCGCGCAGCAGCAAAGGCTATCGCAACTACGATGCCCGCGCCTTGCATACGCTCCACTTCGTCAAGCACGCGCGCGAATTCGGCTTCTCCATCGAGGATGTGCGCGAGCTGCTCGCGCTGTGGGCGAATCCGCGACGGACCAGCGCCAAAGTCAAAGCCGTCGCCCAGAAGCACGTCGAGGAGATCGAGCGCAAGCTGGACGCCCTGGCCAGCATGCGGCGCACCTTGATGAAGCTGATGCAATGCTGCCACGGCGACCATCGGCCCGACTGTCCGATCCTGGACAATCTGGCACGCGGTGGCGACTCAACCAAGCCCTGACCTAGCCCTGCCACGAAAGGACCACCATGCAAGCGACCTACAAAGTACAAGGCATGACCTGCGACGGATGCGCCCGCTCGCTCACGCGGGCCATCGCCGCCGAGTTGCCCGCCGTGCAAACCCAGGTGAACGTGTCCAGCGGAACCCTGACCGTGCAGGGTCAACACGACGAAGCCGTCGTGGTCCGCGCCGTCGACAAGGCCGGCTTCACCTTCGGCGGAAGAGCGAGCTGAGGAGGTCTGCGTCGACCGCGTGGCCTGTGCTATTTCGGTCAAAAGCCCGTGAGCACGTAGAGCTCCGCCTAGCCGTTCACGCCATAGGCGACGCTTCTATCGTCGGGCGATCTACTGGGCGATCGCGATGGGTAGATCTCGCAAGGAGCTGGTCACCGGGCTCGCCACCTTGCCCTGCCCGTCCAGCAACAAGAAGCTGGGCAGAAAGTGCAGCCCAAGCCGGGACATGGCCCGCCCATCAGGATCCCGACTAACCAGCCACGGGAAATCGCGTGGGGCCGCGAAGAACCGGTTGAGGTCCGCTTCGCTTTCGGGGGTGATTGCCAGGATAGTCAGATTTCGCTCTTCGGCCAAGGCCAAGAGCGCTGGAATCGCGGCCTTGCACGCCTTGCACCAGGTCGCCCAGAAGAACAAGAGCAGAGGCTTGCCGTTCCCTGCCGTCGGGGCGCCTCCGCGGTAGGGGACGAGACGTAACCTGGGCGCGGGCTCGCCTGGGCGCAGCGCCGATTCGGCAAAGGCCAGCTCATACATCATGTCCGCTTGGGCCCAGTCGTCTTCCGGAGGCGGAAGCGGGGCCGGGGCGGGCCACGTGCCCGCGGGTACTGGCAGCACCAGGTCTTCGCAAGCAAGGAGTGTCTGGGCCGCGTCGCGTTCAGCAGGCTTCCCGTCGAGGTATTGCAACCCGGCGACCGAATCCAGCATCAGCGCCATGCGGTCGAGCGCGGCCAGGCGAACGGTGGTGCGGAAGGTAAGCTGTCGGTTTGCATCCACCAGCTCCTTGGCGGCTGCTTGCGTCTGTCCCTCACCATCGTTACCGGCAAAGGTGGCCAACTCCGAAACCAGCTTTACGCCGAGGCGCATGCGCAGGGGAGGCTCGGTGGCCTTGAGCGCGGCAGGTTTGAGCAAAGTCTGCCAATCCGGACGCGCGCCGAGGAAGTGCTGGAATACGCTGTCGTTCAGGTCATCGAGTGGCCCCGCAAGCTTCTTGGCGGTGTTGTCGATCCGGGACAGCCACTCGCGCAAGCGTCGGCGCGCCTCGTCCACGTCCGCCTGGCTGCGCACGCTGGGAAGTCCAAATCGCTCGGCAAGACGGTCGATGCGCTGGGCCTGATGGTCGAACGTCTTCGGTCGTGCCCACGCTTTCAGCAATAGGTTGTCCGTGAGCTGCTGCGCCGGGATCGAGCTTGCGCTCGCTGCCTTTTCGAGCACCCGGCTGAGGTAGACATCCGACGTACGCAGCGGCATGTCGGGGGTGTCGTCGCGCTCCACGACCAACTCGTGCGCGAGCGCGAAGCGGCCTGCCGCTGCTGGCAGCGCCTGCAGGAAGGCGAACGAATGTCCGACCTTGGCCTTGTCACGCGTCTCTGGGTAGCATCCGTAGGCTTTGCCATCGGATCGGGCCGAGAAGAATCCGCAGAATCTTCCGGTCGGCTCGGCCTGGGCGCTGCCGAGGTTGAGCAAGCTGGCGAACGCCCCCGAGAAGCATTGGGACATGAGGGCGACCACGCGCGGGGCTCCCTCCAGCGTCTCGAGCGCCTCGCGCAACTCCCGCACCGACAGCCCCCGCTCGGGCCCCCACAGCACGATGCGGTTGTCTTCGGAGTCCGCCCCCATGGTTCCGTGATCCGTGACATACAGAAGCAAGGTATCGTCCGACCGCAGTTGTTGCCCCACGGTCAGCAGCCAGATGGTCAACGATCCCCGGGTGGCAGGATACAAGGTGGCGCCGCTAACTTCGGAATTGCCCAGGACCGCCGGTCGCGGAAACCTACCCTCCAAGGCTGTTCCCTGGAGCCTCCAGTATTCAGCACTGATGCTCTCTTCTTTGACCAAGAGGTCAGGATTGGGATCGCTGCCATCGCCAGCCAGCACCGTGATTCGCTCCCCTGGCACGCCAGCCTGGTGGAGCAGGTCCACCAGTCCCTGCAGATGCAGCAGATGCGATTGGTAGTTCTCGACCGGGAAACCACCGCCGTTGATGGCCAGCACGAAGACGCGCGGCCGCTGGGGCTCGGCCGCTTCGACCGGGTGGGGCTTGGGCGGAATCGGAACGGCCTCCCTGCCGTGCTCGGGCTGCCTCGGCGCCACTTGGCGATACGTCCATAGCCACGCCGTCGCGATCACGGCAACCGAGAACACGATCAGGAATCGACGAGACCAACTGCGCATGCGTGGCTTCGGGTTGAGGTGAGGCTGGTCGCGCAGGCCACGGCGGCTGTGCTCTCGATGGCGATGGCCGCGACCGCCGAGGCGTAATCGAGGTCGATGTTCTTCATGGTGTCGTCCGTGTCGTGGTACCCGGTGCGGTTGATATCGTAGTTCTCCATGAACAGCACGACCGGGATCCCCAGATCCGAGAAGATCTGGCCGTCGGTGTTGTAGAGCGACGAGTGCGGCTCCCATTCCACGCGCACTTCGCCGACCAGGGGCAGATGGGCGAACAGGGGCGGAACTTCCTTTCCGTCGGACATGCGCAGCGCTCGACCCAATTCCTGTCGCGGCAGAGCCGCATTCGCCACGCGCGCCTGTCTATTCCAGCGCTGGTTCGCCAGGTGGGCGGCCAGCGCCAGTCGCGCCGAGCCGGCGCCCTCGCCCGGGGCGATCTGGAACACGTCACGGTCGTGCTGGTTGTTGTGCCCGATCATGTCCAGCACGAAGGCGCCGGTCACGCGCACCGCGGAGGCGTCCCACAGGGAGCCGTCTTCTGCTGTCAGGCGCAGGCTTCGTTCCACCAGGGCTTGGGCCAGGGCGCGCGCGCCCAGGCAGTCAGATGGGAATTCCTCGCCGGTCAAGTGCACCAGCCAGACGTCGCGTTCCAGCCGTCCATCCCGCGCCAGTGGCAGGAAGACCTCCGCGGCGGCCAGCAGGGTCGCGGTCGCCGAATGGTTGTCGTCGGCGCCGGCCGCAGCTGCCCGCAGACCATCCCCCCCGCGCTCTTTCTCGAAGACATCCTCCATGTAGGCCGTGTCGTAGTGGTCGGCCATGAGCACGGCCTGGCTTCGGTCCTTGCCGGGAATGACGACCACGATGTTGCGCTCCTGCTCTTGGCCTTTCTGATTGTTCACCCACGCTTGCGACCACGGGAGATCGCATTCGGTGCGCCAGGTGAAGCGATGGTCGAAGACCTGCGCCCGGCCCTGCATGCCGTGACGAAGGATAGCTTCGCGGTACCGATCGTGTAGGTGCTGGCCTAGGCGCTCGAGGTCGCGACGCTCGCCTGCCTTGATGCTGGCTGCCCGGGCGGCCGGGCCTCCGGTGCGTCCTTCATTGATCAGCACGCGGTCGGCGGTTTCCTTGTGCCGGTAGTCGCCCTCTGCCAGGGAGGCGATGGTTCGCCACAGCGTCTCCTCGAAGGCGCGCGTTTGGGTTTGTCCAAAGGTGAGGGCCTGGTCGGTTGGCACCTCTGGCGAGCTGTGCGCGGCTATGTCTTCGGCGAGACGGACCGCTGCAGCTGCATCGCTCGCCAACTTCGGGAGCTTGGACAGCCATGCCTCGAGGGTCGTGTCCTTGGCGATGCGGAGCAGGGCACGCGCGAACGAGGCAGGCAGGGGACCTGCAAGATACTCGCGAAACTCCAGTAGCTTGCGCAGGTTGTGGGCAGTGGTGTGGCGAAGCTGGCCAGGCTCGCGCGCAAATAGCTTGGCGGCCTCGCGATGACCAGGACGATCGAGAAGGTGGGTCGTCAGCACGAGGGGGCGTTCGTCCCCGGGCGCGGCTGCCTCGGCCGTAACCGAGCCGAAGCAAAGGGCGTCTTGGTGGATCTCCGCATGATCGCTGCCGGGACGGAGGCGTGCCAGCAGGGGAACGTGCCAGAAGAGCTCGCGGGTGCCTGCGCGCATCGGCGGAAAGTACAGCCGATAGCCGAAGCGACCGCCGCGGTCGAGCACCTCCGCGGCGCGTTCCAGCTCGGCTTTGCTCGCGGCAGGGCCGTCGAGCAGCAACCCATAGTCGTGGCTCCAGATCTGTGAATTGCGCGCCATGGGTTTGCCATACAGGCCGAGATCGTCCGGGTTGGTGGAGAAGAGTGCGACTGTGACTGGATCCGTGAAGGCACCGTCGCCGGTGAGGGCCTGATCGCGCGGGGTGCGCTGCCACCGGTGCGTGCGCGTGACGTGGTGGGCGAGGCGATGGGCGCCCGCAGGCCGCGTCTGGCTGGGCAGTTGGCTCGGATCGTGCTCGTCGAGCCAGCCCGATTGTGGAATCCGGATGGTGTAGCCCTCCTGCACGTGGGAGAAGAGATGCAGCAGCGGGATTTGTGTGGCGCGCGGCAAGGCCGTGGCCAGCTTGCGATACCGGGGATGCTCGGAAAATACCTGGCTGGCGGGCGTAGGCAGAATGCGCAGCTCGCCGGCAAGAAAGGCCTTCTGCAATGCCTGGGGCAGAGCGGCGAATGGCTCCAGCGTGAAGAGGGTGTGGATGTTACTGGCAGGCTCGTGCTCGTGCCACAGTCGAGCGCGGGCGAACCCTGGCAGCCCTTGGTCTGGCCCTTGCCCTTGGTCTTGCCCTTGGCGGGGGCCAAACACGCGCAGGCCGTCGCGCGGAGGCGGTTCGTCGCCGCAGGCCCACGCGACGAGGCGCAGGAAGCGCTCCTCATCGCTGTCCATGAAGCCACGCCAGAAGACCACGGAGGCTGGCTCATGGCTGGCGCCGAACAGGGTCCAGCGCACGTTGCCCTTGTCGTCCTGCGTGCGCGACAGGGCCAGGGTTTGCAACACGAAGAACGGGTGACGCGGATAACGGCCTTCGCGGGCCGCGGCCGACAGCGCTTCAGGCCAGGCCGGGTTGCCATCGAGCAGGGTGCGGGAGAGCTCGTGGGTACTCCCTGAGGCCAGCTTGCCGAGCTCGGCAACGAGGTGGCCCGCGAGCTTGGCCAGGCCGGGCCGCAGCTCGTGCGCCTGCTCGTACTCGTCGATGGCGAGACCGCGCTCGTCGCACCTAAGGGTGCTGGCCTGGGCGTCGAGGGAATCCGGCGCGGTGAAGGGCTTGATGCCTACGAATGGCGGCGGCATGAGCTCGGAGTACGCCGGGACTGGAAAGCGTCCCTGCCCGAGAAAGGCGTTTACCGCTTCGCTCTTGATCCGTGACCACGTGCCCTTGTCATGCATACGTCCAAGGGTAGTGCGGTTGGCATTCATCCGCTAGCATGGGTGCTATGCCGAATGCCCTGTTCGAGGTGGAATACCAAGACGCGCAGAATCTGCTGCGAGCCTTCGAGCCGTCCCTGGACGAGGTGCGTGCTGCCGCAGCCCGGCTGTCAGGCTTCTACAACGACGAGCACAACCGGGTCATGCTGACCCATGAGGACGACATGTCCGCCGAGGAGGTGGTCGAGTACTACGGCGAATCGCGTGAAGACGGGGATCGGCTGTTCCTGCTCGAACAGGATGGGGTGCTGATTGGAGACGCTGACTTTCGCAACGTCGACGCCGAGTCCGCCGAGTATGCCATCATGATCGGCGCGCGCGACCTTCAGGGCAGGGGCCTCGGCCGGAGATTCACGACCATGCTGCACGCCTGGGCCTTTCGAGGACTGGGGCTCGACCGCGTCTACGTGACCATCCTTCCCGCCAACGCCGCGTCCGTTCGCCTGTTCGAGCAGCTCGGGTATGAACCAGACAGCAGCCTCCGGGCACGCAGCCTGATCGACGAGCAGAGCGATGTGACCCTGTCCGTGCAGCGGTCGGCGTTTGAGCTCCAGCACAAGGCGATGATGGATAGGGCACGGTACGGCTTGCGCCAGTGACCATCTAGTCGTGGGCTAGTCGCGGTACAGACCGTATTTCGCAACTTGTCCTGCAAGGTCGCGCGTCCGTCCCATCCAACCAAGGCGTCGGTATGGCCTGCGCCCCCGTCGGAACCAGTAAAGGGGAGGTTGCCTCAGCCTAAGGAGGATGGCTGCCGCCATCAAGAAATGCAGTGGAGGAGCAACAATCGCCACGCTAGCAGAATATCCCTTCGAGCGTAGGCTATCTACGCCAATGCCACCACGTTCGCGCCTCCGGGTTCAAACCAAACGGCTTGGACCTTAGTGATCGTTTGCAGCAGGGGACAGCGTGGTACAATGCGCGCACCGGTTCGTGTGGCGGTTCCGCACGTTGTCGGTGGACGGTTGCCCCCCCCGAACATTTCACACAACAGTCATCGGAGCCCCTATGACCTTCTACCGAATGAGCGGCTATGAGCCCGGAACGTACATGGAGATCTATCTTCCGAAGAAGGCTCTATACCAGCAGTTTCTCTTCCGGGTGCTAACGCGTGGGCTCGACATAGAAGCCGTACGTGAACACTTTCGCTCGGAGGAGAGGCGCCCGGGCATTCTAAGGCTGCTTGGTCCAAACTCCCCCTGGTCGGCGTACACACCCGATTACGTCGCGCAACTACGCCCATTTCTCTATGGCTACTCAATGTACGAGGTAGACGGCGTCTTCAGGGGTCCTGAAGAAAGCAAGGACGCCGTTGTTGAGGAGCGCACCCAAGTTCTTCGGCTTCTGTTTCGCATGGATCTTGACCAAGTTGCAAGAGATGCAAAGGCCGAGACTGTTGACAGAAAGGTGCTGAGGGCGACTGTCTGCGATTACCTTTGCGCTCATGACCGCCAGGCCGCTTTGCAGAACTCCACAGGTCAGGAGCGACGAATAAACGAAGTCGCACAAACGTGGCGCGACCAACTCGGCTTCTTCGTGTTTGGTTATATCGTGTACGAGCTCGGGAAGAACATCGAAGACCTTTGCACCGCTGGTAGCATCGCCAAGCCGGAAGACGAAATCTGGGTCACGAATTTCGCCAACATGGAGCTTGATAGAGTTCTATGGCGCCCATCGAACGAGGCATCTTGAACCCTGCCTGAGATTAGTCCATGGCGAGTTGCTCAAGCTCGGCATCGACATCAGCGAGCGAACCGTCTCTCGATTCATGCCACCGAAAGTACGCAAGCCGCCCTCCCAGACCTGGCGAACTTTCCTCGACAACCATATCGGCTCCTTAATCTCCATCGACTTCTTCACAGTGCCCACGGCAACCTTCCGTGTGCTGTATGTCTTCTTTGTCCTCGTTCACGACCGCCGGCGCATCCTTCGGTACGAGCGCCGGGCCGCCTGACTGCGTTCGCACACGTCGTCGTGCTGGACACGAAGGTCGAGATCTGTCCGGCGGGCGAGTCCGCCGCTCGGGCCTCGCCATGGGACCTTCCTTCCCTGCCCCATCGGTAATGAGCCCACGACATCCTTCGAGCCGAGCGAGCTCTTCAGTCGACCGGACGGCAACCTGGCGAAGGACAGCCAACGCAATAGCGCCGGTGAAGGACCAGTTGCCTGCATGGTCGGACGGTCGTACCCTTTATCCATGTCCATCCCAGTGGAGAAGTTGACTGAGGAGATGCTCGCGTTGCCCGTCGAGGCGCGCGCACTGTTGGTGGATTGCCTCGTCGAAAGCCTCGATCCGCTTGCGCCGCGCAGGTGAGATCTCTCCTTCGCAAATGAAGCACGCATTTCACCCGGACGCGTTCGCGGAGTACGCTGCTCCGGCAAGCGCCTACGAAGTCGGACCGCCAGGGCTGGGCGAGCGCTTCATCCGAAGCGTGGAAGGTGCCATCGAGGGCGTCTGCCAAGCTCCCGATCGCTGGCCGATCCTGGAGCAGGATGTCCGCCGGCGACTGACTCGGGTGTTCCCCTATGCCATTCCGTACACCACGGAAGAAAGCCAAGTGCTCATCGCTGCGGTGATGCATTGTCATCGGAAGCCCGGATACTGGCTCGCGCGAGTGGCGGCAACTCCGATCGGCTAGAACATCTCAGCACAGTGAAGGGCGCTGGGGCGAGGGACTCGACCTTGGTGATTCTGGGCAAGGGCCTGGGGATCGAGCCGGCGGGCGGCATCGGCGCTCATGACCAGGCGAAGTGCGGGCGGGCCTTCCTTGGCCAAGGTCATGATCGTGACCGCGGCTGCGACCAGGGCGATGCCCTCCTCTTTGGCCGGGTGACTTACGAAATGATGGAGGCAGCGTGGCGGCCGTCGGCGCGGACGGGAGCCTGGCCTGATTGGATGGAACCCATCTGGGGAAGGCCGTCGAGCAGCTCTGGCGCGCCCCATTCCGTGCGCACACGCGTCCACGAGTACGGTGGAGGCGCCTTCGCCTTCGCCGTCGCCGAAGGTGTGGTGATCTTCGCCAACGACGCCGACCAGCGCCTCTATCGCGTCGATATCACAAAGCCAGCCCCCTGGCAGGCCGAGCCGCCCACCCCAGCGCGCGACACGCGCTACGCTGAGACATGACCTTGGCACTTGGATTTTCGACCAGCGGCGCCGAGGGACTGCAGAAGAAGGCTCCCAAGGCCCACGTGGTGAAAATTTCGTCCTTGTGCCTGGGTCCACGGTGAGAGTGTCGGGGAATACAACTTCCAGGTGTAGTGCCAATCCTGCCTGACAGGCACCCGGCCTTCCTTCGTTTCGATATCGATCACTGCCCACACTTGACGCTAAACAATAGGGCTCATCGGTTGTCCTCCCGTCCATCACCCTGCTCGATGTCTGTCCTGCCGGCTACTGCATGGTGGCATGCTAGACGCCATAGGCCGCCGGTATAAATGAGAAATCGACGCCGTCAAACCTGGCGCGCGCACGGAATCCGGCGCTGGGAAGAGGCTGCTTTGGGCTGATCGCTGTGATGCGTCTTGCCGGACATGGTTTGCGGGGATTCATGGTTCCCCGCTCGAATCGTCATCGCCGCGAGCACTGGGCTTGCGCCACCGACGTGCTGTGGCTGGACAGATCAGGTCGGATCAGGCAAATTCCCCTTCCTTGGCCGCATCATGAGCTGCAGAATATTGTTAGGTGCATTGGCTGTCGGAGCATTTCTTCTCGGCCTGTCAGGGCCCGCAGCCGCCAAGAATGCCGATACCATGGCCAAGGAGAAGGCGGCCAAGAAGGCCTGCGCCATGGGCGATGATGAGAAGGGCGCCGACCTTCTCACGGATCTCTTCGTGGCGACCAACGACGTCGTCTACATCTACAATCAGGCCCGCTGCTACGAGCAGAACAACCGCTGGGACCGTGCCATCGCCCACTTTCGAGAGTACCTGCGCAAAGCAAAGCGCCTGACCGAAAGCGAGCGCGCCGAGACCGAGCAGCATATCGCGGAATGCGAGGCTGCCTTGGCCCAGGCCGCGCCGCGCGCGACGGCAGGGCCCTCGGAGGCGCCGGTGGCTCATGCACCGGCAGCGGCTCCAAGCACACCACCGCCGCTTCCCAGCGCACCAGCGGAGGCCAGCGTACCGTTGACGACGGTCGCCGTCGCGCCGCCACCGTCGTCGCCCGGCCGGGGACTTCGGATTGCTGGCATTGTCTCTGGTGTGGCGGGGCTCGCGGTCATCGGCGCAGGCGTGGGCTTCGCGCTCGAGACCCAGAGCATCTCCTCGGCCGAGGCGAAGAACGGACCCAGCAAGGCGCAAGAAGACGACCGCAAGGGCTACGAGACGATCGGCTGGGTCTGCTACGGAGTTGGCGCTGCTACCTTGGCAACGGGCGCGGTTTTGTACATGGTGGGTTGGCCCACCGACGAGTCCCATCGGGTCAGCTTGTTGCCATCGGTGAATGCCACGGGCGGAAGTCTATTCCTGGCAGGCAGGTTCTGATGCGAATCACGGCAAGGTACGTGCCTTGGCTCCTGGGCGCAACTCTCGCCGTCGCACATGCCGGCTGCTTCGGCAAAGGATTTGACCTGAACCATCTGGACGGCGCGGTGCTTGACCCGGTCGGTGGAACCGGAGGCGGAAGCGGTGGCCGCTTTGCAGACGCCGGGCTCGGCTCTGGAGGAGCGAGGACCGGTGGCACCGTCGACGCCCCACTCGGAGCTGGTGGAACCGAGAGCTCAGGTGGTCGCATGGAGGCTGGTGGGACCGTAGGCTCAGGTGGCAGCGTGGAGACTGGTGGGACGCTCGCCCCCGGCAGCGGTGGATCCATCCGTGGGAGTGGAGGGGGCGTGTCAGCCGGAGGAACCATAGGCTCGGGTACCGGAGGTTCGTCGACCACCGAGCCGACGGTCTACACTGTCGCGGGCCTCGTGCAGGGCGCTCCAGCACACACGGCGATCGCCGCCAGCTCCGCAACCATCGGCGCCTCGTGCGCGAGCGGCAGCTGCCTGGTCACCCAGGGCGCCACTGCCACCCTCGTTGCACCAGACGTGGCCAACTACTTCTTCGCCGGCTGAAGCGGAGCTGCGGCCTGCTCGTCGACCAGCCACACCCTAACCGTTGCCAATGTGACAAGCGACGTCTCGTGCACAGCCACCTACCAGCAGTTGTACACAGTCACGGTTACCGTCGTTGGCGGACCCGCCGGGACGACGATTACGCCGACTTCCTCGACCCCCGGCTCGACTTGCAGTGCCGGTAGTTGCCAGGTACCGAGTGGAGGCATGGTGACCGCCGCGGCCGTCGGCCTGACGGAATGGGCATTCCGCGCTTGGACTGGCGATGTGACCTCCTCGACCGCCACCGTGGTCGTTTCTGGGATCACGAGCAATACCAGCATCACTGCCACGTACATCAACCAACAGCAGGTGGAGTGTCTCAACCAGCCGCCGGCCAATGGAGTTACCACGAGCACCCCCAAGGTTACCATCACCTACACGACGGCGGCCGGTTGGTCGACGGCCACGCTATGCCCCTGGAGCTGCAATGCCGACTACTGCGCCTCCGGCGGTGCCTGCGTGGCGACTTACCTCGATCGGATCTCGTTCACGAGCGGCAATGCCAGCATGTGGTACGGGGGTGATGATAGCAGCCACAGCGGGCCTCGCTCAGTTGGCGGAGGACAGGGAGTGACGCCAACAACCAATGTAACCATGGATCGATTCGGCTTCGAGCTACAAGGGGCCTTTAAGTCCGAGACCACGGGCGCTCCCGGTAGCCAGCCCATCACACTGGAGCTGGACATGCGGAATGCGAGTGGGGTTCTGCAAACGAGCTACATCGCGTCCGTCCCTGCAAATTTCAGCGGTGGCTGGGTGTTTTGGAGCACGCCTTCGGTTGCGCTGAGCTCCGGCGTCCAATACATCTTCACGTCGTTCATGCCCAACGCCTTCACCCAACAGCTGGACTC
>Ga0265342_10003343_pt1 | contig 13247 bp, 8 predicted proteins | sample 4CB327metaG_FD_203125 | JGI IMG/M metagenome (GOLD analysis project Ga0265342, IMG submission 203125) | Rhizosphere microbial communities from Carex aquatilis grown in University of Washington, Seatle, WA, United States - 4-CB3-27 metaG | ecosystem: Host-associated > Plants > Roots > Rhizosphere...
ATAGTCAATATGTTACTTTCGGCGCATTGTTATACACAGGAAACTTTGGCAAGCTGACAGATGGGTAGCGCTCGCTTCGGGAGGACACGCCCTCGCGTCCGTTGAGTTTGGCGGCGAGGTCGATGGGAGGAGACGGGCTTGGCACCGGGCCTGGAAAAAACGGAAGCGCCGAACCCCGCGGTAAATCCAATCGCGGAGGCAGATTCGTGCGAGAACGCCAGGCTGCGCACAACAGGGCGGATTCTGGTCGTAGATGACGAGGCGCACGTTCGGTCGGTGGTTGGCGCGTCGCTCGAGCGCCATGGGTATGATGTGCAATTGGCCAGCTGCGGCCGTGAAGCATTGGAGACGCTGGAACGGAACGCCTTTGACTTGGTGCTGACCGACATTGTGATGCAGGATGGGGACGGCATTACGCTGCTGGATCGCATACGCGTACGGCAGCCGAATCTTCCCGTGGTGATGATGACGGCCAATCACGACATCGCCGTAGCCATCAACTCCATGCGCAGCGGCGCCTACGATTATCTGCTCAAGCCCTTCGAGCATGATCATTTGATCGGCACGGTTCAACGTGCCCTCAGCCACCGGCAGGCCCTACAAGAGAATCGCACCTATCAGCAAAATCTGGAGCAATTGGTGCTTGCCCGGACCGAGATGCTTCGCCAGGCCATGGAAGACCTGGAGCACTCCTACGACATTACGCTCGAGGCGCTGGGCGATGCGCTCGATCTGAAGGACTCGGAGACCGAGGGACACTCCAAGCGAGTGACCGCGTACACCATTGCGCTGGCCCGCGCCATGGGCCTCTCCCCGGCAGAGATTAAGGTGATCGCTCGCGCCGCCTTTCTGCACGACATCGGCAAGATGGCGATCCCCGACGGGATTCTGCGCAAAAATGGCAAGCTGAACCCGCAAGAGGAGGAGATCATGCGAGATCACTGCGCCATCGGGTTCAACATTCTGCGTAAGATCCCATTTCTTTCGGAAGCGGCGGCGATTGTTCTAGCCCATCAGGAACACTACGACGGCAGCGGCTATCCAAATGCGAAGCGTGGTAGCGACATCCCCATCGGCTCCCGCATTTTCGCCGTCGCCGACGCCCTCGACGCCATCACCAGCGACCGGCCTTACGGAAAGGCGCGTAGCTTCGATGTGGCGCGCGATGAGATTCTGCGCTGCACCGGAACGCAGTTCGATCCGGACGTTGTGGAGGTGTTTCTCAAGATCCCCAACGAGCTTTGGCGCGAGTTGCGTTCGGAAATCACCACCAAAAATACGCAATCCTCGCCCTCAGCCGATGCGCAAACCCCCGAGCCGCCCGTGCTGTAGAGCCATTCCCTTGAAACCTGTTTCAGGAGCAAAACAAATGCCCGCATTCACTCCTGCCGAAGTTGCTCACCATCTGAACACCATGCCGGCCTGGAAGGTCGAGGCTGGTGAACTGGCGCAAACCTTCCTGTTTGAGGACTTCCGCGCTGCCGTTCGCTTCGTTAACCGGGTCGCGGAACTGGCGGAAGAGGCCGGCCACCATCCCGATATCAACATTCGATACAACCGGGTTCGCCTGGGCCTGGCGACACATGATGCCGGTGGCCTCACTGCGAAGGACTTCGACTTGGCGGCCAGCATCGACAAACTGAGTTGATGGCCTGGCTTAGGGCAGATTGCCTCTGTGACAGGGACGCTCCATCGGCGTCTCCGGCCCCGGCAACCGGAATATGTACGCTGGATCGTCTTTCAGAATCTCACAATATGGCCTGGGGACGCCTTCCTCGCCACACGGAGCCTGGTTCGGGCCTTTATATATCGCCTTGCGGCAGCTAACCCAACGGCAAGCGCCAACCCAACCGCAACAGTCCCCCAGTTTTAGTTAATGGAGCGGCAGAGAAGCACCCACTTCTGTAATTAGATAAGTTATTGATTCCATATATTTTAAATATATGAATTGGCTGATAATTCAAGCTGATTCTGCGATTCTTACCCCTTGAAAGCCTGATTTTTCGGTGTTAGACATCTCAAAAGAGGTTGCCGTCCTCCCCTTAAAATAATTTCGTTTTTTGTATTTGACTTCACCTGAATCTATGCTATCGTGTATATATTCCAGTGATGGAGGCGGTAGAGCGTACCGCGCCGGAGCTGGTAGTAGTTTGCGTCACTGGCCTCCCGGCACGAACAGCTAGACCGTTCGTGCCGTTTTTTTATGGCGCGAGAAATGCACAACGCTTTCATGGGATGGGGTGCAAAATTGGTTCCTCGACAGGGATAGAGCGCCATCGTACCCGGCGCTTATTCCGCTGGTGAGCGCAGGAGTCTCTTGGGGATTTGTGCTCTTTGTCCGACTGAATCCGGCAACCACAGTTGGAACTCCTCTAACGGCAGCGGTCGGCTGAACAGAAAGCCCTGGAACGAATTGCAGCCCATGCGGACGAGGAAGTCTCGCTGTTCCCTGGTTTCCACGCCCTCGGCAATCACCCGCAAACCCATCGCCTTGCCCAGGGAAAGGATGGCTTGCGCAATAGCGCCGCTGGCGGCGTCCGCCATGATATCCCGCACGAAGATAAGGTCGATCTTCAATTCATCCAGTGGCAAGCGCCTCAGATACGCCATCGATGAATAACCGGTGCCAAAATCGTCCAGGGAGAATCGCAGGCCATGCGACTTGAGAGCTGTTATTTTGGTAATGACATCGTCCACATTATCCAGCAACATGCTTTCGGTCAGTTCCAGCTTGAGGGTCAGCGGATTAGCCCCGGTGCGATCCAGCGCCGCCAACACCCGTTCCACAAAATCCGGCTGCCGGAACTGCCGCGCACTGATGTTGACCGCAAGCGTAACAGCGGCCGTTTCCTTCCGAAGCGCCCATGTTGCAAGTTGCGAGCAGGCGGCCTCTAAAACCCAATCTCCCAAAGGCAGTATCAGCCCGGATTCCTCCGCCAGGGGTATGAACTCGCCGGGAGGCAATAGGCCGTGCTTGGGGTGCTTCCAGCGAATCAAGGCCTCGGCGCCGATCAAGTGGTCTCGCTCAACCTGCGGCTGATAAAAGAGCACAAATTGGTTAGTCTTGATCGCCTGGCGAAGGTCTTCCTCCATCGCCGCACGGGCATTGACTGCAGCCTGCAAGGCCGGAGCGAAGAAGCGGATCGTATTGCGGCCTGCCTCCTTGGCCTGATACATGGCGATTTCAGCCCGTTGCAAGGCATCGTTCGTGCCGTCCAGCTCATCCCCGAAGACTGTAATGCCGATGCTGGAAGGGCAGTGGCATTCATGGCCGGCTAGCTGGTAGGGCAGCCCGCAGATCGCCAGGATTTTCTCGCCGATAACCTGGGCCTGGGCCGCGGCTTCCTCGGCAACTTCGCTCAGACTCTCGAGCATTACAGCAAACTCATCCCCGCCGCATCGCGCCACCGTATCGGATTCGCGGACGCAGGAATCAAGCCGCTGGGCGACTTCCTGAAGCAGAAGGTCGCCGGTTTGATGGCCCAGGGTGTCATTCAAGGATTTGAAGTTATCCAGATCGACAAACAGAAGCGCTCGCTTGCGGCGATTGCGGGCGGCGGCTAACGGGGACCGAAGCAGACGGTCCATCAGCAGGCGGCGGTTGGGCAGGCCCGTCAACGGATCGTAGAAGGATAGATTTCTAATTTCATCCTGGGCGGCCTTGACGTCGGTGAGATCCTGCGTGACGGATAGAACGCAGATAGCGCCCTCATGCTCAAAGACCGATGCCGACATCAGCCCCCAGAATGTCTCGCCGCTCTTCTTTCTTAGCTTGACTTCTCCCCGGAAAACCTGGTTCCGTCGCAACTCTTCAATCACGTCTTGCAGGTCGCTTGGAACAGCCCAGGTTTTGAGTTCCAGCGCCGTTCGTCCTATGACCTCCTGGCGTTCGAATCCCATGGCGTCGAGAAATGCTGGATTGATGTCGAGAAATATTCCATCGTCCAGGCGGAAGATATTGACTGCATTGGGGCTCGCATGGAAAGCGGTGCGGTATCGTACTTCGCTGCTCCGCAGAGCATTCTGAGCCTCGGCCAGGCGCTCCGCGGCCGCCTTGGTTTCTGAGATATTGCGCACCATGGCCAGGATGCACGGCTTGTCGTCAAGCTCGATTACCGATGCTGACAGCAAACCCCATATCAACGTTCCGTTTTTCTTGCGAAACTGGGCCTCCAGGTTCGTGCAAACCGAATTCTTCCGCAACTCTTCAAACATCTTCTGCCGGTCTTCCGGATTCGCCCAGATGTCAACTTCTAACGCCGTATGCCCAATGATTTCTTCGCGCGTGTAGCCTGCGCCTCTAAGGAATGCCTCATTCACATCGACAAACATCCCATTGTCCAAGCGGCTGATATTGACTGCATCAAGACTCATCTGGAAGGCGGTGCGGTAGCGCTCTTCGCTGTTCCGCAGAGCTTGCTCTGCCCGTGTGCGCTTGGTGATGTCGTGAATGATGCCGTGAAGCAGCGCTCTGCCGCCCACGACGATGGGCGAGGAGTAGACCTCAAGGTCCCGCTCTTCACCCGAGGCCAGCCGGCCGCGGTAGGTGAAGAAGTTGCGTTCCTTGCTGAGCGCCTGCTGCATATCGAAGGCAAGCTCATCGGGGGTCAGGGTGTCGATCTGGTATAGGTTCATGCCAACCAGTTGTTCCCGTGGATAGCCATAAAAGGAAGAGGCGGCATAGTTGGCGTCGACAATCTCTCTGCTTGAGGGATCGACAAGCAGCATAACCGAGCCGTTTTCCTCAAAGAATGTTCTGAAACGGGCCTCGCTTTCTGCCAACGCCTCCGCTGCCCGCTTGTGCTCCGTAATGTCCTTGCCGAAGACGGAGACCCCCGTCGTTCTGCCATCAACAACGATTGGGTTGAGCGATAGCTCAAGGATGTGGCCGTTGACGAATGAATACTCGACCCGGAAAGGGCCTTCCCGCAGCGCGCGCTCATAGAGTGGAGGCCAATTTGCCGCAATCGCGGGAGGAAGCAATTGCTCCGGGCGCATCCCGACCGCGGCATGGGTGCCAAAACTGTTCTCGTAATCCTTCTGCGCTGCCCTGTTGAAGGCAATCAATCCATAACGAAGGTCAACCGACCAGATATAGTCTTCCGTACTCTCAATCAAGGCCGTGAGATTCGCTTCCACTTGTGCGCGCACTTTGGCCATTTTCCGGGGTCCGGCTACGCTTGCTCTGCCGTCTATCCGCGCGGTTTGTACAGGCCCTGCTTCGGCGATCTTTCGTCTGGTCATACAAGCAACCCGTAAAGCCCTCCCGGACAGCAACTAAACCTGCCTGGAGCACCACATAGAACACATCGGCAATAACTTGATAAACGTTATGGAAAAAGGGGAAAAAGAGCGCCATCCCCCATCGGGAATGGCGCTCTGTCTTGCAGCGGGATTGTAGGCTCTAAACCTATATGATTGGATGGCCTGCGTAGTGCAGCAGAACAGCCACGGCGCAACTGGTAAGCCGCGTCTCAGCCGAATCCGCCCGGCTGGTGAGAATCGTCGGCACGCGCGCGCCCAGTACGATCCCGGCCAGTTGCGCTCCGCCCAGATATTCCAGTTGCTTGGCCAGCATATTGCCGCTTTCCAAATCGGGAACAACCAGAATGTCGGCCTGGCCGGTGACCGGAGAGACCAGCCCCTTGATCTTGGCGGCCTTGACGCTGACCGCGGTATCGAAGGCCAGCGGGCCGTCGAGGATGCCGCCGGTGATCTGGCCGCGATCGGCCATCTTGCACAGGGCCGCCGCATCCAGCGTGGACTTGATCTTGGGATTCACCGTCTCCACGGCCGACAGCAGCGCCACCTTGGGCTCATGAATGCCCAAAGCGAGAGCCAGGTCGATTGCGTTCTGCACGATATGAATCTTGTCCTCAAGCTCGGGGGTGATGTTGATGGCCGCATCGGTGATCAGCAGGGTGCGCGCATAGGCCGGCGTATCCATGATGAACACGTGCGAGATGCGGCGGGAGGTGCGTAACCCGGTATCGCGAGCCATCGCCACCTTCATCAGCTCGTCGGTGTGCAGGCTGCCCTTCATCATCGCCTGGGCGTTGCCGCTGCGGCACATCGCCACGCCCAACTCAGCCGCCTTGGTCTCGGTCTCGGCATGGAGGATTGGATATGCGCCGATCTTCAGCCCCATTCTGGCGGCCAGAGCCTTTATCTGTGCCTCGTCGCCGATCAGCGTGGGCTCGATGAGCCCCTCAAGCGCGGCTTCGACACTGCCTTTCAGGGCCACGTCCGACAGCGGCCAGACCACTGCAGTCGTGAGGGCCGGGAGCGCCTTGCAGCGCTGGATGAACTTGTGAAAGACGTGGTAGTCGGCGGGATGGTCCACCAACGGGTCTACGGCTACGGCTTCAGCCAGCGGCGCCAGATCGCTCATGTGCATCTTCTCCCGGCCGACGCAGCAAATCGCTGGTCGGCCTCACGCACCCATTCTCGCCCCAAGGAGGAGAAGCGCCTGTGCCAAAGGTCACACTCCGGCTTGGCGTACCGCATGACGGGATTCTTGCCGCCCCCTTTCCCCTCCTCAGCATGCGCTGCTATGCTGCCAGCGCCGGAAAAACGATTTATATAAGGGAGCAAGCCGTATGTGGTTCCTGGGAATGGATGTGGGAACAGGCGGTACGCGGGCTGTGGTGGTGGATGATGCGGGCAAACTGATTGCCGGTGCATCGAGCGAGCATGAGGCCTTCAAGACGGCCCATCCCGGCTGGGCGGAGCAGGACCCCGAGGACTGGTGGCGCGCCGCGCAGGAGGCCATCCGTTTTGCGCTGGCCGCCGCGCCGGAGCCTCATCAGCCCATTGCAGCCATTGGCCTGACCGGCCAGATGCACGGCGCGGTGCTTCTGGACGAAAACGGCCAGGTGCTGCGCCCCTCGCTGATCTGGTGCGATACCCGCACCCAGCCGGAGTGCGACTGGCTCACCGAAACGATCGGCTACGAGCGGCTGATCGAGTTGACCTGCAATCCGGCGCTGCCCAACTTCACGCTCACCAAGCTCTTGTGGGTCAAGCAGCACGAGCCGGAGATCTTCGCTAAAACCCGCCACATCCTATGCCCCAAGGACTACGTCCGCTACCGTCTCACCGGCGAATTCGCCATCGACGTGCAGGAGGCTTCGGGGACGCTGCTTCTCGATGTGACCCATCGCCGCTGGTCGCGCGAAGTGGCCGCGGCAGCGGGGATTCCAGAGAGCTGGTTGCCCACAGTCTATGAATCTCCAGAGGTCTGCGCGCGCATCAGTGAAACCGCGTCCGGCTTGACCGGCCTGACCGCCGGGACTTCAGTTGTCGCCGGAGCGGGCGACCAGGGCGCCGGGGCCGTAGGCATGGGCATCCTGCAGCCCGGCTCGGTCTCGGCCACCATTGGTACTTCGGGCGTTGTCTTTGCCGCCACGGCCAGCCCCACCAAAGACCCCAAAGGCCGCCTGCACACCTTCTGCCACGCGGTTCCCGGCCTGTGGCACGTAATGGGTGTAACACAGGGAGCGGGGTTGAGCCTGCGATGGGTCAGGGACACCTTCTTCCCCAGCCATAACTATGATGAGTTGACCGCCGCGGCCGCCAAGGTTCCGTCAGGCAGCGAGGGCTTGGAATGGGCGCCCTATCTGCTCGGCGAGCGCACCCCGCACCTGGACCCCGAGGTCCGCGCAGCCTTTGCCTGCATCTGCTCCAACCACACCGCGGCCCACTTTGTCCGCGCCGTGCTGGAGGGCGTGGCCTACTCGCTCAAAGACACCTTCACGCTCTTCGCCGAGTTGGGGATTCCGGTCACGGCCATTCGCCTGGGCGGCGGCGGCGCGCGTGGTCCGCTGTGGCGCAAGATTCAGGCCGGCATCTACGGCCAGGCCGTTGAGGTGCTCACGGCTGAAGAAGGCGGCGCCTTCGGCTCGGCGTTGATGGCTGGCGTCGGCGCGGGCCACTGGGCCAACCTGGACCAAGCCTGTGACCAGGCCATCGAGGTAGCCCAGCGCATCGAGCCCGAGGCCGCCGATCTCGCCGCCTACAAGACCGGCTACGCAAAATGGCGCAAACTCTACCCGGCGCTGAAGAACCTGAGGTGAGGGAATGTTGACAGGATCTCGCCTTCTCAAAGAGAACAGGCCCCGCACTATGCGGAGCCTGTTTGTTGACTTGCCGACTCGCTGACTTGCTACTTCAGCGTTAACTCCGCGTTGAGCGGAGTATTTTCGCTGGAGTCACCGACCCGTATCACGAACTTGCCGGGATCGATGGTCCACTTGTGGGCCGCCACATCCCAGTAGCTGAAAGCTCGCGCATTCAGGTTCAGGGTGACGTGTTTGGTCTCGCCGGGAGCCAAACGGACCTTCTTGAAACCTTTCAACTCGCGCTCCGGGCGCTTCACCTTGGCGGAGGGGTCGGAGACATAGAGCTGGGCCACTTCAGCGCCGGCCACTTTCCCGGTGTTCGTCACGTCGAAGCCCACCGGAACAATTGAACCGGAAGCGGCTGTCGCGGGCGCTTCGAGCTTCGAAAAGCTGAAAGTGGTGTAGCTCAATCCAAATCCAAATGGATAGAGAGGGTGTTTGTTGGTGGTGGTCCAGTAGCGGTAGCCCACCATCAGTCCGTCCTCGTATTTCACGTGAGGAATGACGTAATCCACCGCAGGCCGGCCTGGCTCGGTCACATGCAGCGTGGTGTCAGCGCCTTTGACAGGGTAGTAGTAAGCAGCCGAGGGATTCTCCTCCCAGCTGCGGTCGAAGCTGACCGGCAGCTTGCCCTCGGGATTGTATTTGCCGAAGAGAACCTCGGCAACAGCCGTGCCGCCCTCCTGGCCGGGATAATAGGTGTGCAGCAGCGCGGGCACCTTGCCCAACCAGCGCCGGGTATCCATGCCGCCGCCACCAGTGAGGGTGACAATGGTGCGCGGATTGACCGCCACGACCGCTTCGATCAGCGCGTCCTGTCCCCAGGGCATTGTGAAAGTGCGATCGGAACCCTCGCCCTCAGTGCGCGGATCAAAGCCGGCAGCCACAACCGCTACGTCGGCTATGGATGCGAATTCTCTGGCTTCCGCTGAGATCAGCTCCGGCTCATAGGCGATCCCGAGCCCGAAATGGACGCCGGGTGTGCGGGTCACGCACTCGGCCACAACCTTCACCGTTTGACCGGCGTTCAGATCAAGCGTCCAGAAGGGTGGAACCTGGCCCTCGGCGTGAGGCGGGGTTGTGAGTTGCTTGCCGTCAACCGTCACTGTGTACTGGTCGCCGCCCCAGGATTCAAACGCCGCCAAAATCAGGTACTTGCCAGTCTTGTCGGCCTTGTAGCTGGCCGTATAGCGGATACTGTGCGGACTCTCGTCCCTGGGCCCCCGCCGCTCGCGCTGAAACTCTCCCAAGTTTGACAGGGTGGTCGTCTCCGGTGCGCCGGTGAACTCTCCGCTCGGGTAGACCTCCATCTTCACGCCGCCCTCCCAGTGGGTGTTCCGGAAGACATCGTTCATCTCTGGCAGGCCGCGGTTGTAAAGCACATGCGCTCCCGGGCCGAGCAGGTTGGCGATGCCGGTGAGGGTGCTGACCGGCTCAAAGGCATGAGCCTCGGAGGATCCTCCGCCGCCGGTCACCGCCGGATAAGCGTTAGGACCGATGATGGCTATCGTTTTAATCTTGGCCGGGTCAAGCGGCAGAAGATGCCCCTCGTTCTTGAGTAAAGTCAGGCTCTCTAGCGCGCCTTCCAGGGCAATGGCGCGATCGGCCATTGAGTAGGTGGAGTCTGCCGGGTCGAACTGCGGGCGGTCGAGGAAGCCGTAGCGCAACACGGTGCGGACAAGTCGCAGCACCTTGTCGTCGATGGCCGACTCCTTCACCGTTCCATCTTTGACCACGGCCAGCAGCCCCTTGGCGTTCATGAAGCGCGGGCCGGGCATCTCCAGGTCCAGGCCGTTGTTGGCCGCTCCCACCGTGTCGTAGGTGGCATCCCAGTCGGACATCAAAATCCCCTGGAAGCCCCAATCGTCCTTCAGCACCTTCAGATTCAGGTACTCATTCTGCGTGGCGTGAACTCCATTGACCAGGTTGTAGGAGTTCATCACTGCATCCACGTGGGCCCTGGTCACAGCAGCCTCAAAGGCGGGTAGATAAATCTCTCTCAGGGTCCGCTCGTCAACCTCGGTGCTCACGTTGTGCCGGTTGTACTCCTGGCTGTTCACCGCATAGTGCTTCGCCGTGGCGATCACGCCCTGCGACTGCACTCCCTCGATAAACGGGACAACCAAGGTGGAGTTCAGAAATGGATCCTCTGAGAGGTACTCGAAGTTGCGCCCAGCAATGGGCGAGCGAGCAATGTTCACTCCGGGACCGAGCAGGAAGTTGACACTGCGGGCACGAGCATCCCTGCCCAGGTCCTCGCCAATCTTGCGTGCCAGCGCGGGATCCCAGGCAGCGGCCAGCGCGACCCCACCGGCATAGGCTGTCGTCGGCCCCCAGGTGCGCACACCCACTGAAGCGTCCGACATCTTGAATCGCGGCAGGCCGATGGCCGGCGCGGGACGCGAGAACATATTATCCACGCCGCCCAACAGCTCAATCTTTTGCTCCAGGGTGAGTTTGGCCACCATTGCGCGGGCTTTGGCCTCGATGACCGGTGAATCCGTCGCGGGGGCCTGCGCGAATGCGTCCAGGCCACAACCCATGAGAATTGCCGCCAGAGAGGCGATTACGAAGAAGAAAACCGATTGAGTAGTGGTCCTTTTTGCGTTTGTCATAACGCGGAAAAGGCTACCGTATTTACCCCGCGGATGTACACCCGCTTCGTTATCGCTGGCCATTCTCGAGCGCACCGGGCAAGATGCGGGCCGTCGCGACAAACCTGCGGTAATGGGAAAAGGTATGGTCGGAGACGACGTGAACCGGCCCATTGCCGCCGTAGGTAATGAAGTCGAGATGGTCTCGCGTGCCGACGGGAATCTCGTCGATATGGGTCCAGGTTTTGGTGACGGTTGCTCCGCAACGGATGCCGGGTTCATCGGCGAGCAGGTTGTAATCCAGGCGCAGAATCTGGGCCGAGGTCGGGTCAAGCCAGATGCGATAGTGCCTCTGAGGGGCATTCGCAGCCGATTGTAGAGGAGTGGAGTCGATGAGCAGGCAGTCGCGGCCATCCAGTTGGTCATGACCGGCAACGGCGTTGCGGAACTTAGTAGCCAACAGATCGAGTTTAGGGCCCAGATGCTTCAGATCTTGATGGATGATTTTAGCGCGGGCGTTATCGTCCAGCGCCGAGCGTTCGCGCAATGCCTCTTCATAGCGCTTCTCCTCCTTATCAAGGGCCCTGCCGACGAGGGGTTTGCCGTTCTTCTCCAAAAGCTTCTGGTACTCCAGATCGGCGATGTAGGTGACCTCGTAGAGCCGTGTGTATTCAAGGATGAGTTTGCCTTTCAGGTTGAAGTTCTGCGTGTGGTCCAGATAGAGATAGGTGAAGCGGGTCTTCGATTGCTTCGCGGCGTCGAACTTGGCGACGGCGGTGCGCAGCAGTGGCGTGGGATCGGGGTCACTTTGGCCGTGCAGACATGGAGTTGCGAGAGTCAACAGGGTAGCGAGCATCGCAGTGCGGGAAACGGTCTGGCGGTGGTCGTTCATGGTTTCCCCACTATGCGGGTAATGATCACAGTCTGGAGGGTTCAGGGACTGTTGCATTCATTAACTCCAAGTCCAGGCGAAAGTTGCCCCGAAAGTTAATCTTCACGTGCGCCCTCGGCCGGAATCGAGGCCGTTGTTCTGTGTTCCCTGTCCAACTTCGCGCTGATTTGTGACCAGAGTCACAGGACGGGGTGAATGGTGTCACTGCTAGGCATTCTGCCGGGGGCGCAGACTCGGAGTCCTGTATGCATGAAATCGGGGGGGGACGCCACTGGGCGTCCGGAGGCATCCATGAGTTTTGCTAGGCGCATGAAGACCATCGTCGTAGCCACCAACCTGGATGGCAAGTCGGAAGCGGCTTTGGAGTATGCGCGCAAGTTGGCCGGAGCCTACGGCGCGCGGCTGGTGCTGGCTCACGGCCTTGATCCGGTTGATTATGCCGCCGTGGATACGGTCCCCGGCCAGATTCTGAAGGGGTTGACCGAACAGGCGCGCACCGCGCTGGAGGAGTTGGCCGGTGACCTTCTCCGAGAGGGGATTCACAGCCATTCGGAGATCCGCCAGGGCGCGGTAGCGCAGATGCTGGTGGATGTGGCTCGGCAATACCAGGCGGGATTGATCGTCATCGGCACCGAGGGAATGCAGGGCGCCGGGTCGGTGATTGTGGGCTCCGTTGCCGAACAGTTGGTCCGGCTGGCGCCTTGTCCGGTACTGGCGGTAGCCGCGGACTGGAACGCTGGTCCATTCCGCCCCGTTCCGGGGGGTCCTGTGCTGCTGGCGATGGAGCGCAACGAGGCCACGCCGACTGCGGTGGACACAGCTCAATCCCTGGCGGAGATCTTTCATCGCACTCTGCTGGTGGTACACGCGCGCACTTCGGTTGAGGCCGCGGCCTCTTTGGATCCCTGCGCTGCCACCCTGGAGGAGTTCGGCATTCAGTCGAGAGGGCGTTTTCCGGTGAACTGCATGGTGAAGGACGGCAATCCGGCCGATGTAATCGCTGCGGTGATTGCGGAATACCACCCCAGCATTCTGGTGGCCGGGGTCAAGCGCGCCAGCGATACGCCGGGACCGCATGGCACTGCCTTTGCCCTGCTTGCCGGCTCGCGCGTGCCCGTGCTGTGCGTTCCGCCGGAACCGGTAGCTGCCGGCCTGGAATGGGGGGCTTCACTAACCGTGGATACCAAATAACGCAAGGCGCGCTGGAGTCGAGGCTTCGTCTTCGACGGCAGTGGGCGGGTAGAAGGAGATCTTCCACCTTTCCATCCGGCTGATCCGCTTTTCCTGGGTTTTTGCATTTGGAGTGTTTGCCACCTATGAAGTTTGGTGCATCGCAAATCCGCACTGCCAACCGTATCCACGAGGGGTCGGCGGGCAAACGAGTAGCTGGCGACGCTCACCGCGGAACCGTGCGCCGGGTGAAGACAAAGGGAGATGGAACCATGGAATCTGAGGCACGATCCGGGCGAATGGAAGCTGTCGCGGCGCATCCGCTGGCAGAACTCCTGGACTGCCCTCCCGCGGCCAAAGAACTGCTGAACGGCACGGCGCAGAGCATCGACTTCGATACCGGGGAGACTGTCTTTCGCCAGTTTGGGATCTGCCGGGGGCTTTACGTAGTGGTTTCAGGACAATTCCTGC
>Ga0265342_10003344_pt1 | contig 13246 bp, 19 predicted proteins | sample 4CB327metaG_FD_203125 | JGI IMG/M metagenome (GOLD analysis project Ga0265342, IMG submission 203125) | Rhizosphere microbial communities from Carex aquatilis grown in University of Washington, Seatle, WA, United States - 4-CB3-27 metaG | ecosystem: Host-associated > Plants > Roots >...
CGCCGTTCCGGCCCGCCCACGCTCTTGAGCGCGATGTCGAGCGGGAAAAGGATTTCGTGGAAGCTCATGACTCAGAACCCGCGTTGCCCGCGCGCCACGGCGCGCGCAATCTGTCCCGTGAGGTAGGCCTCGGAGCGGCGGAAGCTCGCCGCGTCGGGCGTCGCGATCTGCACATTGATGGTCGGCGACGCAGCGCCCGCCATGCTGACGCCGAGGCGGCCGTCGCTGCCGCGCGACAGGGGCACGATCGCCTCCGGTCCGGCCTCGCCGGCGAGACCGAAGCCGCCGCTCGCGAGCGGGAAATAGTTCGGCGCGCCGATGACGCCGCCGGCGGCGAAGGGCGTCACCGCCGCCGTGTCGTTGCCGCCCGAGCCGCCGAAGACGCCGCCGAGCACGCCGCTCAGCGAGCCGAGCAGGCCCTTGGCGATCGGCTTGAACGAATTCGCAACCGCCATGCTCGACAGGCGGAGCGCCAGGTTCTTGAGCACGTCGTCGAACTGCTTGCCGCCGGTCGTCGCTTGCGCAAACGCCTTCGTCATCGCGCCGGCGAACTGCGTCGCGCTCACGCCCAGCGCGTTGGTGCTGGTGCGCACCTTGTCGGTCGTCTGCGACAGGTCGCCGGGGATGATGCTGAAGCCCAACGTGCCGCCAAGGTCGTAGCTATCGCTCATCGGGGAATCTCCGCATCAACTCGTCCAGGCCTGCACGCGGCAGTGGCGAGACCGTGCGCCCCCTCACCGCCTCGATCGCCGCGGCGAGCTCGCGCGGCGTCATGCGCCAGAACGCGTCCGGCGGCAGCTTGAGGACGCCGAGGCCGAAGCCGATCGCGTCCTTCCAGGGAAAGGGCTGCATCTATTCGCCGAACGTCGCCGCGAGGAGCTCCGCCGCGATGCGCACGTAACCCTGCGCGCCGCCCTCGACCTCCATCGCCGCAACCTCGTCATCGCTCACCGCTTGCCCGGCGCCGCGCAGGCCCGCGGCAATGATGCGCACGAGATCGCGCGCCTTCAGCCGCCCGGTCGCGAAGCGCTCGGTCAGCGCCACCAGATCCTCGGCGCCGAACGCGTCCTCGAGCTCGGCCAGCGCGCCGAGCGTCAGCACGAGCCTGCGCCGCGCGCCGCCGATCTCGGCGTCGATCTCGCCGCGATATGTGTTGGCCATCCCGCGCCCTCTTACGCCGCCGTGAACGTCAGCTCGCCGGCCGACTCCAGAGCGACGTCGTAGGTGACCTCGCCATTGTGCTCGCCGGCGAATTCCAGGCTCGTCAACTGGAACGCGCCCTGCACAGTGCCGAAATCGGGAATGACGATCTGGTACGCGACGATCGTGCCGTCGAAGAAGGTCTGCCGCATCTGCGCGTCCGACGCGGCGTCCTTGAACAGGCCGCGGCCGGAGACCGACGCGCGCTTGACGCCGGCGCCGTCGAGCAATTCGCGCCAGCGGTTCGACGACTCCGCATTGGTGACGTCGACCGTCTCGGCGTTGAATGCGAGCCTGCGCGTGCGCAAGCCCGCGACGGTGGTGAAGCCCCCTGCTCCGTCGCTGATCTTGACGAGCAGGTCCTTGCCTTTCTGGGCGCTCATGGATTGTCCTTTCGATCAAAGCGGCTCGGTCACCGCACGGAAGCGGACGAGCGCGTGATAGGTGCGGCCGTCGGCCTCGCGCCGCACGTCGGCGACCGCAAAGCGGAAATTGACGAGGCGATGGTCGGCGAGCGTCAGCGGCGCATCGTCGAGCGCCTGCAACAATGCGCCGGCGATCAGGTGCGCCTGCGCGTGGCCGCCCTGGCGCGACCAGGCGTGCAATGTCAGTTGGTGTTCCTGGCCCGTGTCGGAGCCGGTCGACCAGTCGGCGATGCGCGTCTCGCCGAGGGTGACATATGGGAACGCCACGGCACGCGGCGGTTCGTCATAAACTTTCGAGCCGCCGAGCAGCGCGGTCAGCGCGGAATCGGCGGCGAGCGCGTCGTGCACGGCGGCACGCAGCGCAGCGGACGCGGCAGTGGGCATGGATCAGTCCTCGCGCACTTCGGCGTCGATCTCGAGGAAGCGCCAATCGACGCTCAGGCGCGCGGCAACGACGCGGTAGACGGTGCCGCCGTCGACGAGCTGGTGCCGCGTCGTCACGTCGTCGCGGCGGCGGATGAGAATGCGGAAGCGCTGCGCCGCGCCGAGGCTGCCGGCGGCGATGTCGGCGCGCATCGCCTGCGGCACGACCTGCGCCCAGAGGCGCGCGACGGTCACGTAGCTGCGCGCAACGCCGCCGGCGCCGTCGGCCGTCTCGTCCGGCGCCTGCAGCGCCAGCCGGCGGTTGAGGTCCCCCGGCTGCGTCACAGCGACACCATGCGGTATGGCGCGAATAGCGCCGCTGCGGTCGCCGGCAGCGAGGCGAGCGACATCGCGCCGGTCACCACCAGGCCGCGGTTCTCGTACCAGTGCGCGACCAGGAGCCGCATCGCCTGCCGCAACGGCTCCGGCACATCGAGCGCGGTGTCGCCGTAGCCGACCGTCACGTCGAGTTCGACCCCCGCGGCGAGCCGCGTCGGCTGCATCAGCGCCCACGGTGCGACCACCAGCTCGCAGGCGCCGACGTTCGGTACGAAATGTTGCAGGTCGAGCGTTGTCGCATTCCCGGCGAGGTCGTAGACGCGCGCCGCGGTCAGCTCGCGCAACGGCCCCGGCCGCACGGGAATGCGCCCCTCCGCCGGCCAGGCGTCGAGCGTCAATCGCCAGCCCTGCGTGATCAGCGCGCGCCGCGTCTGCGTCTCGACGTGGCCGCGCGCCGCCGCGATCAGCGACGCGATCAGCTCGTCGTCATCGTTGGTGTCGGCGCGCAGGAAGGCGCGCGCCTCGTCGAGCGCCAGCGGCTCCGCCGCCGGCGCGGTGAGAAGGATGGAGGACATGTCTTTCCCGGGTCGTTGACAAATTCGGCGGCGCAAGGCTCATCAGGCGCGCATGCGCCCCGCCCTCGCCGCTCTCGCCTTACTGACGCTCGTTGCGCCCGCCCTCGCCGTCACCGGCAATGCGCCGCCGGCCGCAGGACTTGCGGCGCGCGCCATCGTCATGCTGGTCGATGAGCGCGAAGACCTCTGCACCGCGACGGCGCTGGCGCCCGACCTCGTGCTGACCGCCGCGCATTGCGTCGCCGGCAAGGTCAAGCGCGCCGTCAAGGTCTACCAGACCGGACAAACAATCGCCGTCACGCGCACCGCTTCGCACCCGCGCTTCAATTTCACAAATTATCTCGCGAGCCGCGCCACCGCCGACGTCGCACTGGTGAAGCTCGCCGCCCCCATGCCCGACATTATCGCCCCCGTAACGTTGGCCGAGCCGCGCCGCGTCGCGGTCGGCGAGACGCTGGCCATCGCAGGCTTCGGCGTCACGAAGAACGCCACGCCGCTTGGCTTGGGCATCCCGCGCGAGGCGAAGCTCACAGTCACCGGCAAGCCCGGCTCGTTGCAGATCCGCCTGGTCGATCCGGCGACGCTCAACAAGCGACCCGGCCTTGGCGGCTGCGTCGGCGATTCCGGCGCGCCGGCTTTCGAGACCGACGCCTCGGGCGCGCTGCGCATCGTCGGCGTGGTGAGCTGGTCGACGGCGCCGAACGACGAGGACGGCTGCGGCGGCCTCACCGGCCTGACGCCGTTGCTCCTCTATCGCGACTGGATCGTCGAGACGGCGAAGACGCTGAAATGACAGCACTCCTCGCCGCATTAACGTTACCTGGTGAGCTTACCGGCCGGCTGCGCTCGTCATGCCGGTAGTAACCCCCTAGAACCCCCCGCATTGCGCGTGAATTCATCACGCCGAACGAAGGCCAATGGAGAAGCCGTTTCCGCGGCCGCAAGCCGCCCCAGACGCACGAGGTTGAATTGATAAAACCCGCTTCCGCTTTCATCGCGCTGCTCTTGGCCTGCCTGATCGCATCCGGGGCGAACGCCCAGCATCATCGCCGGCACCAAACGAGCCAGACGATCGTCGTCTGCGATCAGCGCGGCTGTTCAGACCGCATCACGGCCCGCGCAACGCGCGACGAGAGCCGCGCCGCGCGCGCCGATGCGAGCGCCGTCGACGCCAACGGCAACGTCGTCGGCGGCCGGCCCAACGGCTGCCCGTCCGAATTCTGCGGCTGCGAGGCCTCGCTCTACGTCTTCGGCGAGATCCGCCGCGAGCTCAATCTCGCCTCCGCCTGGATGCGCAAGTTTCCGCGCGCGCAGCCGGCCGCCGGCATGGCGGCCGTTCGCAATCACCACGTGATGATCCTGATGCGCCAGGTCGACGGCAAGGACTGGCTCGTCCATGACGGCAACTCCGGCAACCGCCTGACCCGCGAGCATGTGCGCTCGATCGCCGGCTACGTCATCGTCGATCCGCATGCCTCGCGCGCGGCAAGCGCGGACTGAGGAGCGCCCTCGCAGCGAGGCGCGGATTGTCGAAACGACGCAGGCATCGGTACGCCGACTGCAATTCGCGCCGCTTCACGCCATGTCATCGGAGCGCAATCCTATCACTTTGGTTGCACAACCTCGATAATTTATGTTTGCATTCCCCAACTTTTGCGTGCACCCTACTCTAGTAGGGATTATTCATGCCAAGAAAGGGGGCTCACCATGAAAAGATTTGCATCAGCAACAATCTGCCTTGGTCTGATCACGAGCGTTGCTTCGGCCCAAGCACCTGAAAGCAACAAGTACGCGGTCTGCAATGCCATCCAGGTCACGTCCACAACAACAAAAGTGAAAGTACCGCAACGCGCGACCGCCTACTGCGAGACAGGCAATGAGGGCGGCGGCGTACAAAAACATTGCGATGTGACCTTAGCGCCTACCGCAGCCGACTTCATTCTGGATCCGGAGGTCGAACAGTACACGTGCGCGGGCATCACGGGTCAAAATGCGTGCGCATTCATTCGCCCGGGACCCCTCGTTTTTCTGTCCGACCGGTCGGCGACTAGATCATTCTTCACCGACTCCGAACGGGCCGGATTGACGCAGATCGTCGGTCAAGCTCGACAGGAAAAAACATATCAACAGACGATCTTGATGCCGCAGAACTTCACGATCTCCGCCGGACGTCAGTTCGTCATCAAAAGACTACGATCTGCCGACAGCGTAAGGCTCGAATGCACGACGACGGCGCAAGAGTCGATCGTCGCGGCCATATCGCGCCCCGGACAAAACATCGCCGACCGGATCAAGTTCATTCGCATCGAAAACGCCGAGCCATACGACTTATTCGTGTATGACGTAGCTCCAAGATAAACGCATACACCTTCGATCCGAGCGCGCCCTCCCCCGATAAGGGGAGGGCGACCGCTTACAGATTGCTCTAAGGCCGATCAACTCGCCGCGAACTTCATCACCTTGATGGCGTCGAAGTCCTGCACGCCGCCGCCGACGCGCTTGGTCGTGTAGAACAGCACGTAGGGTTTCGCCGTGTAGGGATCGCGCAGCACCGAGACGCCGGCGCGGTCGACCACCAGGTAGCCGCGGCCGAAGTCGCCGAAGGCGATCGACAGCGAGTTGGCGGCGATGTCCGGCATGTCCTCGGCTTCGATCACCGGGAAGGTCATGAGCGAGGCCTTGCCTCCGGCTATCGCCGGCGGCTGCCAGAGATACTGCCCGGTCGTGTCCTTGAACTTGCGCACCGCCGCCTGGGTGCGCCGGTTCATCACGAAGTTGCCGTTCTGCCGGTAGCCGGCCTTCACCGCGTAGACGAGATCGATCAGCGCGTCGGCCGGATTGGATCCGGCGAAGGCGCCGGCCGCGCCGCTCGCGATGTAGCCGATATTCCCCCAGCTCCACGAGCCGTTGGCGACGGTGGTGTACGACAGGAAGCCCTTCGGCTTGTTCGAGCCATCGCCCGACACGAAGGCCGCGCCCTCCTGCTGCGCGAAGACCTGCTCGACCTCCTGCGCGATCCACTGGTCGAGATTGACCGCCGAATCCTCGAGCAGGCTCGCTGTGGCCGCCGGCATGGCGTAGAGCTCCATCGCCGGGAACGACAATTCGTCGAGCGTGGGTGACGCCGTCTGCGTGCGCGCGTCGGTCTCGCCGACCCAGCCGACTGCCGGCCCGGCCGTCATGAACGGCTTCTTGTAGACGTTCGACGAGATGGTGCGCTGCCCGGCGATGGCGCGGATCGGCGAGATCGCGGTGAGCCGCTCGCCGATCGTCGCCTCGATCTCCGGCGGCACCAGATAGCCGCCGTCCGGATTGGAGCCGAAGGACATCGCCTTCACTTCGAGCGCGCGCAGATTGCCGCTCTCGCCCGTGCGCACATAGGCCTCGAACGCCGCCTTGTGCTCCGGCGCACCACTGCGCACGCGCGAATTGGGTTCACTGCCGAGCGCCGGCCGCGCCGCCTTCAGCGTGATCTCGTCGAGGCGCCGCGCCTGCGCATCGATCGCGCCGTTGATGCGCGCGAGCTTCTCCTCGAGCACCACGTCGTTGCGGCCGCTTGCGAGCCGTTCGTCGTTCGTCTCCTTGAACGCCTCGAAGGCGCGCATCATGTCGCCATGCGTGACGACCGCGTCATGCGGCACGCCCGCCTTGGTCTCCAGTCCGGTATCGATGTCCATTCAAGCTTCTCCTTGTGTGAAGATTACGAAATCCTGATCGCGCGGTGCCGTGAAGCTCACCCGCACGTCATTTGAGAGTGAGCGGCCTCGTCGTTAGACGGGCTCCATGACGAGGTACGCAAACACGCGTTCCCGTCACCCTGAGGTGCTCGCGTGCATCAGCACGCGAGCCTCGAAGGGTCTGTGAGCCGCCGGTACCACTGGCAAGTCACAGGTCCTTCGAGGCCCGTGCGCCACAGCCTGTCGAAGTCATGCGTAATCGCGCAGGCGGCGCACGGGCGCCTCAGGACGACGACATAGACCGTCAATTTCAGAAAGCAGCCGCATGTCCCTCCCCGACGCCCTCACCAATCTCATGCTTCGCCTGACCTCGCGGGCCGCGGTCAGCTGGGGCCCGTTGCCGCTTCGCCTCATCGTCGGCTACGGCTTCATGGCGCACGGCTTCGCCAAGCTCTCGCGCGGCCCCGAGACCTTCGCCACGGTGCTCGACACGCTCGGCGTGCCGCTGCCGCTGCTGTTGTCCTGGGCGACGACATTGGTCGAACTCGCCGGCGGCGCCGCGGTGATAGTCGGCGCCTTCATCCCGCTCGTCGCGCCGCCAATGGCAATCGTGCTGCTCACGGCGCTGGTGACCGTGCACGTCCGCTACGGCTTCTTCTCGGTGAAGCTCGCGGCCGTGACGGCGGACGGCGTCAAGTTCGGCACCGTCGGCTACGAGATCATCCTTCTCTATCTTGGCGGCCTCGCGACACTGGCGATCGGTGGCGCCGGCCGCCTCTCGGTCGACGCCTGGCTGCGCCGGACCTGGCTGTCGCAGCGCTATCGCGCGCTCGAGCCACCGCCGAAGGCGGCTTCGTCCGTCACGCGCATGCCGTCGCGCGGCGGATGACCGCGCGCTGTCACATGACGAAAGCCGGCCCCGTCCGCGACTGCGGAACGACGGCGAATTTCCCCCTTCCCCAGCCGTGCCGTGAACTGGCAAGCTTGCCGCCACAACAAGCACCAAGGGGAGGATGCCATGCGGATTCTGGGGGCTCTCGCGGCTCTTGCGTTACTGGCCGGCGCCGGCACGGCGCAGGCCGAGGACTATCCGACGCGCAGCGTGACGGTGATCGTGCCGTTCGCCGCCGGCGGTCCGGCCGACATTTTCGGCCGCATCGCCGCGGACATCTTCTCGCGTCATCTCGGGCAATCCTTCGTGGTCGAGAACGTCGGCGGCGCCGGCGGCACGGTCGGCACGCTCAAGGGCGCGCGGGCGAGGCCCGATGGCTACACCCTCGTCGCCGGCCACATGGGCACCAATGCCGCGGCGCCGATGTTCTATCCGAACCTCGGCTACGATCCGGAAAAGGATTTCGAGCCGATCGGCGTCACCGGCACGCAGGCCGAGCTGCTGGTCGTGCGCAAGGACATCCCGGCGAACAACCTCAAGGAATTCGCCGAGTGGGCCAAGAAGAACGAGAGCAAATTGAACATGGGCCATGCCGGCGTCGGCTCGGTGTCCTATCTCGGCTGCCTGCTCTTGAACAACGCGATCGGCATCCATCCGACCCTGGTGCCTTTCACCGGCACCGCGCCGGTGATGAACGCCATCCTCGCCGGCAATGTCGACTATGACTGCGACCCGATCCTCGGGCCGCTGTCGCACGTTCGCGCCGGAACGGTGAAGGCGCTCGCCATCGCCACCAAGAAGCGCAGCCCGCTGCTCCCCGACGTCCCGACGTCGTACGAGCAGGGCTTCCCGCAATTCGAATGCGCGCCGTTCTACGCGCTGTTCGCGCCGAAGGGCACGCCGAAGGAGGTGGTCGCCAAGCTCGCCGACGCGCTCAGCAAGGGTCTCGACGAGCCGGCGGTGCGCAAGCGCCTCGAGGATCTCGGCGCAACCATCCCCGACCCCGCGGACCGCGGCTCGGCCGCGCTCGCCAAGCTCGTGCACATGGAGGTCACGCGCCTGACGCCGATCGTCGCCGCGGCACGGGCGAAGCAGTAGCCCGCCTCTCGACATGAACGCGCCGCCGCGCCGGTTCGTCCGCGGCCGCGGCGGCGCCCGTCACGCTTCCCCAGGCCCGCTCGGCGCGCGTGCGGGCGTGTGACAGCGTCGGCGGGGAGAACGCCCGCTTCACCGCGCGCACGCGCGCTCCCGCGAGCAGCGGGAAGGTGACGATCGAAATTTCCCAGAGATCGACCGCAAGAAGACTGCGCACGCGCGTCCTGGGATCGATGCGCGCTTTCGCCGCCCGGAAACCGATCGACAGGCCGTCGATCGCGCCGGCGCGCAAAAGCGACAGCAATTCACGCGCGCGCGCCACATCGGGGATCAATCGGCCGCGCGCGTAAAGCCCGGTCGCGTCCTCGCGCAGGTCGAGCCAGATGCCGACCGGCTCGGACGGATCGTGCTGGAACAGCATCGGCACGCGCCGCGGCCCGCGCACGGCGAGCGAGGCGCGGAAGGCGCCGCGCACCACCATGTCGCGCGCCTGGTCGATTTCGCCGAACAGGCTGGCATAGCCCTCGACGGTGCCGTCCTCGGTAATGCGCGTCTTCGCCGCGAACACGGAGGTGATGGTCGGGTCGGTGATGGGGGCGAGCATGACTCTTCCTTCACCCTCCCCCTTGCGGGGAGGGTGGTGTGCATCGAGCGAGTAAGCGCATTCACGCGCATCTTCGCGCTATGGCGAGATGCGAACCGGGTGGGGGTCAGCGCGAGGCGGAGGCGACGCCCCCCACCCCCGCTCGCCTTCGGCGAGCGACCCTCCCCGCGCGGGGGAGGGTAAGAGAGGCTTACTTCTTCCACCCGCGCTCCTTGCCCCTCGCCTTCACCGCGCGCGGCGGCACGCTGCGGCGGCGGGCGGCGCGGTCGAGGTGGTCGAGGAATTCGCGGAACACGGTCAGATGCGTGTCGCGGCGCGATTTCTGTTCGCCGCGCAGCGAGCGCAGCACGGTATGCAGCGTGTCCATCATCAGCCTCCGATATGTCCGTTGAACCGCTCGTTGAAGCGCGCGAGCTCGCGCACGAAATCATCGAAACGCCGGCTCGCCGCGGCCACCTCGCGCAGCGCGAACCAGGCCAGCCCCGACGCCGACAGCGCCCACAGGAGCAGCGCCAGATGCGCGAGGTCGCCGCGCTCGGCGAAGGTGGCGATCACGTCGTTCATCGCGGGAGGTCCAAAAGAAAACGCCCGCCGGCTCATGAGCCGACGGGCGTCCTCAACGAAGTTGTCTGCTTGCGGCGCTTACTTGGCGCCGGACTTCGCGCCGGTCATGGCGCCCTTGCTCTCGATCGACTGCGCGGTCTGCAGGTGCTTCTGCAGCACCGGCACGGTCTGCTCGGCGAACTGCGCCAGCGGTCCCTTCGACTTCGCCTCTTTCTGGTATTTGGCGATGTCTTCCTTGTGGTCCTTGACCATCGCCTTGGCAAACGCCTTGTCGAACTTCGCGCCCTGCTCCTTGGCGAGCTTGTCGTGCATCGCCTTCTGCTTGGCGCTCGGTGCGGTCGGCGGCGTCACGCCCATCTGCTGCGCCATTTGCTGCGCCTGCTCCAGATGCTGGCCGTGATCGGTCTGGAGCATCTGGCCGAACTGCTTGACGTCCTCGCTTTGGCCGTTCTGCTGGGCGAGCTTGCCCATCTCGACCTCGGCCATGTCGCCCTGCATCGCCTCGGTGAGGAAATGCTGGTCGGCCTTGCTGGCCTTCTTGTTCATGTCTGAATTCTTGTTCATCGACGGTTGCGCGGTCGATGACGGCTGGGACATCGAATTGCCGCTCTGCGCCTGCGCGGCAGTCGCGCCGAACGCCAAAGCTGCGGCAAGGCCGACGGCGAGCATCGGGGTTCTGCTCATAGTTCCACCTCTTGTCTGGTTGACGGCCTGGGCGCGCGTCGCGCGAGGCCCGACTTCCAACCAACGGGTGGAGCGACTTGTTCCTCCGTCTCCTATTGCGGCGATAGCGTGTCGCCGCCGGCCACCGCGCCGTAGCCGGTCGCGGCGCGCTGCTCGTTGACGGTGAGGAAGGTCGCCTTGCCGACGCGCTCCCACAATGCGGCACGGTCCGGGCTCAGCGCCTCGATGCGGTCGAGATCCGGCGCGAGCACGAGCTCCGCGCCGAACGACGGCGTCAGCCATTGCGTCAGCGCCGCGGTCATGCGGCCGGCGAGCGGCAGCACGGTCTGCCGCCAGAACACGCGGTTCGCTTCCTGATAGTTCGAATAGGTGTTGTCGCCGGGAATGGCGAGCAGCATGGGCGGCACGCCGAAGGCCAGCGCGATCTCGCGCGCCGCGGCGTGCTTGGCCTCGAGGAAGTCCATGTCCTTGGGCGACAGCGCCATCGGCTTCCAGTCGAGCCCGCCCTCGAGCACCAGGGGGCGCCCGGCATTGGCCGTGCCTTGATATTGCCGCTCGAGCTCGCCCTTGAGCCGCTCGAACTGCGGCTCCGACAAAGGCGCGCCGCCCTCGCCGTCATAGACCAGCGCGCCGGAGGGCCGCGCCGCATTGTCGAGCAACGCCTTGTTCCAGCGCGCCGCGGCGTTGTGCAGGTCGACCGCGGAGGCCGCCGCCTCGAGCGGCGCGAAGCCGTAATAATCGTCGAGCGGATTGAACAGCGTGAGTTGGAGGATCGGCGGCTGCGGCGCCGCCTGGTCGAAGCGCACCGTGCTGCCGCCGACCGTGTACTCATAGCCTTGCGGCCAGCCGTCCGGACCCGGCACCACCTTCATGCGGTCGGGACGCAGCGCATAGAGCTCGCGCACCGGCGCGTCCTCACCTTCGCCGGCGAGCGACACCGCCTCGATATAGGCGTTGCCGGCGAGCAGCAGATGCGCGGCGACCGTGTCGAGGAAGCTCGGCCCGTCCTGGCGTGGGTTCGGCCGCCGCACGAGATCGAGCAGCGGATGCGTGTCGCGCTCGGCGTCGCCCTCATAGAGCACGAACGACAGCCCGCCGATCGACTCGGCGATCAGCCGCACCGCGCGATGCACGATGGCGTTCTTCGTGTAGCCCTCGCGCGCCAGCGCCGCATAGTCGCGCGGTGTCCAGCGCGCGCGGCCGCCGCCTTCGAGCGCGACGATGCGCGAAGCGCGCGAGGCCTTGCGCTCGGGGGGACGGAGCCGCGATTTGATATTATCGATGAATTTCATACACGAGGCCCTCACAGATACTTCGCGTCGTCGCCCTGAAGCAGGTCGCGATACGTCGGCACGACGGGGAAACCGTAGCCATCTCCCGGCTTGTCGAGATAGAGCTTGCCCTGCTTATGGTAGCTGCTGCTGTAAATCTCCGCCCCGATCGCGTACAGCGCCGCCACGAGCGCCTGGACGGAATCGGCGCCGCCCATTTTCATTTTATGTTGCTCGCCGGGCCAATCGACTTCGTAGCGGCAGAACCAGGAGCCGTTCCGAGATTTCTCCGGAGCGAAGATCCGGACCGGAATGGCGACCTTGTCGGTCCCAGTCAACAACGTGAGAATCCGGCTTGCGATCAGCATGTGACGCCTCAATGGTAGATTGGCGGGATGTATCCGCCGATCAGACACTGGCTGTACCGGAAATAAGCCTGACCCCAGCAGCTACTCGTGCCCACAGTACTACATATAAATTCATCAAGGCGTAGCTGCTCTTCGCATTCGGCTTCCCGCTGCGGCGAGATTCTCGCGGCGATCTGTTGCTTCGGTTTGGCGACGTTGGCCGGCTTGGCACCGGAGACGGTCCCTCTTCCTCCGCCAGCACCTTCGTCCGCCCACCGGCCGCCTCCCTCACTGCCCCGCGGTACCCGTAGCTGGTCGGGCCTATATTTCCGCTCGACCCGTTCAAATTCCTTGTACAGCGGATCGTTCTCGTGGCCCGGCTTCCAGTAGCGCCGCCAATCCGGCCGCATCCAGTAGCGCAGTTGGTGATCGAGACATTCCTGCCTGATCTGCCCCAACTAAATCCCCCTGACCCTCGGCTCTCCCCGTGCCCCGTAACTGAGCGCCGTGAGCGCCCAGACCAGCGCATCGAGCCGGTCGGGGGAACGTCCCGACGACAGACCGTCGAGGCCGAAGTCGCACAACTCGTCCTCCAGCGCCGGGAACGCACCCGCGTGCCGCACCATCCCCTGCTCGTAGAGCTGCGCGATCGGCTCGGCGCGCGTGAACTTGCCGCGCGTCGCATGCACGATCGTCACCGGCACGCCGGCGTCGGCGGCGCGGATCACCGCGCGCACCATGTCGCCGCCGAAATTTGCCTCCGCCACCAGCACGTCGGCCGAAAGCCGCCGCCACAGCGCGATCGCGCGGCTCGCCCAGGCCTGCGGCGAGAGGCCGCCCGCGCTCGCGTCCGCCAGCACATAGAGCATGCCGTCCGCCGCCTTGCCGGCGGCGACGATGCCGCAGGCGTCCGAGCCGTCGCGCGCCGAGCCCGGCGGATCGATCGCGACGACGATACGCATGAGCGCCGGCGCCGCCGATACGCGGCAGCCCTCAAGCATCGCGCGCGACCATAGCGCGTCGGAACGCTGCTCGATCAATTCGCCGTCGATCTCCTGGCGGCCGAGCTCGGTGCCGCCATAGCGCTTGAGCACCGTCTCGAGAAACGCCGGCGCCAGATTGAAGGCATTGGCGCGCGTGCCGGCATGCGTCACCGCCGTATGCGGATCGGCGATCAGCGTCTTCAGCAAGGGGATCGGCCGCGGCGTGG
>Ga0265342_10003345_pt1 | contig 13246 bp, 8 predicted proteins | sample 4CB327metaG_FD_203125 | JGI IMG/M metagenome (GOLD analysis project Ga0265342, IMG submission 203125) | Rhizosphere microbial communities from Carex aquatilis grown in University of Washington, Seatle, WA, United States - 4-CB3-27 metaG | ecosystem: Host-associated > Plants > Roots > Rhizosphere...
GTGCGCCCGGCCCGGACGGGCGCGGGCGGTCACTGGGGGGACCGCCGGCGGGAAGGGAAGCCACGGGTGTCCAGGGTAGACCGGCTCGCCCGGGCCCTGGGCAAGCAGGGGGCCTGGGCTTGGGGCCGCCTGCGCGGAAGGCCTGCGCGGGCGGGCGGCTGCGGGGTGCTCGCGGCCGAGCGCTACAGTGCCTGGGAGTGGCGACGCGGCCTGGTCCGCGCGGCGCGCGGTCGGAGGATTGCCGTGCGGCACGAGAAGCACGAGGTGAGGCAGTGGGCGGCGGCATGCTGAAAGACCTGCCGGAACTGCTCGGGACGCTGCGCGCGTTCGCTATCCCGATGCGGACGCGGTTCCGCGGCATCACCGTCCGCGAGGGCGCGGTCATCCAGGGGCCGGCCGGCTGGGGCGAGTTCTCGCCGTTCGCCGAGTACGGGCCGGCCGAGTCGGCCCGCTGGCTGGCCAGCGCGATCGAGTCGGCGACCGTCCCGTGGCCCGCGCCGCTACGGGACGCGGTCCCCGTCAACGTCACCGTGCCCGCCGTCGGGCCGGAGCGCGCCCACCAGATCGTCGCCGCGTCCGGCTGCCGCACCGCCAAGGTCAAGGTGGCGGAGCGCGGCCAGGACAGCGGCGAGGACATCGAGCGGGTCGCCGCGGTCCGTGACGCGCTCGACGCGGCCGGCCCGGGTGGCCGGATCCGGGTGGACGCCAACGGCGGCTGGTCCGTGGACGAGGCGGCCCGCATGCTGCGCGCGCTCGGCAAGTACTCACTGGAATACGCCGAGCAGCCCTGCGCGACCCTTGATGAGCTCGCCGCGCTGCGGCGGCGATGCGACCTTCCGGTCGCCGCCGACGAGTCGATACGCAAGGCCGAGGACCCGCTGCGGGTCCGGGCGGCCGGGGCGGCCGACATCGTGATGATCAAGGTGCAGCCCCTGGGCGGGGTCCGCGCGGCGCTGCGCGTCGCCGAGGCCTGCGGGCTGCCCGCCGTCGTGTCAAGCGCCGTCGACAGCTCCGTCGGGCTCGCCGCCGGGGTCGCCCTCGCCGCCGCCCTGCCCGAGCTGCCCTACGCGTGCGGGCTCGCCACCATGTCCCTGCTGACGGGCGATATCACGGCCGACCCGCTCGCCGAGGCCGGCGGCATGCTCACGGTCCGCCGCCCCGCGGCCGACCCGGACGCCCTGGCCCGCTGGGAGGCCGACCCGGAACCCTGGCGCCAGCGCGCGCTCGCGGCAGCGGCCCACCTTGAGTCTGCCCGTGCCACCGGCCGGCCATCGTGATAACAGCAACAAACGCCCAGTGCGCGATGATGGTGGACATTCAGGCACACGCGGATGTACCTGAATGTCCACCATCTTGCCGGCGCGCTGGACGCGGGCCGCGTTCGCGGCGGACGGGGATGTCCGCCCGGCGGATAACAGCAAGAAGCGCTGTCTCGACGCTCATAGTGGATAGTTCTGCACACTATGGGGTGCAGAACTATCCACTATCCGCTATTCGTGCCGTACCCGAGCCGCACCTTACGCGGATAACAGCATCAAGCGCTGCGCGCGCCCGGGGAGCCGCTGCGCGCGCCCCGGGAGTTGCGGCCGGCGCATCGGCGAACGCGGGTGCGGGCCGGTGAACCCGTCGACGGCGTTCGGCACGGTGCTCGCCGATGAGCTCGCGCGGTGCGGGCTGCGCGAGGTGGTCATCGCGCCCGGGTCCAGGTCCGCACCGCTCGCCATGGCATTCTGGGAGCTTGACCGGGCCGGGCGCGTCCGGCTGCACGTCCGGGTCGACGAGCGGTCGGCGGCGTTCACCGCGCTCGGCCTCGCCAAGGCGTCCGGCCGCCCGGTCGCGGTGCTGTGCACGTCGGGCACCGCGGCGGCGAACTTCCACCCCGCGGTCGTCGAGGCGGACGAGTCCGCCGTCCCGCTGCTCGTGCTCACCGCGGACCGGCCGCCCGAACTGCGCGGCACCGGGGCCAGTCAGACGATCGACCAGGTCAAGCTGTACGGGTCCGCGGTCCGCTGGTACGCCGAGTCGGGCGTGCCGGAGCGCCGCCCCGGCCTGGCCGGCTACTGGCGCTCGCTGGCCTGCCGCGCCTGGGCGCACGCGGCCGGCGAGCCGGGTACGCTGCCAGGCCCGGTCCACCTCAATCTCCCGTTGCGCGACCCCTTGGTCCCGGTCGCGGACGACGACTGGCCGGACTCGCTGACGGGACGGCCCGGCGGGGAACCGTGGACCCGGGTCGCCGCCGGGGCGCCAGCCGCCGCGCCGCTTGAGCTGGACTGGGCCGAGCGGGGCGTCGTGGTGTGCGGTGACGGCGACTACGACGCGGCCGCGCTCGTCGACCTCGCCGAGCGGGCCGGGTGGCCGGTCCTCGCCGAGCCGTCATCCGGGGCGCGGCGCGGGCCGAACGCGCTGACCGGGTACCAGTACCTGCTCGCCTCGCCCCGGTTCATGGCGGAGCACCGGCCCGAGGTCATCGTCTCGGCCGGGCGCCCCGGGCTGACCCGGCCGCAGTCCGCGCTGCTCGGCCTGGCGGGCGCCGCGGGAACGCCGGCCGTCCGGCACGTCGTCATCGCCTCCGGGCCTGGCCGGTGGGCCGACCCGCAGCGCGCCGCGACCGACGTCGCGACGGCGGTCGGGCTCACCGGGACACCCGCCGGGCCGTCCGGCCGCTGGCTCAGCGCCTGGCGGCGCGCGGACGCGGCGGCGGCCCAGGCCGCGGGCGCGCTGCTCAACGCCTGGCCCGCTGGCCAGGCCGGGGACGAGGCCGGCCCGGCGGGCAGCGACCAGGCCGGACCGGACGGCGGCGCCCTTCCCGGGCCGCCTGCCGCACGGCCCGGGGCCGGCGCTGCGGGTGGCGCGCTGTCGGAGCCGGACGTCGCCCGCGAGCTGGTCGCGGGGCTTCCGGAGAACGCGCTGCTGTGGTGCGGGAACTCGCTGTCCGTTCGCGATATCGACCTGCTGCTGCCGCCGCGGACGGACATCCGCGTGATCGCGAGCCGGGGGGCGAGCGGTATCGACGGCACCTTCTCCACGGCCGCGGGCGCGGCGCTCGCGCACGCCGCGCGGTGCCCGGGCGCGGTCGCGTTCGCGCTGATCGGGGACCTGTCGCTGCTGCACGACGCGCCCGGGCTGGCGATCGGGCCCGGCGAGCCCCGGCCTGACCTGTGCGTGGTGGTGGTGAACAACGACGGGGGCGGGATCTTCGCGGGCCTGGAGCCTGCCGCGTTCGCCGGGCCGTTCGAGCGGGTCTTCGGTACCCCGCACGGGGCCTCCATCGAGCACCTGGCGGCGGCGTTCGGCCTCCCGTACACGCTCGCCGAGCGGCCGGGCGACCTCGCGAAGGCGCTCGCGACGGCGGTGCCGGGCGCCGGGCCGCAGGTCATTGAGGCGCGGACCGCGCGGGCCGGCAACGCGGAGCTGCGCGCGGCGATGCGCGCCGCCGGCGTCCGCGCCGTGGACGAAACGATCGCGCCCGGCTGACCGGCTAGCCGGGCTCAGGCCGGGCTGACCTTCCAGCCGAACGTTGCCGTCGCCGTCGCGCCCGCGGCGTTCTTCACCGAGAGCGTCACCCGGTACGTCACCGGGGCCTTCGGCGCCGCGGTCGCCGCGATGGTCCCGGTGATCGTGCCGCCCCGGCTGACGGTGAGGCCGGGCGGCAGGCCGGTGGCCGAGTACGTGAGCGCCTCGCCGGCCAGGGCCCCGAGCGAGGCGACCGCGAGCGACACGCGTGACCCGCAGGTGCCGGCCTGGCTGCCCGGGCTGATCAGGCCGACCATGGCCGGGCTGAACGTGTCGAGGTCGGTGGAGCCGGCGGTGGCCACCCCGGGCACCGTGCCTGAGCTGGTGTACTGCCAGAACGTCCACGTCTTCCAGCCGGGGGGCATCGGCGGGCTGGCGAACCCGTACGCCGCGATCCACATCGGGTCGGCGCCGAACGCCGCGGACCTTCCGGTGCAGGTGTCCCACCAGTTCGCCGTGGTGTAGATCACCGGGTACTGGCCGGTCAGCGCCCGCACGGTGGTGACGAACGCGCTAAGCCACGCCGTCATCCGCGCCGCCGACAGGCCGTAGCACATGTTGGCGTGGTCGATCGAGTTATACGGGTCGTACTCGATGTCGAGCATCAGCGGCAGCACGCGCGGGCCCGGGGCGTACCCGGAGTACTCCACGGCGAACTGCGCCTGCGCCGCGCCGCCGCTGGCGTTCGGTATGGCGAAGTGGTACGGGGCGGCGTCAAGCCCGGCCGCCTTCGCCGACTTCAGGTCGCCCGCCGCGTACGGGTTCACGTAGTAGTCGCCCTCGGTCGCCTTCACCGCGGCGTACTTGTACCCGGCCCTGGCGATCGTCTTCCAGTAGATCAACGCGCCACCGGGGTGCGCCGAGCTGACCGGATGCTGGAAGGCGGCCACGTCAAGGCCGGGCAGCCGCCGTGGCGGCTTCGGCGGGCTGGCGGTGGGCTTCGGCCGGGTGGCGGGGGAGGAGGTGCCGGGCGTCGTCGGGGTGCCGGTGCCGGGCGTCGTCGGGGTCACCGTGGCGGGCGTCGTTGGGGTGCCGGTGTCCGGGGTCGTTGGGGTGCCGGTGGCCGGGGTGGTCGGGGTGCCGGTGCCGGGCGTCGTTGGCGTGCCACTGTCCGGCGTCGTTGGCGTACTGGTGTCCGGGGTCGTTGGCGCGCCCGTGCCTGGCGTCCCGGTGCCTGGCGTGCCCGCGCTCAGCGGGGCGGCCGCCGCGGCCATCGCCGCCTGGGACGGGGAGGCGCCGCTTGCCCCGGCCGGGCCGGCGAGTTGCGCGAGCAGCTGCGGCGAGTGCGGCAGGGCGGTGAGCGCCGCGCGGGCCGCGGCCTGGGCCTGGATCCTCGCGCTCGCGCCGGGCACCGCGCCGTCGGCGGGCAGTGCCCCGGCGGCCAGCGGCCCCGGGGCCCCCTGGCCGGCCGAGCGGGCCAGCGGCGCGATCGCGGCGCCGCCGGACCCCGCCCCCGGTGCCTGCTGGCCGCCCGGCGCCGTGGCGCCGGCCACCCCGGCGCCCTCCGCGCTGCCAGGGCCGCGCGGCACGCTTGCCGTCGCCGCGGGCCCGGCGAGCGACGGCATGGCGGACGGCGACACGACCGAGTTGGACGGCGACATGGCCCGGAGCACCGCGACGGACCCGCTCGCGGCCGCGACCGCGAGCGCGGACGCGGCGAGCGCCCGCCTTGACTTGGATAGCACGGGCGAAAGGCTAGAGGGGACCGAATGCCGGCTATGCAGGTTTTGCTGTCGATTAGCCCGCGAGAACTACCCGCTAGTCACGATGAGCCAGCCGGATTCGGGGCAGGGGAGATAAGGAAAGCAACAGGAGGCAGCCGGAGTAATTGCGTTCGGCGTGATCCGCGGGGTGCCCGGCACGTAATGGGCGCACGGGACAGCGTGCCGCCCTCGCCGTGGACATTGCGGCGAGGGCGGTTCGCGTCGCGCGCCAGCCCGGGAAACATGCCCGCGGCCCGGGCCGGGCCGGTCAGGATTGCGAGAGGACCTTAGCCTTCTCCTGGTCGAATTCCTCCGCGGAAAGCACGCCGCGCTGCCGCAGGTCGGCCAGCCGGGAAAGCTGGTCAGCGGAAGTGGGCGGCTGCGGTTGGCGCGGCTGCGGTGCGGTCATGTGCTCGCTGATGACCTGCTGCTCGCGGATCCGCCTGGCCCGCACCTCCTCGGTGCGTTCCCGCATGGAGCGGCCTCGGGCGATCAGGTAGCAGAGGATGCCGAGCACCGGGATGAACACGATGAACAGCAGCCACGCGGCCTTGGCCCAGCCGGACAGGTCATCACTTCGGAAGATATCCGTGGCCAGCGTGAACACCAGGAAGATGAAGATCACGAAGGCGAAGAATTCCAGCATGGTCCAGAAAACCGCGAGTAGCGGATAATCTGCGGCAACCGCAAGCACCATGGCTCCCCCAGCCCGCCGCTAGGCCCCCCGCCTGCGGCAGTGCGCTCATTCCCGTTCCCGCGCGGCCAAAAACTCAGGGATACGGTAGTGAGGGGAATGTCATGGAAAGCTAACTGGGGCAAATGGGGATCTCCGTGACCGCGGCCGCGTCAGCGCGCGGGCCCGCTGACCGGGCCGCCGCTGACCGGGCCGCCGCTGCCGGACGGTGCCTGCCGGGCGGCGGGCTGTGGCCGGATGCCGCGCGCCGCGTCCCCGGCGCGCGGGTCGAGCCGCAGCGCCTCGGCCGCGCAGCCCGCCGCGATCAGGGCGAGCAGGCAGAACGCCACCGTGTACGCCGCCTGCCCGCCGCTGGCGACCGCGGCGCCCGCGCGCAGCGCGATGGTGGCCGCCGCCACGGCTAGGCCCGCCCCCAGCTGCATCGACGTCGCGGCGAGCGTGTTAGCGTCCCGCATCAGCTCGGCGGGCATGTCAGCGAGCCCGACGGTGCTGTACACGGTGAAGCCGGTCGAGCGGGTGATGCCGCTGGCGAGCGCGAGCGCGGCGACCAGCGCGACTGGCGTGGACGCGGTGGTGAAGCCGAGCGCGGCGATGATGACGGCGGTGCCGGCGGTGGACGCGACGAGCAGCGGGCGAAACCCGAAGCGGCGGATCAGCGGCGTGGTGGCCGGCTTGATCCCGACGTTCCCAGCGAAGACGAACGCGGTGACGGCGCCGGATTTCACCGGTGACCAGCCGAACTGCACCTGGAACATCAGCGGCAGCAGGAACGGCATCGCGCCGACCACGAGGAAGTACATCGTCATGCCGAGCTGCGACTGCCGGAAGGTCCGCAGGCCCAGCGTCCGCAGGTTGAGCAGCGGGTGCGCGGTCCGGCGCAGGTGCCGCACCGCCAGGGCGAGCAGCGCCGCGGACACCGCCAAGGCGGCGCCCGTCTCGGCGGCGGGCGGGGCGGGCAGCGACACGAGGTGCGCGGCGTACGTGAGCCCGCCGAGGCCGGCGCAGGTCAGCACCATCCCCGTCCAGTCGAGCGGCGGCGGCGGGCCGGCCGCGGCCGCCCCGTCCCGGCCGGTGACCAGCCGCCAGGCCAGCGCGAACGCGGCCACGCCGAGCGGCACGTTGATAAGGAACAGCCAGTGCCAGCTGGCGTAGGTGGTGATCAGGCCGCCGGCCAGCGGGGCGATGACCGGGGCGAGTAGCCCGGGCCAGACCACGTAGGAGGTGAGCCGAAGGATGTCCTCCTTGGCCGCGGGCGACAGCACCATGGTGCGGCCGACCGGCACCATCATCGCCGCGCCCGCGCCCTGCACCACCCGCATCCCGACCAGCATCCCGAGGTTCACGCTCGCCGCACAGCCCACCGACGCGACGGTGAACAGCGCGATCGCGGTCAGGAACACCACCCGGTTCCCGTACCGCCGGGTGAGCCAGCCGGACAACGGGATCAGCACGGCCAGGCTCAGCAGGTACACGGTGATAACCAGGCCGACTTCGGTGGCGGGCGCGCGCAGCGCCCGGCCGATCTGCGGCGCCGCGGTGCTGGTTATGGTCCCGTCCAGCATCTCCATGAAGTAGCAGCCCGCGACGAGCAGGGCGACATGGCGGTGCCGCGCGGTGATCACCTCAGCCCCAACAACGCCCGCGTGCCTGTTATGTCCCAGTCTGCGGCGAGGTTTGGCCCAGGCGGCCCGGCGCCAAGACTCCGGCCAGACTGGTCAGCGCCGAGAGTTAAGCACCAATACGGTGTCAAACTCTCGGCGCTGACCGGGAAATCGGATAACAGCAAGAAGCGCGAAGCGCCAAATGCGGTGGGGGCGGGTCAGGGGCCGATCATCGGCATGACGTTGAACCGGCTGCGCAGCAGCCCGAACTGGTACATCACGTCGGCGACGCGCTGGATGCGTACCGAGTCGATGGCGGTGGGGTAGATGTTGACCGCCATCACCGAGGCGACCAGCGGCGCGATCTGCCCGTCCTTCGGGCCGCCGGTGATGCTCTCCATGGCCTGCTCGACCGCGGACCGGCTGGTGTCGGCGATCTCCTGGCCCTGCGCCAGCGCTGTGATGAAGGCCTTGAGCGTGCCGGGGTTCTGCGCGGCCCAGGACTTGGTCACGACGTACCCCTGGATGGGGAACTGCTCCGTCGCGCCCTGGTTCAGGTCGGCAAGCTCGACCGCCCCGTACTGCTGCTCGGCGGCGGTGGCGAACGGCTCGGGCATCGCCGCCGCGTCGATCTTCCCCGCGGCGAGTTCCTGCGCCATGATCGGGAACGGAATCGGAGCGGAGGGGAAGCGCACCTGGGTCAGTGCGATGCCATTCTCGGTGAGCACGGAGGCGGCGAGCAGGTAGTTAATATTGAGGGGTGCGTTGATGCCAAGCAGATGCCCTTTCAGCTCCGTGAGCGTCTTGATCTTCGAGTTCGGCATCGTGTAGATGGCTTGCGTCCCCTGCTGCATTACCGATCCCTCGGCAATGATCTCCAGCGGCTGGTGATCCCGGACGTAATGCTGGATGTAGGAGACGTAGTTCCCGCCGGTAATGTCGAACTGCCCGGCGAGCTGCCCCTTGATCGACACGTCGCTGCTCACGGAGGGGGAGTAGTTGATGGTCAGGCCCTGCTGCTTGAACAGGCCCTCGTGCAGCGCGACGAAAAAGCCGGCGGAATCGACCGCCGGAACGACGGCCACGTTAAGCGTGGTTTTCTGTAGCCCGTTCGGGCTAGTACTTCCGGCATTGGCGGCTAGTCCGCCGCAGCCCGAAAGTGCTAGCAAGGCAATTGCGAGGGGTGGCGCGAGAATGCGCGTGCGGATACGGAACAAGGTATTCCTCCTGATGTGCGGCCAACAGGGCGGTGTTCGGATCGTAAAGCAGGAGGAATTCATTACTTTGCCATTTAAGGGAAATAGTGGCATTTTCCGCGTAGAGTTTCCCGGTTTGATTCCCGGGGCGGAACGCGGCAGGACTGGCAGCAGTGGATAGCTGTGACGCGAGGGAATGGAGTGGTCGCCGCCCGCATCGACGCGGACCTGGACGGCATCCCCTGGGCCGGATGCGCCCGAAGGCGTTGCATGGTCATGCAGTGGTATGCATATAATTGCAGTCATGACCAAGGTGCTCGCCTCCCTCCCTGTCGGTGAACGTGTCGGGATCGCCTTCTCCGGCGGCCTGGACACCTCGGTGGCTGTCGCGTGGATGCGCGAGAAGGGGGCGGTGCCCTACACCTACACCGCCGACCTCGGCCAGTACGACGAGCCGGACGTGGCGTCGGTGCCCGGCCGGGCCGGCGCCTACGGCGCTGCGGGCGCCCGGCTCGTCGACTGCAAGGCGGCACTGGTGGAGGAGGGGCTTGCGGCCCTCACCTGCGGCGCGTTCCACATCAGGTCGGGCGGCCGCGCCTACTTCAACACCACGCCGCTCGGCCGCGCGGTGACCGGCACGCTGCTGGTGCGGGCCATGCTGGAAGACGACGTGCAGATCTGGGGCGACGGCTCCACGTACAAGGGCAACGACATCGAGCGGTTCTACCGCTACGGCCTGCTCGCCAACCCGTCGCTGCGCGTCTACAAGCCCTGGCTGGACGCCGCGTTCGTGGGCGAGCTCGGTGGCCGGGCGGAGATGTCCCAGTGGCTCGCCGACCGCGGGCTGCCCTACCGGGCGAGCAAGGAGAAGGCCTACTCCACCGACGCGAACATCTGGGGCGCCACCCACGAGGCCAAGCAGCTGGAGCAGCTCGACGCGAGCGTCGAGCTCGTCGAGCCGATCATGGGCGTGCGGTTCTGGGACCTGGACGTGGAGATCCCGTCGGAGGACGTGACGGTCACCTTCGAACGGGGGCGGCCCGTCGCTATCAACGGCAAGGAGTTCGCCACTCCCGTGGACCTGGTGCTCGAGGCGAACGCGATCGGCGGCAGGCACGGGCTCGGCATGTCCGACCAGATCGAGAACCGGATCATCGAGGCGAAGTCGCGCGGCATCTACGAGGCGCCCGGCATGGCGCTGCTGCACGCCGGCTACGAGCGCCTCGTCTGCGCGATCCACAACGAGGACTCCCTGGCCGCTTACCACAACGAGGGCCGCAAGCTCGGCAGGCTGCTGTACGAGGGCCGCTGGCTCGACCCGCAGGCGCTGATGATCCGCGAGTCACTGCAGCGCTGGGTCGGTACCGCGGTCACCGGCAGCGTCACGCTGCGGCTGCGCCGCGGCGAGGACTACTCGGTCCTCGACACGTCAGGCCCGGCGTTCAGCTACCACCCCGACAAGCTGTCGATGGAGCGCGTGGAGGACGCGGCGTTCGGCCCGGCGGACCGGATCGGCCAGCTCACCATGCGCAACCTGGACATTGCCGACTCCCGCGCCAAGCTGGAGCAGTACGCCGGCCTGGGCATGTTCGGCGGCGGGCCCGCGGCGCTGGCCGGCGCGGGCACCTCCTCGCCCGCCGAGCTCATCGGCACGATGCCGCAAGGCGGCGCCGAGGCGATCGCCTCGGCCGGCCAGGTTCCCGACGACGAGTTCCTCGACCGCGTCGCCATGGAGTCCGGCCGGGACTGACGCTCCGGGCTAGCCGAGCGCCTGGTAGACGGCGCTGACGTACGCGGCCGCGTTGTCGGAGCCGATGATGCCCGGCTGCATCTTGTTCATCATGTAGGCGATCGTCAGGCGGCGGTCCAGGTCCATGATGATGACGGACCCGCCCCAGCCGCCCCAGAAGCAGATCTTCCCCTCGGGGATGTAGGGGATGCTGGCCGTCTCGGGCAGCGCGTAGCCGATGCCGAACCGGATCGGGGCGCCGAGGAACAGGTCGACCCCGTGCGCCTGCTCGCGGAACACGTGCTCGATCGTTTCCGGTGACAGCAGCCGCGTGCCGTCCACCGTGCCGCCGAGGGTCACCGCGGACAGCACCCGGGCCACGGAGCGGGCGTTGGCGTGGCCGTTGGCCGCGCCGATCTCCGCCTGGCGCCACCCCTCGGTGTTCGCCGCCGCCGCCTCCGCTGCCGGGCCAACCGCCGTCTTGAACAGGACACTGGCCGGGTCCATGGTCGCCATGTCGAACGGGAGCGGCGGCGGCGGGATGATCTCGGCGCACCTGGCCCAGTCGGACTTGCTCGCGCCGATCTGGAAGTCGGCACCTAGCGGCCCGGCGATCTCGGTGGCGACGAACTCGGTGAGGCTCTTACCGCTGACCCGGCGGACGATCTCGCCGAGCAGGTGACCGAAGTTGAGCGCGTGGTACCCGGACGCGGTCCCCGGCTCCCACCACGGCGCCTGGGCGGCGAGCAGGGCGGTGGACCGCTCCAGGTCGTACATGTCGGTGAGGGCGAACGGGGCGTCCCAGCCGGACACGCCCGAGGTATGCGACATGAGGTGCCTGACCAGGACCTGCGCCTTGCCGTTGGCCGCGAATTCCGGCCAGTACGCCGCGACCGGCGCGTCCAGGTCGACGAGCCCGCGGTCGGCGAGCATGAGCACGGCGAGGCTGGTCACGGTCTTGGTGGTGGACCAGACGTTCACGATCGTGTCGGGTTCCCACCGGCGGGTCCTGGCCTCGTCGGCGTAGCCGCCGTACACGTCTACCACCGTGTCCCCGTCGAGGTTCACCGTCACCGACAGGCCGCACTCGGCCCCCGATGCCAGGTGGGTCTCGAGAACATCCCTGAGGGGCTCGAACCGGGGCTCGACGTGCCCGTTGAGCATTCCGCTGGCCATGCAGCGCCTTCCTTCCCATCGCCGTTGACGCGAAGCCGCCGGCCAGTGCCATGCCGCGGATGCTGTGTGAAGAGCCCGGTGCCACATTAAGGCCGTCCTGCACTTCTACAATCAAGCGCAACCCCCGGTCAAGGCTGGCCTTCCCCGCCAACCGGGCCCGGCCTGGCCTGGACAGGCTCCGGAACTGCTTGAGCCGTAAACTATCTCGCGTGACAGGGCCGCCGGGGGAACGGGACGCGATCCCGGCGCGCGCCGGGCCGGGCGGGAAGGGCGGCGCGAGCGGGAAGGGCGGCGCGGGCGGGGAAGGGGCGGCCGGCGGCGAGCAGGCCGGGCGGCGGCTCGGGCTGGCGCTGTTCCTCGTTTCCGCGGCGCAGTTCACCCTCCAGCTCGACTTCTCGATCGTCAACGTGGCGCTGGCCACGATCCAGCGCGAGTTCGGCGTGTCCGCCGCGGACTTGCAATGGATCGTTACGGGGTATGCGCTCCCGTTCGGTGCGCTGCTGTTGCTCGGCGGGCGGATCGGCGACCTCACCGGGCACCGGCGGCTGCTCGTCTCCGGGCTCGCGCTGTTCGGGGTGACATCGCTCGCCGCGGGGCTGGCGCCGAGCGCGGGGGTGCTGATCGGCGCCAGGTTCGCGCAGGGCGCGAGCGCGGCGCTGGTCGCCCCGATGGCCCTGGCGACGATCGCCGACCTGTTTCCTGACGGTCCGGACCGGGCCCGCGCGCTCGGCATCTACCAGGGCGCGACCGCGGCCGGGGCGAGCGCCGGCATCGTGCTCGGCGGGATCCTGACGCAGTACGCGGGCTGGCGGGCGATCTTCCTGGTGAACCCGCCGGTCATCGTGGCGCTGGTCGCCGCCGTGTTGCGGCTGCTGCCGCCCGGCGGCCACGCTGCTGTAGGCCACGTCGCCAGCCCGCACGGTCGCGGCGGTGGAGTGCGCGGGCGGCTCGACCTGGCCGGGGCGGTGCTCGTCACCGTCAGCGCCGCCGCGCTGATCTTCGGGCTCAGCCAGGGGCAGCAGCAGGGCTTCGCCGCCCCGGTGACCCTGGGCGCGGTGACGGCCGCGGTGGTGCTCGGGGCCGCATTCGGCGCGGCCGAGCGGCGGGCGCCAGCGCCGATGATCCCGCTCGGCGTGCTCGCCGACCGGGCCAGGCGGGTCGCGCTCGCCGCGATGTTCGCGGTGGCCTCGGTGGTCGTCGGGTACGTGTACTTCGTCACGCTCTACATGCAGAAGGTCCTCGGCTTCTCACCGCTGCGCGCCGGGCTCGGGCTGCTCCCGGCGACGCTCACCGTGCTGGTGACGTCCACCTGGCTGGCCCGTCGGCTGGCCGCCCGTTTCGGTGCCCGGCTGGTGCTCGCCGCCGGCCTGGTGTCGATCGGCCTCGGCCAGGCGTGGCTGACCCAGCTGCCGGCGTCCGGTTCCTACCCGGTGAACGTGCTGCCCGGGCTTCTGCTCACCTCCTTCGGCATGGGCCTGCTGTTCCCCACGGCCGCCGTGCTCGCCACCGCCGGCGTCGCGCCGGGGGACCGGGGCCTGGCCGGGGGGCTGCTCGCCGCCTCGCAGCAGGTCGGCATGGCGGTCGGCCTCGCGGTCCTGGCCACGGTCGCCGCGTCGAGAACGCGCGCCGCGGCG
>Ga0265342_10003346_pt1 | contig 13241 bp, 8 predicted proteins | sample 4CB327metaG_FD_203125 | JGI IMG/M metagenome (GOLD analysis project Ga0265342, IMG submission 203125) | Rhizosphere microbial communities from Carex aquatilis grown in University of Washington, Seatle, WA, United States - 4-CB3-27 metaG | ecosystem: Host-associated > Plants > Roots > Rhizosphere...
CGTGCAGGCGGTGCAGAGGTTGGAGGAGCAGATCTCGTTGGTCTGGCAGGTGCCGCAGGTGAGCTTATTGCCGCAACCGTCGTCGAGGGTGCCGCAGTTCTTGCCGGCGGCAGCGCAGGTCTTGGGTGTGCAGGCGGTGCACAGGTTGGAGGAGCAGATCTCGTTGGTCTGGCAGGTGCCACAGGTGAGCTTGTTGCCGCAACCATCGTCGAGGGTGCCGCAGTTCTTGCCGGCCGAAGCGCAGGTCTTGGGCGTACAGATCACGCACTTGTTGTTGGTGCAGACCTTGCCTCCGGTGCACGCGCCACAGTCATGGGTGACGGTTGCGCTGCAGTGGTCAGCGACCTTGCCGCACTCGGCGCCAGCCTCGACACACGCGCGCGGGACACCTGCTCCTCCGCTGGCACAAGGGCAGGTGATGACCCCGCCACAGCCGTCGGAGAACGTGCCGCAGGTCGTGGAAGGAGTGCTGGCACACGTGACCTTTTGGCACGCGCCGCAGGTGAAGGCGATGGCGTCGCAGACCTGGCCCGCGGGACAGGCGCCGCACGATTGCACGCTTCCGCAGCCGTCGGGAATGTTGCCGCAGCGGCCGTCGCACGCGATCGGCGTGCATGCCGTGCACTGGTTGTTTTCGCACTTGGTCCCGAAGCCGCACGTCTTGCTGCATGTGAAACCATTCCCGCAGGCGTCGGTGACCAGGCCGCATCCGTTGTTCCCCCCACACGCTTCGGATTGCGCAACACAGGTCTTGGAACTTGCGCTGCAGATCTGTCCTTGCGCACAGGTTCCACACTGAAGGATGCTCCCGCAGTTGTCGCTGACCTCGCCGCACGTGATGCCGAGGCCCGCGCAGGTGGCAGACACGCAGCGCGCAGCCGTGCCTCCGGTGCCCGGGGAGGCAAACCCGGTTGTTCCGCGGGCTGTCCCACCCGTCGGCGCACTGTTGCTTGGGGCAAAACCACCCGTGCCATGCACAGGTGGAGCTGTGCCACCTGAGCTCGCGACTGTGTTTCCCAGTTCCGTGGTTGGGGCAGTCGAGACGCTGTTGCTGCAGGAGCAGAAGAAAATGAACAGCCATGCGGCAGCAACGAGAGTCTTGTGAGAGCGGTTCATTTCATTGCCTCCGGGTGGTGCGGATGTGGGTTGCGCGCGTCTTCAAGGTCGCATTCGGCGCACGTCTCCCTAGCAGAGCAAGGGTCAGGCCAACTCGGCGGCGCGGAAGGCTTGCGTGTGACGAGTCCCGCGCACCGGGCATGCATGCAGAATTCAAGGGAAAGAGCGTGGCTCGCTCGCTTGACGTCGCGCCGGCCGCAGGGCTGGGATGGGCGATGTGCGGGCCGCCCACGGGGAGCGGAGACGCCACCTGAGGTCGCCACTCCCCAGCCCGAGTCCTCGCGCACTCCGCGGGTTAGTCAGCTGTGAGGCTCGTCTACAGCCGTTCGCGGGCGGCGTGGTGACGGTGGAGGATCGTCGTCAGATCGTCGAGCGGCAGGGCGGGCGCGAAGTGGTCGGACTGGCCGCGCATGTCGTCGGCCATGCACAGGGCATTGACGATGGCCTCCTCGGTGCATTCCACCACGGCTTCGTACAGGCCGTCGCAGGCGTCGTCGAGCAGGATCTCGATCTGGTGGGTCATACCCGAGGTCGCGCGTGGGACCTTGTTGGCGGTCGAGAAGCCGATGATGATTTCGCCCGAGGCGTGGGCAGCGAACGAGCCCACTCGCCCAATGCCCAGGGCCGCGCGCTTGCACAGACGCGTGATCTGCGAGGGCAGTAGGGGTGCGTCGGTGGCCACCACGCAAATGATCGAGCCGGCGTTGCGCACGCGCTTCCCTTCGTCGGTGTAGTCGGGCGCCAAAATCTCGCCCACCGGAACGCCGGCGATGAGCAAGGAGCGCATGATGCCGAAATTGGATTGCACCAGGACGCCGAGGTTGTAGCTGGGGCCGGGCTCGTTGCCTGGCTTGGAGATGGTGACCCGACGCGAGCTGGTGCCGATGCCGGCCTTGAAGTCGCAGGTGATGAGCCCCGTGCCCGCACCGACCGAGCCCTCGGGAACGGGGCCGGCACTGGCCTGCTCGATGGCGCGATAGACGTGCTCCGAGCGGACGTGGCGGCCGACGGCGTCGTTGAGCCACGAGTCGTCGCACTCGCCCACGATGGGAATGATGACGTCGTATTCGCTGCCGATGCCGGGAAATCGCCGGGTCATCCATTTCACGGTGGCGTCCGACACCTTACCAACCGACATGGTGCTGGTGAGCAAGATCGGCGTTTCGAGCAGACCCCATTCGACGACCTGGGTAAGGCCGGACACTTCGCCCGCGCCGTTGAGCACGAACGAGCCGGCGAGTACGCGATGGGAAAAGACCGGGTCGGGCGGCAAGATTGCGGTGACGCCAGTACGAACCGGACCTTCGCCGACGACCAGCGGGCCTTCGCCCTCGATCAAGGTCGTGTGTCCGACGCGCACGCCGGGCACGTCGGTGATGGCGTTGCCTGGCCCGGTGGGCACGTGGCCGATAGCAAATCCCAGGTCACGAAAGCGCGAGCGCATGGCAGACCCAGCCCGCGCCTCTTACGAGGGTTCGGGGACGACGGGGGGCGTTTTCTCGAGGGTCAGCGACTTGGCTTCGGACTTGCCGTTGCCTTCGGACTTGCCGTTGCCTTCGGACTTGCCGTTGCCGTCCTTGCCGTTGGCTTCGGACTTGCCGTTGCCGTCCTTGCCATTGCCTTCCCCATTGCCGTTCGGGGACAATCGCGCCGCCTCGGCTTCGCGCGCTTCGGCACGGCGCTTTTCACGCATGCGCTTGAGCCCGCCGGCCAGGATTTCGCCGATGAGCATGCGGTAGTCGATGTTCGCCGCCTTGGCGATGAGGCACAGATCGGAATAGCCGGGCGTGAGTCCTGGCAGTGGGTTCACTTCAAGGACGTAGATCTCGCCGGCTTCGTCCATGCGCAGATCCACACGGGCCACGTCGCGGCAGTCGAGCGCAACGAAGGTCTCGCGCGCGATGCGCTCCATGGATTTCAGCTCGGCGGGTGTCAGGTTGGCGGGGCACTGGTAGTAGACGTGCTTTTCCCACTCTTGCTTGATCTGGTAGTCATAGACGGGCCGTGGGTTGGCCTTGTCGAGGAAGATGATCTCCATGGGCGGCAACACGCGCGGTCGCTTGTCGCCGAGCAACCCGACGGTGAACTCGCGCCCCGCGATGTAGTACTCGATGAGCGCCGGCTGGCGGTACTTGTCGAGCAGCTCGCGCACCACCTGGCGCAGTCCCTCCTCGTCGTCGACGACCGAGGCGTGCGCGCTTACGCCCTTGGACGAACCCTCTTGGTTGGGCTTGACGATGAGCGGGAACTTCATTTTGGGCGACAGGCGCTCGCGCCCGGTTTCCATGACCTGGAACTCCGGCGTTAGGATGCCGTGCTGGCGCAGCACGCGCTTGGACAGCGCCTTGTCGAGGGCGATGGACAGGGTCGCCGCGTCCGAGCCGGTGTACGGGATGCCCATCAGCTCGCACAGGGCGGGCACGGCAGCCTCGCGGTTGCGACCCGAGACGCCCTCGGCGATGTTGAACACCAGATCCACCGGAGTGTCCATGAGCTGGCGGGGCAACTCGGCGGTGGCCTCCACGGGCACCACCACGTGGCCGTAACTTTCCAGCGCATCGCGAATCGAGTTGATGGTTTCGGGCGCGTCGTATTCGGCCTCGGTATCGTCGCCGCCCTTGGTATCCACGCGCTTGACGTTGTAGGAAAAGCCGATGCGCAACGGTTCGGGCTGTCGCTTGCGCTTGCCCACCGGCGGGACCATCAGCCCCTGGCGGCGGGCAGCGCTGGTGACCACGGCGTCGAGGGTCGCCTCGTAGTCGAGTCCCTCGCGCGCGGCGGCCGAGAACGTGCTGGCGCCTGGCTCCAGCGACGGGAGCGCGTTGATTTCCAGAAGGTAGATGCGGCCGTCTTCGCCGAGGCGAAAATCCACGCGGCAAAGATCGCGGATCCCGAGGGTGCGAATGGCCAGCTTGGACAGTGCGCGCAGACGCGCCACCACGTCGCGCTGCAGGTCGGGCGGACAGCGGACGGAAACGCGGCTGGCTTCGCTGGACTTCAGACGGTAGTCGTAAATGTTGAATCGAGTCCGCGCACCGGGTTCGATCACATAGTCGACCGGCATCAGCACGCCTTCGTCACCGACGCCCTCGACGAATGGCACGGTCACGTCCGTGCCAGGCACGAATTCCTCGACCAACACGCCCGCCGGGTACTTGCGCAGGGCACGTGGCAGCATGTCCACCAGCGCGCGCGGATCCCGTGCTACCGCTTCGTCACCGATGCCCTTGGACGAACCCTCGTAGTTGGGTTTGACGATGACAGGGAAGGAAAGCCCGAGCATGCCGATGTCGCGGCCACGCTGCATGTCGTCCGGCACCACCATGCGCGCGCGTGGGGTGTCGATGCCCTGCGCGCCGAGGACGAGCTTGGTCATCCACTTGTCCAGAGTCACCGTCATGACGTAGGCGTCGGAGCCGGTGTAGGGAAAGCCCAACTCCTCGAAGAGCGCGGGATAGAAAGCCTCGCGCGTGCGACCGCGCCGGCCCTCCGCGGTGTTGAAGATGAGGTCGGGACCGAACGATTCGATGCGCGCGGCCAGGTGCGACGCCGGGCCCGTGACCTCGATTTTCTCGACCTCGTGGCCGCCAGCGCGTAGCCCATTGGCAATGGCGTCGACGGTCTCTACGCTATCGAATTCTGCCTCGTCCTCGCTGTCGGTGAGACGGAGGTTGTGCGTAAATGCGATCTTCACTCTGTCGACGCCACCCGCATGGGCTCGCTTTCTACTGGTGATGACTTAAACAAAAAGCAGCGCCACTCGTCAACCGACAATTCCGACAATTGGAGAAAGACGTGCGGGGGATCTGGGGTTCCTACCCCAGCAGAATTCCGCCGCGGCTGCGCAGGGCGCCTGCGATCTTTTCGCTCAGCGATTTCAAGTCCTGGTTGGGGCGCACCAAGTACGCGTCGACGCCCAGCTCGAAGGCTTCCTTGACCGTTTCGTACGAAGGGTAGGCGGTGTAGAGCACGGACGCGCAGTGGGGCAAGAGGCGCTGTGCTTGCTCGATCACGCGCAGGCCGGACATGCCAGGCAGGTTGCGATCCGCGATGACGAGATCAAATTGGCTCTTCTGCAGCAAGTCCAGAGCGTCGTCGCCGCTCGCGGCGGTTGTCACGTGGTAACTGCGGCCGAGAAACTCGGCAATCAACTGGCGTCGGCTGCCCTCGACTTCCACCACCATGATGCGGGCCTGTTTCTCCTCTTCCTTGCCCGCGTCGCGGCTGCGCGCCAGCTGTTCGTTGCGTCGCGAGAGCGCGCGGCGGATGCGAAAGCGCAGGGCTTCGACATCGCGAATGGGTTTTTCGATGTAGTCCTGCGCACCGATATCCAGAGCCGTGACCGCGGAATCGTAGGACGAGTACGCGGTGATCATCACGACCGCGGGCGGAGGATCGAGACTGCGTGCGACGCGCAGAACCTCCATACCCGATGCTCCGGGTAGATTCTTGTCGGTGAGCACGAGATCGAAACTACGCTTCTGCATCAGATCGATGGCCTCTTCGGCCGAAGCCGCGGTGGTCACGCGATAGCCGCTGCGGCGGAGAAGTTCGCGCAGGACAGTCAGCACGACCACTTCGTCGTCGACCACCAACACCTCGTGCGCCGAAGGCACGATGGCGGACGGACCCCGCGAGGTAGCATCGGCAATGAGCCGGGCATCGAGATCCTGGGTCGGAGCCGGCACGCTGCGTGCGGGCTCTTCCATGAAGCCGAAGCGGGTCAGGGTTTCGACCAGCTGGCGGCCCGCCAGCTCCGCGCGCCGGCGCGCGCCCGCGCCGGCCACCACACGCCCGAGCTGCGGCAGAAGATCGCGACCAAGGTAGGCCCGCACGCCGCCGTAGACCGCCGCTGCAAGACGCTCGGGCGTAGGCGCCGCATCTACTGTGACAACCGCCGCGCCGGAGGCGCGGTCGCGTGCTTCACGCAGGCGAAGCTCGACCCGATCGGTGGCCGCGAGACCGACCACGATGACGTCGGCCTGGCCCTGCGACGACGTTGCCCCCACGACGCGGGCAAGCTCGCTGTCGCCGAGCATGGCCACGACGGGGGCCGACTGGCTGGCCTCGAGAACCTGTGCCAGCGCGCCTTCGAGGGCTGGCTCGATGGTGCGCAAGGTGGCGCGGTTCTGCGCGATGACGTGGCTGAGCATGAGCGCGCGCGTGCGCGCCCGACGGCACGACGCCAGATAGCGAAGATGGGCGCGAAACAAGGCATCGCTCGCGGGCAGCGGCCGGGGCAGCACGGCCACTGCTTCCTGCGTGAACATGCGCGCGGCAAGTGCGGGATCGCCGTCGACGATGGGTACGACATCGGTAAAGGGTCGTATCTCGTGGGCCGCGGTCAGGACATTGACATGGGAGCCCTCAGAGGGTTCCCATCCCCTCCCGCGTTTTGGCTCCGCCGGGCCTGGCCCGGCTTCACCATCGCGACTCTGCCGGGCGCCGCCTTGATCCAGCACCACGAGTTCGAAGGATTCCTCGGCCAGCCGCTCCAGCGCGATGTCGGCAGAGGTGAGCGCGATGACCTCGCCCTCGGCCGCGAGCGCGGCCACCACCCGCGAGCGCTCCGCTGCCGCGGCCACTCCAACCAAGAAACGTTCTTTCGATAGGCGCGCGGCCGCGCGAAATGCGGCGAGGATCTCTTCGTAACCGGTCTCCGCCATGTGGAAGCTGATTCTATGGCATAGCTTCGTGTCTGTCGTAGCCCGATCGAGAGAATCAGGTCAGCGAGCGCAGACTCTCGCGGTCGGCCAGGATGACCTTGCGACCCTCGGTGTGGATGTAACCCTTGCGCTTGAACTGCGACAGGGTCAGGGAAACCGTCTCACGCGTCGAGCCGATAAGATTCGCCATCTCCTGGTGCGTGATCTTGAGCCCGAGCACGAGGCCGCGACGGTGTTCGATGCCGTGCTCGGAGCCCAGACGCAGGAGCAGCTCGGCCAGCTTGGAGCCGACATCCTTGAATACGAGCTGTTCCACCTTGGCCTGCAGTTCGCGCCAGCGGTTGATGAGCGAGCGCGCAAACAGGTAGGCGACCGGAGCGTGGGCGGCAATCAGTCCGTCGAGCTCGCCGCGTTCCAGCTCGACGCTGACGGTGCTTTCCATGGCCTCGACCATTTCCTCGCGCGGGCCACCTTCAAGCAGACAGGTCTCACCAAAATAATCACCGCTGGTACGGTAGGCGAGGGTCAGCTCTTTGCCATCGCGGGTGACCTTGGAAACCTTCACGCGGCCGCTGGCGATGAAGTGCACGGTCCCCGCCCGATCGCCCGGCAAATACACGACCTGGCGTGCGCGGTAGCCCTGCGTTTGCGCCGTGGCAGCGAGCCTGACCAGCGTATCCGCCGGGGCGTCGACCAGGACCGGGCACTTGCGCAGTATCTGTACGACGCGCTTTTCTTCCGCTTGGGACATGGTCAAGCAATATCAGACGGACAAGGTCCACAGCAACAAAAATTGTTATCTGGACTACACTTCCGGTTTGTGACCGGCGCCACGAACGAGCGCTAAGCCAGCCGCGGTGAGGGTGAGTGACGCGACTACGACAAGGGTCAAGGCGCGGTGGCCGAGCGTCTCCATTTGCCGGTCGAGATGAAGACTGGCGAGGGTGATGAGCATCGCATTGTTGCAGAAATGGGCCACCATGGACGGCACGATCGAGCCGCTTTCCAGGGCGAGAAAGCCGAGCAGGACGCCGAGGATCGTGGTCGGAATGAGCCGGTAGAGATCCAAGTGGAAGAGCCCGAACAGTGCCGCCGCGACGAACACGGAAGCCACGGCGCCCAGGCGCGTGCGCAGACCACGCAGGATGGGGCCGCGAAACAGGCATTCTTCGCAGATGGCTGGGCTGGCGGCAACCAGTAGCAAGGTGGCGACAACACCGCGGCTGCCGTCCGTCGGAATGAGCGATTTGCGCAGGTCTTCCAGCAGCTGCTTGGGCACGGGCAGGATCCATTCGCTGAAAATGGCGACGGCGGCCCAGGCGCTACATCCTGCCAGGGCCGCGCCCAGCACGGCGCGAGGACGCGGGCGCGCGAATCCCAGCGCGCTTTTGAAGGTCTGACCGGACATGCGCGCGAACAGCCACACCAGCCCGAAGAGACCAACCCATTCGGCGACCAGAAGACCGCTGGCAAAGTGGCGCTGCTCGATGGGCAGAAAGACGAAGTAGAGCATCAGGAAGGCCAGCGCGAAAAGAACCAGGGCGTCCCCGGCTTTGGTGGTTCGCGCCGCACCGCCAGACGCGCGCAGGCGCCGGGGCGTGGGCGCAACCAGACGCTCGGAATCGTACACGCGCGCGGCGGCCGCCAGTGCCGCGGCTGAGAGCAGCAGGGTCGAGGCCAGGGTGCAAAGTCCCCCGGACCACGTCGCGCGGCCAACCAGGAGGTCGCGCGCGAACAAGGTGATGTTCATGCCCGGGATCCACGCCACGATGCCAGCCAGTTGGTATTCGCCAATGGCGCCGGCCATGGCGGGTGCAACGGTGAGAAAATAGACGGGCAAGAGCAGGGTCTGCGCTTCCTTGAAGGTGCGGGCGGTGGCACCCAGTGCGACGAAGGCGGCGGCGAAGAGCAGGGCGGCGGGAAAAATCACCAGACTGCTCAGCACGGCGTGTCCCCAGGGGATGTCGACGACGACATTCTGGGCGGCCAGGCGCAAGATCTGTATCAGGGTGATGGCCATCGAGGCCAGGTTGAGCACCCCGGTCAGGGCGGCCAAGGCCAGCACCTTGCCCAGCATCAGATCGAAGCGGCGGATGGGCGAGCAGAGGACGGTTTCCAGGGTGCCGCGCTCACGCTCGCCCGCGGTGACGTCGACGGCGGGATAGAAGGCGCCGAGCAAGACCATGAGCACGACGAACAGGGGCAGCGCTTTGGATAGCAGGTAGCCGCCGAGACGCGCCTGAGGAGCCACACTGCGCTTGTGGGCTGCGAAGCGCGGCGCACAGCCGTCGGGGAAGGACTTGGCGAGGATCCCGTCGAGACGCTCCTCGGCCGAGCGCGATTCGTCACGACTCCCGTCGTAGATCATGGTCAGCTTGCCGAAATCTTGCGGGTCGAGTTCGACCAGAAGGTCGAGCCGCCCGCGTTCGACATCGCCGGGCGAGCCCGCGGGTAAAAGGACGAAAATGGTCGTATTTTTCAGCACCTCGGCCGCCAGTGCGTCGCGGGACGGACCCTTGCCCGTGAGGGCGATGGTGGATGGCCGTTCTTCGCGTTGCTTCTCCCTGCCCGTGGCCACCTGGGCTGCCAGCATGGACAGCATGGGATAGACCACGAGGGGTAGGAGAATCATGATGGCCAAGGTGCGCCGGTCGCGCAGGGCCTCGCGCAGCTCTTTGGCAAAAGTGAGAAAGACATGCCTCGGATTCACGGCGCGCCTCCGGGCTCCTCGGTCAAAGCGAGGAAGGCCTCTTCCAGCGAGCTCTTTCCGGTTTGGCCGCGGATTTCCGACGGTGGACCTTCGACGAGGAGGCGCCCGTGGTGGAGAAATCCGATGCGGTCGCACAGGAGTTCAGCCTCGGCCAGGTAGTGGGTCGAGAACAGCACCGCCTTGCCACGCGCGCGCTCGGCGCGAACGAAATCGCGCATGAACCGGCTGGCTAGCACATCGAGACCGCTGGTGGGTTCGTCGAGAATGAGCACGGACGGATCGTGGAGCACGGCGCGCGCGATGGAGACGCGCTGGCGTTCGCCGGTGGACAAGGCCTCGCAGCGGCGGTCGAGAATAACGTCCAAGGCCAGCATGGGCGCGAGTTGCGCTACGCGCTTGCCGATTTCGACGCGGGAAAGTCCGTGGATTTGGCCGAAATAGTCGAGCACCTCGCGCGGGGTGAGTCGGCCGGAGAGGCCAGTGCTGCCGCTCAGGTAGCCGAGCTGTCGTTTTGCGAAGGTGGTGTTGGCGTCGTGGCCCGCCACCCGCGCGCTGCCGTAGCTGGGCGCAAGCAAGCCAGCGAGCATGCGCAACGCCGTGGTTTTTCCGGCGCCGTTGGGCCCGAGCAGACCGTAAATCTCACCTCCGGGAATCGACAGCGAGAGTTCAACCACGGCGAACACGTCGCCGAAGGACTTCGATGCGCTGTCGAGAACCGCCAGAGGGCCGGGCATCCTGTCCGCCTCGCCCATCCCTACTTACCCGTCTCTGGCAGGAATGGCCCAGGATCGCGCGCGCCGAGGCGGCGCGATCCCGAGGTATTCCCCTTCTTATCTACTTACCTAGGCGACGGCGTCTTTGGCTGCCTTCACCGGACGGGCCTTGACGACCTTGCGGGCCGGCTTGGCCTTGAAGACGGTCTCTTGGCCGGTGAACGGATTGATGCCCTTGCGCTCTTTGGTGGCGGGCTTCTTGACGACGACCAGTCGAACCAGGCTGGGAACGACGAAGAGTCCGTTCTTCTTCAGCTCGGTGTGGCCGATGGCAGCGACGGCTTCGAGCACGCCTTTCACATCCTTCCGGGTGAGTTTTCCGTCGGATTTGTCGGAGATCGTTTGAATCAGGGCGGATTTGGACAGGGGACCTTTAGCCATCTTCACTCCTCTTGAAAAAATGGATTCTTGACGCTGCCGTTTGCCCAGCCAGGTCGACCCTACCTAGGTCCAGTGCTGCCACGCGAACGACGGCGAACCGACTCTACTCGAAATCGCGAGACGCGTGCGACGAAAAAATGCCGATAAATGCAGTCTATTTCATCTCGCCAGGCGAAAAGGTGCGAGAAATACGCACGTTTGGTTGCCAAGTCGTAACCACCGCAACGCTTAGCCGGTCGATTGAGGAAGTGTTTCTCGGCTGAAGTCACATGCCCTGACAGGCGACGCTTGCAACCGCGTGGCCACGCGTGCAAGAAAGAGCAGCGTCGATTCGAATGGGACCGGCGCACCGTTGCCAATGGAACCGTTGACATCAGCTTGCATCCCGCGACCTTCAGAAAGTAACGCTCCAAGGACCGCGAGCGCGTCACTACAAGCCGGCATCTTTCTGACCATTCTCTTTGCCTACCTCGTCTGCGAAAGCCGCACGCCGCCGTATATCGACTCGAAGCAGGTCTACGATGTTGCCGAGTCCATCGTGTATCGGGGATCCGTGAAGATTCCGATCCCGAATGGATGGGGCTATGCGATGCACCCATTCCTGCCTTCGGCGATTCACGTGCCTGGCGCGGTTTTGCGTCGGGCATTGGCATCGGAGAATCCGGAGCTGGACAAGATCGTCAAGCCCATCACGAGCCATTTGGGCTCCGAGGTCATGGCTGCCTTGGGCTGTCTCGTCTTCTTTCGACTTCTCCTCTATCTAGGTGTTTCCGCACTGGCGGCCAGCCTTGGAACCTTGGCCTTGGCCTTCGGTACGTTTCTGCCGATCTACGCGCGTACTGCCTGGTCTGAGGTCTGTCAGGCAACTTGCTTCATCGGATTCTATTCATCGCTTCTTCGCCTAAAGGACGAGCCAGGGCGAAAGACCGGCCTTTGGTTCGGCCTTTGGACAGGGATGCTGGTGAATTCGAAGTACATGTTCGCGCTCGCCCTGCCAGGGGCGATACTGTTCCTCGGATTCCAGGCTTGGCGCAGCCGCAAGCTTCACGCATTCTTCAAAGCGGGTCTCTGGTCCTTGTCCACGGGGGCGGCTTTTGTCGTGCTCATGCTCTGGTACAACTGGGCCAGGACTGGTGCGCCGTCAAGCACCGGCTACCCCACTGTCAGCGGATTGGTTGCCAGCGTATTTCAGGAGAACATCCTCTTCGGCCTGTGGTCCCAGTTCTTCTCGCTTGGCAAGAACATCTTCTTCTACAACCCGCCGCTCGTCCTAGGCGTCGTTGCATTGCCCCACGTTGCCAGGACGCGTCCGGCTTGCCTGTGGGGGCTCGTCCTTACCGCAGGTCCCGTTCTATGTCTGTATAGCAAGTTCGTCTATTGGAGTGGCGACTGGTGTTGGGGGCCACGCTATTTGCTATTCCTAGTGCCTGCCATTTTGCTTGTGGCAGTCTTCGCGTTCGACAACGGCTTGCGAGCAAAGAAGAAGCTGCTTCTTGCCGCGTGGGCGGCCATCTTCTTGATCGGCCTATGGGTACAAGTCGCTGGCGCGAGTCAGTACTGGGACCATTTCATTCGCGTGAGCAAGTCCGTGCAGGCGCAATGGCTGGGCAATCCAAATAGAAAGGGAGCCTATGTCGGAGAAATGCATGGCCAATGTGACCCTTGCTTCGAAGACTTCTATGCCCGAACTTATACGCCGGCCTTCCAGCCCATTGAGGCCCATTCTTGGTATTTGAAACATCACCTCAAGTCAGATCCTTGGGCGATTGCGGCTTTGGACATGCCCCTACGCCGGTACACCTCCCTGGACTTCGAGATTCTCAGGTCATGGTACGAGCATCCCGCATGGGACTGGTGGAAACTCAGCTTTGTCGGTCGCTACCATAGGGCCGGAAATGTGTTGCTAGTCGTCATGATTCTAGGTCTGATTGGAGGGATCTTAATTGTCATCTATGCGTGGCGGTGCTCTCAGCCGAACGGCTTTGACCAAGAGGGCTCCTCCACAGGCAACGCCGAGAAGGAAGAGGGCGAAGAGTATGTTGCTTGAGATTCCGAACTTGCCTTTGAAGCCCAGAAACCACCAGTCGATTCCGGGCCATGGGTACCAACGCTTGGTTACGTCCAATGGCAATGAGGTGTACCGCCGCCAAGGGGCATCTTCGACCGCTTTCTCCCAGGTATCGCTCTTGAGTGCATGCTTGATTAGCCAGTAATGTCCCTCGATTGGCTGAAAGGCAGGGAAATAGGTGTGACCGTGCAGGTCTTCGAAGCATGGGTCGCAGTGGTCGCCATGCACAGGCGTGTACCCGCCCGCACGATTCGGTGTGCCGAGCCACTGCCTTGTCGCGGCTTGCGAGAGACGGATGAAATGGTCCCAATACATCCCGGCTCCTGCAAGCTGGACGAGTAGCGAAAGTGCTGCGACCGCGCCAAATAGAACCAAGACAAGCCGCCGTCGACGTTGCAGTGTTTCATCGACGAAGATGGCAACTGGAACCATGAAGATGGGAATCAAGAACATGATGTACCTGGGTCCCCAGGACCAGTCGCCGCCCCAATTTGAGTACTTCCCATAGAGGAGCACAACCGGGCCTG
>Ga0265342_10003352_pt1 | contig 13231 bp, 9 predicted proteins | sample 4CB327metaG_FD_203125 | JGI IMG/M metagenome (GOLD analysis project Ga0265342, IMG submission 203125) | Rhizosphere microbial communities from Carex aquatilis grown in University of Washington, Seatle, WA, United States - 4-CB3-27 metaG | ecosystem: Host-associated > Plants > Roots > Rhizosphere...
CGTCGCCAGGGGTGAGTTGATGCTCGACGACACTCCATCCACCGTAGGCTAACACCAATGCCTGCCCGAGGCGTTGCACGAATGCCTGCCAGAACATGTACCGGTTCGCCACGCGATTGCGTCCCAAGAAGTTCGTATACGCGGCGCGCGTCGTCACCGCCAGGTGCTGCGCCTCACGGTCCTCGGCGCCCGCGAGCTTCACCGTCTTCACCGCGCTCAGGGTGTCACGAATGCGCGCCGACACCTCCTCCCAGAGCGCGAAGTAGCTCGGCAGATTTGTCTCCAGATCACGTGCCGAACGTCGGGCTACCCAGACGTAGACCGGCAGCGTGGCCAGCGCGATCGCCGTCAAGGGTGCGTTCTGCGAAAAGAGGATGGCGAACGTGCCGACCAACGTGAACGCTTCGGGCAGCACATCCTTCGCAAACGCCATGATGACGGGCGCCACCTGATCCGACTGATCGATCTGCTTGGCCAGGGCGCCGGTTGCGCGCGTGCCGAAGAAGCGCAAGCGCAGCTGTAGGACGTGGCGGAAGGTTTGGTTGATGAAGTCTTCTTCCACCCGATTGGCGACCGCCGCGGCCTTGTTGTCGGCCAGCACCTCGAACAACTGCGCTGACAGACCCGCCAGGAACAAGAGCCCCACCGCCCACAGCAAAGTCTCGAACATCTGGGTGACGCTGCGCGGCGCGACACGCCCGGTGCGATGTGGCACGCGTGACGCGTGGCGTGTATGCGAACCATGGGACGGCTCGGTTTTGCGCGCCTGTGCCGGAGCTTCAGGCGCCGGAGGCGCGCCGGCGCCCTCCTCAAAGAGCGAGCGGTAGAGGTCGGGCGTCTCGGCGGCGCGGCCAATGAAGACCCCGGCGATGTCGTTGACCACGACACGGTAGATGAGTGGCTCGACCAATCCGGCGGCCGCCGATAACCCGGCAAACACGACGACGATGGCAAGCGGGCCGGGGTAGGCCCGCGCACGGCCCAGCAATGTGCGCCAGACCTCGCGTCGCTCCGCTATCGTCTGCGCGTCTTCGCGTCGCTTCCTGTCCCGCACTTACCCACCCCGCGCCGTGCGCTTCTCGGCGTTGCCACCGTGGCGACGCAAAATCACAGGTCCGCCACCGCTGCAACCACGAGCGCACCTCGACCCGGCTGTGGCCTGCGCGGCGGCAACAAAACGGCTCGGGACCTCGTTGGATTGCGCGCCGGCGGAAAGCATGAGTAAATACCCCCATTTCCTTTGGCTCGAACGGGAGGATGTGATGGCGAAGAAGGCAACGAAGCTCGACAAGGCGATGGGCAAAAGCGAACTACTGGCCGAGTTGGCTGCCAGCACCGAGCTGCCCAAGAAACAGGTGGCGCGGGTACTGGAGGCATTGGCAGCTCTGATTGGGCGACACATTGCGAAACAGTCCGTGGGGATGTTCACGCTTCCGGGATTGCTCAAGGTCAAAGTTGTCCAGACCCCGGCCCGTCCAGCCAGAAGAGGCGTCCCAAATCCATTCAAACCTGGGGAAACCATGAACGTGGCGGCCAAGCCTGCCCGCCGCAAGGTGAAGGTGCTGCCGCTCAGCAAGCTCAAGGCGATGATCGGGTAAGCGCACCGACCCGCCCCGCACCCAAGGCTACTTCAGCGGCGCCGCGTAGGCCGGTACCGTCTGGGGTGCGCACCGTCATGATCGCCAGCCGTTCGACCAGCGGTTCGTCGAAGCCGATGTGGCGCGGCACCGAAAGCTGACACCGAAGAGACCGCGGGCGGCGGGCTACCAACCCGACGGTCATCGCTTTGCTGTCGCGCACTTACGAACGTGGGGGCGCCTGGGGTGCCATTTTGTCTGCACCCCCTTTAGGTGTGTGTAACTTCGTCTACACCGCTGGGCAGACGATGACGGGATGGGTCAGCTTTGAACGCCGATCGGGGTCAAGCCCGTACGCCGATTCACACTTGCGGACAAAACCGCACCCCAAGGGCACCCGGTCCACGCAAGTACGTGAGCCCTATCCCGGCGAATGGCGGCGCATGCCGCTTGTTGCGATTGCGAAGCCTCCTGGCCGAAGCCTCACGTCCGTCAACAGGGAAACCGGTGGCAAGTTCCATGCTGCACCTTCTCCGCATGCCATGCCAATCCGCCCGATGTCGCTACCGTGTGCTCGCAGCGCTCTCGGGCGTCGTTTGCCTGGTATTGACGCGAGGCATTGTCGCTGCGGCAACACTGATGACCACCGTCATGGGTTCCGCCCAGCCGAGACCACTCGATGTAAATCCTGGGGAGCGTCTCGTCGTCATCGCCTCACACCCCGATGATGAGACGCTCGGGGCCGGGGCGTTGATCGAGCGGGTGATCGAGCGTGGCGGCAGTGTCTGGGTGGTGCTCGTAACGGCCGGGGATGGCTACGTCGAAGCGGTGGTGCACGAGACCGGCCGGGCGCGGCCAGGCCCAGCGGAGTATGTCGCATATGGTCGACGCCGGCTGCGTGAGGCGCGTCTCGCACTCCGCGAGTTGGGTGACGATGCCGTACGTGCGGAGCATCTTCTGGGTTTTCCCGATGGGGGGATCGCGCCGCTCTTGACTGCGTATCGGCGGCGGACGCACCCGGAACGCTCGCCAACAACCGGGGCCCTAGAGCCACCGTACCCCGACGCGGAGCACCCAGATGCCCGCTATGACGGCGATGATCTCCAGGCGGCGCTGGTGCATTGCCTTCGCGAGCTGCAGCCAACGATGATTGCGTTCCCCGATCCGCTCGACAAGCATCCGGATCATCGTGCGAGCGGGAACTTCACACTGCTGGCGGTCAGAGAATTCACGTGCGGACGGGAAGGGGCGCACCGGGCGACGCCTCGCCTCTTGGCGTACCTGGTCCATTGGCCTGACTGGCCACGCGGGTGGGACACGAGCGATCCCTCGGTACCCGCTGCGGACGCACAAGTGCCTTTGCCGCCCAACCTGCCCTCGCGCGGTTTGCCTCGCGTCGTCCTTACGCTCACTGACAAGGAGGTTATCGTCAAGCGGCGTGCGCTCGCCCAGTATGCAAGCCAACAGCGGGTGATGCCAGCGCTCCTCGGGGCATTCGTCCGCCGGATTGAGCCCTTCACTGTGTTCACAGGGGCTGAATGAATGTTGAAAGACGGATCCTTGGCACTCGCCACTGGCTCTCCTTGACCATGCGAGCAATCAACTCGCGCGGCTTTTCGTCGGTTCGGGGCCGTCCCGGTTTGCGGAAGAGCTGACGCCGGTAAGCGCGACAAGCCCGCCGGTGCCAGGCGACGGCTCGGGCGTTTTCAGGAGCCGACGCTGGTTCGGCGCCGCCTAGCCGCTGAGAAGTGCCGAGCGCAGAAGCTCCCGTTCATCGAGTTCGTGGTTCGCAAGATGCTCGAGAACCGCGGCGATGGTGGCGCGCACATCGATGCCGGAAAGTCCGTTATTCAACTCGGTCGACACCCTCGTCAGGACCGCGAGAATCTCCCGGTGCGCGCTCTGTAGCCGCTCGATCCCGGGGACCAAGGCGGGCCGTGCAAACCGGAGGTAGTGCATGAAGCCGCTGTCTTCCTCGAAGGCGAAATGGAGGGCAAGCTGTCCTCTCACTGTGTCGACGGATTCGACCAGCCGAGCACTGCTGCCGGGGGGCTCCGACCGCAGCGCACTCCGCAAACCCGCGACCCCCTCGCGCAGAATCCGGTGCTCGCGCTCGAACACCTCGTACGGGGTACGCGCGTCGAACGTAGGCCGAAGGCCGGAGCTACCAGCGACGCTCTCTATTCGCCTCGAATCGATCATACTCCGAAGGCAGCAACTTCTGCGCCCCTGGTCATGCGATTCCGTTGCGGCGCCAAGCCGCCCGCTGCATCAGGATCGCTGCCCGCTTTGCAGCCAGTGCTCCCGCGGCGTGCATCCGGGAGTGTTTCACCCACGTGCGGAGTTCGTAGATCTTTTGTGGGCGATCTCAGCGTTGGCGCGCGTCTTCGAGAAGCGCCAGCATCGTTGACTTCTCCTCGAAATAGCGCCGGCGAAGGATTGGCTCACACCGGTGGCAACGGTCGCCGCGTGTCGGCGGTCTTCATCATCGATATGAGTGACGAGACGCCGCTGGAGTGGAGCGGATGGGATTTGGCGAGGTACAACGGTTGCGCGTCGCCAAGATTCCATCCGCCGCGCATTTGGAGCCGACGGTGCCACGCGACTCTTGCGACAAGTTAGTCTCTTGCTTCTCATCAATGCGACGACGTGGCAACCTGACGCAGATGAAACGGCCAGACTGCCCGATGCATGACCGTCTGGGTCCTAGGCATCACCGTTGCTGGCAACCTGGCACGCCAGGTTGCCCCAAGGGCGTTGGCGCACGGAGCGAAGGGGCACATGCTTGAAAGAACCATCAGCATCGTCCTCGCCGGCGGGATCGGGTCGCGTCTGCATCCGCTAACGGCCGATCGGGCAAAACCAGCCGTGCCCTTCGGGGGACGGTACCGCATCATTGATTTCACGCTCAGCAACTGCCTGCATTCGGGCCTGCGCCGGATCCTTGTCCTCACGCAGTACAAGTCGCATTCACTGCAGAAGCATCTGCGGGATGGGTGGTCCATCTACAATCCAGAACTGGGAGAGTACATCACGCCGGTTCCCCCACAGATGCGGACGGGAGAATCCTGGTACTGTGGCACCGCCGATGCAATCTACCAGAACCTCTACCTCCTGGAGCGCAGCGGTGCCGAGTATGCGTTGATCCTCTCGGGAGATCACATCTACCGAATGGATTATGCGGCGATGCTGCAGCATCACCACGACTCCGGGGCCGACTTGACCATTGCCTGTCAGACGGTTGCTCTCGACCACGCACGATCGTTCGGGGTCGTGACGGTCGATGAGAGCGACCGCATCGTGTCCTTTCAGGAGAAGCCGGAAGACCCGCGGAGCCTTCCCGGCGATGCCGAGCACGGGCTCGTATCCATGGGCGTGTACGTCTTCCGGATGGATCTGCTGTCGAAGCTGCTTCACGAGGATCACGCCGGCAACTCCACGCACGACTTCGGCAGGGATATCGTCCCGTCCATGGTCGGCGCCCAGCGGGTCGGCGCCTATCGCTTTGGAGGAAGGAGCGGACGGGTCACCGCCGACCGCTATTGGCGCGATGTGGGGACGCTGGATGCGTATTACGAAGCGAACATGGATCTGTTGCAACCGATGCCGGCGATAGACCTGTACCAGGGGGACTGGCCGATACGAACCTATGAGGGGCAGCATCCGCCGGCACGCAGCGTGCACGGCAGCTCGGGACGCGAAGCGGAAATCGTCAATTGCATGCTCGCGTCGGGGACGCTGATCGTCGGCGGAACGCTGCGGCACGCCATCCTGTTCCCGAACGTGCGGGTGGAAGAGGGCGCGGTGGTCGAAGATTCGCTCCTCTTCGAGGGGGTCACCGTGGCCGAGGGGGCACAACTGCGACGGTGCATTGTCGACAAGCGCGTCGTGATTCCGGTGGGCGAACGAATCGGTTTCGATCGGACACGGGATGCGCAGCGGTTCACGGTCTCCGAGCGGGGTATTGTCGTCGTCCCGAAGGGCTACCGCTTCGCCGCCACGGCCTGAGACTGCCCCGAGTCGTTCCTCGTCCGCTGAAATCCGGCAACGTCTCGGGACCGAACAACACGACACTCCTCGTCGTCGACAAGAACGACGTCTGACGTCCGCGACCGTGATGTTGGCGGCGCCTCAGAGGCACTGGACTACACGGCACCGCTGGGCAACCCTTGCACCCACGTCCCGTCATTCCGACCAAATAGGTCACTCAAGGACACTCCACAGGAACATGGCACCGAAGAGGATCAGCAATGGCCCAAGGATCAACAGCTCTCCCATGAGTTCGCTCCAGCTGGTCTTTGGATCGAGATAAGCTTCGTTCGGTTGTTGCGGACAATATCGGACCCTGATTTGTTTGCCGACGCGGTATTTCGCATCAACATATTTTCTTGTCAGACCGACGCCAGGTACAACGCCGCTGAAATTCAATCGTTGACCGCGGTGCTCGGTACCCAGGACCCAATAGCGATATTCGATCACCGGGAAAGTAATCCGGCCATATTGCCACCGAAGCGAAAGGATCTCTCCGTGCGTTGTCGGCCAGTCGTGGCACTTCCACGCCAAGGCTACCTCGTGCAGCGCTCGCACGCCGATGGCGAAGCCCGCGACACAGAACGTGCCGAACACGACGATTTGAATGATTTCTCCGACGATTTGCAACTTACCCGACCGATTCCATAAGATCGCCCTGCCGATAATCGGGACGCCTGACCCAGGCTGAGCGCCTCGCTACTCATCGGACAAGTGACCGCCGAACGCCACGCTTCACCTGCTGCCGGAAGCCGGACCGAGGGACAAGCGTAGGCTGGAGGCGGTTGGCCTGGTGACGGGGGTCCACCCGCTCGTTCACGCAGGTCTGGTGATGGCGATTCCCGTCGCTTGACGTGGCGGCTCCAGCGGCAGCGTTACCACAAACCGTGTGCCTTCACCTACAGTGCTCTCCAGACCCACCACCCCGTCCAGGGCCTCGGTGAGACGCTTCACGATGTACAAGCCGAGTCCGACGCCGCCACCGCGCGGCGGACCGTTGCTGCCTTGCCGGAACATCTCGAAGACCGCCGACTGATCTGCCGGAGCGATGCCAGGCCCCATGTCCGTGACGCTGACCACCACGCGTCCTTCGGGGTGTGCCACCTCTGCGGAAATGGTCACGCGGCCCGCGTCCGTGTACTTCAAGGCGTTGTGGATGAGGTTGCGCAGAATCATCTGCACCTTGCCGCGATCGCTCTGGAGGACCACCTGCTCATCCCGTATGTCCCACTGCACCGCGACCCCGTCTTTGATCCAGGTGGCGGGAAGATTCCTGCGCAAGCCCGCCATCAGGTCGCCCAGACTGAACGGCTCGATGCTGAGCGCTAGCTGCCGCGTCTCCAGCCGATTCAAGTCGAACATCGCCTGGATCAACTCGAGGAGCTGCAGGGACTGCTGATGGATCCGGTGCAACATGTCGCGCTGCTCGTCCTTCGACCCGGTCTCGTCGAGGAGCAGCTCCGTGTACCCGAAGATGACGCTCACCGGCGTGCGCAGCTCGTGGGAGACCAATGCCACGAACTCGGACTTGAATTGATTCGCTCGCCACGTCTCCGCTTGTTGCTGGAAGCTTGCGAACCGGTACTTCTCCAGAACAGTCGCAGCCATCCCTGCCACGCCTGCCGCCAGCACCAAACCGAACATTTCGTAAGGAACGGGGATCATTGGGAGTGCCCCGAGCTTTAGGGAAAAAGGATAGCCCACCAGCGCACTGATACTCACAGCCGTTTGTCCGCGGAGGCCCCAGGGAAAAAACGCGGCCGTGCCCGTCATCAGTAAAGCCAGGGTCAGCACCAGCACTTCGGTACGCGCGTGAAGCACGCCAAAAATGACGCTCAGACTCAACGCCACATAGCTCAGCATACCCTCGGTTACTGTCTGGGTGAGGGCAGGGCGACGCTGTATCAGCACCATCTGCGTCACGCATGCTAGAAAATACGATAGGCAACCGAGTGCCAACACCGCGGCACGTTCTGGGTGATAGAGGTAATCGATGCCACTTCCGACCGCGCTGGCCACGAGAATGAACGCCCCCGCTATGGGTGCGCGACGTGCCGTCAGCAGGCGGGTATCGGCGCGATAGGCCGCGGCGATAGGATCGTCACTGCTCATTACACGCACTGACCTATAATCGTATTGCACGACCCACTGCAGCAGGCCGTTCCGGAGGCACACTGCGTGCCAGGTCGGCCACAGGTCGTTGACGTTGGCGTTGGCGTTGCGGAGGTGGCGGTCGGTCCCGGCTGTGAACCACCGACGATCAGATCAGAGCCTCCGCACCCGATCGCCATCACGATCGCAAGGAGGATCGCGAGCGAAGCCGCCCAATCCTTCGAAGCGCGTCCGCGCCAGCCTCGAATGCCTTCTTGAAGATTGGAGTCGGAAGTTGGTTTCATGAGTTGTTCCGCCTCTGGCGACGAGCAATGTGCACGCCAAGGCGTGCGTGCAGCCGACCAAGGCAATTGACGTGGGTCGTTACCGGTCATGCAGATACTGGAATACCAGGTAGGTTGAGTCAGGACTCGGGCTTCTCGTTCTCCTTCTGAACGACGAGGGGCAGCGCGAGATGGAAGGTCGCCCCACCGTCGGTGTTGCTCGTGGCCCAGAGTCGTCCGCCATGCCGCTCGACGATTGAGCGACTGATCGACAAGCCCATGCCAAGGCCCGACGGCTTGCTGGTGTAGAAGGGCTCAAACATGCGCTTGCTGATGGCTGGGGTGAATCCAATGCCCCGGTCCTCGACGCTGACCTCGACAGTCCCGTTTCCAGGGCATACCGTATGCAGCAAGAGCTCCGGCGCTACGGAGTCGCCCATCTGCATCGCTTCGAGGGCATTCAGCATCAAGTTGACGATGACCTGCTCGATCTGAATCTGGTCGAGCTGGATCCGGGGCAATTCCGGGGCGAGGTCGACACGAATCGGGATGCCGAGTTGGTGCGCCTGGGGGGCCAGGACATGCACGGCATTGGTGACCACCGCGTTGAGATCGGTGTCTTGGTACGGCGTCGCTTGCTTCTGCAGCAGCGCTCGCAGCCGCCGGATAATCCCACCGGCGCGCAGCGCCTCGGTGGCGATCGCCTCGATCGCAGGGAGCAACTCCTTGGGGCTCGTCGCCCCCGACGCGATGAGCCGGCGGCACCCGTTCGCATAGTTGGCGATGGCCGACATTGGTTGATGAATCTCGTGCGCCAGCTCGGCGGTAATTTCTCCCAGGGTATTCACCCGCAGCGCATGAGCAAGCTCGGCCTGACGCGCGTGCAGCTGCTCCTGGGCGTGTTTCAGGTCGGTGATGTCCTCGGAGATGCCGAGGAGATAGGCGGGGGTCCCCGTGTCGTCGAGAATCGGAATCTTCTTCGTGTGCAGGATCCGCTGACCGTGTCCCGTGTTGATCAGTTCCTCCGGGATGTCGAGCACGGCTTTCTCGTGCAGCACGGCGCGGTCCTTCCCGGTGAAGAAGTCCGCCTGCTCTTTCGGAAAGAAGTCATAGTCGGTCTTGCCGATGAGATCGACGCGTCGCTGCCCGAGGAGGTCTTCGCCCGCACGGTTGAAGAGCACGAACGCCAAACTCTTTGCGTCTTTGACGAAGACCATATTCGGGATGTTCTCTACGATCGAGTCGAGGAAGCTCTTCGTGCGGAGGATTTGCTCGTGCAGCCGCTTGTGTTCCGTGATGTCGCGGGCGATGCCAAACAGGCCGATGACATTGCCGTGCGCATCACGCACCGGTCCTTTTGTGGACAGGAACGTGCGCCCTACGCCGTTGGTGGTCACGAACTCTTCGAACGTTCGCATGACACCGGACGCCATGACGTGGTGGTCCGCTTCCATCACCTGACGAGCCTCGTTCGGTGCGAACAAAGCCGTGTCGTCTTTGCCCAGCACCTCCTCGATAGACTTCCCCACGAACCGGGCCGCCGCGGCATTCGACAGCAGATAGCGGCCATGCATATCCTTTACATAGACCGCGTCCGAGGTGCCCTCCGCGATCGAATGCAGCAGGGCCTCGCTCGTGCGCACCGCCTCCTCCGCCTGCTTCTCCTCGGTCATATCCATGTGGACGGCGACCCAAAGGTCTCCATGCTCGCGGTCGGCAAGCGCGGAGACCGTGGCGTGAGACCAAAACTCGGTGCCATCCATTTTCCGGTTGTGGACTTCTCCGGCCCACGAACCGCGCGCTCTCAGCTCCACCATGATCTCCCTAGCGGTCTCCTCCGGGCTCTTCGCACCGGGGGCATTGAGCGTGCTGACGGGTTGGCCGCGCAGTTGGCCGGGAGCGTAGCCGAACATCGTCTCGAACGTGCGGTTCGCGTGCAGGATCACCGCATCCCCGACCCGGATCAGGCAAACGCCTTCGGCCATCATCTCGACAGCAGCGGCAAGCCGTTTGAGTTCAGCCTCGGCGTGTTGACGCGCCCGCCGCACTTCGACCTCCGCCAATTCGCGAGCGATGGCGGGGCACAGTCGCGCCAGATTGTCTTTGCTGACGAAGTCGTGGGCGCCCGCCTTCATAGCGGTGACGGCGTACTCTTCCCCCGCCCGATTGGACACGATGATGATCGGCAGGTCAACCCGGTAGTCCTGGAGGAGCGCCAGGACCGCCGGTGCGCTGAACTGCGGCATGCCCCAGTCGCAGGTGATCACGTCCCACTCCTGGCGCTCCAGCGCGGCCGTGAGTGCGGGGGCGGTCTCGACGCGTTCCCCGGTCGGTTCGTAGCCGCCCCGCCGCAATGCGCGAAGCACCACCTCGGCGTCGATTTCGGAATCCTCGACCAGCAGGACCCGCAATGGGATTCGCGTGTTGGGCGGAGCGCCTCCGCCGTCACCCTCGGCCATCGTGCACGCTTTCCGTTTCAAGTCCACTCCCGACACCACGGACGTCCGCACGTGAATATAGCGCCACCGCTCGCGGACACCACTGGGCGCTCGGAACACAGCGCAAGACGATGGGGCGCGTTGCTATGTCTGGCGTGGCCAGTGCACCGCCGTCGAGACACGCTCAAGCAGTTAACGCAGGTCAGAGAGTCGGCGAAGCAGACTGATCAAAACGACAAACGTGGTGACGCCGACGAAGACAACGGGTGCACGACCCGAATATAAGAGGGGGATACCGACAAGCATGGAGGTGGAATCGTGATCCACAGACGAGTACGCCGATGTTCCTCCTGAGACGATCGACGCCTTCGTGCACGAGCAGGAGATGGGTCGCCTCGTGACCGTGAGCTCTGCGGGTCACCCCCACATCGGGCTGTATCCCTTCGCCTACCAGAGCAACAGCATCGAGAGCAGGTTCTGCGACTCAATGACTCCAGGTCGGCCCAGGAGAAATTCTGGGATCTCTGCGCGACGAATCCCGATCTGGTCGATCAAGCCCGCCAGGGAGGACCGCGGCAGGCGGAGGCGCGCAAGATTACAATGGCGGAAATCGGCGCAGGTGCAGGCACACTTTCGGGCCTCCTAAAGGCGAAAGAGTGATGGCAGCTGAACAACGGTAGTATGTCCATGGCGGTCACGCTTACCCTGGTGATAGCGTACACGGAATGGCAGCCGCAGAATTGGACAACATGCACCTCGCTACAACTCCCTCCGCGCCGTGCGGGGGGGGGCAAGCGGGTTTGCCGGAGCCCCCCCTCGCTCACCGCGTTTCCGGCGCCGCATCGGGGAACGAACCCGACGGTCATCGCTTCTTTATCGCGCATTTGTGCGCGTCGGGTGCCACTGGGGTGCCGTTTTGTCCGCAGCCCCTTTCAGGTATCAAGTTCTGGTGCCGACACCGTGCTCAGATAAGGCCACGCGGCGCAGCTCGCGAGGGAGATGCTTTTGGTTTCGTGGTTGTCTGGACACTGCAGAAGAGGGAAGAATGCATAGGCGTCCAGTTCCGCAGAATCTGCGCGATCGACAGGTAGCCGGCAGTCGGCGTGATTCGTCGGACGTTTGAGGGTACGCGGTCCTGACGGGCGAATCATCAGCACCAGACCATCGATGCGCCCAAGGGATATGCCGTGGTCGGCCACTCGACGGGCGGCACCGTCACCCTGCTGGCCGCCTGCGCGCCCGAGATGCACGACCCGCGCCTGCGCGCCGGGGCGGATCTGTCGGGCGACTCCTGTTTCTTCGTCGACACGTTCTTTGCCACCCGCGCGACGCCATTCCTGGCGGTCGCGGGCAGCGATGACCTGCTGGTCCCGCCGGCCAACAACCCGGTGCGCGCCTTCGCGTCGCTTCGTGGGCGGTCGTCGTGCATCAGGTTGCGGTGGATCATAGTGGTGCTGATTTCGCCGCCGCGGTGGTGCTGCCGGCTCCGGCTCAGCGTGCTCTCCCGCGACAGTGGATTGAGACCGGCGCGGACGGCATTGCATCCGCCGTCTGCCGCACACGGCGGACATTTGCAGCCCCAGTCCACCTGATTATGGACAAGCGCACGACTGAACTGTCACGCCGCAGACTGTGGCCGAATATCCGCAAGGTATGCTCCCACAGTCGGGCAAGGAGCAAGCCTGACATATAGTGCTGACGCAGCTCTCGCCTGTGGGGCATGTTCAACAGCTCACGTTTTGCCCGCAACCGTTGGAGACTGTCCCGCAGTTCAATTCTTGACACGGGTTACTGTTCGGTGTGCAGCAACTGTTGTGGTCGCAGACCTGGCCCGAAGTGCAGGTGTCGGTACATGTAATGGTGCCCCCGCATCCGTCGGAGACGTTGCCGCAGGCCACTCCAAGACACGCGGTGCCGGGGGTCTCCGGCGTGCAGCAACTGTTGCCGCGGCAGACCTGGCCCGAAGTGCAGATGTTCGTACATAATGCAGTGCAGTACGTGATTGCAATTTGGTTCCGGCTACGCCGGGTTAGGGGATGGAACCATCACCGATACGCTTAACAGCCCGTTGAAAAAGGGGCCAACGGCCTCCCATCATGACAGCATGGTACAGGTAGGCTGTCCAGTGCGTGAGGAATCCGGAGGTGGATGCGGATGGCAATGGGACGGCGGGAAGCGCAGCAAGAGTACATGTGGGTGTCCAGGCCGATGAACTCATGATCATGGGAACCGTCGCGCCGAGGAAGTTGTCCCCGCGAGTGATGACGGCGTGATCGAGGCCGGATGCCGGGGAAGCGCAGTCCGGGATCCCAACAGCGGTGGCGTTGTCCGAGGACAAGCCGTGCATATCGTTGCACTGGTCGGGACTGATCCACACGAAGTTTGCGGCTTGTGATTGGTCATTTGGTCATTGGGCACTTCGCCCATTTGATTCTGGGGTGTGGGGGCGCAGCCCAGGGCGCCACTGTGGGTCCAGAAAATTCGAGCAGAAATGTGGATCGCCGGACGCATGCCTTGCGGATACATCGCGGCGGTGACAAACATTGTCAGCGGCTCACAGCAGCGGTAAGCGCGTGCGAATGGCTGAGCGATTTCGGCTCAAAATGCGGCGGATGAGATTTTGGCGAAGCACAGGGGGGCCGCTGCAAGGCATGAGCCTGGATCTCCGTCACGTCCAACGTCGCTACGGTGATTTCATCCTCGTCCGATCCTTTCCCGCAAAAGGACGGATGCGACCGGGCGGGAGCGCCGCTTGATTTTTCAACCGCACCAACGCCCGGCGAACGGCGGTGGGTTCAAGCCCCAATGTCTC
>Ga0265342_10003353_pt1 | contig 13229 bp, 16 predicted proteins | sample 4CB327metaG_FD_203125 | JGI IMG/M metagenome (GOLD analysis project Ga0265342, IMG submission 203125) | Rhizosphere microbial communities from Carex aquatilis grown in University of Washington, Seatle, WA, United States - 4-CB3-27 metaG | ecosystem: Host-associated > Plants > Roots >...
GCGTGCGGAGCCTACATCGCCAAGATCACCGAGATGCTGACCACGACACGCGTAGCGTGCGCGTGCGGAGCCTACGCTTCGCTGGCCCTCGGGACCCGCCAACCCACCCTTCTGCCCCTCACCAGCCGCGCTTCGCGGCCGCCGGGAAGCAAATCCCGGTTTCAGTAGCGGGCTTCTCAACACCTTGAAAGGGCTGCCCTCTCAGGGTTCCCATGTCGATGATTGGCACTGGCGATTCGGCCCGGGTTGTGGGAAAACTCTCGCGGTCCCGGGCGACGGAACACTTGCGAACCCCGCCAGGCCTGGAAGGGAGCAACGGTAGCTTGTCAACTGGGTGCTCGGGACCGTTATCTTTCCATCGGATTGGCACCAGAATAGGTCCGGACGTGCTCCGCAGCGCGGAATGCCGGATCGGAGCGTGGCGGGCGAAAGACCTGCTAAGATCCCCTGCCATGAGTGCCACCAAGGAGATTCGATGCCTCGCCTAGTCAAGTGCGCCAAGCTAGGGCAAGAGCTTCCCGGCATGGGCTATAAACCGTTCAAGAATGAGCTCGGGCAGCGGATCTACGACAACGTTTCGCAACAGGCCTGGATGCAGTGGATCGAATTCTCGAAGCGCATCGTCAACGAGTTTCGCCTGGACCTCGGCACCGAGGCTGGCCAGAAGCTTCTCTTTGAGCAAGCCGAGGAATTCTTTTTTGGCGCGGGCGGGAGTCATCCTCCCGACTTCGTGCCCTAGGCGCACCGATTCGGCTCCATGGCGGACGTCAAGGCAAGCAAGGACCAGGGTTCGACGCCGGAAGCATTCGCGGACGGCCGAGTCTCCAAGGCCTACCCTCGCGTTGATTCGAGTGTCTTGTCAACCGGAGGGGTGGCCCGCGATCAGCGTCTAGATCAGCGTATTCCTGTCGTGGCGCAGGTGAGACTCCGCTACAACAGCATCCTCGATTTCCACGAGAGTCAGTCGCTCAACATCAGCCGGTCAGGGATGTTCCTGGCCTCTGACAAACCCGGACCCGTGGGGTCCATCGTGGAATTCGAGTTCGCGCTCGCGGATGGATTGTCGTTGCTCAAGGGCAAAGGCGAAGTCGTCCGCATCACGCAGACTCCGGTCCTTGGCATGGGCGTGAGATTTCGCGAGCTCGATCCGGACAGTCGAAAGTGCCTCGAAAGCATCGTGTCCAGCAACGAAAGGGAAGGTCGCACGTCTCCCGTCCCGCTGGACTTTGGCGGCGAGACCCACCCTGGCGATGCCGCACCCATCGCGGCTTCGCTAGGTCGGACGGCGCATGGGCTCCCTGGCGCCACGCGCGTTCAGCCCGGGCTGTCGGTGGACGGCCACGATCTGCGGGTCCGCCTTACGCCGCTCACGGTGGGCTATTTCACCAACAATCCTCTCATCAACATTCGCCTTGGGGGATTCGTGATTCCCATTGAGGACGAGGTTTCCCTAGGTGCCATTTTCGACGTATCCATCATGGACAACGACGGGATTTCGCTCTTTCACGGCAAGGGCAAGGTCGTTGCCAAGCACGAGCATCGCATCGGCATCAGGCTCGCAGACGTCGACAAAAGCGTCCTTGGGCGCCTGCAGGCCGAAGTTGGCAAGTTAAGCCCCGGAGGCAGGTAGGGGCGGCGGCTTCGCCGCTTGCCTGAGCCCAGGAGAGGCGCAACTTCCCTGCCTCTTCCCCGTCGACTGTCGTGGTCAGAGTGGATACACTGGGTCCGTGACTGCGAAGCAAGCCAAAGAAACCGAAGCCAGCCAAGACAAGGCCGACAGGGCCGAAAAGGCGCGGGTACGCCTCGCCAGCACGGGACGCAACGACCCCTGTCCCTGCGGCTCAGGCAAGAAATACAAGAAGTGCCACCTAGCGGAGGACGAAGGGGCCACCGTGGCTCCGCCGGCAGCGCCAGATCCCGAAGCGCTGCTGGCCGCGGGTTGGCGGCTCTTCGAGCAGCGCCGCCCGGGCGCGGCCGAGAAGGAATTTCGCGCCGCTCTCGCGCTGCGGCCGGACTTTGTCGATGCCCTGGCCGGGATTGGACTTGCGCGCTTGCAGTCCGGCGACAACGAGGGTGCGCGCAAGGAGTTTCGCGAAGTCCAGCGCGTATCCGAAGCGGTGGCGGCCGACTTGCGCAAGGAGGGCGTCAAGGACGCTTTTACGCGCAAGGAGGCTCAGTCCTTCGTGCGTTCGTGTCACGCGCTCGGCTGCCTGGAATTCGACGAGAAGAAATACGACGAGGCCTTGGTCGAGCTGGAGCGGGTCTATGCCATCGACGAAGGTCCGGTTGGCACGGAGGCGCGCCTGATCGCAGGGATTGCGCTCATCAAGCTCGCCCGTGCTTCCGAGGCGGCGACGGTTCTCGAGGTCGCAGCCAAATCCGACGCAGGCGCCGGCCGTGCACCCATGAGTCTAGCGCTGGCGCAGTTCTTGGCTGGAAACTCCAAAGCCGCCGAGGAGGCGCTGGAGAAGGCTCTAGCCGCCAACGGCCACCTGGGGAAGATTCTGCTCGGTCGCGCTCCCAAGCGTGCGGCCAATCTCAGCACGGCGACGCCTGGCAGCCGTGAAGAAGCCTTCGGGTACGTGCAAACTTACGGCGATGCGTGGGAAGCGCCAGCCAAGAAGTTCTTGGAAGACTACATCGACAGTCGCGCGTCACTTCGCAAAGCCAGCGCCGGCGGCAGCGAGCCGGACGCGGGCTAGGCAAGTCAGGGTGCGGTGGTGAGGCAGCCAGGATAGGCAACGAGGACAAGCAACGAGGATAGGCAACGAGGATGAGCCCGAAGGATCCCATTCCGAATTCGGCGCACGAGCGACGATCCTCGCGTCGCAACCCCATTCACGTTCGCGTGAATCTGTCAGATACACAAGGCAGTTTCCTCGGTCGCAGCGTGGACGTCAGTCGCGGCGGCCTGTTCGTGCTCAGCAGCGAAACGCGGAGGGTCGGTACGCTCTTGCGCATCCGCGTCCTGGGCGCGCAGGGCGAAGCCGTTTTCGCCGTCGGGGTCGTGGTCAGGTGCTTTTCCGATCTGGAAGGAAGCTCAGAGGGAAGCACGACGCCGGCCATGGCCATCGCGCTCACTTCGACCAGTGAGGCCTGGGACCGTTTTTGGGACGACATCAACGCCAGTGATGAAGATGACGGGGACCATGGGCCCGCGGGGGGAAGCGGCGAGGAGCTGCCGTGAGCGGTGGTCTGGTTTTTCCCGTGTCGCAGGAAAAGTTCCTAGCGCTGCGCAGCCGCCTTCTTGGGCTTGGTATTCGCGAAGAAGACTTGCAGGAATCATTCGTGACCTCGCAAGGCAAGGGCGGCCAGAACGTGAACAAGGTCGCCACGTGCGTCGTGCTTTTCCACGCCCCCAGCGGTCTGCGTATCAAATGCCAGCAAGAGCGTTCTCAAGGTCTCAACCGCTACCTCGCGCGCAAGCTGCTCGCAGACAAGGTCGAAGAGGCCAAACTCGGCGCGGAGAGCCGGCGTGTGCAAGAGTTCGAGCGTATCCGCCGTCAGAAGCGCCGCCGTTCGCGCCGCGCAAAAAACCGCATGCTGGATGACAAACACGCACGATCAAGCGTTAAGACGCTGCGAGGAAAAGTGGGCCGCAGCGACAGCGATTGATAATTTTCACCACAGAGAAACGGAGAGCATAGAGGCGGATGAGAAAGAAGGGCTTTTCGGATCCTGGCTCCGGACTACTTCTTTCTCCGTAGCCTCTGTGTGCTCCGCGCCTCTGTGGTTTTCTTCTCAACGGCCAGCACGGTGCAGGCGCACGGCCGCGAACGCGGGATGGCCGGGGCAGGCGGGTGGGTTGAGCTTGCGAAGCTCGAGGCGGAAGGAAGCCGCAGGGAACCGTTCTCCCAGTGCATCCAGCATGCGGCCGCCGAGGGATTCCAGCAGATGGTGCGTTTCTAGGGTGCCCAGCTCTACGATGATTTCGGCCACCACGCGGTAGTCGATGGTGTCGTCGAGGTCGTCGCTGGAGCGCGCCTGTTCGAGCGAGGTGTCGATCTCCACATCGACTTCGAAGGTGCGTAAGCTCTTGCGCTCGTTTTCGGTAGCGCCGTGACGGCCTTCAAAGGTGATACCGGAGAGCAACAGGGTAGGCGAGCTGGGCATGATCGGCTAGGTGGCCAATGGCGAAGGAAGACGAAGGCCAGGCTAGGTCGCCTCGGCTTCGTCTTCCTTCTCGTTTTCTTTGCGCATCTTGCGCTTGATGATCTGGCGTTTGACCGGCCCCACCATGTCGATGAGCAGGCGTCCCGTCAGGTGATCGTTCTCGTGTTGCAAGGCTCGCGCGAAGAGGGCCTCACCCTCGATCTCGAAGATCTTGCCGTCTAAGTCTTGCGCGCGCACCCGCGCCCGCTGGCCTCGCATGACCGGGACGAAGATCCCAGGAAAGGACAGGCAACCCTCATCCCCAGCCTGTTCTTCCTTGGAGATCGCTATCAACTCAGGATTTGCCAGCACCAGCGGTGGATCGTCCGCGGTTTGGCCAGCGACCTCGGGGTCGACGATGAACAGGCGCAGCGCGTGGCCTATCTGAATAGCGGCCAGCCCGGCTCCCTCTGCCAGGTACATGGTGTCCTTCATGTCCGTGACCAACTCGCGCAAGATCGCGTCGAAGGCGGTCACAGGCTGAGAGACCTGACGCAAGCGCGGGTCGGGAAAACGCAGAATCGAACGAACTGCCATGGAAGCTACAGAATGACACTCGACAAGAAAGCAATCAAGCCGGCCCGCATTGCGGCTTCCGGTGTTTCCGGTGTGCGTTGACAAGCCGGGATCCGGCCCGTACGTTTAGCCGCAGACGCGGCATTCTCGATGAAACTCGAGCGCTACTCCGAGGCAGATCTTCCCACCGTGCATGGGCCGTTTCGGCTCATCGTGTACCGTGAGCCCGAGGAAAAATCGGTCTGCCCGAACCCGATGTGCACGCGCGAGCACATGGCGGTGGTGCGCGGACGCATCAGCGGCAAGTCCAACGTGCTGGTGCGCGTTCACTCGGAATGCTGGACTTCCGAGGTCATGGGTTCGCTCAAGTGCGATTGCCGCGAGCAGTTTCACACCGCCATGGAACGCATCGCGGCCGAAGGATCGGGCGCGGTGGTCTATCTGCGCCAGGAGGGACGCGGCATCGGGCTCGGCAACAAGGTCCGTGCCTACGCTCTGCAGAATGGCGGCGCCGATACGGTCGAGGCAAACTTGGCTCTCGGTTTTGAAGCTGATGCGCGCAACTACGACATCGCGGGTGCCATCCTGCGTGATCTGGGCGTGGAATCGGTACGCCTTCTCACCAACAACCCTCTCAAGGTCAAGGGACTGGAGGACGCGGGCGTCGTGGTCACCACGCGCGTCGCCCACTGGGTGGGCGAGAATCAACACAATGCCGGCTACCTCGCGGTCAAACGGCGCAAGATGGGCCACCACGCAGACGCCGAGGTCGAGTTGCCTGCGCTGATCAAGGCGGCGCGAAAAAGGTAGACGGCTACCTCTATTCGAAGAGGAAAGGACACTCCCATTTCCACCGTCGATGACATTCGCAAAGCGCTGGCTCGAGTGCGAGATCCTGGGCTGGGCAGGACCCTCGCTCAAGCGGAAATGCTGCGGGAGGTGACCTTCGCGGACGGCAAGGTGAGCGCTGGTATTCGTCTGACCACGCCGCTGTGTCCGTCGCGTGAGGAGCTTCGTGCTGCAGTTCAGGCGGCGGCCATGCGCGTGGCTGGTGTAGCCAGCGTCGAGGTCGCATTCACCGCCGAGGTCGCGCGCAAAGCCGGACCAGCGCGCGAGCGGCTGCCCAAGGTTCGCAACATCATCGCCGTTGCTGCTGGCAAGGGCGGCGTGGGCAAGTCCACGGTCGCGACCAATTTGGCCGTGGCGCTGGCCAAGCAAGGCGCGCGCGTGGGGATCCTTGACGCCGATGTGTTTGGTCCCTCCATTCCGCAAATGATGGGCCAGCCCGAGTCCGTGGCGGAGATCCGGGACGAGCACACCATCGTTCCCGGCGTGCACCACGGCATCAAGGTTCTGTCCGTGGGCTTCTTCGTGGAGCGCGGAGCCGCCGTCATCTGGCGCGGGCCCATGATCCACAAGCTGCTCACCCAGTTCGTCGAGGACGTGGACTGGGGCGAGCTTGACTACCTGGTGGTCGATCTGCCGCCCGGAACCGGCGACACGCAGCTTTCCCTTGCCCAGCTTGTGCCCGTGACCGGCGCGGTCATGGTAACCACTCCACAAGAAGTGTCGGTCATCGACGTGGAGAAGGCGCTTGCCATGTGGAAGAAGGTCGAGGTGCCGGTGCTTGGCATCATCGAGAACATGAGCACCTTCGTTTGTCCGAAGTGCGGCCACCACGAGGAGATTTTCGCGCACGGCGGCGGACGCCGCCTAGCCGAACGCGAAAACCTGGCTTTCCTGGGCGAGATTCCCCTGCTCTCCTCGGTTCGCGGGGCCGGAGACAACGGTCGGCCCATCATGCTGGCAGAACCCGAGTCGGCCGTTTCGCGGGCCTTTTCCGTCATCGCCGGCCGCGTGGCCTGCGCCCTCTCGGTGGGCAACTTGCCTGACCCAGGAATGGCCAAGCGCAGCAGCAAGCTGTCCGTGCTGAAGTAGGTCAGAGTGCGGCTAACAGAAGAGGGGGCCTCTAAGGAAGCCAGGAAGAGGCTTTGGCCGCTAATGCGTGGGCTGACCCCCCACGCCCGCTGCGGCCTTGACCGCCACCGGCGCGCCTACTACAACCGCAGGCGATATGCCAGTCCAAGAATCCGCGCCGCGCGAAACGATCTTCTCTGGAATTCAGCCCTCGGGCGAGCTGCACCTCGGCAACTACCTCGGGGCCATCCGCAACTGGGTCGCCCTGCAGTCGTCCTACCGCTGCTTCTTCTGCATCGTCGACTACCACGCCATTACCCAGCCCTTCGAGCCGGACGCCATGATCAGGCGGGTGCGTGAGATGGCCTGCGACCTCATCGCGTGTGGAATTGATCCCGCGAAATCCGCGCTCTTCGTGCAGTCGGCGGTGCGTGAGCACACCGAGCTGGCGTGGGCACTGGCCTCGGTCACGGGCTACGGCGAGCTCGGCCGCATGACCCAGTTCAAGGACAAGGCAGAGAAGAATCCCGACAACATCAACGCCGGTCTGTTCACCTATCCCGTGCTGCAAGCGGCGGACATCTTGATCTACCAAGCGACCAAAGTTCCCGTGGGCGAGGATCAGCGCCAGCATCTGGAGTTGGCGCGCGAGATCGTGCGCAAGTGGAATGCCCGCTTCGGCGAGACGTTTCGCGAGCCCGAGGCGCTCTATTCCTCGACGCCCAAGATCCTGGGCCTCGACGGCCAGGCCAAGATGTCCAAGAGCCTGGGCAACACCATCTCGCTGCGCGAGGACGATGCGTCTGTGTGGAACAAGCTGCGCACGGCCGCCACCGATCCGGCGCGCGTGCGGCGCACGGACGCTGGCGATCCCGATAAGTGCAACGTGTTTACCCTGCACAAGTTCTTCTCTACCGAGGCTCGTCAGACCGAGGTGCGCCAGGGTTGCGTATCGGCCGGGATCGGCTGCATCGAGTGCAAGAAGTGGCTGCTCGAAGGCGTCAAGGCCGATCTCGATCGCATTCGCGCCCGACGCGAGGAACTTCTGGCCAAGCCCGAGGCCATCGACGAGATCCTGGCCGACGGCGCCCGGTGCGCTCGCGCAGTTGCGGCGCAAACCATGGTGCTCGTGCGCGATCGCCTCGGCATCGAGCGGCTATCCGGCAGTCAGCCTTGACCATGCGCCAGTGGCTCGCGGTCCTCGCGCTCTTCCTTGCTGCCTGCTCCAGCCACGAGCGGGCCGACAATCCCGAGGGAGCGGTCCACCTGTTCATCGCGGCAGCGCGAAGCGGTGATCGCGCTTCCGTGTACCAGCGCCTGGGTCCTGAAACGCGCGCGCGCATCGAGGCCATGCTGTCATCGAGCCGCCACCAAGGCGGGCGGCTCATCGCCAGGCCTGAGGACTTCTTTTCGGTGGGCTGGGCGCCACCAGCGTGGGAGCCCGCTGGCATCCGTACGGTTCAACGCGACCATGAACGCGCCGAGGTCGAGGTCTATTCGGCTGCGGGAGACAGACACGCGCTGACCCTCGTGAGCGAGGGCAAGGAGTGGAAGATCGAGCTACCGGGAAGCTGAGCGCTCGGGCCCGATCCGGCGTCCGAGTCCGGCGTCCGAGTCCGGCATCCGGGTCCGATATCTGGTTACAGCCCGGGCCGCTCGCGCACCAAGGTCTGCTCGACGATCTCGATATCGGCTTCCTGGATCTCGATCTCGATATCCTCGAATTCCGGCATGGTGAATCCCGGACTGGTGTTGTCAGTGGCACTAGCGCGGGGGGGCGCGCGGCGATCGCCTACGCGTCGTTCGCGCGGGAAGACCCGGCGCTCGAGCCCGTCCCCCCGTCGATCGTCGCTGCGACGATCGCGTAGAAGCAGCCGGCGGAGGCCATCAATGCTGTTCGGCACTTTGGCCAGCTTGAGGGTGCGCGCGGCACAGATATGACAGAAGGTGATGGAGCGACTGTGAAGCTCTATGAGGCGCAGGTTCTCGCGGCGTCGCTCTTCACACACGGCACAGGAGGCCCCACGAGGAACTGGCCGAAGCTCCGACCACTTGGAGTAGCAGCCCCAGCAGCGGCCTCGGCGGAGCTCGGTGACCATGGCCCCGCACGAACCGCAGGGAATCGTGGCGCGTTCGATTTCGATGCTCATACCATGTAGGTAACTCGACTACGTGTGAGTTGCAATTTTTTGCGCTTTTTTCACCCCAGAGACACAGAGGTCGCTCTCCAGGCCTTGGTGGAGAGCCGTCACGCCCCGACCGCGACGACCTTGGGCAGGGGCATGCCATTGAAATTGGTGCCACTGGCGATGGTATACGCGCCAATTTTCTCGCTGTAGAGCAAGTCACCAAGCTGCAAATGAATCGGCAAATCTTCGGCCACGGAAACTACGTCCAGGGCGTCGCAGGTGGGACCGAACACGGACGCGATCTCGCTTGGGCCCTTCTTGAAAGCCTTGAAGTGGTACTGGCAGTGGTCGAAGAGCACGCCGGAGAAGGTTCCATACACGCCGTCGTTGACGTAGTAGCACTGTTTGCCGCTGCGTACGGCCTTGCCGATGATTTCGACCACCAACGTGGCGGCAGTGGCCACCATGAAGCGGCCGGGCTCGGCGATGATTTCGATTTCCGGGCCAAATAGCCGATCGAATTCGGCGTTCAGGGTCTTGGCCAGCTCTTCGAAGGGGCGCACGTGCGGGTCATAGGGCGCGGGGAAGCCGCCGCCGATGTCCAGAATCTTGACCTGCTTGTGGCCACGCTCCCAGGCCTCCTTAAAGATGCCGTCCGCGATGCCGAGTGCCTGCACGTAGTTCTGGTAGTTCGTGCACTGGCTACCTACGTGGAACGATAGCCCCTCGACGACCAGGCCGGCTTTGAACGCGGCTTCCATGAGGTCGACCGCCTCGCCGGGCGAGGCCCCGAATTTCGACGAAAGCTCGACCATAGAGCCGGTGTTGGGCACGTTCACGCGCAGAACCAGACCGGCGTGGGGGGCGTATTTCTTGATCTTGCCCACCTCGGCCAGGTTGTCGTAGGTGACGAGCGGCTTGTACGGATCCAGCTCGGCCAGGGTGCGATTATCCTTCACCGGATTGGCGTAGACGATCTTGTCCCAGATGAAATCCTGGCGTTTCTTCGCCGGAAAATTCTTGATGTTTTCGTGGACGATGTTGAATTCCGGCATACTCGCCACGTCGAAGCTGGCGCCCGCTCGAAACAGGGTATTGACGATGGCCGGATCTGGGTTCGCCTTCACCGCATAGTAGGCTTGCACGCGCGGCAGGTACTTGCGGAACATGGCGAAGTTGCGCCGGATCTCCTGATGATCGACGACGAAGAGCGGTGTGCCGTGCTGGCCGGCCAGTTGCTTGAGCTGCCTGGGTGAAACCACGTTCGTACCTCCCGAGATGAGCCCGAGAGTCTACAACAATGTCTCGCTGGCGAGGGGCCGCCTCGTAGGTCTTTGGAGGGCACAGAGAAAAAGGAAGAGGGCGAAGAGGGCGCTGAGAGGGCAGAAGTCGGAAGCGTCAGATCCTGCGCTACTTTTTCGCCTTCTTCCCCTTCTTGCCCGCCTTGCCCGGCTTGGCTCCCTTGGCGCTTGGCTCTTTGGTTTCCTTGGAGCTCTTGACCTCGTCCAGCCAGGACTCCATCTTCTTGAAGCGCTGGTCGAGCTCTTTGCTCACCTCGGCCAAGGGCTTTTCGTCGCCGGCCGCTGCGGCGGCCAGGGCGGCGGGATAGTCGTTGGCCAGGAGATTCAGGCTCACATCGTGATCCGTGCCGATGTTCGAGTTGCCGCCTGTGGGATCCATCTTGCGCAGGATCTTGGCCTGCGCCTCGATGGCCTTGCGTTGCTTGTCCGCGATCTTTTCCATCTGCGCAGCCGCGTCAGGCTTTCCCTTCAGGCTCTCCGCCGCGTCGTCGAACGCCTTGCGCGTCTTCTTCTCGAACGCCAACAGGGCCAGGTGCGTGGCCAGCTTGCTCTTGTCGAAGGTGCGCAGGCGGGACTCCTCTTCCGCGGCGAGCTCTTTGGCCAGCTTTTCGTCGGCCTCCTTCTTGGCCTTCCAGAGCGCGTATTTTTCCATCATGCCGAGGTGTGCGTCAGCGCTTCCGCCGTCGACTGGTTTGGCGGCTTCCACGACCGGCGCGGGCTTGGCTGGGGGTGCAGGCGTGGGCTTGGCTGGCTCTTGGCAGCTGGCAACAAGGACGCCGATTCCGAGTCCTAGAAAGGTGACTATCCGCTTCATGCTCCTACCTATACAACGGAATGCGCGCGCAGGATCCGCGTGAAACGAAAACCTGAGAAGTTCTTGATCTCTATAGTTGTACTTAGCATTACCACGCCTTAATATGAATGTGCCCGGAGCACATCGGGTGTTGTTGCCATGTTATGTGTCATTCAGACTCGTGAAACCAGGCCGCGAGGTAAGCTGCGCCTGGCTAGGGGATAGCGTGTCGACGAAGATGCAGGGTGCTCCTGCCAAGCGCGATGGATTCGTTGCGCGCCCAGCATCCAATACCGACACTCCAAGACCTCCGGGAGCGGCGGACGCACGGGATGCCGTGGCTGCGCGCGAGGCGGTGGGGACGGAGATGCAGGCGGCCCAGGCGGCTAGATCCGCGGAGGTCAGCGCCGAGCTGGCCAGCGTTGCTGCGTCGCTGGCCCAAGGCGAAGACGTCTTCAGCGAAATCCCAACCGTCGCCAATCGTGCCAATCCCACGCTTTCGCCCAGCCAGCCAAGCGAGACCGACAAGGACGGAGGCCAAGGACTTGGTGGGGCGGGTGCCTATCGCATGGTCCGGCCCGCCATTTCGGACCGCATTGGGGTTCCCTCGCCTGCTGGAGCCGACCGGACAGCTGGCAACCGCGTGGTCATCGGTGTGGCTCGCAAGTGACGCGAATGGCATGTGCGCGGATCTGAGACGCTCTAGTCATGGATCCAGGGTCGACTTGAGCGGTGGCCCAGCTCGCCCCGGTGCCTTTACCAGATGCAACTGATGAATCAGGCGGGCTAGTATCGCGCCTTCTTTCGAGATAGGACCCACTAGGTTCTTTCGATTCGCCAAAGGATGGACAACATGGACAACGTGAAGATCCTGCTCTCCGAAAACGAGATCCCTCGCAAGTGGTACAACCTGGCCGCGGATCTGCCCACGCCCATGCTACCGCCGCTTGGTCCTGACGGGCAGCCGGTTCGGCCCGAGATGCTGGCGCCGGTCTTTCCGATGAACCTTATCGAGCAGGAGGTCAGCACCCAGCGCTGGATCGACATTCCTCCCGAGGTTCTCGACATTCTCTACCGGTGGCGTCCGTCGCCTCTGCGCCGCGCTGTCTACCTCGAACGCTACCTGAACACGCCAGCGAGGATCTATTTCAAGGACGAGAGCGTGAGCCCAGCCGGCAGTCACAAGCCGAACACGGCGGTGCCGCAAGCCTGGTACAACAAGCAATTCGGTATCAAGCGTCTCACCACTGAAACCGGAGCTGGTCAGTGGGGCACTGCCCTGGCGTTCGCGTGCAGCCTCCTCGGCCTGGAGTGCAAGGTCTTCATGGTCCGCATCAGCTTTGACCAAAAACCGTTCCGAAAGATGATGATGCAGGTATGGGGCGCCAATTGCGTGGCCAGCCCAAGCAGCGAAACCAACGCCGGACGCACCATCTTGGCCACGATGCCCGACACGCCGGGTAGCCTCGGTATCGCCATCAGTGAGGCTATCGAGGCGGCGGTGACCGATACCTCGGGTAAGACCCGTTACGCGCTTGGCAGCGTGCTCAATCACGTGATGCTTCATCAGACCATCATCGGACTCGAGGCCAAAGAGCAGCTCAAGAAGGCAGGTGAAAAATTACCCGATGTGGTCATCGGCTGTGCTGGCGGCGGCAGCAATTTCGCGGGCCTCGCCTTCCCCTTCACCTATGACAAGATCCACGGCGCGAAGATCAAGATCGTGCCGGTCGAGCCCGCCGCTTGCCCCAAGATGACCAAGGGCAATTTCGTGTACGACCACGGCGACGTGGCCGGCATGACGCCGCTTCTGCCCATGCACTCGCTGGGGCACACCTTCGTGCCCAAGCCCATCCATGCTGGCGGGCTTCGCTACCACGGCATGGCACCTTTGGTATGCCAGGGCGTCATCGAGGGACTGTTCGAGCCCAAGGCCTACGGTCAGCTCAAGTGCTACGAGTCGGCCATGTTGTGGGCCAAGACCGAGGGCATGATCTGCGCGCCCGAAACCAGCCATGCCATCGCCGCGACCATCGACGAGGCCATCGCTTGCCGCGAGAGCGGCGAGAAGAAGGTCATCCTTTTCAATTACAGCGGGCACGGCTTGATGGATCTGGCGGGTTACGACGCTTACCTCGGCGGCAGACTCACCGACTACACCATGCCGGAATCGGAGATCCTGGAGAATCTCGCCAAGCTGGCGGGCATGCCCAAGGCCGAGGCCCGCAAATCCGGCAAATGGTAGCGGAGAAAACCACAGAGGCCCAGAGGGCACAGAGACGGAAAAGAAGGAAGGGGTCTTCAGATCTTGGATCCGAACCCCTTTCTTCCCACGTGCCCTCTGCTTTCTCTGTGCCTCTGTGGTGAAAAACCCTTTGTCTCTAGCCGACTAAGCGCCGAGCACGAGGATCACGCGGATGT
>Ga0265342_10003354_pt1 | contig 13229 bp, 12 predicted proteins | sample 4CB327metaG_FD_203125 | JGI IMG/M metagenome (GOLD analysis project Ga0265342, IMG submission 203125) | Rhizosphere microbial communities from Carex aquatilis grown in University of Washington, Seatle, WA, United States - 4-CB3-27 metaG | ecosystem: Host-associated > Plants > Roots >...
CCTCAGGCAAGCGACCAGATCGCTGGCGTGGCGCAAGTGCCCCGCCGGCAGGCTCGTGCCATCGGCCGGCGCGTCGCCGCGCAGCGCCACGATCCGGCGGATGCCGGCCGACCAATAGGTCTCGGCGAGCGCGCTAACCTCGCCCTCGGTGGCGCCGACGCAGGTCATATGCGCCGCCGGCTCGATGGTCGAGTCCCTGCGCAGGCGCAAGACCGTATCGATGGTGACCTCGCGGGTCGAGCCGCCGGCCCCAGAAGTGACCGACACGAATTGCGGCGCCAGCGGCTCGAGCTGGGCCACGGTGCGCCACAGCAGGTCGCTCGCCGCCGGGTTGCGAGGCGGGAAGAACTCGAAGGACACGCCGACCTTGCCTTCCGAGAGGCAGCAGCGCGGGATTTGCTGCAGCACGGTCAATGCCGCGTCTCCAGAGAATCCGAGGCCGCCGGCGCCTTGCGGGCTTCGCCAGGGCCTGGACGGATCGCGCTCCAGATGGAAACAGTGAGCGCCCGGCCCCGCAGGTGGCGCAGCCTTGCGGGCTTCAGCCCTGCCTCGACCAGCCAGCCGGCGATCTCCCCGTTGGCGAAGCCGAGGCGCCGATGGGCGTGCTCGCTGCGCAGCGCCTCCAGGTCATGAGGGGCGAAATCGACGATCACGAGCCGGCCCCCGGCCCTGAGCATCCGTGCCGACTCGGCAATCACGATCGCCGGGCGCTCGGCGAAATGCAGCACATGGTGGATGGTCACCGCGTCGAAGGATCCGCCGGGCCAGGGGAGATCATACATGTCGCCGTATCGCACATGGCAATTGCGCAGGCCCGCCAGGGTCAGCTTTGCCCGCGCGATGGTGAGCATGGCCGGGGAATTGTCGATGCCCACGCCGCGCTCGACCCGGGGTCCGAGGAGGCTCAGGATCCGCCCCGTCCCCGTGCCGATATCCAGCAGGTCATCAATGCTGCTCCGGCCCAGCAGGCTGACCAGGACCCGCTCGATCTCCGTCTCGTCGATGTAGAGCGAGCTGAGCTCGTCCCAGTGCGAGGCGTTCTGCCGGAAATAGGCGGCCGCCGCCTTGGTCCGCCGCGCGCGGACGACCGCGAGGCGTTGGTGATCACGATCGAGCCTTGCCTCGTCCTTCGGCAGCAGATGCAGCAGCGCTTCGACGAGCCTGCCGCCGCCGCCGTTATGGGCGAGCCTGTAGAACACCCAGCTGCCCTCGGGCAGGCGCTCGGTCAGGCCCGCTTCGGTCAGCAGCCGCAGATGGCGCGAGACGCGTGGCTGGCTCTGGCCCATCACTTCGGCGATCTCGCCAACGGTCAGCTCGCCCTCGGCCAGCAGGGCGAGCAGCCTGAGGCGGGTCGATTCGGCGGCGGCCCTGAGACCGTCGAGAAGATGGTCGAAGGTCGACATGGCGTATGATAGTGCGCATTCAAATATAAACAAATCGTTATATGCTAAATCCGGCGGGAGGGGCGAGGGCGGGGTCCCGACCCGTTTCAGGACACGGGCCATGCCGCCGCGCGGTATAAGGCTGGCCTGAACGGCGGATGACGAAGACCAATGGACGACCTCTCGCGCTACGCCAAGCGGCCTTTCGGCTTCTACCTGCGCTACGTCCGGCTCAGGCCCTTTCGCCATGCCGGCATCCTGCTTGCCGGCTTTCTCGCGGCGATCTCGGCGGTCGGGACCCAGTACGCGATCAAGCTCCTGGTCGACAGGCTGTCTCAGGGTGCCGCCGCGCACGGCGCCGTGTGGTTCGCCTTCGGCCTGTTGATTTCTCTCATCGCCGCCGATCACCTGCTCTCGCGGCTCGCCGGCGTGATCGCCAGCCTCACCTTTCCCCAGGTCACCGCCGATCTGCGCAGCGACCTGTTCCGGCATCTCGCCGGCCACGGCCCGCGCTATTTCGCCGACCGCCTGCCGGGCACCTTGACCAGCCGGATCACGGCCACCAGCAACGCCGTCTTCACCCTGGAGAACATGTTCGCCTGGAACGTCCTGCCGCCCATCGTCGGGAACATCGGCGCCGTTGTCGTCCTCGCCTCGGTCAGCCTGCCGGTGACCGCGGGGCTCCTGCTGGTGTCGCTCGTCATGGTCCTCGTCATTTTCCGCCTGGCCGCCGCGGCGCGGCCCCTCCACCGGGCCTTCGCCGACAAGGCGGCGGCGGTCGACGGCGAAGTGGTCGACGTGATCGGCAACATGGCCATCGTTCGCGCCTTCGGCGGCATCCGCCGGGAAGGCCAGCGCATCAGGGAGGCTCTCGACCGCGAGGCCGGCGCCCGCGGACGCAGCCTGTTGTTCATGGACAGGCTGCGCACGTTCCACTCGCTGATGGTGGTGGCCATGATGGTCGGGCTCCTCGCCTGGGCAATCACGCTTTGGCAGCGTGGCGCCGCGACCACGGGCGACGTCGTCCTCGTTTGCACCCTCGGCTTTTCCATTCTCCAGGCGACGCGGGAGCTTGCCTACGCCTTCGTCGACGTGACCCAGCATATGGCGCGTCTGGCGGAGGCGATCGGAACGCTTCTCCTGCCGCATGAAATCCGCGATCAGCCGTCGGCGGCGACAATCTCTCCCGGCGCGGGGCGTGTCTTGTTCGACAATGTCGGCTTCACCTACCCCGGCGGCGCAAAGGTCTTCGAGGGGTTCAACCTGGACGTGGAGCCCGGTCAGCGCGTCGGGCTGGTGGGCGATTCGGGCGGTGGCAAATCCACCCTGTTCGCCCTGCTGCAGCGATTCTACGATCCCGAGACCGGGCGAATCCTGATAGACGGCCAGGACATAGCCCAGGTCACCCAGGAGAGCCTGCGCGAGCGGATCGGCGTGGTGCCCCAGGACATCTCGCTCTTCCACCGTTCGATCATGGACAACATCCGCTATGGCCGGCCCGAAGCCGCGGACGAGGAAGTCGTCGCCGCGGCGGCCGCGGCGCGCTGCCTTGGCTTTATCGAGGCCGCACCCCAAGGCTTCGCCACGGTGGTCGGCGAGCGCGGGGTCAAGCTTTCGGGCGGCCAACGCCAGCGCATCGCGATCGCGCGCGCCTTCCTCAAGGACGCGCCGATTCTGCTGCTGGACGAGGCGACCTCGGCTCTCGACATCGAATCCGAGGAAGCGATCCGCAGCGCCCTCGATCGGCTGATGCGCGGCCGCACGGTCATCGCGATTGCCCACCGCCTGTCCACGCTTGGCGGCTTCGACCGGATTCTCGTGCTGCAGTCAGGACGGATCGTCGAGGATGGGCCGCCCGACCAGCTCATGAGCCGTTCCGGCGCCTACCGCCAACTGATCGACCGCGAAATCGCCCGCCTTCCGGCGCGTAAGGTCGCGGGCGGACCAGGATAGGACGACGGGCGAAGGCCGGTCCCGGCTGGGGAGGCCGCGCCAAAACCGCGGGAGGTCAGTCCTCGGCGTAGCGGCCCCTGTACCGCGATCCCGACATATCCCGGGTCAGGTAATGGATCTGGCAGCGATGCAGGCCGATGTCCTTGAGCTGCCTATCGCTCAGAGAGTGGAGCTGCCGGAACGCGGCGTCCGTGGCGTACCAACGGCGTAGTCCTCGCAGAACTGTCTTTACGCACCCGATCACGGCCTCGACGTCCCCGGCGCGAAGAGTCCGCCGACGGGTTCCCATGCACTCCAAACTGCTCATCGTCTTGTCTCTTTCCCTTCGATGCCGCGCCGCGAGGCCGGTCCTGGCCGCGGCCGGCGTTGATCGCCGGACGGCCGGTCCTCGGCCTGGGCGGTTGCCAGAGTAATGATGTTGCAACTTTCATATTATATGTAGTAACTACCACATCATTGACGACCTCCTTGGCGGGACTCCAACACCTGCGCGCTGGCGGTGACATAGGGCGCGGACCTTCCAGCGGAAATGACCGAAACGCTGGATCAATTGACCGACTGACCGGCGGTCGAAAGGAATTGGCACCATGGAAACGCTATCTGCCGTGCTGCAGACCGTGAGACTGTCGGGCGGCGTGATCCTCGAAGCGCAGTTCACCGCGCCCTGGTGCGTTTCATCCCAATTCAGCGCCGAGGATTGCCGGCCCGTTGTGTGCGATCCCGCCGAAGTGATCGCCTATCACTATGTCGTGTGCGGACGCTGCTGGCTGGAGGTGGCCGGGGAACCGTCGGTTGAGGTGCATGCGGGCGAGGCGGTCATGCTGCCGCGCAACGATCCCCATCTGCTGGGCAGTTCGCTCGGGCTTCGCCCCGTCAACTCCCATGAATTGATGCAACCAGCCGCGGGCGGCGGCCTCGCTCGCATCGTGCATGGCGGCGGCGGCGATGCCACGGAGATCGTGTGCGGCTTTCTCGCCACCGACCAGCACAGCAATCCGCTGATCGCTACCCTGCCGCGGGTTCTCAAGGTGGATATGGCGCAGTCGGGATCGGACGAGTGGATCGAATCCGGCCTGCGCTACGCCCTGCGAGGGTTGAAAGAGGGTCTGATCGGCGCATCGACGGTGATGACGAGGCTTTCCGAACTGATGTTCGTCGAGGCGGTCAGGCGCTACGCCGCCACGCTGCCGGCTGACGAGAGAGGCTGGCTCGCCGGCATACGCGACCGGTATGTGGGCAAGGCGCTCGCCCTCATGCATGCCAAGCCCGACCATCCCTGGACGGCGGAGTCCCTCGCCTGCGAGGTGTCGCTGTCGCGTTCGGCCTTTTCCGACCGGTTCACAACCTTCATCGGCATGCCGCCGAAGCGCTATCTGATTTCCTGGCGCCTGCAGGTGGCGAAGGAGATGCTCCGCGAGGGACGCAAGCCGATCCCGCAAATCGCCCATGAGGTGGGCTATGAGGCGGAGGCGGCTTTCAACCGCGCCTTCAAGCGGGAATTCGGCGCGCCGCCGGCGACATGGCGCCGGCAGGCGCGGCCGACGGAGATCCGGGCAGCGGCTACCAGCCGATGAATTTCCGGAAGTGGCTGAGAGCGTCCTGCCAGATTCCGAACTGGTCCCTCAGACCTTCGTAGGTGCCGCCAGGCGCCAGGTCGACGTCATACTCGACCCAGGGATCGTTCTCCTTGTCGATATAGGCCCTGGCCCAACGATTGTTCTTGTTCCAGTCGTTGATCTTGTCGGCAGTGAACGTGCCTTTGGTGTCGAAGCCTTCCGAGAACTGCAGCGAGGCGCAGGCATCGTCCTTGCAGTCGTACATGTAGATATGGAACGTCTGGCCGTCGGAGCTGGAAGCGATGTTGGGCGTGGCGCCGGCTCAATACCCGTTCTGCGAAGCGAACTGCTTGCCGGCCTCGATCTCGCCGATGGCCTGGTTGACGAGCCCGATGGCGTTTTGCCTGTGGCCGCCGAAGATGTCCCGGGCATGCTCGAGCTGGCCTACCGCTCTCTGAAGCGAGTTTTCGGCGCCATCCATGTCGCCGAAGTGGCTCTGAGCGAACGCGCCCGCCCCGAAGGACAACACCGCGATCAACGCACCGACCAATGCTAACCGGGTTGTCGACGTCATGATCTCCTCCCTCTCGGAAAAACTGACTGACATTCCTCGCGTGATCGCGCGCGGAGCGAAGTTACCATGCCGTCGAGTTACGCGGAAGCCAGCCGGCGGCCGGAGACTGTCTTAGCCTTGTAATCCTTGAACGTGATCCGGCTCGCCGAGTTCGGCACTGGCAAGGCCGCGTACGACGTCGGCGGGCCTTCAGCAGATCAAGCCGGCGCATTGCCCCGCGGCTGGCCCTGCCGGCGAAAGCCCACGATCTCGGCCAGGATGGAGACGGCGATCTCCTCCGGCGTGATGGCGCCGAGGTCGAGGCCGGCCGGAGCCTTGAACGCAGCCAGGCGCTCGGGATCGACGCCCCGCCCGGCGAGCGACTTGCGCAGCGCCGCCGCCTTCTTCCGGCTGCCCACGAAGGCGACATAGTCGGCGTCTGCCGCCAGCGCGGCTTCGAGCGCCGCCTCGTCGCCCCGGCCCTGAGTCGAAACCACGACATAGCGGCCCTTCTCGCTTTGCACCGGCAGGGCATAACCCTCGATGCGCTCGTCCGCCTCGGCGAAGGCGCCCTGCTCGGTGGCCGGCGCGCAGACGGTGACGGAGAATCCCATGCGCCGCCCGAGGTCGGCGATGGCGACGGCGACCGGGCTGCCGCCGAAGATCACCACCCGCGGGCGCGGCAGCACCGGCTCGACGAACACGTCCATGGTGCCGCGGCTCGGGCACATGTTGCGCGCGAAGCGCACGCCCGCGCGTTCCTCGCCGGCGTTGAGGCCCTGCTCCTGCAGCACGTCGGGCGGCTGGACCGAGACCAGGCGGGGCTTGCCGTCGGCCAGCGCCTCCTTGGCGGCCTTGGCCACCGCGGCCCGGGCGCAGCCGCCGCCGATCCAACCTTCGGTCATGCTGCCATCGGGCCCGATGACGGCCTTGGCGCCCGCCTTGGCGGCCGTGGCGGCGACCGTGCGCACGACGGTGGCGAGCGCGAAGGGTTCGCCTTTGGCCCGCTTGGCCGAGATCAGGTCCAGGAGTTCGTCCGCGTGGTTCCTCTTCATGGGTCAGATCCTCGCGAGATAGGGCTCGAGGGCCGCCAGGCTCTCGAGATTGTGGGCCGGCGCGAACAAATCGACATAAGGCAGCGCCGCCTGCATGCCCCGGGCCTCGGGCGCATAGTCTTCCCAGCCGATGAGGGGATTGAGCCAGACGATGCGCCGGCAGCGCCGCCGGAGCCGCCGCATTTCCTCGGCCAGCTTTTCCGGCTCGCCGGTGTCGTAGCCGTCGGAGACGATCATCACCGCGGTGCGCGAATTGATGACCCGCGCCGCATGCCAGCGGTTGAACGTGGCGAGGCTTTCGCCGATCCGCGTCCCGCCGCCGATCCCCTGGGCCATGAGCGACATCCGGTCGATGGCGCGTGCCGCATCACGGTCGCGCAAGGAATCCGAGACATGGGCGAGGCGCGTGTGGAAGACGAACACCTCCGCCTCTCGGAAGGCATCCACCACGCCATGGACGAAGCGCAGGAAAAAGGCCGTGTAGAGGCTCATGGAACCAGACGCGTCCAGCAGGATCACGAGGCGCAGCGGTTTCGGCTTCCGTCTTCGCCAGACCAGCTCCAGGGGCGTTCCGCCATGGGAGATGCTGCGATGGATGGTGCGCCGGAGGTCGAGACGCCGGCCGCTGCGACGCGCCCGCTGCCGGCGCACCAGTCGCGCGCGCATGGCCCGCGCCAAACGCTCGGCAAGCTCATAGGCGGCGGCCATGTCCTCGGGATCGGCGATGTGGCGCACATCGGTCGCGGCCAGGTTTTCCGCCCGCGAAGCGCCGCCCTTGCGGCCGCTCCCGTCCGCCGGGTTGTCCGCCTCGGGACCGTCCCGCCGTTCGACGTGATCAGCCATGCCGGCGCCGCTTTCGCCCGCACCCTGGCCCAGGCGGCGCTGGGGCTTCACATGTTCGGATGGCGTGCCCGAGAGCTGGGTAGTTCGCCTGAGGCCGCGGCCTCGCCAATAGGCTTCGAAGATCTCGTCGAAGCGCTGCCAGTCAGAATGGGTGGCCGCGCAGAGTGCGCGCAGCGCCGGCTTCAAGGCTGAAGGACGCTCCGCCGCCGGCGAGGCCAGTATGCGAAGCGCATCGCGCGTCTCCGCCAGGCCCAGGGCAAAGCCGTTGTCGCGCAATGTGCGGATGAATCCCGCGAGCCGCCGGCGCATGGCGGGGCCGAGGGTCTCGCCCGTCGCGCCGACGTCCGCCGTGGCGTTCCCCGCCGTCATGCCACCTTGCCGAGAAGCCGGTCTATCAGTTCCGGCGTGACGCGCGAGCGGTCCTCATGAGTTTTCAGCAAGCACACGATGGTCTCGTGCAGCGCCTCGGGCTCCTGGCGCAGATCGGCGACGCCGAGCCCGGCCAAGGTCGCGGCCCAGTCAAGAGTCTCGGCGACACCCGGGATCTTGCGCAGGTCTTCCTTGCGGATCGCCGCCACCATCCGGGCGATCTGGTGGGCGAGAGCGCTGTCGATCGCCGGCAGCCGCGTCAGGATGATGCGGGCTTCCCGATCCATGTCGGGGAAATCGACGTAGTGGTAGAGGCAGCGCCGGCGAAGCGCATCGGAAAGCTCGCGCGTGCCATTGGAGGTCAGCACCACCCGCGGGATGGAAGTTGCCGTCACCGTGCCGAGTTCGGGAATGCTCACCTGGAAATCGGAGAGCAGCTCGAGCAGGAAGGCCTCGAACTCCTCGTCGGCCCGGTCGACCTCGTCGATCAGAAGCACCGGCGGCTTTTCCCGGCGGATGGCGGCGAGCAGCGGCCGCTCCAGCAGGTACTTCTCGGAGAACACATGCTCCTCGACCGTATCCGCGTTCTCGCCGGTGCCCTCCCGGGCCTTGATGGCGAGCAGCTGGCGCTGATAGTTCCATTCGTACAGCGCGGCGTTCTGGTCCAGCCCCTCGTAGCATTGCAAGCGAATGAGCTCGGCCTTATTGAGATCGGCCAGCGCCTTGGCGACCGCCGTCTTGCCCACCCCTGCCTCGCCTTCCAGCAGCAGCGGGCGTTTCAGGAAATCCATGAGCCAGACCGCCATGGCCAGATCCCGGTCGGCGACATAGCCGGCCGCTTCCAGCCCCCGAGCGATTTCGGCGCGGGTCAGAGTCATGGGAACCAGACCTCGCCGCTCTTCCCTCGCCCCCCATTGGGGGGAGAGGGTGCGAGCGAAGCGAGCGGGTGAGGGGGGCTGCTGCGGGGCATCGTCCGGAACCCTCACCCTTCCCATCGCTGCCGCGACGGGCCCCTTCCCTCTCCCGCTTCGCGGGCGAGGGTAAGTTCCCCCGTCGCGGGTGAGCTACCCATGCAGCCCGAGCTTTTCGGCCACCGTCCAGGTTCGCCAGTTGTCATGGGGCATGGCGATGTGGGTCGAGCCCAGGAACTTGAAGGCATCATTGACCGCATTGGCGAAACAGGGCACGCCGCCGACATTCGGGCTCTCGCCCACGCCCTTGGCGCCGATGGGGTGATGGGGCGACGGCGTGGTGGTCCAGTCGGTTTCCCACTTTGGCGTCTCGACCGCCGTGGGCATGAAATAATCCATGAAGGACGGCCCGGTGAGATTGCCGGATTCGTCGTAGCGTATCTCCTGCCCCATGGCGATGGCGAAGGCTTCCGTCAGCCCGCCATGGATCTGGCCTTCGATGATCATCGGGTTGATCCGGGTGCCGCAATCGTCCAGGGCGTAGAAGCGCCGCACCTTGACCACGCCGGTGTCGACGTCCACGTCCACCACGCAGATATAGGCGCCGAAGGGATAGGTCATGTTGGGCGGGTCATAGTAGTTGACCGCCTCCAGCCCCGGCTCCATCCCGGGCGGCACGCGGTTGTAGGCGGCCCAGGCGATCTCCTTCATCGTCTTCGCCCGTTCCGGATTGCCTTTGACCCGGAAGCGGTCGACATCCCATTCCAGATCGTATTCCGAGACCTCCAGCAGGTGGGCGGCGATCATTTGGGCCTTGGCCCTGATCTTGCGTGCCGCCATGGCCGTGGCCGCGCCGCCCGTCGGCGTCGAGCGCGAACCATAGGTGCCGAGGCCGTAAGGCGCGGTGTCGGTGTTCCCTTCCTCGATGGAAATGTCGTCGGCGGGCAGGCCGAGCTCGGTCGCGATGATCTGGGCATAGGTCGTCTCATGGCCCTGCCCTTGTGACTTGGTGCCCATGCGGGCGATGACGGCGCCCGTCGGATGGATGCGGATCTCGGCCGAATCGAACATGGCGATGCCGAGGATGTCGCAGTTGCGCGAAGGCCCGGCGCCGACGATCTCGGTGAAAAAGGCGACGCCGATGCCCATCAGCTCCCGCGTCTCGCCGCGCTTGAAGGCGGCCTGGCGCGATTTCTGTTCCTCGCGGAGCTTGGCGTAGCCGACCGCGTCCATGGCCTGCTTCATGGCCGCGTGGTAGTCGCCGGAATCGTATTCCCAGCCCAGCGCCGACTGGTAGGGGAACTGCTCGCGCCTGATCAGATTCTTGATCCTGAGTTCGGCCGGATCCATGCCGAGCTTCTGGGCCAGGATGTCCATCGCCCGCTCGATGCAATAGGCCGCTTCCGTCACCCGGAAGGAACAGCGGTAGGCGACGCCGCCCGGCGCCTTGTTGGTATAGACGCCGTCCACTTCCACATGCGCCACCGGGAAGTCGTAGGAGCCGCTGACGATGTTGAAGAATCCCGCCGGCCATTTGGTCGGATCGGCGCAGGCATCGAAGGCCCCGTGGTCGGCCAGCACATGGACGCGCAAGGCCGTGACCCGGCCGTCCTTGGTCGCGCCGATTTCCGCCGTCATGTGGTAGTCGCGGGCGAAGGCGGTGGTGGAGAGGTTCTCGATCCTGTCCTCGACCCATTTGACCGGCCGGCCGGTCACGATGGACGCAACGACCGAGCAGATGTAGCCCGGATACGCGCCCACCTTGTTGCCGAAGCCGCCGCCGATGTCGGGCGCGATCACATGAATCTTGTGCTCCGGGATTTTCGAAATGAGCGAGGCGACGGTGCGGATCACGTGCGGCGCCTGGAAGGTGCCCCAGAGCGTGAGCTCGCCCCTGATCTTGTCGAAGGAGGCGACGCACTGGCAGGTCTCGAGCGGCGAGGGATGCACCCGCTGGTAGGAGATCAGCTCCTTCACCGTCACCTCGGCCTTCTTGATGGCGGAGTCGGTGCCTTCCTTATCGCCGATCTCCCAGGCGAAGATGTGGTTGTAGTGCTTGCGCTTGCCGTGGGCGCCGTCGGTCTTGTCCTTGATGTCCTCGCGCAGGACCGGCGCATCCTTGGTCATGGACTTGAACGGGTCCACGATCACCGGCAGGGCCTCGTACTCGACCTCCACCAGCTCGACCGCATCGGCGGCGGTGTAGCGATCCTCGGCGATGATGAAGGCGACTTCCTGGTTCTGGAACAGGACCTTCTCTTCCGCCAGCACGGCCTGGACGTCGCCCGCCAGGGTCGGCATGTAGTGCAGGCTGAGCGGCTTCAGATCGGCCGCCGTCAGCACCGCGATGACGCCCGGCAGGGCCTTGGCCTTGGAGGCGTCGATCTTCTTGATCCGGGCATGGCCATAGGGCGAGTGCACGAAATCGCCATAGATCATGCCGGGCAGCTTGAGATCGTCCACGTAATTGCCCTTGCCCTGGACGAAGCGGACGTCTTCCACGCGCTTGCGCTTGCAGCCCATGCCTTGCAGGCGCTCGATGCGTTCTTCCCTGGTCGGTGTGATCTCGTTCATTCGGCAGCCTCCCGGGCAGTCGCGCCGCTGAGTTTGGCCGCGGCGAATTCTATGGCCTTGACGATGTTCTGATAGCCGGTGCAGCGGCAGAGATTGCCGGCGATGCCGTGGCGGATCTCGTCCTCGCTCGGCTTCGGGTTCTCCTTCAGCAGGCGATAGGCCCGCGTGATCATGCCGGGCGTGCAGAAGCCGCATTGCGTGCCGTCGGCCGCGGCGATGCCCTCGATGGTCATGACCTCGCCGCCATCGGCCTGCACCGCGAACACGGTGCAGGACTTGACCGACTTGCCGTCGAGATCGACGGTGCAGGCGCCGCAATGGCTGGTGTCGCAGCCGATGTGTGGACCGGTCAGGTTCAGTTGCTCGCGCAGGAAATGGATCAGCAGGGTCCGGGGCTCGACCAGCGCCTCGACGCTGGCGCCGTTCACTTTCATCGTCACGTGGGTCTTGGCCATGTCCAATCTCCCCGGGTTCAAGCGGCGCGGGCCCGGGCGCGGGCGAGCGCTCGGGTCAGCATCACGCCGGCCATCTTGGTGCGATAGGCGGCCGGTCCGCGATTGTCGGAAGCCGGCGCGGTGATCGCCTCGGCCGCGGCCACGGCCTTCTTCACGCTCGCGGCATCGAGGCTGGAGCCGACGAGAAGCTTGCCCGCCGCTTCCGCGTAGAGCGGCGTCTCGGCGACATTGGTGAGGCCGATGGCGCAGGCAGCGACCTTGCCGGCGCTCATGGTCAGGATCACGGCGGCCGCAGCCGTGGCGTAGTCGCCGATCTTGCGCTTCAGTTTCTCATAGGCGTAACCGTGGCCCGCGGGCGGTGCCGGAATGCGGATCGCGGTCAGGATCTCGCCGGTTTCCATCGCGGTGAAATAGGCGCCCTGGTAGAACTCCCGTGCCGCCACCCGCCGCTCGCCCTTCTTGCCGGCAAGCTGGTAGCTGGCGCCCAGCGCCATCATCACCGCCGGCATGTCGTTGCCGGGATCGCCATTGGCCAGGTTCCCGCCCAGCGTTCCGACATAGCGCACTTGCGGATCGGCGATGACCATCGAGGTTTCCCTGAGGATGGGAAGCTTGCTCGCCAGGAGGTCGGAGCCGATCAGCTCATGCTGGGTCGTCATCGCGCCGATGACGATGTCGCCGCCATCCGCGCGCACGCCTTTGAGGCCCGCAACGTCGCGCAGATCGACCAGATGGTCCGGCGTCGCCAGGCGCAGCTTCATCATCGGGATCAGGCTGTGCCCGCCCGCGATCGCCCGCGCGTCGTCCCCCAGCTCGGAGAGCTTGGCCACGGCCTCGGCAACGGATTTTGGACGGTAATAGGCGAATGAGCCTGGAATCATCGCTGAAGACCCTCCCAGGAGTTAGCCGCCGGCTTCGGCCGGCTGGTCGCCACAGAAGCTGCGCTTTGCTGCGCTGCGGCAGCAACGGATCAAGCACGAGCGGTGCCAACCGGCACCAAAGGCCGGCTTGGCGCATGAATTGCACGAAATGCGTCAGCTTAGTTGACCTGATCGGTGAGTTCCAGGCCGAATGAGGCGAAATTAGGGCAACGCTGCCCTATCCGCTTGAGACTCCTGCCGCACTGCAGCGCTGACGCGTGCTGGCCGTTGGTCACGCTGGGGAACAGTATCGGCGCCCCACCTGTCAGTCGTCGGATCGGAATCTGCCAAGCGCCGTTGAGTCGTCAGGAGGCCAAGCATGCAGCCGCAGGAACAGCCGGTCGTGAAAGTCGGGCAGCTCGAGATCCGCTATTTGATCGACGGGACCGTCGCGGGTACCGGGATCGGCGTGTTCGAATTGACCGTGCCGGCCGGCGCGCGAGTGCCTCCAGCCCACAGCCACCGGGACAATGAGGAGGTCGTCTATGTCCTCGAGGGCAGGCTGCGCTATTCGGTCGATGGCGAGATGCGAGACCTGGGACCGGGCGAGCGGATGTACACGCCGCGCGGCTCGGTCCACGCCTTCAGCAATCCCCATGACAGCACCGCCAAGGCGCTCATCATCCTGACCCCCGACATTGGCGCCCAGTATTTTCGC
>Ga0265342_10003355_pt1 | contig 13229 bp, 5 predicted proteins | sample 4CB327metaG_FD_203125 | JGI IMG/M metagenome (GOLD analysis project Ga0265342, IMG submission 203125) | Rhizosphere microbial communities from Carex aquatilis grown in University of Washington, Seatle, WA, United States - 4-CB3-27 metaG | ecosystem: Host-associated > Plants > Roots > Rhizosphere...
GAGAGATCCGCGCGCGTCCGGCCGAAGGCGGCTTCCGCCCGCGCGCGCGGCACGTTTTCGAACCGCAGCGTTCGCTGGTAGGCCAGTGTCGATTTCAGGCAGGCGGTGTCGGCGGCCACCGCCTCGGCGAAGATCGCATCGAGCACGGCCAGATAGTCGTCGAGCGATTTGATCGTCAGCCCCTGCCTTTCGGCGAAGACATACGGGCTGTCGAGCGCGCTGGTGAACTGGCTGGGGTGCGTACCCTTGACCATCTCGGTGACATTGAGCACGGGCACCCAAAAACGATATTCCCGCGCGAACTGCAAGCGGGCCCAATAGGAATCGATGAACATCAGCTCGATGTTGGCGCGCTTCGTGACCACGTCCTCCAGCCAGGCGCGGTCGCGGTAGTTGGCGAAGATCCGCTGGTTCAAGTCGCCAGCCGCTTCGTCGGTCATGGTCTCGAAATCGACGCCGTACAGGTCTCGAAACGCCGGGAGCAGGTAGCGGTAAAAGCTCGTTGCCCGCGCGTCGTCGAAATCGGCCTTGGCCGATTTCCACCACTGCTCGAATGCCCCCCCCTTGGGCCAGGGCGAGAGCCGATTGGTCCAGGGGTAGTAGCTTCCTTGCCAGAGAGAGTGCAGGGTCATGCCGACGCCGCGATCGGTCTCGTCGCGTCCGGGGATCTCGTCGAAGGCGCGGAGATGGTCGTGCGTGTCGATCGCCGGTACGGCGTCGAGCGCCGCCTTGAGCCGCTGGTAGAGCGGAGTTTGCTTGATATCGTCGGCGCGTGCCGGGACGACCAGAAACAACGTGACGGGCAATATGAGCATACGGAACATGGAATACTCCGAGAGAAAGGCGTTTGCAGGCGGGTCGCCGCCACTTTATGCTAACACCGCAGCAGTCCGACGACGAGTTACCACAGGCTTTGATCACTCACCAAGGATCGTCCCATGTTCCGCGCCATTTGTCTCGCTTCCTTCTTGATCGTGGCCGGTTTCCAGGCCGCCGTTCCTTCGCCCGAATCGCCCGACCCGAACACGCCGACCCCCATCGCCGCGAGGGACACGATATTCATCGAAGAAATGACCTGGATGGAAGTCCGCGACGCGCTAGCGGCGGGCAAGAAAACCGTGATCGTGGCCACCGGTGGCGTCGAGCAAAACGGTCCCTACCTGGCCACCGGCAAGCACAACTACGTGCTGCGGGCTACGACCGAGGCGATCGCCCGCACGCTCGGCAACGCGCTGGTCGCGCCGATCGTGCCCTTCGTTCCCGAGGGGGACATCAACCCACCTAGCGGGCACATGCGCTACCCCGGCACGATCAGCGTCCGGGAGGAGACATTTCAGGCGCTTCTGACCGACATCTGCGCCAGTCTGCGCAGCCACGGTTTCTCCGATATCGTGTTGATCGGCGACAGCGGCGGCAACCAGGCGGGCATGAAGCAGGTGGCGGCCGACTTCAGCGGCGGCCCGACCCGCGTCCACTTCATCCCCGAATACTTCAACTACACCGAGGTCGATCAGTGGCTGGCCGGTCAAGGTATTAAGGAGGTGCCGGAGGGGCTTCACGACAGCTTCGCGATCACGGCCATCATGATGACCGTCGATCCGAACATGGTGCGGATGAAAGAGCGAGGTGACGCGGGCAAATTCAGCATCAACGGTGTCGACCTGGCCCCCGCCCCCAAGACGATCGAATGGGGCAAGAAGGTCATCGAATATCGCGCCAACGTGACCGTCAAGGCAATCAAGAAAGCCCTTGCGGCGAAGCGCGACGCGAAAGAGTAGCGCTTTGTTGTCGTTTGGTTGACCGCCAACCTGGTCTACGACATCCATGAAGATGACCAACCGCGCGGCAATCTTCGTCGGAATTGGTTTGTGGCGTAGCCCACTCGAAACCCCCTCTGTTTGGTTGGTGGTGCCCAGCCTACGCATCAACAAATCGCCATGTGTTGTTGAAAAGACTTGCAATCCACGTTCGCTAATGCGATAATCCGTGTCAGCCTACCTACCTTGGTTCCTCACTTGATCGAACCCACACCGGAAGGAGCCTTCATGAACCGGCTGATTTCCCACGCTTCGCGCGCCGTGCTTGCAACCACTTTCGTGTTTAGCCACGTTGGGTACTTGTTGGCCGACGAGGTTGCTAGCAGCGCACCGGCCCGCCCACAAACCCCAGGCTTGGGCGACCCAGGCACGCTTGGCGGATTGGTCATCGACACGGGGCGCCCGGCCGGAACGCCGACTTTGCTGCGTGGAAAAGACGCCCAGCAACAACTGGTCGTCAACGGCCAGTATAGCTCGGGACAGGTCCGCGATTTGACAAGGCAAGTGAGCTATGAAACGGCCCCGGCGGGAATCGTGAGCATCGATTCGACCGGCCTGGCATTGCCGTTGACCGATGGCCATGTCACGGTCACCGCGGTCGCCCCCAGCGGCCAGCGCGCCACCGTGGAGCTGGTCGTTGAAAACCAGATCGTCGATACGCCGGTGAACTTTCCGAACCAGATCGTGCCGGTGTTCACGAAACTGGGTTGCAATACAGGAGGCTGCCACGGCAAGGCCAGCGGCCAGAACGGCTTCAAGCTTTCGCTGTTGGGTTTTGAGCCGGGCGAAGACTACGAGCACCTGGTCAAAGAAGGGCGCGGGCGTCGCCTGTTTCCCGCCTCTCCCGACCGCAGCCTGCTCCTGCTCAAGCCGATCAACCTGGCGCCCCATGGCGGCGGCCAGCGGACCGACGCAAACTCGCACGAATACAAGCTGCTCCGCCGTTGGATTGAACAGGGCATGCCCTACGGCAAGCCCGATGATGCCACGGTTGCCAAAATCGAGGTCGTGCCCTCCGAACGCTCGATGCAACGGGGCGGCGAACAGCAGATCATCGTGCTGGCGCACTACACTGACGGTTCGATCGAGGACGTGACTCGCGTGGCGACCTACGATCCGAACGACGGCGAAATGGCCGAGTGCACGGCGACGGGGCTGGTGAAGACGCTCGATTTGACGGGCGACGTGGCCATTATGGCCCGCTATCAGGGACAGGTCGGCGTGTTCCGGGCCAGCATCCCGCTGGGAGTGACGGTCGACAATTTGCCGGTGGCGAAGAATTTCATCGACGAGCTGGTATTCAAGAAGCTCAAGACCTTGGGCGTGCCGCCGTCGCCCATTTGCGACGATTCGACGTTCATCCGGCGTGTCTCGATCGACCTGGCGGGCCGCCTGCCGCGACCAGAGGAAACCGAACAGTTCCTCGCCGATCAAGATCCAATGAAGCGCGACAAGCTGGTCGACCGGCTATTGGACAGCCCGGAGTACGCCGATTATTTCGCGAACAAGTGGGCCTCGGTGTTGAGGAACCGTCGCCGCACACCCGGCTTCACGCGAGGATCGTACGCGTTCCATGGTTGGATTCGCGACAGTCTGTATGAAAACAAGCCCTACGACCAGTTCGCTCGCGAGATTCTCGCCGCGTCTGGTGAGATCGGCGAGAACCCAGCCGTCGTCTGGTATCGCGAAGTGAAGGAAGTCGACCAGCAGGTCGAAGACTGCGCCCAGTTGTTCCTGGGGCTTCGCATTCAATGCGCCCGTTGCCATCACCATCCGTTCGAGAAGTGGAGCCAGCGCGATTACTACGGGCTGGCCGCATTCTTTTCGCAAGTCGGGCGTAAACCGGGCGCCTCGGCCGACGAACAACGGATTTTCCATCGCCGCGGCGCGGCGGCGGCCACGAACCCCAAGTCGGGCGAACGGTTGCTGCCAACCGGCTTGGGCAGCAAACCTGAGAAGCTCGCCCCCGAGCGCGATCCGCGGCAAGCCCTGGCCGACTGGATGGCCGATCCGGCCAACCCGTTCTTCGCCCGCGCCTTGGTCAACCGCTACTGGAAGCACGTCTTCGGCCGCGGCATCGTCGATCCGGAGGACGACATGCGTGTCACCAACCCGGCCTCGAATCCCGAGTTGCTGGCCGCGCTGGCGCAGCAATTCATCACCGACAAGTTCGACCTCAAGAATTTGCTGCGGACGATCTGCAAGTCGAACACGTACCATTTGAGCGCGGAGCCGAACCAGTACAATCTGAACGACAAACAAAACTACTCTCGCTATTATCCCAAGCGGCTAACGGCCGAGGTACTTTTGGATTCGCTCGACCTGGTGACAACCTCGACCACCGGATTCAGCGGCTTGCCCGCCGGCACGCGAGCGGTTCAACTGCCCGACACCGGAGCCAACACCTACTTCCTGACGGTCTTCGGCCGTCCGGAAGGGGCCAGCGCCTGCGAGTGCGAGCGCTCGCAGGAGGCGAACCTGGCACAGAGCCTGCACCTGTTGAACTCGGCCGAGGTCCAGTCGAAGCTTTCGAATGCCGGGGGGCGCGCGGCCCTGCTGGCCAAGGACGACATGCACTCGCCGGACGATAAGGTTCGGTCGCTCTACTTGTCGGTCTTCTCCCGGCCCCCGGTGGCCGACGAGATGCAAGTGGCCCTGGCCCACATCAACCGCGTGGAAAACAAGCAGCAAGCCTATGAAGACATTCTATGGGCCCTGGTAAACACCAAGGAATTCTTGTTTAACCATTAGCCATCGGTGCAAGGTCGAATTACCATAGGAAGGTATCGACCTCACGAGTTTCGACCCACCGACCGAGTTTGACCCACCCACACCGCGCGACGGCAGGCGCGGCGTTATGCATACCGCGGCCGCGAGTCATTTGGCCGGCACCCCGCGCATTGTGGCACACCGCCTGCCAACCCGATTGACGTTGGTTAACCCTGCCAGGCTGACAGGACCCAGTCACATGACGCAGTGCAAACTCTCCGTCAGGCTTGAAAGCCCGACCTACGCCGCCGTTTACCGCACACCAATCCAACGAGATACCAGGAGCCCCAACATGGCAAACCTACGGATGGCGCGACGCAATGTGTTGCGTTCGACGCTGACGATGGCGCTGGTTTTATTGGTGGCCGCCGTCGAGCCGGCGGGCGCTCAGTTGCCCGTGACGCAACTCTTCGCCATATCGCCGCCGGGCGGCAAGCAGGGCACCACCGTCGAGCTGACAATCGCCGCGGGCGCCGATCTCGATGGCGTTGATCGGCTCTACTTTTCGCATCCAGGCATCACCGCGGTGCGCAAGCTCGCCGCGCTCAAGCCGCTGCAAACCGTGCCCGATCCGCTACCCAACGAATTTACCGTGACGATCGCCGCCGACGTTCCGCCGGGCATGTACGACGTACACGCCGTCGGCACCTTTGGCATGTCGAATCCGCGATTTTTCGTCGTTGGCGATCTTGCCGAGGTCAAAGAGCAACCGGGCAACGCCACGCAAGACAAAGCGATTGCCGTCGAATTGAATACTGTGGTTAATGGCGTTGCCGACGCAACGGCCGCCGACTGGTACAAGTTCACCGCCAAGGCGGGCCAGCGGGTTGTGATCGACTGCTGGGCGCAACGGATCGACTCGCGGATGGACGCCACGCTGGTGGTTCTAGACGGCACCGGCCGACAACTGGCCCGCAGCCGCGACACCAACCGCCGCGATCCTTTGGTCGACGTGACCGTGCCGGCCGACGGAGAATACCTGCTCAAGGTTTACGACTTCGTTTACGCCGGTGGTCCAGAGTACTTCTACCGATTGGCGATTGGAACCGGTCCGCACATCGACTTTATCTTGCCGCCCTGTGGCGTGCCGGGAACGAAAGCCAGCTACACGATTTACGGCCGCAACCTGCCGGGCGGCGCGCCGGCGGAAGGCGTGGCCATCGACGGCCGCCCGCTGGAGAAACTGACCCTCGAAATCGCGTTGCCGGCCGACAAGCCGACCGAGCGGCTGGAAATCGGTGAAGTCGTCGAGCCGGACGAGTCTTCGCTCGACGGCATCGAGTACCGGCTACCCTCGCCCCAAGGCGTATCGAACTCGTATTTCATCGGTTTCGCCGCCGCGCCCGTCGTGCTTGAGCACGAACCCAACGACGAGCCAACCAAAGCAAATGTGGTGACGCTGCCTTGCGAATTCGTCGGGCAGTTTGGGCCCCGCGGCGACGAGGACTGGCTTCAGTTCGACGCCAAGGCGGGCGAGGTCTACTGGATTGAAATCGTCGCCCAGCGTCTGGGGCAAGCGGTCGATCCGGCGGTGCTCTTGCAGCGCGTGACCAAGAACGACAAGGGAGAGGAACAAGTCGCCGACATCGTCGATCTCGACGACGACGCGACGAACATCGGCGGCATCGCCTACAATACGGCTACGTCCGATGCCGCCTTCCGTTTCGCCGTGCCCGGCGACGGCACCTACCGCGCGATGGTCCGCGATCTCTATTTCGGCTCGCGGGGCGATCCGCGGCACGTATACCGGCTGTCGATTCATCGCGAGCAGCCCGACTTCCGCCTCGCGGCGGTGGCGACCTATCCGGCAAACAACAAGCTCGAAGCCCGCCCCTGGAACCCGCTCTTACGGCGCGGCGGCGCCGAGCGGATCGACGTGATGGCGTTTCGCCGCGACGGCTTCGCGGGCGATATCGTGATCTCGGCGGAGGGATTGCCCGAGGGTGTGACCGCGGCGCCGGTACTGATTGGCGCGGGGCAATCGGCGGCGACGCTGGTGCTTATGGCCGGCGAACAGGCCGCGGCTTGGACCGGCACGATTCAGATCGTAGGCCGGGCGAAAATCGGCGAGGCCGACGTGGTGCGAGCCGCACGTCCCGGAACGGTGCTGCAAGCATCGTCACCCGCGGGTCAGCCGCCCGTTTCAGCACGTGCCCGACTCGCCCGCAGTTTTACGCTTGCCGTGACGGCGCAAGACATCGCGCCCTTTCAGGTTGACTTGGGTGAAAGCAAGACCTGGGAAATGTCGCGGGCAGGGAAGCTGCAGATTCCGGTGAAGGTCACGCGGCGTGGCGAGATCAAAGGCAATCTGACGCTCACTGCGCTGGGCCTGCCGGCGAACGTGCAGCCGCAGCCTTTGGCTTTCGACCCCAACACCAACGAAGGAAAATTCGAGGTGCAGATCAACCCGAACGCGCCGCTTGGAAGCTATACGATCTACATGCAGGTGCAGAGCACCGTGGGCTACAAACGCGACGTCGCGGCGGCCGAGGCGGCGACGAAGGCGAAAGCCGATATCGACAAACTGGCCGCCGATACGGCAGAAGCCGCCAAAGCAGCCGATGTGGCGAAGCAAGCGGCCGACAAGGCCGCGGCCGACGCCGACGCGGCGGCCAAGGCGGCGGCAACTGCGAAAACGACTGCCGATACGGCCGCCAAGACCGCCGCCGACGAGGCCAAAGCCGCCTCTGACAAAGCCGCGGCGGCCAAGGCCGCGGCCGACGGCGATGCGAACAATCAGGATCTGGCCAAGGCCAAAGAAGCCGCCGACAAGGCCGCGGCCGAGGCGGCCGCCAAGGCCAAGACCGCCGCCGAGGCACAAGTGGTGGCCGACAAGGCCGCCGTGGACGCCGCTGCGAAAGCCAAGACCACCGCCGAAGCCAAAGCTGCCGCCGATAAAGCTGCCGTCGAAGCCGCTGCCAAGGCTAAAGCCGCGGTGGACCTCAAGACCGTGGCCGACAAGCGGGCCACCGACACCACTGCCGCGGCCGCCCCCAAGGACGTTGCCTTGTTTTGGCCCTCCACCACGGCCACACTCAAGATCACCGCGGCGCCGATCACCCTGACCGTGACGCCGCCCGCGGCCGCACTCAAACAAGGGCAGCAGGTGGAAATTCCAGTGGCGCTGACACGACTTTACGGCTATGCCGATGCGATCGAGTTGGAAGTTGCGCTGCCCGCCGGAGTCGCCGGGCTGAAGGTCGACAAAGTCGTGGTTGCCGCCGGACAGAATGAAGGCAAGCTTGTGATCGTGGCCGCGGCCGATGCCACGCCCGGCAACCACAATCTGGCCGTCAAGGCGATAGCCACGTTCAACGGCCAAAAGCTGCCGGCCGACCAGGTCGTGCCGATCGTGGTTGAAAAAGTGGAGAAGAAGTAAAGGAAATCGAACCCCGTGAGGCGCGTTTCCAACCTGCCACAAATGTTTCGCACGGCACGTTGGAGAACTGCCCCTCAGGAAGCCACGGAGCGGCCGAAAAGATATTTCCACGCGGAGCGTGGGAGCGAGTAAACGATTAAACGAAAATCCGTCAGACGGCAGGTCGAAAACCTGCCCCACGCCTTAATGCAGGAACCTGAAAATGCGGCGAACTGAATTGACACGTAGCTTTTTGATCGCGATCGCGGGCCTTGCGTTTTATTCCGGTCCGGCGGGCGCCGATGACCAGCCAATCGCCATTGCTGAAATCAAACGCGATACTCCGGTCGATTTCGAGCGCGAGATTCTGCCGCTTTTGAAGCGAAGCTGCCTGGCATGCCATAACGCGACGGTCAAGGAAAGTCAGCTGATCATGGAAACCCCTGCGACGATTCTCAAAGGGGGCGATAGTGGACCGGCCGTGGTCCCCAAGAACAGCGCCGAAAGCCTGTTGCTGGGCCGGGCGACGGGCGCGGTCGATTCGATCATGCCCCCCAAGGATAACAAGGTCGCCGCGCCGCGATTGAAACCCGAAGAGCTGGGCCTGATCAAACTTTGGATCGATCAAGGCGCGACCGGTATCGTCACCGGCCAGGCCGACCAGATCCAATGGCAGTCGCTGCCGCCAGGCGTGAACCCAATTTACGCCGTGGCTGTCACGCCCGACGGACAATACGCCGCCTGCGGCCGGGCGAACCAGATTTTCATCTACCACCTGCCGACGGGCCGCTTTGTCTGCAAGCTGACCGACCCCGAATTGTTGAAGTCGGGGGTTTACCAAAAGCCGGGCGTAGCCGATCTCGATTTGATTCAGTCGCTGGCGTTCAGCGCCGACGGCTCGATGCTTGCTTCGGGCGGCTACCGCACCATCAAGCTCTGGCGCCGCCCGCGCGACGTGCGCGCGGCAACCTTCGAAGCCGCTTCAGCCGAAGCGGTGGGAAGCGTGGCGGTCAGCCCCGACGGCAAGTGGTTGGCCACCGCCGCCGCCGATAATAGCATCAAGCTCTGGGATCTTGCGACAGGCCAGGCGGCCAAGACGCTGGCCGGCCATACCGCGCCGGTCACCGGCGTTCGCTTTCTGGCCAACAGCGCGAAGCTCGTGTCAACTTCGGCCGACAAGTCACTACGCGTCTGGAACGTCGCCGACGGCGCCGCGGCTGGACGAATTGACACGCCGAACGCCTTGCAGGCATTGACGCTCGTGGGTGACGGTTCACTCGTGGCCACCGGTGGCGCCGATAACTTCATTCGGATCTGGAAGACGCCGGCCGCCGCGGCGCAAGCGTTGGCCGGCCTGCCGGCCCCCGCCACAGTGCTGGCGGTCAGCCCCGACAAGAAACTCCTGGCAATTGCCGGCGCCGAAGGACCAATTCAACTCGTCGATCTTGCAACCGGCCAGGTGGCCAAGACCCTCGCTGGACATGCCGGCGCCGTGACCAGCCTGGCATTTCAGGCCAATGGTGCCAAGCTGGCGAGTGCCGGCGCCGACAAAACCGTACGAATCTGGGATGTTGCGGCCGGCCAAGTCGTCGTCAAGCTCGAATCCGGCGTTGCCGCACCTGAGACCGTGGCCCTGCACCCCGGCGGCAACCAGGCCGCATCAGGTTATGCCGACGGGACCCTAGCGATCTGGAAGCTCGACGCCGCCGCGCCCAGGCCTTTACCTGGTCCCGGCGAAGGCGGCACTGATGAAGCCGCTGCCACCGTGGCCGCGGTCAGCCGTGACGGCAAACTGCTGGCCAGCGCCGGATTGGCGGGCGGCAAGCCGGCAATTCTCGTTCGCGATCTCGCGGCTGGGACAATCGTGAAGACCTTGCTTGGTCACGACGCGGTGATCACCGCCTTGGCGTTCAGCGCCGACGGCACCCGGCTCGCATCCGGTTCCGAAGACAAGACCGCACGCGTTTGGAATCTGGCCGACGGTGCGGCCTTGGGCAAATTCGCCGGTCACACGCAGACTGTAACTGGGGTGGCCTTCGACTCGACCGGCGGACAGGTTGTCTCCGGTTCGGCCGACAACAGCCTCAAGCTTTGGAACGTCGCCGATGGCGCCGAATTGAAGAACTTCGCCGGGCACACGGGCGCCATTGTGGCCGTGGCAATGACCAGCAACAACGCTCGAGTCATCTCGGCTTCGGCCGACCAGACCGTGCGCACCTGGAACCCAGCCGACGGAGCGCAAGCGAGTGCCATATCGCCAGGTGCCGTTGTCACGGCGCTGGCATTGGCGCGCGACGACAACCGCATCGCCGTGGCCCTGGCCGACAACTCGATCAGCTGTTCCAGATCAGTGACGGCGCGGCCGTGGCCACTTTGGCGGGGCACACCGCGCCGGTGCGAATGCTGGCATTCAGCGCCGACAACCTTCGGCTCGTTTCGGGCGCTGGCGACCAGCGGGCCGTCGTATGGGACATCGCCCGCTCGGCTGTTGTGGAAAGCCTGTCGGTCGAAGGCGGGCTGGGCTTCGGCCTCTTCGCCGCGAGCGGCAACGAGTTGGTCGTGGGGGGCGGCAACAAGTTGGTTCGCGTCCATACATTGCACTTCGAGCGTCCGCTTTTGGGCCATGCGCAGCGGATCAGCGGCCTGGTCTACAGCGTGGACGGAGGGCTGATCTACACCGCTTCGGCCGACGCTACGGTACGTGGCTTCCAATCGGCTGACGGTGCCCAGCGTTTCAGCGCCGCGGCCGGCGCGGCGGTCAACTCGCTGGCATTGAGTCCCGACGGCAAATTCATTGCCAGCGCCTCCGAAGAGAATTTGCTGCGAGTATGGAACGGCGATGGTTCGCCGGCGGCCAAACCGCAGATGGCCGGTTTCACCGCGCCCGTCAAGCGGGTGGCCTTCTCGGGCGACAGCCTGCGTGTGGTCGGTGCGGGTGCCAACGCCGCCGAGGTTCTGGTGTTCAATGTTGCCAGCGGCGAGTTGGAGCAAGGCTTCGCGGAGCACTCCGGCGCGGTCGTCGCCTTGGCCGCGGCGGGTGAAAAGGGAGACATGGTCATCTCGGCTGCCGCCGACAACACGGTGCGTGTTTGGCCATTGGCCGCCGTGAAGCAGATCGCCGGACATACCCAGCCCGTCACCTCGTTGGTTACACTACCGGCCGCCCCGACGCAGATCGTTTCGGGCAGCGTGGATGGAACGGTGCGGGTTTGGAACACTGATAACGGCCAACCGATCCAGCAGATGAACCATGCCGCGCCGGTGACGTGCGTCGCGGTGCGTCCCGACGGGCTGCGGATCGCGTCGGTGGGTGGAGGCAACCTGGTTCGTCTCTGGAACGCGCAGAATTTCCAGCAAGTGGCGGAAATGAAGGGCGATTATCGCGCCCAGTTCCAGGCCGCCGAGGTCGAACGGGGCGTGGCCGCCCTCAAGGCCCTTGCGGCGGCGGAGACGGCCGCCGTGGCGGCCGCGGAAGCCGCCGTGAAGGCCGAGGCCGACAACGTGAAGAAGGCCACTGACGCGGTGGCGGCGTCGATCAAGGCTCGCGATGAGAAGATCGGCCCAGCCAAGACGGCGACCGATGCCAAGGTGGCCGCCGACAAAGTGGCCGCCGATGCCACGGCCGAAGCGAAAAAAGCCGACGAAACGAAGGTGGCGGCGGCCAAAGCAGTGACTGACGCCACGGCCGACGCGAAGAAGGCTGATGAAGCGAAGGTGGCGGCCGCCAAGGCTGTGACGGACGCCGACGCCGCGAATAAGGCGGCCCTTGACGTGGCTGCAAAGGCAAAGGCGGCGGCCGACGGTGACGCGAACAACAAGGACCTGGCCAAGGCCAAGGAAGCCGCCGACAAGGCAGCGGTCGACGCCGCGGCCAAGCTCAAAACGGCGCAAGAAACGATGGTTGTCGCCGATAAGGCGGCAGTGGACGCCGCGGCCAAGCTCAAGGCGGCGCAGGATGCGATGGTCGTGGCGGACAAGGCGGCCGTTGACGCTGCGGCCAAGCTCAAGGCGGCCACCGACGATGCTACCGCCAAGACCAAGGCGGCGACCGAGGCTGAAACAGCCTTGAAGAATGCCGAGACGGCCAAGATCGCCGCCGACAAAGCCCTGGAAGCAGCCAACTCCGCCGCCAAGCGCGCAACTGACTCGGTCCCCACGGCGCAGGCCGCCAAGGTCGCTGCCGATGAGCGAGCGAAACTGCGGGAGGCCGACCTGGAGGCCGCCAAAAAGGTCGCCACCGCCACGGAGCTTCCGTTCCGCACGGTCGCCTTTTCGGGCGATAATCTGGAACTGGCCGCCGCCGGCGACGACAAACTGGTCCACACTTTCAGCGCCGAAACGGGCGCCGCCGGCGAGATTTATGCCGGCCAGTTGGGTGCCGTGTTGGCCGTGGCCTACGCAGCCGACGGCAAGCTAATCGCCGCCTCGGCCGACAAGAGCGCCGTCGTTTTCAACGCGGGGGCCGAATGGGTTTGGGAGCGAACGATCGGCGGCGCGATGAATTCACCCTTGATCGACCGCGTGACCGCGCTGGACTTCAGCCCCGACGGCAAGCTATTGGCCTCAGGCGGCGGTGATCCGTCGCGCTCGGGCGAACTCAAGCTTTGGAACACGGCCGACGGCACACTCGCCCGCGACTTTACCGACGCTCACAGCGACACGGTGCTGGGCGTCGATTTCTCGCCGGAAGGAAACCTGATCGCGTCATGCGGTGCCGACAAGTTCGTTAAGGTTTTCGAAGTGGGCAGCGGCAAGTTCGTCCGTTCGTTCGAGGGCCACACGCACCACGTGCTAGGCGTGCGCTGGCGCGGCGACGGCAGGGTGCTGGCGAGCTGCGGCGCCGACAACGTCGTGAAAGTCTGGGATTTCATCACTGGCGACCAGCTCCGCACGATCGTCGGCTTCACCAAGGAGGTGACGTCGATCCATTTCGTAGGCACCAGTCCCTTCGTCTTGACGAGCTCGGGCGACAAGACGGTGCGGCTATACAACGTCGACAATGCCCAGAACGTCCGTAACTACGCCGGCGGCACCGATTTCATGTATTGCACGGCGACCACCCCCGACGGCAAGATCCACGTCGCCGGCGGACAAGACAGCGTCCTGTTCGAGTGGAACGGCGAGAACGCTCAGGAGATCCGCAAGTTCGCTCCTCCCGCCGTCGAGCCGGTCCAACAGGCCGCGAAGTAGGCGGAACGCCCGGATCCCAATCGAAAGCCGAGCAATCGATCTTGCCGCCGTAACGGAATTCGGTTACAAGTCGCCGGCCTTTTCCTTTTCGCAAG
>Ga0265342_10003356_pt1 | contig 13227 bp, 9 predicted proteins | sample 4CB327metaG_FD_203125 | JGI IMG/M metagenome (GOLD analysis project Ga0265342, IMG submission 203125) | Rhizosphere microbial communities from Carex aquatilis grown in University of Washington, Seatle, WA, United States - 4-CB3-27 metaG | ecosystem: Host-associated > Plants > Roots > Rhizosphere...
GAGTATTCACGTCGTCAGCGCCTCAGCGCCCGGGTACATTCCGTTCAAACAGCAGGTCAGTTTCTCAAGCGACGTGGTTCTCGATATCAGCCTGCATCGAGCCCAGAGCACCCCTGTCCGCCAACTGGCAAGACTGCGCCCCTCCCAGCGCGAGTCGAGAACCACGAACAGCGTCGGACCGGCGGCTGTGCAGCCCGACCCGCGCGTAGAGCCGGGCATGAACCTGGACGGTCCATCCCTGCGGCGCAAGGCCAAACCGATTGACGAAAGGAACCCGTACAAGCCATGAAGACACAGGCCTTTGCTTTATTCTTCGGATTGACATGGCTCCTCGTCCCTCAGGTGACCATGGCACAGTCAAAAGGCACTACTGATGACGACACAGCGAAGGCTGCGGTCAGGTTTCAGCAGGCCGTCGAGTTGTACCGCGAGGGCAGCTACGAGGGCGCAATGGCCGAATTTCGCAGAGCCTACCAAATCAGTCCGTCCTACCGTGTGCTCTACAATATCGCGCAGACTCAGTATGCCCTTCACGACTTTGTGAGCGCCCATAAGTCTTTCATACAATACAAGGCCGAAGGCAGAGGCGAGATCCCCGTCGATCGTCGTGCCGAGGTCGACGAGATGTTGGCAAAGCTCGAGGAAAGAATCGCCCAGTTACAGATTTCCACGAATATGACGGGCGCCGACATTCGGGTCGACGGCGTCAGCGTGGGGACATCGCCCCTCCTTGGGCTCGTTTCAGTCAATGTGGGAGCGCGCAAGGTGAGCGCCTTCAAAGCCGGTGCTCCCGAGGCGGTTCGCACCGTGACCGTGGCCGGAAGAGAGAGTGTGAAAGTCGAGCTCCAGATTGATGAGTCCATTGTCACGTCGGCGGCGCGCGTGCCAAGCGCTGTGTCGCCGCCACTGCCCTCGATCGAAAGGACGCAGCCTCGGGCGACCCTGTCCCTGACCAAAACGACGCAGTTTCCGGTCACCCCCGGACGAACCGGCTTGATTGTCAGTCTCTCTACGACTGTGGCTCTCGCCGCCGGGACCGGCGTATTTGGTTATCTTGCACTCAATGCCCAGAAGAATTTGAAGGACCAGGTCGCCACCTATCCAAACACAAGAGACAACATCGAAGACGCGCGTGCGAAGAGCAAGAACTATGGATACGTCACCGATGCTCTCGGCGCCGCCACCCTCGTCTCAGGCGGGGTGGCTCTCTATTTCGTGCTCTCCCACCGCGGCGCTTTGCCAAAGCCAAAGTCCGGAATAGCGAGTGAACCCACCGTGGTCGCCCCGACCCTGGGTGGCATGGTTTTGCAAGGGAGCTTCTGAGACGAAGCCCCGACGCCTTTTTCTTCTTTGTTCGGCCTCTCGTTCTTCTAGGAATGGATCGCCTGCGCCGCCGCTGCGCGCTTGCACAAGATGTCTGGCCAGCGGTCGCCGGAAAGGCGACGGGCGATCGCCACAATAGCGTGGCGTGGTTTGACTTCCGTGTGCACGTTGCGGCCGAGCCCCTGAAGACACGAGGGGCAGTTGGTGAGCAAGACGGCGCTGGCAGTATTTCCAGCTTGCCCCAGATTTCGCTCGCCAAGCAGTTGCGAAACCGCTTGTCGGTCGTCGACCGACGTGTAGTTGCAAGGGATCTCGTGTGGGGATTCCAGGGTTGCCGGGTTCATCGAAATGACTAGCGGGGAACCTTTGCTATTGTCGCCGCGTGACTTCATAATTCCGCCGATTATCGAGGGAGACGTTTAAGTGGATCGATCGTACTCGCCGGTAGCGCCGGCAATCGCGGTAGTCTTTGCTTTCGTCGGCTGTGTAAACCTCACGCGTCCTTTGTCGTTGCAACCGGATGCTGGAAGCAGCGACGGCCGTGTGGCCTCTGACACGGGAGAGGGCGGCGGCGGCACGCTCGGACCTGATGCCGGCGGCGGCGGTTCGGCAGGCAACACCGCTGCTGCGACCGGCGGATCCGCAACCGGCGGGACCAGCCCGACCGCCACGGGCGGGACAGGGGGAAGCATCATGGTGGATGCGGACCCCGAAGCAGACGCGGCTGCCATGCCGGGGACCGAAGCGGGGGAGATAGTCCCGACGGATGCCCCGGCAGTGGCTGACGCAGCCTCATTCCAAGATGTCGGGATTGACGTCCCTCTCCCTGCCGATGCTCGCGTGCTGCCGGACAGCGGCTCGGGCGGTTCCGATGTCGTTGAGACAGGAACGCTGGACGCGCCTGGCGCCGACACTCGCGACGGTCCGGCTGGCGGAGCGGACGGAGCGAGCGACCTGGGAACCGACGCGCCGGTTGCGCCGATCATCATTAGTATCGACTTCGTGGGCGGACAGCCGACTGGTACTGGCGTGTTTGGAGTTGTCGCGATGGACCCCAATGAAATAGCAGGCGTGAAACGGGCCGCACACTGGAACAGCGCACCCGGTGAGACAGGAAGCCTCACCGCGCTGGTGTCGTCGAGCGGCAGCGCGACCGCCGCATCCGCAAATTGGAGCGTGCCTGAGGTGGGCGGGCAGTCCACCTGGAGCAATTCCTTCACCGACGCTCCCGGGGATCCGCGCATGATGAATGGCTATCTCGATCCGAGGGCGGCTGACCAGCCAGGCACGGTCAGCGTGGCCAACTTGCCCGCCGAGATGAGCAGTGGGTACGACGTCTACGTCTACTGCTATTCCGCCGTGGAATCAGGTGACACGCGCAACTACCAGTACACGATCGGCTCGACCACGGTTTCGGTGAGCCAGCCCGCGCTGACCACCAGTTCCTTCCCGGGGTATACCCAGGCGATTGGTGGCGACGGGGGCACGGCCGGTGCGGGGGACTATGTCGTGTTCCGGAACGTGACCGGATCCGGCTTCACACTGACCGCGCAGCCGAGGCCCTCGACCTGGGGGATGCAGCGTGCGCCGGTCAACGGCCTTCAGATCGTGTATCCGTCGGGGTCATAAGCTGCGGGTGGAACGCGCGGCGGCCGGCTAGGGCAGCGACGCCAACGCCGGCCTTGGCCGCTCAATGATGGCTCGGGGCTGCGATCCAACCTCGCTTTTGCGGCCGGCTGGCACGTGCGGTTCTGAGCAAATCCTCTGGTCTGCGCTGCGGCCCGCGCCTGGCCACCCGGCCGGCTTCTGAGACGGGAAGGTGGTAGCATTTGTCTCCAATGTGCGGGAGTCCGGTCCTTTTGCCACGTCTCATCGCTTTACTTCTACTCGTGGCCTGCTCGGCGACTCCGCTGAGGCGACCCAAAGCAGTCGACGCCGGTGGCACGAGTGAGACTTTTGCCCCAAGCGACGCCAGTGGCACGAGTGATAGCTCCCGTTCAAGCGACGCCAGTAGCCCGAGTGAGACTCTCGGCCCAAGCGACGCCGGTGGCACGAGTGAGACTTTTGCCCCAAGCCACGCCAGTGGCACGAGTGGGCCTCTCGGCCCAGGCGACGCCAGCTTCGCCTGCCAAAACGTTTTGCCGGGAACGTGCGAGCCCCAAGGTTGCGGGTTCCCCGTTGATTGGGCATCGGCACAAGCGCCCGCGGCATGGTGCGGAAGCTATACTCCGCCGGACACCCCGTTGTCGCTATCGCTATGCCATGCGAGCAATGGCTACGACCAGGCAGTGCTCACCTTGGTCATTGGTGGAGAGATGTTCATCGTCGACGGAATCTTCTATGTGTACGACTCCAGCACCGGGAGATTCGTCCAAGAGCTGTACCAGCGGTCTCCAATTGGAGGGCCAGCGATCTGCTGGCTGGGCACTTCCGATGGGCCGACGGCGCCAATAACGGACGCCCCGATGCCATGCCCCGGCCCCGAGACCGCTCTGCAGCCGATCTGTTCACACCTGTTGGCCGACGGTGGTTCGTAGCGGAACGTGCCTAATCTCCAGCCATGATCCGCAACGCCAGATACGGCCACACCAATCTCATCGCGCGAGACTGGCGTGCCCTTTCGTCGTTCTACCAGCAGGTCTTCGGCTGTGTTCCGGTGCCCCCCGAGCGAAACTACTCTGGGCCGGATCTCGAAGCCGGCACTGGCGTGAAGGGTGCCACAGTTCAAGGCATGCATCTCCGTCTCCCCGGCCTCGGTCCAGACGGTCCCACCCTGGAGATCTACTCCTATAGCGTGTTTGCCGATCCCATCCGGCCCGAAGTCAATCGAGCCGGCTTCGCGCATATCGCCTTCGTCGTGCCCGACGTGCTCGCGGCCCAGCGCGAGGTACTCAACGCGGGCGGCGCCGCAGTCGGCGACATTGTCACGCTTCAAACAACGGCAGGTGCACGGGTCACTTGGTGCTACGTCCGAGATCCAGAGTGCAACGTAATCGAGCTCCAATCGTGGTCCTAATCAGATTCGTTCCAGCGACGCTGGAAGTGGCGAAGAAGTAACGCGGGTTCAGCGCAATCCCTTCTGCGACGAACGGGAGCAGCGAGCCGCGAGCGGCTTGTGAGTCGTTACAGGCCAGCCCCTCATTCATCGACATCAAACCACGGCATGATCGGGTAGACTACCTGCTGTAGGGGGAGGTTCCTCCACAGCGCAAAAGAGCCTGGAAACATGACCATGCACGCACATCGACTGAAAGTTCACATCCCGACAATCGCGAGCTTCGCGTTCAACTTCCGTCCGATGTCGCTCCCGGTGAGGCCGAGGTCATCGTGCTCGAAGCCGAAGTCGACGCCGGCGCGTCGCGGGACCGAGGGTACACCGCGGATGAGTTTCTCGCCGCTAGGCTCGTTCCCCCGGCGGGAGTCGGCACTGTAACCTTGGCCGAAATGGAGAGCGCCATCGCGAAAGGGGCGACAGGCCGTGCAGGCACTTGATACCAATGTCGTCGTTCGACTGCTGGTTCGTGATGACGAAGCTCAGTGCCGCCGGGCAGAGCAACTCTATCGGCGGGCCATAGCCACAGGCGGAGTCTGGATCCCCTCGGTGGTGATCGTCGAAACCGCGTGGGTGCTGCGGGTTGCGTACTCCTTCGACCGTCCCGCGATCTCCACTGCACTCAAGCGCCTGGTGCGTGCTGAGGGCGTGATCGCCGAGGACGAAGCCGCGACGCTGCGAGCGCTTGCGGCGTTCGAGGCCGGCCCCGCCGACTTCTCCGACTACCTCGTTCTCGATGCAATGGAGCAGGTGCCGCTTGGGGCTTTGTGTTGGGCGGCGGCCGGCAAGGATCCCGGCTTCACGCCCGCGATGTTGCTCGATCTGCTACGCCGTCGTGGCCGCTATCGCCCCGAGGACTTCGCCCGGCTTCACCTCGCCCAACCAGTCGACCTACCCAAGCTGAAGCTGCGCTGGCTGGCCGCCCTGGACGCCGCTGAGCACTTCTTCTTATCTCCTACAGGAAATACCTCGCCTTGAATTCCCCGTTGATGTCCTCAATTTCCTTCAGACCTTCTATGTACGGCTGATACATATCCAAGGGATCTCCCGCGCCGTACACTCCACACGCGGAGCAATTCTCACAGCCGCCCCCGCCGCATCCAAGCGAATCCCTGATTATCTTCTCTCGCTCTTCTCTTGTTGTGTTCCTGACCAGAAACTGCTCGAGCATGAGCTTCACCCTCATTTATTGTGGGCGATCGTCGGCGTCACTGCAATGTACACCCTCGGCGGGCCGCTGCCCTCTCCTACGACACCTTCCGCTACGGGGCAAGAACGCTGAGTTTTAGTCACATGTCCCGGAACACGGGACCCACGTGCCCGAGGTGGCCGTGATGGTTGCGCTGCCGTCGGTCAGCCCGGCAGACGTGGCCGTCACCGTGATGGTTCCGGCGCCGGTTGCCTGGACGATGGCGAAGGCCAGGTTGTCGGAGGCATTGCGCGTGAGTCCGCGGAACGTCTCCTGTGTCATGCTCCCGCTGTCCACGGCGACGATGGCGCCGGGACCTGTGATCGAGAAGGTCACGGGCGCGGTGGCGGTGGGCACCGCGGCCCTGACGAACGAGACGTCGTTGACGTCGGTCGTGATTGTGGCGTGGTCCGCCGTGAGCACCACCTGGCCCGCAATTGTCCCGGTGCTGAAGGTGGTCGCGGGTGCTCCCCAGACCCCCTGCCAAGTGAAGGCAAGCGGCCTGGGAGTTCCCATTTCGTCCAGGAGCGCCTGGCCGTAGCGCCCAATGCTCGGCCAAAGGCCATCCTGTTCGCCAAGATAGTCAACCCCCGTCCACATGAACGAGCCGGTGAGCGCCGGGGTGGTCGTGACCGTGGTCCACGTGTCGGTTTCGGTGCCCATCTCGGTGAGCACCCCGGCGCGTGCAGGCGCCATTGCCATCGCCGCAATGACGTCGTCGGGGCGGTAGTTGCCGCCGAAAACGTCGAGGAGGGTCCTGGTGGCTCCCGTGACGTCGCCGTTGTCCGAGGGCCGAAACAGGGCCTGGGTGACAGCCCGGCCAGGGTCGAGGGCGTGACAAATGGAGACGATCTTGGTCAAGATAGGAGTTCGCGTGCTGAGCGAATCGCGGATTTCATTGCCCGCACTGTAAAGCGCGATGCTGGGGTGGTTGCGATCCCGCGAGACGATCCCGGTCACATCGACCTGGTACCATGGTGCGCCGGTGGGGGTCCCGGGTACCGCAGGCATTCCGGTGGGGTTGGTCGCCGTCGTGTTGAAGTAGGTGCCGTAGTCGCCGACATCGCTGTACTTGTGCCCGACCCAAATGTCGAAGAACTCGTCCATGACCAGAATGCCCATGCGGTCGCACAGATCGAGGAAGTCCGGGCTGGCCGGATCGTGCGAGGTGCGGATGGCGTTCACCCCGTAGGTCTTGAGCTGCGCGATCCGCCTTTGCATGGCCCGCGCCGGCGCGGCCAGCCCGAGCCCGTGGTAGTCCTGATGCAGGCACACGCCTTTCATCTTCGTGTTCGTGCCATTGATATTCAGGCCAGTCGCGGCGTCGTACGCCAGGCTGCGGATCCCGAAAGGCGTGACGTCGTCGTCAAGCGTGGTGCCGCCGACCTGTACGTTGGTCAAAAGCTGGTACATGTTCGGAGCATCGGGGGACCACAGTCTGGGATTCGCGACAGGAACATCGAACGCGAAGTTGGCCGATGCACCCGCAGCGATATTCTGCGCAGCCGCGCTGACTGGTGCCAGCGCCGTCCCGCTGGCGTCGCTGACAATGCCCTGCAGGCTCACGCTCTGAGACGATGTGCCCGAGTTGACCACCGAGGTTGTAACCTTGACGGTCGCCGATGCAGTCGTCGGTGCGGGCGTGCTGACGTATGTGGCCCACTGATCGACATGCACCGGATCGGTCGCGATGATGCGGACGTGCCGGTAGATTCCGGCACCCGTGTAGTAGCGTGAGGCTGGCTGCAAAGAGGTGTCGGTCTTGACCGCGATCACGTTCTCCGCCGTCCCGAACTTAGCCTTCGCCGTCATGTCGTAGCGGAAACTCACGTAGCCGTAGGGATGATTCCCGAGCTTGGTGCCGTTGACGTAGACGGTGCCGTTCGCCATGACGCCGTCGAATTCAATGAAGACTCGGCGGCCCGAGATCTGTTGGGGAAGAGTGAAATGCTTTCGGTACCAGGAGATTCCCGACGGCGCATAGCCCCCGCGGCCGGTGGTTGCGGCAGATTGAGAGAACGGCCCCTCGATGGCCCAGTCGTGCGGGAGGTTCACCGGGCGCCACGTGGTATCCGCGAAAGCCGCCTGATCCGCCCCGGCCGCGTCACCTTTGTTGAACAGCCAGCCCAGGTCCAAGGGCAGGATGCTGCGGACCCGGCCTGGCGGAACAGTCGTGCCAGCCGTTGCGGTGGTCCCACCGGAAGCAGTGGTGCCGCCCGTGACGGTGGTACCGCCCGCGGCGGTCGTGCCGCCCGTACCAGTGGTGCCGCCCGTGGCAGTGGTACCACCCGTGACAGTGGTGCCGCCCGTGACAGTGGTGCCGCCCGTGACAGTGGTGCCGCCCGTGACAGTGGTGCCGCCTGTGACAGTGGCGCCGCCCGTCCCGGTTGAGCCACCGGAACCCGTCCCGCCAGTTGCCGTGGCACCTCCTGCACCACCGCTTCCGCCGGTGCCCGTGGAAAGTTGGAATTGCTGGTAGGTGGCACCGTTCCAGGTGCGCTGGACAATGGTGGTTCCGTCCGCCGTGGCGCCCTTATTGACCTCCGCCACCTTTCCGCTGTGATGCGCTGTCAAGCGGACTACTCCCGACGATACCTCGGCAATGGCCCACTGCTGATTGGTGGAGCTGTTGTTGCAGGTATACTGGATGATAGAGGCGCCGTCAGCCGTCGACTTGCCGTTGACATCCAGGCATTTGAGACTCTTGGTGTTCTTGATGGCGTAGTAGCCGGTCGCCACACTTGCGATGGTGAAGTTCTGGCCAGTGGCGCCGTTGCAGGTCCTGATCTCGGCATTGGCGCTGTTGGCTGTGCTGTTGCCTGCAATGCCGATGCACTTGCCGGTCGCCGCACTCTTGATTTGGTACACGGCGGTCGGGCTGATGGTCAGGCTCTCTTGACGCTGCGACCAGTCGACTGGCTCGCCGGCCGAGCGACAACCGGTGAGAAACAGTGTCAATAGCAAACCACGCATCCAAATGGTCTTGTGCATTACGAACCCTCCCAGGGTTGGCGAGCGTGCTGGTTACCACGGAAGCCGGGCCGTGGCTAGGCGATCGGTGGTCTGATACCCTATCGAGCATGAAGCACCAGCGCGGATGGCTGGCAATCGCTGTGGCAGTGTCGTTTACCGCCTGCACGCGAGCGCCGATCAAAAACAGCAAAGGCAGTGGCGGTGTCCAATCTGGCCTGGGCGGTAGCGCCGGCGGCACGGCTGGCGGCAGCACGACACGCGCGTCCGGCGGCACGGCTGGCGGCGGCACGACACGCGCGTCCGGCGGCACGTTGAGCAACGGAGGTGTGACCAGCATCATCGGCGGCACGCTGAGCAACGGAGGTGCGACCGGCATCATCGGGGGCACGCAGGCGAACGTGACCGTCCTGCAAGGGGCTTTCGTGCCCACGGGCAACCCGACCGTGACAAGGAGCTACCACACGGCGACCTTGCTGCCGAACGGAATGGTGCTCATCGCGGGTGGAACTGGCGATTTCAACGATGTCGGCGCGAGCGCGGAACTGTACGACCCAAGCACCGGGATATTCACCGCCACCGGCAGCATGGCCGAGGCAAGGAGTCAGCACACCGCAACGTTGTTGCCGAGCGGGAAGGTTCTGATCGCCGGTGGGCTCAACACCTCGACCGGCGTGTCTGTCGCAAGTGAAGAGCTATACGATCCAAGCTCCGGAAGCTTCACCGCCACCGGCAGCATGACCGTGACAAGGACGCGACACACAGCCACGATGTTGCCGAACGGGAAAGTTCTCGTCGCCGGTGGAACCAGTGCTGCCGGGCAATTTCTCGCGAGTGCCGAGCTATACGACCCCAGCGCCGGAAAGTTCACGGCCATCGCCGGCATGACCGCCCCAAGGTCGGACCACACGGCGACCATGTTGCCGAACGGGTTGGTGCTCGTCGCCGGTGGACGGGGCAACCGCAGTTTCGGGATGACCGCGGAGCTGTACGACCCGGGCGTCGGGACTTTCACAGCCACCGCCAACATGGTCGCAGAGAGGTCGGACCACACAGCGACCATGTTGCCGAACGGCAAGGTCCTCATCGCCGGCGGAGAGTACTTCGCTGGCGGACTCGGGGCGGGCGCGAGCGGGACAACCGCGGGCGCAGAGCTATTCGACCCAGAGGCCGGGACATTTTCCGCCACTGGCAGCATGACTGTGCCCAGACTTTTTCACACGGCGACGATGTTGCTGGACGGGAAGGTGCTCATCGCCGGCGGAACGAATGAATTCGTAGTTTTCGCGAGTGCGGAGCTATACGACCCAGAGGCCGGGACATTTTCCGCCACTGGCAACATGATCGCGCGCAGAGAGTACCACACGGCAACCTTGTTGCCGGTCGGTAACGTGCTCATCGTCGGCTTGAACTGGTCCGCTGAACTGTACGGCGCTAGTGCCACCGGCGATGCTCCCGACGCAGGCGGTTCGGCAACGACCGGAGGCGCAACCTCAACTGGTGGTGTTCCGGCCGCTGGCGGGGCAACCGGAACGTCTGCAATAACATTGGCCCAAGCTTGTGCAAAGAATTGCGCCCTGGCCAGCGGGGTGCCCAATTGCGCCGCCACAACAACCGAGTGCGAACAGAACTGCATGACTACGTACAACAACACGTCCGCGGTCAATCCGGATTTGGGACGGCAGTACACCGCCATGATGATTTGCATCGCGACCAATCTCACCGTCTATGACTACGTTTGCGCGAAACCAAACTCCCCTTTGAACAAGTGGTCGCCCGGACCCGGCACACCGTGTGAGGATCTTATTTGTAATTGGAACTGCGACGACGCCACACATGGGGATATAGATCCCTGGGTGGACATCCGGTGTTCTTGCGGAGTTGTCTGATGTTGTAGCTAGAACTTCACGACCTTCTGGCTGCCATCGTACGAAACCACCTGGTCAGGCTTCGGCGTGAGATCCATTCCAGCACCACGCCCTTCACCCACCACGACCACGTGGAAGCTACGCTGCTTTAGCATGCCGGGAAAGCTGCCCTTGCGGCCGTCGATTGTGAGCTGGCGCTTGCCGTTGTCCCACTGGAAGGCGATGGTGGCGTACACGCCCTTTTCATAGTCGTAGTTGTCGCCCTCGTCCTCATAAAGGAGGAACTGGCCGTCGGCGCCGGGGTAGATGCGCAGCTCGATGGGATCTGCGGGCTTTTCGGCGGTGTACTGAATGGTCGGTCCAAGCGGCACAATGGAACCGGCCTTGACCAAGAGCGGAATCTTGTCGATGGGCGCATCGGCCGTGATGGTGGTGCCGCCAGGCATGGTCTTGCCAGTCCAGAAATCGATCCACGACGATCCCGCAGGAAGGTAGACTTTGCGGGTCTTGGGCCGCTCTTGCACCACCTTCTCTTTGGCGTAGAGATCCGGTGTCCTCCAATAGAGCTGGCCTTTGACGGCACCGGGCGTGGGGTTCTCGATTTCCATGACCAGATCGTAGGCCCGGCCCGCCTGCAATTGCAGGGGCTGCGTGTAGCGCTCCAGGGTGTTATCGAAAAGGAAGGGCAATTCCTTGCCATCCAAGAACAGGCGCCGGGCGCCAAAGCTTTTTACGTGGAGCTGGTGTGGACCGGACTGAGTGGGCACCAGCTTGCCTTCCCAGCGGATCGAAAAGGTGCTCTCCGTGGCGTAGTCGGGACGGCCCGTGTACCACATGAGATTGATCTGCGGCTCCACGCGCACAAGCGAAGGAACCTTGTGATCCACATCCTTGCTGTACGTGACTGTGATGCCCGGCTGTCCATCTTTCGTGCGCAGATTGGCGGTGGGAACCAGCACCGTGGGTTCGGGCGGACGGTGCACCATATACTCCGTCACAGGGCAAACCATGATCGAAGGACCGAACAGGAACTGGTCATCAATGCCGAAGGTCTTCGCGTCCTTGGGAAAATCCATGGGCAGGCCGCGCATGATCGATTGCCCTCTGCTTGTGACCTGCCAGGCCTGCGAGTAGATGTACGGCATCAGGCGGTAGCGCCACTGGTCGGCCTTCACGATTGCATCGGAGAATTCTCCGAATTCCCAGATCTCGCGCGGGCCTTCGGAGCCGTGGGCACGGAAGATGGGACTGAATGCCCCCAGCTGGAACATGCGCGTGTAGAGCTCTTGGTAGGCAGGCTCTTTGATGCCGCGATCGAAGACGCCGCCATAGCTGCCAAGAACAAAGGCGCCGATATCGAAGGTCCAATAGGGGATTCCAGCCATCGAGTGGTTGATGCCTGCGGAGATCTGCTTTCGGTAGATTTCCCAGCTCGCGCCGATATCTCCGGACCAGGTCGTGGCGCCGTTGCGCTGCTGTCCCGCGAATGTGGATCGGGTCAGAATATAGGCCCGGTGCCGACTGGTCTCTTTGCGAAGATGGTCATACAGCCCGCCGGTGATCATCAACGGGTAGGCGTTGAGATATCGCGCCCAGGAGCCCAGGTGGTTGTTCTCCACCCGCTTCATTTCGTATTCGGAGGATTCCTTGCTGAGGGCATTGATGATGTCCGGCTCAGTGGAATCCAACCACCAGCCATCAATGCCCTTGGAATAGAGCCCCTTCTTCAGGTAACTCCAATAGAGGTCATTGGCCGCAGGATTGAAAGCATCGTAGAACTTGAACCCAGCCCAACCCGAGGGCTTGAACAGAAAGCCCTTTTTGTGCATCTCCTTGTAGAGCTTGCTATCGGGTCCCAGCCCTCCCCAGATGGAGATCGCGAGATGGAAATTGAGATGATGGAGCGTCTTCATCATCTCGGCCGGCTTGGGATAGCGCACGCGATCCCAGATCATGCCACTCCAGTCGCGCATGGTGCCCCAGTAGTTCCAGTCCTGGATCATGTTGTCGATGGGGATTTCGCGCTTGCGGTATTCCTTGGCCACAGCCAGCACCTCATCCTGGGTGTGGTAGTGCTCCTTGCTTTGCCAGTATCCGTAGGCCCACTTGCCGTATAGGGGCGCGGCACCTGTGAGAGTTCGGTACCCCGCAATGGCGCCATCAATGTTGTCGCCCTCTATCACGTAGTAGTCGAGGTTGTCACCGATATCCGAAGTGATGGTCAGCCCATCGGGCCCGTCCTTGAAGATGGTCTTAGAGGTGTTGTCCCACAGAAGCCCGTAGCCCTGGGTGGAAACCAGGAAGGGCGTGGAGGCTTGCGTGTTGGCCTGCACCAAGGTCACCGAGCGACCCCGGTAGTTCATATATCCATCTTGATGTTGGCCGAGCCCGTAGATGCCTTCTGTGCGAGTGAGCGCAAATCGTTGCAGGAGGCTGAAGCCCTTGTCGCCACTGAATTCCACCGGAGCGAGGGCAGCCTTGCCACTCTCCGCCAGCAGGATGTCACCGGAAGCGCGCAGGAAGGTCACACTGCCATCCTGCTTCGAGATCCGAACCGTCATGGTTTTCGAGCTGAGCGCAAGCACCGAGGGCGTTTCTTGGGATTCCAGCTCGATCTCCGGCAGCTTGTTCTGGATCACCACCAGGCTCTTCTTCGCCGGGAAACCCTGAGGCAGCCACTTGAGCACCCGCACAGTGTTGTCGCCGTAGAACTGGACCTGGACATTCAAGTCCGGCAGCTTCACCACTGCGCCGCTCGGCACAGATTCGTTTCGTCCCCAGGCCGTGGGTTGTAGCAGGCATGAAAACACAAGGATCAAGGTCGC
>Ga0265342_10003357_pt1 | contig 13225 bp, 10 predicted proteins | sample 4CB327metaG_FD_203125 | JGI IMG/M metagenome (GOLD analysis project Ga0265342, IMG submission 203125) | Rhizosphere microbial communities from Carex aquatilis grown in University of Washington, Seatle, WA, United States - 4-CB3-27 metaG | ecosystem: Host-associated > Plants > Roots >...
CAGCCCGCCAGCTCGGCGCTTCCGACGTCCATCTCAAGGTGGGTTTGCCGCCGATTTTTCGAGTCAAAGGCGATCTGCGAACAGTCGCCAACGTGCCACCTTTGACCAAGGAATCCATCGAAGAGTTCGGATTCAGCATGATGAATCCGCGACAGCGCGACATCTTCGATAAGAACTGGGACGTTGATCTCGCCTACTCCACGCAAGAGGGCTACCGCTACCGCGTGAACGTGTTGCAACAGCGCGGCCTTATGGGCGTGGTCATGCGCCTCATTCCGCCCAACGTGCCTCCCTTCGAGCGCCTGAACTTGCCGCCCAAGGTCCTCCAGTTGGCCGATGAAGAACGCGGCCTAGTCCTAGTCACCGGAATCACCGGCTCGGGCAAGTCGACCACCCTGGCCGCTATGGTCGACTACATCAACTCGAACCGAGCGGTCCACATCATCACCATCGAAGATCCTATCGAGTACGCGTTCAAGGATCGCCGTAGCGTGATCAATCAACGCGAGATCGGGTTCGACACCACCTCGTTCGCACGTGCCTTGCGCGCCTCCCTTCGCCAGGATCCGGATGTCATCCTGGTCGGGGAAATGCGCGATCTCGAAACCACGGAGATCGCCATGACCGCCGCCGAAACCGGCCACCTCGTGCTATCGACGCTACACACCGTTGACGCTGTCGAAACCGTCAACCGCATCGTCGCGCTCTATCCTCCGCATCAGCAGGGACAGGCGCGGCTCCAGCTATGCGCGGTGCTCAAGGGCGTGGTTTCCCAGCGCCTGGTGACCCGTGCCGACAAGCAGGGCATGGTCCCGGCCGTTGAAATCCTGATCAATACCGCACGCGTGAAAGAGCTCATTACTGACGCCAAACGCACGCGAGAGATTCACGAAGCCATCGCTTCAGGCCGCGACCCTTACGGCATGGTTAGCTTCGACCAGTCCCTCACCGAGTTGGTCAAGAACCGCTTCGTGACCTACGAGGAAGCGCTCTCCAACGCGACCAACGCGGACGATTTCGCCCTGTTCTTCCGAGGCGTGAGCAAGGGGGGAAGCGTTGCCGCTGATTTCAACCCCGGCGCTGGAGGGAGGACTGGCTACACGCCCCCACCTGCCACGGCGGGCGCCACGGGCGACTTCAAGGTCGACCGCTTCAAGAACGAGTAACCACAATCCCGCAATAGCAGCAGGGGGTCGTGGTCGTGGCCGTGGCCGAGTGATCACTCCGGCCACGACGGCGCAGACGCCTACGACCACGTGAGACGACCACGTCTACGACCACCAGTCATCGATTTGACTGGAGCACGCGTTCGACTTGGAAAGGCGTCGCTACCGCCTCGGCGCTAGGTGCGCCGTGGTCTGAGCCAGTTTGGCCAGGACCTCGTCGCGCCGAGCATCGGGCACCGAGACTCGCGTCGGCATTCCACCGCCGAGATCGAGGAGCTTGACGAAATCCAGGCCCGACTCGAAATCCGCCGCGATGGACAGCGACCCCGAATCGCGAACCACTGCTACTGCCGCGCGATGCTGTCCAAGAAGGAGTAGCTCGGTCTTGTCATAGGGGGCGCTGGATTTGACCTCCACGTAGGCCACTGCGCCGTCTACGCGATACTGTTCCGATAAGCGCTGCGCCTGTTCGAGCAGCGGGTCAACCAACCGGGCAGCGGCGTCAATCTCCTCAAAGTGGTGTGGCGCGTGGGTGCGCGCAATCAGATACTGCAAAATGCGATGCTTGAGGGTTTCGTCGCGAAAGCGCGCCCGCAGGGCCCGGTCGATGCGCACGGCGATGGGTCCAGGCTCGCCGCGGCGGGTGTCGATGGCGCGCGCGTCGGCATCCGCCCCGTCGTAGGGCTCCACGCCCCCCAGAACCCACTTGGCGCCGGCGTAGAGCCCGTCGAGATCGACATGCACGGCTAGGGTGTCGACTGGCCCTATGCGGCTGACCAGCTCGGGTGTCACCATCTCGGGGCAGGCGCCGTGCTGGGCCTTCGTGGCGAGGACGAATCGCGGGTCGCCAATATAGTCCACATGGCGTTCATGGTCGTGATGGTCCACCCACGCGGCCAGGCGCGAGCCAAGCGCCGTGATGAACGGCAAGGTCACCGTCGCGAAGGAGGTCTTCCCGGTTTCCGCGGCGAACGCGATGTCGAGCACCACGACCCTGCCCGCCAGGGTTTCGGCCTTGGGCAGCGCCCTAGGGGTCAAGAATGCAAAGCGTGTGGCGGCCAGCGGGTCGGGGTTTGTCATTCGCGGAGCGAAGAATAGCTGGCCCGGTGAAGACACGCCGGCAGAAATAGTGAAGGTTATTCGATGCTATCGCCACCTGTTTCCTTGACTGAAACCATCTGAACGACTCACATTCCCCTAGCTTGACACGCTAGGGCCCGCCTATAAGATACCCACCCGTAGCACACGATCCTGAGGACATAGTTGCTTTTTGCCGAGCCCGTTTGCGGGATGGCCATGGCGAGCCCAAGCGGTTCGCGGAGGATGAGATGCAAGGATTCGCAAAGTTCCTGGAAGATGGCGGTACTCTCATGTACTTCAACCTATGCACGTCGATCATCGTATTTTCGATGATCGTGGACAGGTTGATCTTCTTCCTGGTGAAAAGCAGCGTGAATGCACGGGCCTTCCTCGAGAACATTCGCAAGCTGGTGCTGGCCAACAACCTCGACCGCGCGATCAAGTTGTGCTCGGCCACCACGGCCCCGGTGGCGCAAGTGGCTAAGGCTGGTTTGCAGCGTATGCATCGCGGAGAGATCGCGGTCGCGCAGGCCATCGAGGAATCCCTCGTCGACGTGACGCCTATGATCAAGAAACGCATCCAGATCCTGTGGTCGCTGGCCAACATCGCGACCCTCATCGGTCTGCTCGGAACCGTTGTCGGTCTCATCAGGGCCTTCGGTGCGGTTGCGGCGGCCAAACCCGAAGAGCGCAGCACGCTTCTGGCGAAGGGCATTTCCGAGGCGCTCAACAACACCGCCATGGGGCTCGGTATCGCCGTGCTCTGCATCATCGCCCACGCCATTTTGGGCTCCATGTCCAAGCGCCAAAACTCGGACTTGGAGGCCTTCTCCCTCAAGCTAGAGAACCTGCTGGCGGAAACCGCCCATGGCGCCGGAGCTCAGCAAAAGTAGATCCACCCGGACCGTGGCCTCTTTGGGATAAAGCACGATGACGAAACGCCAGGTACGGGCCCGCATGCGGCGCATGCGAGAGCAGTTCGAGGAAGCCGAGGATGAGCACGGCGAAATCAACCTCGTGCCCTACATGGATATCGTCACCAACATCATCATCTTCTTGCTCGCCTCGGTCGTGAATCAGGTTCCGCTGGGCACGGTCAACGTATCGTCGCCGACCTTCGGGGCGGGTGGCGGTGGGGATAGCCAGCAGGAAAAGCCGGCGCTCAATCTCACCGTGACCGTCGGCAACACGGGCTTCACGCTGGCAGGCTCGGGTGGCGTCATGCCTCCCATCCCCAAGCTGCCCACGGGCGACTACGACTTCCCGGCGCTCACCACCAAGCTGACCGAGATCAAGAAGGCGTTTTCCGACGAGACCAAGGCGACCTTCAACGCCGACGCCATCACCCCCTACGAGATCGTCGTGAAGACGCTGGACGCCATGCGCACCTACAAGGATGAAAAAGACCAGGGTGAAAAAGAGCTCTTCCCGGACATTGTCTTTGCGGCGGGCATACTGTGATGGCAAGTGACGGCACGAAGCAATCGGCTGCCATTGCCGCCCGACTGGCCGGGAAGAAGGCGATTCGCAGCTATGCTCGCAAACTCGCCGACCCAGAGGACATCAAGGATCTGAATATCACCCCGATGATGGACATGATGACCATCATCCTGGTGTTCCTACTCAAGAGCTTCACCTCGTCAGCGACGCTGGTGAATCTGGACAACAACTTGAGCTTGCCACCCTCGCAAACGCGGCTCGCACCCAAGCAGGCGGTTCCAGTGACCATCACCAAGCGCGTGGTCCTGGTCGAGGGGGAAGCCGTGGCCCCCATCAACAGTGGTCGCATCGACCCGCAGCTCAAGCGAGATGGCGACAACGGCTACTACATCACCCCTCTCGTCGAGATGCTCAGCAAGGTCGCTCGGCGCGAAAAAAAGATCGCCGAGATGACTGGCCAGAAATTCGACGGCGAATTGACCATCATTGCCGACAAGAACACGCCGTACCGCCTGCTCACAGAGATTCTCTACTCCTGCGGCCAGGCCGAATATGCCAACTTCCGGCTGCTAGTCCTCAAGAACCGCGATTAGCCGCTGCTTCGCGAGTGGTGCTCGGCGCAAGAAGATATTCACCACAGAGAACGCAGAGAGCACAGAGACGGATGAGAGGGAAAAGGGTTCGGACCTGGGATTCGGGTGCCCTTCCCTTGGGTTCCCTTTGTCCCCCGTGCCCTCTGGGGTGAAGACCTAGACTCGGCTTTGGAAGGAATGCTCCATTGTGCCGAGGCCTCTCCGCGGTCGGCGCTTGGGTCCGGGTCAGGAAGAAAGGGTTCGGATCTGGGAGCCGCCCCCCTTCCCTTCCGACCTCGGTGGCCTCCGCGTCTCTGTGGTGACGATCCGGCCCCCGCAAATGCACGAAGGGGCACCCTGGGGCGCCCCTTCGTCAGCCGGCGGCGGGCCCTAGTTGCCGACGATCAGCTCGACCCGGCGGTTCTTTGCCTTGCCGGCACCGAGATTGGGAACCAAGGGCTTCTTCGCGCCCATGCCCGCCGGGACCAGTCGGTCTGCCGCGATCCCCTGATCCGTCAGGTACTTCACCACCGCCTTGGCCTGGTCGTCGGTGAGCGCCTGCGCCTTCTCAGCTGACAGGCTGCCATCCCAATGGGCTTCCACGCGAAGCAGGCGAATCTCCGGATGGTTCGCCACAACGTCCACGACCTCGTCAAGCAAGAGAGGCATACCAGCGCTCAGCTGAGCCGATGGCTTCTTGGCCACCAACTTGAAACTGATAGGTTGGCGAAGCTTGAATTTGCCGTCCTTGAAGGTCACGCCTGCCACTGCAGGACGGGAACGCAAGGTGATTGAGAGCGCATTGTCGCGACCATCGGCCACCGTCAGCTGAAGCTCCTTCGACAGGTACTGGTCCGCATCCACGCGCAAGGCATAGAGACCAGGCACCACGGGCACCGAGAAGTTGCCCGATTCGTCCGACCTACCTTCCGCGATCTGGGGCCCAGCCAGCTTGAGCGACGCAACGACCCCCTTGCCCGTGTCGTCGCTGATACGGCCAACGGCATGAGCTGCCGGAGCCTTCGGCGTCAGGCGGAGTACGATATTGGCGGTTTGTCCCACCACCACCTCGGTCTTGACCGTCGCGGTTTCGAATCCGTTCGCCACCACCACCAACTCGATGGGCCCGGGCGCCAAAGGAACGCTCTGGAAGGTTCCGTCCGCGTCCGTGAGTACACGGGAATGCTCGCGGCCGCTCACCCCTACCACGGCACCTTCGACCGGCGTCCCGGCCGCACTGATGACCCGTCCGGCCACCATGCCTTCGCGCATGGGGGATTCCTTGGTCACGATCTTCTCGACTGGCACGTTGCGAACGATGCGCGGAACCAGATCGATCGGATATCCGATGCCGAACAGAAAGTTCCATGGAACCAACGCCGGGGCATAGGGATAACCAGGCGACCTCAGGGCGATGTCCAGGCCGGCCGTCAAAGTCAGGCCATGAAGAACCTGCGCCTGCACGCCAAGGGTCACCCAGTGCAGATCCTTGTTGTCCTTGCAGGCGGTATCCGCCCCCGGACCACAGTTCGGATGTAGCGGATCGGTCCCGTGTTCCTGTGCATAGATGACCGGATCTGCGTCGCCAGTCAGGTATTCAAAGTGGTACTCGACCATGGGCCGCAGGGAGAATCCCTCGGTGACCTCATCGAAGGGCGCATCCACGCCCAGTGCCACGCGCAGCCGACTCTCAGAGATACCGTAGGCAAACATCGACACGTAGCGAGAGAAGGCAGAGGTGCTGTTGGTCCCGTAGTCGACGAGTTTCGAGGAGTTGTCTTGGTAGTAGCCAAGATTCAAGTGAAAACGCAGGGGCACGTTCGTCGTCGCTGGCTTGAGATCGTAGGTGGCGATGGCATTGAACCAAGCCGAGGTCGAATCGGGCGAGAAGGAAATCCCGGTAATGGAGGACATCATGCGAATGCCGAGCTCCGCACCGCTGGAGAAACCGGGTGCCAGCGGATAGGCGAACTTGGCGCCCAAGATGAGATCCCCGAACGACTTGATGAGCTCGGGATCGGTGCGGTTGCCCTCGGCACCACACACCTCCGCGCCGGTGAGCGGATCAGGGCCGCAAAGGCGACGGTTGCGATTGGCGGACCCCAGAACCGCACCGAAAATCTCAAGGTGCTCTATTGGCGTGATCCCAAAGGTGAGCGCGCCTTGCAGGCGCGTATCCCGGTCGCTCGTGTTGGTCCGTGGGTCCTCGACCAAGAAATTGCTACCTGTGAAGTATTCACCGTGCAGGCCCAAACGAAGCTGGCCTACGCTGCCCACCTCGGCGGAACCCATGTGGAGAAGACCAACCGAGCCCCCCAGACTAAGCTGAGGGATAAATCCGCGCGGACGCTCGTCGGTTTCCGAAACCGCGGCTTTGGGCGAGGGAGATGACTCTCCTGGCGCCTCGGAGTCGGTCTTCCCGACGGCAGGCGATGTCTCGCGCATTGGGACAGACGCTGGGGCCATGGTCTCTGGAGCGGCAATGGGCGCTTCCGGAGTTGGCGCCGGAGCCACAGCGGGAATGGATGGAGCGGGCACCGGCGTTGGCGCTGGCGCTGGCGCCGGAGGCGCCGCATTCCAAAAGCTAGGAGGCGGAGCGGGCGCAGGGGCTGGTGCCGGCGCGGGGGCTGGTGCCGGCGCCGGGGCTGGATAGACAGGCGCCGGGGCTGGATAGGCCGGGGCTGGCGTGGACGGCGCTGCCGGCGGCCAAGGCGCCGCGGGCGGAGCCATGGGACCGGTTTGGGCCGCGGTGGCGAGGGGCACGAGGAGGATTGCAACGAGAGATGCTAGGGATGTGGGCTTGTTTCGCATGCGTGTTGGCTCCTGGAGGCGAGGCGTGCCCCATGCTAGTCGCGCTTCGCGCACGAAGCAATCGGCACGTGATGGTCTCGCGTCGTCCGTTAGTTACCCTGGTCACAGGCTTTTACTCACCTCCTGGCGCGAACCCCAAGCAAGATCTTACCAACTCCCGCGCTGAGCTACGTCGGGCGTAGCCCGACCTAGCTCACGCGTCTTGTACGTAAGACCCCTCGAAGGGTTCTTACCAACTCCCGCGCTGAGCTACGTCGGGCGTAGCCCGACCTAGCTCACGCGACAAACAGTTGAATTCCTGCGCTGGTCGTGGGAGTAAGTTCAGGCAGCATGAAATCGCCGCTTGAGCAACTGACCGATGAAATCCACGAAGTCGCGCTTCTCGTCCACTCGGCTCAGGAGCGGGCAGAGGACCGTGAAATCGTAACGAACGCCCATTTGGCAGTCGACCGCCTATCCCAGCACTACCGGGAACTTTCCACGGGTGGCCCCGAATCGGAGCGCGATGCCATCGAGCGCAAGCTCGGACGTCGAGTCACCGACCTTCGCCGCATGGCCTCGACCCTGCCCCGCATCGGCACCATCGCCAGTGGAAATACCGGCGATCAGCCCAACGTCGGTCCCTCGAAGGTCCAGGCACGCCGGATCACCGGCGTCTCGTGGCGCAGTGAAGCTGTGTTGGGTGCAGCCATCGCTCCCGCCCTCCGCGTCGGCGGCGAGGTCGACGCCTGGTGCGGCCCCTGCGATGGGCTCACCACCCACCACATCATCGCCATGGTCGATTCTGTCCCTAAGCAGGTCGTGTGTCAGGGATGCGGTGGTCGTCATGGCTTCCGCACCACGCCGGCGCGCAAAAGCGTCGTGGAAAGCGCCAAACCGACGACTCCCAAAGAATCTGAAGCTGTGCGCAAGGCCGAGCGCAAAGCCGAAGAACTGCGCTCCCTCGGCAGAGAGCTGGCCGAAACCAGCCAAGTGCGGGTGTTCGATGCCCGCGATCGCTACAAGGTTGGCGAGGTCATTTCGCATTCTGAATACGGACGCGGCAAGGTGGAAACCGTTCTCCGTTCGAGCATGCTCGTGCGATTTCCGAACGGCGGCCTGAAGTCGCTGATGCTGAATTAGCGCGTGGAAAGCCAGCCGGCTTTGCCGGCTGCGCGAGGGCGCGAGCGCAGCCCTCTCAGGGTTTCCCTGTCGAATCTCCTGCAAGCACTGCTTGCGGGGCAGCCAAGGTTGGGCGAGGATCGGACGGAGAGACTGCATGGCTTCACTGGACGAAAGCAAGACGCCCGCGCCGCCCTTGACCAAGCGGCCCCTCACGTCGATCCTGGTGGTCGACGACGACTCCGACATGCGTGAGTGGGTGAAGGAGGATCTCGAGCACGAGGGCTTCGTGGTCGAGACCGCGTCGGGCGGCCGTGCGGGGGTCGAGCGCGTCAAGAAAGGCGGTGTCGACCTCGTGGTGTCCGACGTGAAGATGCCGGATCTCGACGGACTGGATCTGCTGCGCGAGATCCGCGAGGTCGATCCCTCGCCCTTCGTCATCATCGTGACCGGCTTCGGCTCCATCGACACCGCCATTCGAGCGGTCAAGCTCGGCGCCTACGACTACATCACCAAACCGTTCAAGATCGACCAGCTTCTGCTCAGCATCGACAAGGCCCTGGCCGAGCGCTCCCTGCGCACGGAGGTTACCCGGCTGCGCGAGGAGGTCAGTCGCCGCGATCGCCTGGACAACATCATCGGGCGTTCGCCTCCCATGCAGGAGATCTTCGCGCTCATCCGGCGCGTGGCCCCGTCCCATGCCAATCTGCTCGTCACGGGTGAGTCAGGTACGGGCAAGGAGCTCGTCGCCCGGGCCCTGCACGCCAAGAGCCCGCGCAACAAGCGTCCGTTCGTGGCAGTCAACTGCGCTGCCATCCCCGAGAATTTGCTCGAAAGCGAGCTTTTTGGCTACGCGCGCGGGGCGCACTCGACCGCGAACGCGGATCGCCAGGGACTTTTCGTCGAGGCCAACGGCGGCACCCTGTTTCTCGACGAAATTGCCGAGCTCCCCCTGGCCTTGCAGCCCAAGCTCCTGCGCGTCCTGCAAGATGGCGAGGTCCGGCCCCTCGGCATGAATCGCTCCGAGCGCGTGGACGTTCGCGTGATTGCCGCCACCAACCGCGACATCGAGCGCCAGCTGCGCGAGGGCCGCTTCCGCGAAGATCTCTACTACCGCTTGAACGTCATCCAGATCCAACTGCCGCCCTTGCGCGGCCGGCAGGAGGACATCCTGCCGCTGGCTGACCACTTCCTGGCGCGCTCGACCGCGCGGTCGGGAAAGGCTGTCAGGGGCTGGAAGGAGGGCGCCAAGAAGATGCTGCTCGCCCACCACTGGCCCGGCAATGTGCGCGAGCTCGAAAACGTGGTCGAACGGGCAGTGGCCCTGACCGAAAGTGACCTTATCAGCCCCGAGGACCTGCCCCGCACCATGCAGGAGCGCAAAAGCCAGGACCGCCTGGCCAGCGCCGTGGCCCAGGGATTCACTCTCGGGGAGCTCGAGCGCGAATACATCGAACGCGTCCTTGAAGTGGAGGGCGGCAACAAGACCCGTGCTGCCCAGCGCTTGGGACTCGATCGCAAGACCCTATATCGCAAGCTCGAAGAATACGCTGCCTCGCCGCACGAGGGAGAGCCCGGCGTGGTCCCGCCAGAGAATCTGACGAAGCCGGAAAGCTAGGGGATCGGCCGTGGTTCTAGGACAGATCTTGTAGGGGCGGGTTTGAAACCCGCCCCTGACAGGAGGAATGAGGGCGGGTTTGAAACCCGCCCCTACAAGCCGTCGACTGTCCGCTCCGAGTAGCGTAAAAACGCCCCATGCGCTCTTCCGCCTGGTGCATGGTTCTTCTCTCTGGCTGCGCCTCTGCGCACGCGACTGCCGAAAGACCACAGACCCCGGAGCCGGCCCCAGCCGAGGAGCCAGTCCCGGCTGGCACGCCCGCGATCGATGCCAGCAGCGATCCTGGTGGCGACGCCGACTTTCGCACGGTGGCCAATCGAGCCATGGTGGCCGATGCTCCCACCGCGCGAGCTGCCCTCGAGGGTTTCCTCGTCCACCACCCACACCATCACCAGCGTCCAGCTGCCGTCACCATGCTGACGGGCGTGCTGCTGGGGCTTGGTGATGCCGCCGCCGCCAAGACGCTAATCGATGAGAATGCTTCCCTCCTGGCCGCCCAGGAGCGCGACTTTCTCTTCGGTCTGTGCGAGAGCCGTCTAGGAAAAACTGCGCGTGCACTTGGCCTGCTTGGGCCGTACCTGCACGCCGACCCGCCGCGCTTTTGGGGATTTCCCGATCCCCTGTCGAGGAGCTTGCTGCGTATTGCCCTCTCGGAAGCGCTGGCCGACTCCGGCGACCCGGCCGGTGCCATGGACCAGCTTGAGCTCTACACGCAGATCGAGGGGAGCCGGGATGCCGAACGCGGGTATGCGCTGGCGCGGGCTGCAGCGATAGCGAGCAAGGTAGCCGATGCCGCTGCTCTGAACGCGCTGACCGTCGGCCATGGCGTTCTTGCGCGAGCCACCTTGGGCCCGAAGGCAGCTACGGCGCTGCGCGCACGGGGCGACGCGGCAAACGCCGCCAGGATGGAGCAAGAAGCGCTCTCCCTGCGCAGACAGCTTGGCCTGGAGCCTGCCCCGCCGTCGGCCGCCCCCGCCGACCCCATGCGCCTCGGCCTCGTGGTTCCACTCTCGGGCACCCAGGGCCGACTGGGAGAAGTGGTCCTGCGCGGGGCCATGCTCGTGGTCACTGCTGCCACCCATGGCCTCGAGACCGTTGCTTTTCACCTCCAGTTGCGAGATGCCGCCGCAGGGCCGGAGCGCTCGGCTCTTGGTGGCGGCACCATGGCGGGCATTTTGTCGCTGGCCCACGAGGAAAAGGTAGTGGGCGTGGTCAGTACGCCAGATGCACGCGGCATCGACGTGGCGGCACGTGAGGGCATTCCATTGCTCCTGCTCGACGAGCGCAGCCCTGGGGCCCAGAGCACCGCATTCCCGATCATCCACCCCGCCGAGTCGCGCGCCGTGGCTCTGGCGCGCAAGGCGCTCGCCCTGGGCGCGCGCAGATTCGCAATTCTGGGCCCGGATAGCCCATCGGGAAAGCGTCTCGCGGCGGCGTACAAGAAAGCCGTCGAGGACGGAGGAGGCACGGTCACCGGACACATCACCTACGCCAACGGGGCGACAAGCTTTTCGGCCGCGGTTGCCAGCCTGCGCAAGGTGGCCTTCGAAGCCCTGTTCGTCCCTGACGACGCCAGCCGCCTCGAGCTGGTGGCGCCCGCCCTGGCCGTGGCGGACATCTGGCCACGCTCCCCCCGCACAGCCTTCACCGCCGCCCACGCCGCGGGCAGCACCGGACAAGGCCGCCGCGAAGCCTTGTTGCTTTCCACGGCGCTCAGCGTGTCGCCAAAATTCCTGCACAACGCGGAACGCTACGTGCAGGGCGCCCTACTCTGTCCAGGCTTCTACCCGGCAGACGATGCCCGCAGTGGCAGCTTCGTGACGCGTTTCAGGGAAGTCTATGGCACTTCCCCCAGCGCCACCGATGCCTATGGCTACGACGCTGTCTTCCTTCTCCGCGGTGCCGTCGAGCGCGGGGCCAGAAGCCGAGCCGAGGTGTTGCGCATGCTGTCTACGCAGACCTTTGAGGGTCTGACTGGCGACATCCGCTTTGGTCCCGATCACGGCCGCATCGATGTCCCCCTGGTCTACGTGGTTGACGGCGACAGCATACGCGTCCTCAAGTAGGAGGTCATTTCTTGGCAAAGCAAGACACAAGGGACGTTCTCGGTGACATTGCCGCGGGCGAGCTGGCGCCAATCTATTGCCTGCACGGCAACGAACGTTTTCTCGTGGATCGATGCCTGGCGGCCCTGCGCAGTGCCGTGCTTGGCAGCGAGAAGGCGGGGGCGACGGGACTCGACTACGATGTGTTCGATCTGAAGGAGACGATGCTCGCGCAGGTGCTGGGCTCCGCGCGTACCTTGCCCATGTTCAGTAAGCGGCGTTTGGTGATCGCTGAAGGCATCGATGAGGTGAAGGCAGCCGACCTGGAACCCCTGGTCAAGTACGTGGCCGATCCAAACCCGCGCGGATGCCTGGTCCTGGTCGGCGACAAAGTGGACGGTCGGCTACGCGCCTTCGCAGCCCTGCGCAAGGCGGGATTCTTGCACGAATTCGTCCGGCTCAAGGATCGCGATCTCGTATCTTGGGTGGCCGGCGAAGCCAGGCGACGTAGTCTCGACATCGAGCCCGGCGCGGTGCAGGCCCTCGCCGAGTTCGCGGGTCCCGATCTGGGCCGCGTGGCGCATTCCCTGGAACAAGTCGCCCTTTTCGCTGGTGGCCGCATCAAGCGCGCCCACGTCGAAGAGCTGATCCCCGAGTCGCGCGAGCACGGCGTGTTCGAGCTGACCCGAGCCATTGGCACCGGCAATGTCCAGCTTGCCCTGAGCCTGGTGAGCAACATGCTCAGGAACCGCGAACCGGCGCTCAAGATCCAGTTCATGCTGCTGCGCCAGCTTCGCCAGATCTGGCGCGCCAAGGAGTTGTCGGCGGCTTCGGTGCCACGTGCGGAGATTGCCTCGGCGGTCGGCATCGCTCCCTTCTTCCTAGACGATATCCTCGTTCCCGCGGGACGTATGAGCACGGCCGCGCTCAAGCGCAGTTTCATGCACCTGTACCGGGCCGACCGCAGCCTCAAGTCATCGCGCGTCGACCCGGACGTGCAGATGCTGCGTCTCGTGCGCCAACTGGCCGAGGAGTCTGGCTAGTCAATTCAAATGGGAACCCTGGAAGGGTTCCCAAACCCTCCCGCGCTCTGGCTTCGGCCGGCAAAGCCGGCCTCCGCCCACGCGATTCAAATGGGAACCCTGGGAGGGTTCCCAAACCCTCCCGCGCTCTGGCTTCGGCCGGCAAAGCCGGCCTCCGCCCACGCGATTCAAATGGGAACCCTGGGAGGGTTAGCTTCGCACTCGGCACCCGCCACCCCACCCTGCCACCCCCGCGCTTCGCGCGGCCTCGCCAAACCCTCCCGCGCTCTGGCTTCGGCCGGCAAAGCCGGCCTCCGCCCACGCGATTCAAATGGGAACCCTGGGAGGGTTAGCTTCGCACTCGGCACCC
>Ga0265342_10003359_pt1 | contig 13217 bp, 10 predicted proteins | sample 4CB327metaG_FD_203125 | JGI IMG/M metagenome (GOLD analysis project Ga0265342, IMG submission 203125) | Rhizosphere microbial communities from Carex aquatilis grown in University of Washington, Seatle, WA, United States - 4-CB3-27 metaG | ecosystem: Host-associated > Plants > Roots >...
CGGCCTGCCGCTGGTTCAGAACTTTCAGTTCGTTCGCTCGGAACTCATCGAGCTGGGCGTGTTCCGCGCTGATCACAGTCAGATACGCGGGAGCACGGATGGCGTCGGCGACTTCCTGGGTATTGTGGGGTCCGATGCCCATCAGATAGGCCAAGATATACAGCCGCTTCTTGACGACGTCGCGAAGCCGCAGATAGCGCGCCTGATTATCGGGTTCGTCGCGAACCTCAGAGGCGAGCTTGTCTATGGCACCCCATAGCTGACGGACTTCATTGTCCTGATAGGTCACGAACACCGGATCGTCGGTCAGGGCATAGCCGCGAACGGCCGATTCGTTTCCCGCCAGCCTCAGCTCGACCTGCGAAAGCTGCATTAGGATATTGTCGGACCGCTGAACCCAATTGAAGCTTTCCTGCAACTTCGTAACGTTGACGCTGAGGAGCATCAACGCCGACAACAACAGAACGACGGCGACCGCGATGATCTGCATCGCGAAAGAATGCAGATGCCCGCGGTGGAGCACCTGTTTCAGGCCTTGTTGAGAGAACAAAAGGTTGGCCACGGATTTGGGGCCGCGAGTTCGAGTCCACACCAATGTGCGGCCAGTCTCGTTAAGTATTTGCTAGCCGAATTGACTCAAGGCTTAACCGCATAGGATAAATTTCCTTTTCTGCCGTCCGGGAGCCCGATCCTCTTCCTTGATTTCCCTGGGCTTTTCGCGCATCTGGTGCCGGCACCTCCGGGAGAGTTCAGCCATGGCGTTCGAAGGCCTGATGAAAGGCAAGCGCGGCCTCATCATGGGCGTCGCCAATGAGCGCTCCATCGCCTGGGGCATCGCGCAGACCCTTGCCGAGGCGGGCGCCGAGCTGGCGTTCACCTATCAGGGCGAGGCCTTTAAGAAGCGCGTCGTGCCGCTGGTCGCGCCGCTTAAACCAGCCGCCGTACTCGATTGCGAGGTCACCGATCGGGCTTCGCTGGACGCGTTGTTTGCGGAGCTGGCCAAAGTATGGGGCGAACTCGATTTCGTGGTTCATGCCGTCGCGTTCTCCGACAAGGAGCAGCTCAAGGGCCGCTACGTCGACACGACCTACGAGAACTTCGCGATGACGATGAACATCTCCTGCTTCTCGTTCACCGCCGTGGCCGAGCGCGCCGAAAAGATGATGAGCAGGGGCGGCAGCCTCGTCACCCTCACTTACTTCGGCGCGGAAAAGGTGATGCCGCATTATAACGTGATGGGCGTCGCCAAGGCGGCGCTGGAAGCCAGCGTGCGCTATCTGGCCGAAGATCTCGGCAAGAAGGCCATCCGGGTGAATTCGATCTCGGCGGGGCCGATCAAGACGCTGGCCGCCTCGGGCGTCGGCGACTTCCGCTACATCCTCAAATGGAACGAATACAACTCGCCGCTTCGCCGCACGGTGAGCACGGCCGAAGTGGGAAGTGCGGCACTTTTCCTGTTATCCGACCTCGGCAAGGCGGTCACCGGTGAATGCCTGCACGTCGACGCCGGCTATCATATTATCGGCATGAAAGCGCCCGACGCTCCCGACATCGTCGTGGGCAAGAACGAGGACTGATGTCGCACAACAGCTTCGGTCATATGTTCCGGGTCACGACGTTCGGCGAGAGCCATGGCCCGGCGCTGGGCTGCGTGGTGGACGGTTGCCCGCCCGGCATCGCGCTCACCGAAGCCAACATACAGGCCGATCTCGACCGCCGCCGGCCCGGCCAATCGAAATTCGTCAGCCAGCGCAAAGAGCCCGACCGGGTGCGCATCCTCTCCGGCGTCTTCCAGGACGAGCGGATGAAGCATCAGGTGACCACGGGCACACCCATCGCGCTCCTGATCGAGAACATCGATGCGCGGTCAAAGGATTATTCCGAGATTCGCGACAAGTTCCGCCCCGGCCACGCCGATTACACCTATTGGGCCAAGTACGGCGTGCGCGATTATCGCGGCGGCGGGCGCCAGAGCGCGCGCGAAACCGCCGCGCGGGTGGCGGCGGGCGCCATCGCGCGCAAGGTCCTGGATTCGCTTTACAAGAGGGTCGTCATCCGCGGCGCCCTGGTCCAGATGGGGACGCAGGAGATCGAACGCAAGCGCTGGAGCTGGAACGAAGTTGGGAAGAACGCTTTCTTCTGTCCCGACGCCAAGGCAGTTGCTCCGTGGACGGAGTATCTGGAGAAGCTGCGCAAGAAGGGCTCCTCCTGCGGCGCCGTGGTGGAAGTGGTGGCCGAGGGCATTCCCGCCGGGCTCGGCGCGCCGATCTATGCCAAGCTCGACGCCGAGCTTGCTTCCGCGCTGATGGGCATCAACGCGGTCAAGGGCGTCGAGATCGGTGACGGCTTTGCCACCGCCGCGATGTCGGGCGAAGAGAACTCCGACGAAATGCGGGCCGGGCTCGGCCCCCGGAACGGCCGGGGCGGCAAACCGAAATTCCTGAGCAATCACGCCGGCGGAATTCTGGGCGGAATTTCCACCGGCCAACCGATCGTGGCGCGCTTCGCGGTGAAACCGACCTCCTCGATCCTCACCCCGCGCAAGACCATCGACATCGACGGCAACGAAACCGAAATCGTCACCAAGGGCCGCCACGATCCCTGCGTCGGGATCAGAGCCGTGCCGATCGGCGAGGCCATGATGGCGCTGGTGCTGGTGGATCATGCGCTCAGGCACCGCGGACAAATGGGCTGACGCCAGGGCACCCACGATGAGCACGTTCGAATTCCTATCGGTGCTCTTTTCCGTCATCCTCGGATTGGCGCTGACACAAATCCTCCAGGGATTTCGCGCGCTGATGCTGGCGCGCTCGCGTGTCGTCGTCTATTGGCCGGCGCTGATCTGGGCCGCGCTGATGATTCTCGTCCTGGCGCAGGCGTGGTGGGGCATGTTCGGAATGCGCACATTCGCCCAATGGACCTTCGGCATGTATGCGATTGTCATCTTTCAAATCACGCTGATGTACCTGATCGCAGGTCTCGCGATTGCGGATATTCCAGCCGAGGGCGTGTTCGACATGCGCGAAGCATATTTCGCGCACCGGCAGTGGTTCTTCGGCCTGTTCGCGCTCACGGTGGCTACCACGTTTGCGAAGGACTTCATCACGATCGGGCGGATCAACCTCGGCGGCAACGCCTACTTCCTGGTTTTCTTCTTCGCACTCGCCGTCATCGCGGCCGTCACGAGCTCGCGCTGGTTTCACTGGATTCTGGCGCCGTTCAGCGTCGTAACGGTCGTGGTGTATACGGCGCTGCTTTCTTTCCGGCTGTAACGCTGTTTCTCGAAAGGACAAGTCATGGATGTCATCGTCACGGTTTTGATCGCCTTTGCGGGCATCTTCGCGCTGAGCGTCGTGCTCGGCAGCTATTTTACCGTCCAGCAGCAGAGCCGCGCCATCGTCGAGCGCTTTGGGCGCTATGTGCGCACGGCCAATCCGGGACTGAATTTCAAGATTCCCTATATCGAGGGCATCGTACAGCGCGTCTCGCTGCGCGTGCAGCAATTGCTCGTGGAGGTCGACACCAAGACGCTCGACAACGTCTTCGTGAAAATCTCCGTCGCGGTGCAGTACCGGGTGGTGGAGGGCAGCGAGGCGGATTCCTTTTACAAGCTGCAGGACCATGTGCAGCAGATCAGCTCCTACGTGCTCGACGTGGTGCGCGCCAAGGTTCCGAAAATGAGTCTCGACGAGGTGTTCGAGAAAAAGGACGACATCGGCACCGCGGTCAAAAGCGAGCTCGACGTCTCGATGAAGATCTACGGCTTCGAGATTCCCAACGCGCTGGTCACCGACGTCAATCCCGCCGACAACGTCAAGGCGGCGATGAATGAAATCCAGACCCAGCAGCGGTTGCAAGTCGCGGCCAACGCAAAGGGCGAGGCCAACAAGATCCTGGTGGTCAAGAACGCCGAGGCCGAGGCGGAATCCAAGCGCCTGCAGGGCGAAGGCATCGCCAAGCAGCGCCGCGCCATCGTCGACGGCTTGCGCGAATCCATCGCCGCCTTCACCGACAAGGTCTCGACCGTCAACGAGCACGAGGTGCTGAACCTCGTCCTGATGACGCAGTATTTCGATACGCTGAAGGAGATCGGCATATCGGCCGGCAGCAAAGTGATCCTGACGCCCCATGCGCCGGGCGGCATGACCGATATGATCGCACAGCTTCGCGCGGCGATCATCCAGGGCGGTGAGGCGGTCGAGACGAAGAAATAGTCAGCCGCTCTCGAAGCTCGCCGCCAGTTCGATGTGGTCCGACCAGAGGAACTGGTCGACGGGCTGGATGCGTTTAAGACGGTAGCCGCCGTCGATCAAAACGCGGGCGTCGCGTGCGAAAGTCTCCGCGTCGCAGGAGACATAAACGACGCGCTTCACCTTGGACTCCGCGAGCTTATGCGCCTGAGCGAGCGCGCCGGCGCGCGGCGGGTCGAGCGAGACCGCGTCGAAACTCGCGAGTTCGCTCTCGCCGAGCGGGCGGCGAAACAGATTGCGCTTTTCCGTCGTGATGGGCTTCAGCCCCGAAGTCCGTCGCGCCGCGTCGGCGAGCGCTTCCAGCATCGCCGCTTCGAGATCGACGGCATGTACGCGGGCGCGCTCGGCGAGCGGCAGCGCGAAGGTGCCGCAGCCGCAAAACAGATCGGCCACGTTCTTCGCGCCCGCAAGCGCTTCGAGCACGAAGGCCTGCAGCGCCGCCTCGCCTTCGCGAGTTGGCTGCAGGAAGGCTTCGGAAGGCACAAGCAGCTCCGCCTTGCCGAGGCGTACTGAGGGCCGCGCCCGTTCGATCAGCGTTTCGCCGTGCCGCGCGATGCGCGCAAGCCCGAGCTTCGCCGCCCAGCGCGCCAATTCGGCCGTCATCGCCGCATCGTTGGTCTTCTGCCAGCGCAGCGAAAGATCGACGCCGCCCTCGATATCGGCGAGGCGCAACTCGGCGAATTCGCCGGGGCGCAGCAGCGCGCCCAGCATCTCGCGCAGCCGCGGAACCAGCGCAACCAGGCGCGGCGTAAGCACCAGGCATTCGTGCAGATCGCAAATGTCGTGCGTGCCCGCGGCGTGAAAGCCGAGCGCCACGCCGGACTCGCCCTTCCTCGCCTTCAGGGTTGCGCGACGGCGCGTGGAGGGCGGTACTTCAACGATCTCATCCACGGCCGTGTCGATCCCGTGCCGAACCAAGGCATCGGCGACGAGCGCGCGCTTGTAGGCGCGATAGTCGGCGCCCTGCATGCCTTGATGGGCGCAGCCGCCGCAGACGCCGAAATGACGGCACAGCAAGGTCATGATTTTTTCGCCGCCAGCAGGAACTCGCGGTTGCCGTCGCCGCCCGCAATCGGGCTTTCCATCGTGCCGATCACCGACCAACCGGATTGTCCGCCGATCCAATCAACGATGACCTGAACCGCCTTTGCCTGCGCCGCTTCATCTTTGACGATACCACCTTTGCCGACGTGTTCGCGGCCCACCTCGAACTGCGGCTTGACCAGGGCGACCAGCCAAGCGCGTTCGCCCGTCAGTTTTACGGCCGAAGCCAGAACCAGCTTGAGGCTTATGAAACTGACATCCGCGACGATGCAATCCACCGGTTCCGGGATATGCGCAACCGTCAGATCCCGCGCATTGATGCCTTCGAGCGAGACCACGCGCGGATCGGCGGCGAGTTTGGCGTGCAGCTGGCCATGGCCGACATCGACCGCATAGACTTTTCGCGCACCGCGTTCGAGAAGAACCTCGGTGAACCCGCCGGTCGACGCGCCGAGGTCGATACAAGTGAGCCCCTTGGGCGAGAGCGCGAAATGATCCAGCGCGGCCGTGAGCTTCAGCGCGCCGCGCGAAACATAGGGATGCGGCTTCTCATAAACGATCGCGGCGCCATCCGGAATCGGCTGCGCAGATTTGAGGACGGGCTTGCCTTCGGCGCTCACCTTGCCCGCGCGGATGGCGGCCTGCGCCTCCGCGCGGCTTGTGGCATAGCCGTGTTCGACCAGGAAGATGTCGGCGCGCGCCGTCAGGGCAGGACCTGGTAGCGGGCAGCCATGCCGCCGTCCATATGGTCGCTGACATGGCAGTGATACAGCCAAATCCCGGGAGCATCCGGCACCATATCGGCCGTCACCATTTGAGCGGGCGAGATCGCCAAGACATCCGTGCGCTGGCCGTTCACCAGCACGGTATTGCCGTGCCAATGGGGCGTATGGAAGTTGAAGGCTTCGCCCAACGTGACGACGTACCAGCGGACATGATCGCCCTTATTCATCGTCATCATCGGCATGTTCGCATACTGGTAGCCGTTCATGGTGGAACGGAAATTCTGCGCCGCCGTGCCCTGACCGACGAATAGATCATAGTGACCGTCGAAATCTTTTGGAATCGACTGGGTTTGATCGACATGCGCGGGATCGGTCGTGTATTTTTTCACGTTGTAATCGATGAACCAGCTTTGGCTTTCGTCGAAAACCATGAACAGCGTCACGAACTCCTTCTGAACGTCCTTGGGTGTGCCGTCGGGCCGCGCCATGCCCTTGCGCGTCACGATGATCGCGCCGATCAATCCGGCATTGACATCCTTTCGTTCGTTGACATGCGAATGGTAGAGCCAAACGATCGAACTGGGGTCCGAAGGGCCCGGCCCCGCGCGCGCCGGGACTTCCCACGCATAGTCGAACGTCTTTCCCGGCGCGACGCTGTCGCCGCCCTTTTCCGCGTCGGCAACGCCGTCGTCATAAGACGATCCCTCGGAGGCCTTTTCGTAACGCACGCCGTGAGGATGCAGGCTGTAGGGATGCGTGCCGTTGTTCTTGAAAGTAATCTTGATCGTATCGCCGACTTCGGCGTGAATGATGGGTCCAAAAATTCCAAGATACGCCTGGTCGGCAGGTCTCGGTTTCAGATGGTTGAACGTCGCGTCGGTGTACTCGCGATAGACGGCCTTGCGGTAGACCTTACCGATCAAATGGGGGCCGCGCGTGGCGAAGAATCTCGCATACCCCATCGGTGCCATCCCCATCATCTGGTCCTTGCCGGTCGGCATGTAGTCCCAGTCGACCTCGTCGGCCGCGATGTAGTACTGGCGCACCGTTCCCCGTGCGGAACCGGCCATGACATCGCCGCACAGCGCGCCGAGAACCAAGGCGCCGGCCAACAAACCAAGCGCCACCCGCAATGCGGAATGTATCATTGATCCCCCGATGTGACGGAATTTGATCCCGGACGACGCGATGCTACTTGATCGGCCGAGCACGCTCAATCGCACGCAGCGACGGCGCGCCAAGAGTTTCCCTTACGCAATCTGGCTGACGGCGGCGGCCTCATTCTCGCGGCCGAGCGCGGAAAGCGCGGCCGCCGCAATAGAATTCGCATCGAGGCCTGCCGAGGCGTACATCCGCTCGGGCGCGTCCTGGTTCTGGAAGCGGTCGGGCAGCACCAGCGGGCGTATCTTCAGCCCCTTGTCGAGGCAGCCTTCCCAAGCCAGGAACTGCATCACGTGGCTGCCAAAGCCGCCCACCGCGCCCTCTTCCACGGTCAGCAGCACTTCGTGTTCGCGCGCCAGGCGGCGGATCAGATCGCGGTCGAGCGGCTTGGCGAAGCGGGCGTCGGCGACCGTCACGGATAATCCGTAGACGGAAAGTTTCTCCGCCGCAAGCAGAGCTTCGCCGAGCCGCGTGCCCAGGCTCAGGATGGCGATGGAGTTGCCTTCGCGCAGAATGCGCCCCTTGCCGATTTCCAGCGGCGTGCCGGCCCGCGGGCGTTCCAGGCCGGACCCTTCGCCGCGCGGATAGCGCACCGCGCTCGGGCCGTCGTCGATCGCCGCGCAGGTCGCCACCATGTGCATCAACTCGATTTCGTCGGCCGCCGCCATGACCGTGAAGCCCGGCAAAGTCGAAAGATAGGTCACGTCGAACGCACCGGCGTGCGTGGCGCCGTCGGCGCCGACCAGTCCGGCACGATCCAGCGCAAAACGCACCGGCAGCGACTGGATCGCCACATCATGCACCACCTGATCGTAGGCGCGCTGCAGGAAGGTCGAGTAGATCGCGCAGAACGGCCTCATGCCTTCGGCGGCAAGACCGGCGGCGAAGGTCACCGCGTGCTGCTCGGCGATGCCGACGTCGAAGCAGCGCGCCGGAAACTCCTTGGCGAAGAGGTCGAGGCCGGTGCCCGCCGGCATCGCGGCGGTGATGGCGACGATACGGCTGTCCTTCTTGGCTTCGGCAATCAGGGCGTCGGCGAACACCTTGGTATAGGTCGGCCCCTTGGGGTTCGACTTCTTCATCTCGCCGGTAAGCACATTGAACTTGCCGACGCCGTGATATTTGTCCTCGCTGGCCTCGGCGGGTGCGTAGCCCTTGCCCTTCTTGGTCACGACGTGGACCAGGATCGGGCCGTTCTTGGTGTCGCGGACGTTTTCGAGAACCGGAATCAGATGTTCGAGGTTGTGGCCGTCGATCGGGCCGACGTAATAAAAACCCATTTCCTCGAACAGCGTGCCGCCGGTGACCATGCCGCGTGCATAATGCTCCACCCGGCGCGCGCCGATCTCCATCGGCCGCGGCAGATGATGGGCGATGCGTTTGAACAGCGTGCGAACGCCGCGATAGGGCCGGCTCGACACCAGCCGCGCCAGATAAGCGCTCATGGCGCCGACCGGCGGCGCAATCGACATGTTATTGTCGTTGAGGACGACGATCAGCCGCGCATCCGCCGCGCCCGCATTGTTCATCGCCTCATAAGCCATGCCGGCGCTCATTGCGCCGTCACCGATCACGCAGACCACGTTGTGCGCGCCGCCCTGCAGATCGCGCGCAACCGCAAAGCCCAGTCCCGCCGAGATGGAGGTGGAGGAATGCGCCGCGCCGAACGGATCGTATTCGCTCTCGGCGCGCTTGGTGAAGCCGCTGATCCCGTCGCCCTGGCGCAGCGTGCGCATACGCGCGCGCCGGCCGGTGAGGATCTTGTGCGGATAGGCCTGATGGCCGACGTCCCAGATCAGCCGGTCGTCCGGCGTATTGAAGACGTAGTGCAAGGCGACCGTCAGCTCGACGACGCCGAGGCTCGAGCCCAGATGTCCGCCGGTCACCGAGACGACGTCGATCAACTCCTTGCGCAACTCGTCCGCCAACTGGTGAAGGTCGCGACGCGGCAGAGCGCGCAGATCGGCGGGGGCGTTGATGGCGTTCAACAACGACGTCTTGGTGGGGAGACTCATAGAATACTCCGGTCGCCGCGCCCTTGCGCCGCCATTTGCCCGTTATGATTTCTCGGCCGCGATCAAAAGTTCAGCCTTTTCAACAAATAAATCAAGACAAGGAAATTATGCCGCGAAGTAATCGGTCGCGAATGCAAGCAAAACCGAGGCTGCTCGGCTCACTCCAGTTCCACCGGTTGCGCGCCTTTGGGGCCGCCGGCCCCAAGGACAATTTTTTCCAGGCGGCCCTCGGCGGCCTTGAGTTTCTTTTCGCAATGGGCTTTCAGCGCCTGTCCGCGCTCGTAAAGCGCGATGGAGTCTTCGAGATCGACCAGACCCTGTTCCAATCGCGCGACGATGCCTTCAAGCTCCTTGAGCGCTGCCTCAAAGCTGAGCGTGTCTACGGAAGCGGCTTCCGGTTTTGTCTTGGCGGACATCCGTTTGATTCCCTTGAGTGCCTAAACTGGAGCATCCGCACGATAAAATGTGAAGCGCACTCATCACCGCGAGAGGTGCGCCGGTCAATCTCGATCAGCGGTCCGGAGTCGAATCTTCTCTGAGGCCGCTACCGTGCAAAGTTGCGCCAGATCCCTAGGTTCTGCACATTTACCAAAGAAACCTACTGATTAAATTCTCATCAGTGCCATTATATTTTCGGCAAGAGGCCAAATCTTCCAGTAACTTATTGAAAACAATATGTTTTCTAGAGGCAATTCATGCGGCAATTTTCCGCTAAAATTTATGTATTTATGGCAATAAATGTACAAATGATTGCGGTATCTTGTAATAATATTTGTGTATCATCCCGTTTTGACACCAAAATGCCACATGTGTTTTGCGAAACAGTGCTTTGTGCAATTCGCCTTTTGACCAACCCCCGCAAGGCTCTTAGCATTTTTGCAAACGGGTAAGTCTCACGTAGCTATCGTGTAGTGTACGTGAAGCTTTATTCATCGTTTTTCGGCCGTCGCCCGCGAGCCAACGTCGTTGCGACATAACCAAGGGGGTACCAGTGTATAAAATCAACAGCAGCCTGCGGTCTGCCTTGCTTCTCGGAGCGGCGACCGCCGCGGCCGTCGGTCTTTCGACCGCCGCCTACGCGCAAGTCGAAACGGTGACGGTAACCGGTTCGCGCATCCCGCAAGCCGGTGTCATCAGCGCCAGCCCCGTCACGATGGTGGGCCAGAAAGAATTGCAGTTGGAGGGCACAGAAGACGTCGGCACGATGCTCAACAATCTGCCGTCCGTGTTTGCCGGCCAGACCTCCGGCGAAGGCAACGGATCGTCGGGTACGGTGACGGTCGACCTGCGCGGCCTTGGACCATCACGTACGTTGGTCTTGGTCGACGGCAAGCGCTTAGGACCAGGCGACGCGGAAGTTCCGGTTCCCGACTTGAACCAAATTCCGTCCGCCCTTATCGACCACACCGAAGTGCTGACCGGCGGCGCCTCCGCCGTGTACGGTTCGGATGCCGTCGCCGGCGTCGTGAACTTCATCATGCGCAAGGATTTCGAGGGCGTCGAATTCGACTTCACGACCGGCATCTACAACCACGAGAACGGCGACAGCTTCCTGCGCAACACCTTGCAGAAGCCTCACGGTTTTGCGAACGCACCCGCTGAGACGTGGGACGGCTCGAGTTACGACGGCACGATCGTCGTCGGAACGAACACCGCCAACGGCAAAGGCAACGTCACCGCCTATATGGGCTATCAGCGCCAGAACCAAGTGCTCCAGAAGGCTCGCGACTTCTCAGCTTGTTCGCTTTCGAACACGCACGCCAAGGGCAGCACGAACTACAACGGCCTGACCTGCGCCGGCTCCTTCAACTATGACGCGTTCGTCGGCGCCTCGGGGGCCCAGGCGGGCGCTTACTACTTCATGCAGCCCGGTGGACATCTGACGTACTTCACGGGCTCGCCCGAGATGTACTTCAATTACGGCGCGTACAACACGCTGATCCGGCCCAACACGCGTTATCAGGGCGGCGCCTTCGCGCACTACGAAGTCGACAAGCTGCTGGACGTCTATGCGAACTTCATGTTCACGGACGACCACAATAGCTGGCAGGCGGCTCCGACAGCTGTGTTCTTCCAGCAGGCGAATGGACCAGGCGGTTCGATCCAGACGAATTGCGACAATCCCCTGCTGACTTCGCAGTTCGTGAGCTTCTACTGCCCGGGCGGCGTGGTAAGCTCCAGCCTCGCGACCGTCTACGTTGCGCGGCGCAATATCGAAGGCGGGCCGCGCATCACCGACTTCCGCCACACGTCATACCGCATGGTGGTTGGCGCGAAAGGGGATCTGGGTGACGGCTGGACATATGACGCTTCCGCCCAAGAAGGCCTGGCGCTGTATCAGCAGCTCTATTTGAACGACTGGTCAAAGCAAAACGTATCGAATGCGTTGTTGGTCGACCCGGCCACGGGACAGTGCATGAACGGCGACCCGGCTTGCGTCCCGCTCGACATCTTCCATGGCGTTGGCGCCATCACGCCGGCCATGGAGAATTACGTCTACACCCACGGCCAGCGGACCGGCTATACCGAGGAACAAGTCCTCAATGCCACGATCACCGGCGACCTTGGAGAGTACAACATCAAGTCGCCGTGGGCTGCCGAGGGCGTTGGCATCGCAGGTGGCGCGGAATACCGCAAGGAAGTCCTTTCGGAAACCACCAGCGTCGCCGACTACAGCGGCGATCTGTTTGGCGCCGGCGGCAAGGCACTTGGCCAGCCGAAGTCAAGCTTCCATGTGTGGGAACTCTTCGGCGAAGTTCGCATTCCGGTCGTTCACGACAAGCAGTTCTTCGAAGATTTGTCGTTGAACGCAGGCTATCGCTACTCTTCGTACAGCACATCGGGCGCGAAGGCCGTGCATTCGTACAAGTACGGAGCGGAATGGCAGCCGATCGACGACTTCCGTCTTCGTGCGAGCTTCCAGCGCGCGGTACGTTCTGCAAGCATCCTCGACCTGTTCGCACCGCAAAATGTTGTGCTGGGCAGCTTTTCCGATCCATGCGCCGGTGCGCATCCGACGGATTCGGCGGCACAGTGCGCGAATTCTGGTGTGACGTCGGCTGAGTACGGCCACATCCTCCAGTGCGCGGCGAACCAATGTAACTATCTGTCGGGCGGCAACGAGGCGTTGAAGCCGGAAAGCTCCGACACGCGTTCGTTCGGTATCGTGCTGACGCCGACGTTCGTCCCTGGCCTGAGCGTGACGGTCGACTACTTCGACATCGACGTGAAGGACTACATCAACAACATTGCACAACCCGTCGTCCTGGCAGGCTGCCTCACGGGATCAACTCCGAGCATGTGCAGCTACATCCACCGCGGATCGACCGGCAGTCTATCGACGACCGATGGCTATATTGTCGGCACGCTCGTCAATACCGGGTATCTGCAAACCAAGGGCGTCGACATTGAAGCCAACTACCTAGCAGACCTGGCCGATTGGGGGTTGGGCAGCAACGGCTCGCTGGCCTTCAACGTGTTCGGTACCTATGTAAGCGATTACAACGTACAGCCGTACACGGGCGCCGACTCCGGAGGCGTTACGAACTACAATTGCGTCGGCCTGTTCGGCGTCACGTGCGGCACGCCCACACCGTCATGGCGTCATAAGGCGCGCGTTACTTGGTCGTCCCCGTGGGATGTCGACCTGTCGGTCAATTGGCGTCATCTGTCGGGTGCGACCTTCGACGGCAACAGCAGCAATCCTTACCTCAAGGCAACAGGCTACACGGTCGGGCCGAACGGAGGCGGAAAGATCGCCGCTTACGACTACATCGACCTCGGCGCCACCTGGAACGCCACCGATGCCCTTCAGTTCAGTCTGGGCGTCAACAACGTGTTCGACAAAGACCCGCCGCTCATAGCGGCCGGCGGCAAGACAACCGGCCAGACCGGCCCGTTGAACGGCAACACCTTCAACGGCGTCTACGACTCGCTCGGCCGTTACATCTTCTTCGGCCTCGTCGTGAAGTCGTAATCGTCGAAGAAACCTTAGAAGAGCATGGAGCGGCGGCCTTCGGGCC
>Ga0265342_10003360_pt1 | contig 13215 bp, 10 predicted proteins | sample 4CB327metaG_FD_203125 | JGI IMG/M metagenome (GOLD analysis project Ga0265342, IMG submission 203125) | Rhizosphere microbial communities from Carex aquatilis grown in University of Washington, Seatle, WA, United States - 4-CB3-27 metaG | ecosystem: Host-associated > Plants > Roots >...
GCACGAAGATCGCGTCCGCTGCGAGGAAGACCGCGCGCAAGGTTTCCGCGTCGGGCGCCGAAACCAGCCGATCGGAATCACGAACGGCGAGTGCAGTCTCGACCCGGCCGACGTCCTTGATCGACGCGTCATCCGCAAGGCCTTCCTTCGCGAGCGTCGCAATCAAGGCGGAGGTGAGGATGAGAATGTCGGCGGGCGTGCCGGCGCGCAGTCTGTCGGCCATCGCGCCGACCGCGCCGAAATCGCCGCCAATATCAAGCCCGGTCTGTTCCTTGAACCTGGCCGCGAGGCTGCCGACGAGGCCTTGCGCCGCGCCACCGCTCAAGATGTTCAGATTGCTCACGATGAAAGCTCCATGGCCGCGATCAGGCGGTCGCGCGTGATCGGCAGTTCGCGCAGGCGTACGCCAAGCGCATCAAAGACGGCGTTGGCGATCGCCGCGGTCACCGGACCATGCGCGGCTTCACCGGCACCGACGGAATCGATCTCCGGCCTGGAGATGATTTCGACGTCCACGTCGGGCACTTCAGAAAAGAGCAGGATCGGATATTCCGTCCAGGAGTTGCTGGTGATACGCGTGGCGTCGAAACGCACGCGCTCCTTCAGTACCCAGCTTGTCGCCTGAATGGCGCCGCCCTCGATCTGGTTGATGACGCCGTCGGGATTGATCGCTTCGCCGACATCGACGGCGAGCGTCAATTTGCGGACACGGATATCCTCGCCGACCTCGACTTCGGCAACCGCCGCGCAATAGGCGCCGGTGTTCTTGTAGCGCGAGAAGCCGATGCCGTGCCCGACGCCGTCTTCCCTGGTCCGTTCTTTGGCCGGTTTCCAGTTGGCGCGACGGGCTGCGGCCTCGACCACGGCGCGCGATCGCGGATCGGAGAGATGCCGCAGGCGGAACGCCACCGGGTCCTCGCCGCGCTCGAAGGCGAGTTCGTCGAGAAGGGACTCGATCGCAAACGCATTGCCCTGTGCGCCAAGCGTTCGCAGCGCCGAAGTGCGGACCGGCATGGTCTTGAGCCGATGCAACTCGACGTGCCATGACGGAAAATCATAGAGCGGGATCGAATTGCGATCCGCGCCGCCGCCACCGGCCGCCGGCGGATCCGCCGAAATCGCGCGCGGAAACGGTTTTGCGAGTTCGCTCGCCGCTAGCACTGTCGGAATATCGGCGCGGCCCGGCCGCGCGGTATGGCCATTGCCCCAGATGGTGTGACGCCAGTCGGCAATCTCATCGTTTGCATCGAGACCGGCTTCGATCTCGATCGTCATCGCGGCACCAAAGGGCGCATGCGACATTTCATCGGGGCGCGACCATTGCACCCGCACCGGGCGGCCTTCGACGGCTCGCGCCAGCAGCACCGCGTCGAGCGCGACATCGTCGGCGCCGTTATGGCCGTAGCAGCCCGCGCCCTCCATGTGTTCGACGATGAAATTTTCGCGCGGCAGCTTGAACACCATCGAAAGATCGGAGCGCAGGAGATAGACGCCCTGGCTATGGGTCCAGACGCGCACCTTGTCGCCATCCCACTGCGCCATGGCGCAGGACGGCGCGATCGACCCGTGTGCAATATAGGGACGGTGATATTGCCGCTTCACCGTGCGCACGACGCTCGAAGACGAGGCCGCCTTTTTGTCGGAGATCACGACGGTTTCAGCCGGCTGCTGTTTCAGCCATTCGGCGAGTTCGTCTTCGTTCGGCAACACCTCGCCCGGCGACCACATGGCGCCCTTGCGTAAAGCGGCCACCGCGGCTTCGGCTGCCGCCTCGGTTTCGCAGACGACGCCTGCGAAATTGCCATCGCGGACGATCGCGATGAGCCCCGCGACCTTGCGCGCGCGCTCTTCGTCCAGTTCGACGAGCGTTGCCTGCGAAAGCTCTGATCGCAGCACGCGGCCGTGCAACAGCCCGGGCAGGGTAGAGTCATGAATGAAGCGCGGCCGGCCGAACACCTTGTCCGGGATATCGAGCCGCTGCACGGAATGGCCGGCGAGCGTGCGCTGCGCCGACGACTTCGGTGGCGCGCTGGCGGTCGCGTCGCGGTCGAGCGAGATGTCGCTGGCGAGCTCCCAATAGCTGGTCGAGACGTTGCCCGGACCTGTAATGGCGCCGTCGTCGATCGTGAGCACGTCCGGCGACACGCCAAGCCGTTCGGCTGCGGCGTTCAAAAATATCTGACGTATTTCCGCGCAGGCAAAGCGGATCGCGCGGCCGGAATGCTGCACGGAAAGGCTGCCCGAGGTGACACCTTCATTGGGGCTCGCGAAGGTGGATGCGCGCACCATCTTGACGCGCGCGAGATCGACATCGAGTTCGTCGGCGGCGATTTGCGCCAGCGCCGTGACGATGCCCTGGCCGATTTCGACCTTGCCGGGCGAAACGATCACCTGGCCGTCGGCCGCGAAATTGATCCACGACGACAGTTTTGGATTCACAGCCAGGCTCGGCGGCAAAGGTGGGGAGGCGGGTTTGGTCGTCATGCGCGCATCTCGGCTGCGGCGCGCAGGATGGCGCGTATCATGCGGTTGTGCGAACCGCAGCGGCACAGGTTGCGGTCGAGCGCTGCCTTGATGTCCGTGCTGGTCGGGTTGCTGTTTTTCTTCAGCAGCGCCGCCGCGCTCATCATGATGCCGGAGAGGCAATAGCCGCATTGCATCGCCTGCTCGGCAATGAAAGCGCGCTGCAACGCGTGCGGTTGCTCGACGCTGCCAAGCCCTTCGACGGTAGTGACGGCTTTGTCCGCCACCGACCACAGCGGTGTGTCGCAGGAATTGATGGCGTGATCGTCCAGCAGCACCGTGCAGGCGCCGCATTCGCCGGCGCCGCAGCCGAAATGCGATCCGGTCAGGCCGAGCTGGCTGCGCAGCACGCTAAGCAACGGTGTATCGGGATCGGCATCGATCTCGGTCTCGACGCCATTGAGGCGAAAGCGAACGTTCGGCATTGGATACAGAAAATCCTGATCTCTAAGGCTGGTTGGGAAATGTTTTGACGACCTCGGCCCACTTCACGATGTCGCGGCGGAGGAATTTGTCGAAGGCCTCCGGCGTCATCGCCATCGGAACCGCGCCCTGATCCGCCCACAGCTTGACGATTTCCGGCCGCTTGATCGCGTCGTTCACGGCTGCGTTGAGTTTATCGACGACAGGCGGCGGCGTGCCCTTTGGCGCCATCAGGCCGAGCCAGATCGTGGCTTCATATCCGCTGACGCCGGCTTCTTCGGCGGTCGGCACGTCCGGCAGCACGGCCGAGCGTGTCTTGCCGGTGGTGGCGAGCGCACGCACCTGTCCTTGCAGGACGTTCGGCGCCATCGTGGTCACGGCATCGATCATCATCTGCACCTGGCCGCCGATCACGCCGTTGCGCGCTTCGCCGCTGTTGCGATAGGGCACATGAACCACGTCGATGCCGGCCATCGCCTTAAAGAGCTCGCCTGCCATGTGATACGGCGTGCCCTGGCCGGAGGACGCATAGTTGAGTTTGCCGGGCTGCGACTTGGCGAGTGCGATGAATTCCTTCAGCGAGTTTGCGGTCACCGAAGGGTGCACGACGATCACGAGATCGGCGACATTGAGCGAGGCCACGGGTGCGAGGTCCCGCATCAAGTCATACTTGCGCTGTGGCACCAGCGATTCGTTGGCGGTCTGGGCGTTCGACATCAGAAGCAGCGTGTAGCCGTCGGACGCAGATTTCGCGGCCTCCAGTGTGCCGATCACGGAGCCGGCGCCGGGACGGTTCTCGATCACGAAAGGTTGCTTGAGGCTTTCGGCAAGTGCGTTGCCGACGAGGCGCGCGGCGACGTCGGCGGGTCCCCCGGCGCCAAAGGGCACGATGATCCGTACCGCGCGGGTCGGATAATCCTGTGCGCGGCTTTCGGTCGAAGCAAACGCCTGCGCCAGCAGGAAAACGGCGGCCATCACCCGGATTGCAACCCTGGCGGCGCCTTCGAAAGGACTCGTCTTTTGGTCGGCGGACCTCAACGCTCAACTCCCGCGCTCGCCTCTCAAGCCCGGTCTTTTGGGCTTTTCAGCCCCGTCTTTTGACCCGATTGGGAGTTTAAGTCCAGCTAGTGTGGCGGTTCAGAAGTCCGCATCATTGTGGCCCGCGGGTTCGTCATGCGGATTTCTGAACCAAAGCCGCACTAGATCAGTAAATCTGCTAGCGTCCGTTCGATTCCGAAGTTCGAAATGTGGCTCCGAAAAATGCTACGAACTTCGGAATCGGAACGCTAGTGGGTCATGGACTTGACCTTCAAGTGCGGAATAAAATGACAAGAGTTAAGCAGGCATCGGCCGGCCAATAAAATCGATCAGGGAAACGATGAAAAGGACAGGGATTTCCAGGAGGCAGGCGCTCAAAACCGCGGGCGGGTTGCTTGCGAGTTCAGCCTTTGCAACTCGCGTGATGGCGGACGCGCCGCCGCCTGCAGAAGTCACGCCGGCCCTGATCGAAGCAGCCAAGAAAGAAGGCCAGGTCGTCCATTACACGTCAACCGATTTGCCGGTGGCCGAGAAACTCGCGAAGGCGTTCGAGGCGAAATATCCTGGCATCTCCGTGCGCGTCGAGCGCACCGGCGCCGAGCGCGTGTTCCAGCGCATCGGCCAGGAATATTCCAGCAACATCCACGCCGTCGATGTCGTGAATTCATCCGATGCGGCGCATTTCATCGTCTGGAAGCGCGACGGCCTGCTCGAGTCCTACGTGCCCGAGGATGTCGCAAAATTCTATCCGCCGGAGCACAGGGACTCCGACGGTCAGTTCGCGAGTTGGCGCGTCTGGCTTTCCATCATCGCCTACAACACCAGATTGGTGAAGACCGAGGACGCACCAAAGAGCTTTGCCGATCTGCTCGATCCCAAATGGAAGGGCAAGATCGTCAAGGGACATCCCGGTTATAGCGGCACGATCATGACCGCGACCTATCAATTGCAGCGCGATCTTGGCTGGCCCTGGTTCGAACAACTCGCCAAGCAAAATGTCATGCAGGTGCAATCGTCCGCCGATCCGCCGAAGAAGCTCGAGCTCGGCGAACGCGCCGTGATGGCCGATGGTAACGAGTACAACATCCTGCAACTGCGGGAAGGCGGCCGTCCGGTCGAGCCGGTCTATGCGAGCGAGGGATCGCCGATGATCATCGGACCCAACGGCATCTTCAAGGGTTCGCCGAACCCGAACGCGGCGAAGCTGTTCCAGTCGTTCTGTTTCAGCCGCGAGGCGCAGCAGCTCATCATCGATGTCGGTGGTTTGCGTTCGGTGCACCCGCAGACCAGGGAAAAGCAGGGCTGGATTCCGCTCAAAGACATCAAGACCCTGAAGGATGATCCAGCGGCCGTGGAGCAGCAAGGCACGAGCATTAAACAGCGCTACACCCGCATCTTCCGCGTTTGATCCGGTCGAGCGGATTCGACATTCGCTACGGACCGCTAGTTCCCCTCAAGAGCCATTTCATGTCCTCCGAATTGCCGAAGGTTTCCGTCGCCGAGACTCTGGCGAACAGGATCGCAGCGTTGAAGCCGGGTGTTTTGCCGGCCGAGACCACGCGCAAATGCGAAGATTTGCTGATCGATGTCGTCGGGCTTTGTGTGACGGCGCGTAACGAAGATTACGTCAAGGCCGCGCTGGATGGCTCCGACGATGACGGACACTGCACCGTGATCGGTCACCGCCGCGGCCTGACGGCCTCAGGCGCCGCTTTCGTCAACGGCACCGCCGCGCATGGCGAGGATTTCGACGACACTTTCGAGGGCGGTCCGGTGCATGCCGGCGCGGTGATCGTGCCGGCGGTGCTTGCCGCTTGCGAGCGCCACCATATTGACGGTCCTCACGCGCTCACCGGCATTGCTGTCGGCACGGAAGTACTTTGTCGCCTGAGCCTCGTGGTGCCGAAGGCGGTGCATAAAGCAGGATTCCATCCGACCGCGATCTTTGGTGCGATGGGCGCGGCTGCCGGTGTCGGTGCGGCGCTGAGGCTGAACGCGAAACAGATCGTCGATGCGCTCGGTGTTGCCGGCAGCATGGCTGGCGGCATCATCGAGTATCTTGCCGAGGGCGCCTGGACCAAGCGGATGCATGCCGGCTGGGCGGCGCAATCGGGCATTCGCGCGGCGCTGCTCGCCAGGCAAGGTTTCGTCGGGCCACGCACGGTGTTCGAGGGCGTGCACGGGTTGTTTCACGGTTTTGCCCACACCACCAAGGGTGATTACGACGCGCTGATTGGTGATTTCGGCACGCGCTGGGTCACCGACACGCTGGCGTTCAAGCCGTATCCCTGCGGGACGATGGCGCAGCCTTATATCGATTGCGCGAGACGCCTGGCTTCCCGCGGCATCAAGCCCGAAGACGTGGAATCGATCCTGTGCGAAGTCGCGGAAGGCACGGTGCATCGGCTGTGGGAGCCGCTTGCCGACAAGCAGCGCCCGCGCAACGGCTACGCGGCGAAATTCGCCGTGCCTTATCTGCTGTCGGCCGGCTTCGTCCATGGCGGCGTCGGCCTTGGTGCGTTCACGGAAGAGGCGATCCGCGACGAACGTGTGCTCGCGCTCGCGGCGAAAGTGAAATTCGTGATCGATCCGGACAATCCGTATCCGAACAATTATACCGGCCACATCAAGGCGACGCTGAAGGACGGAAGCGTGGTCGAGGAACGGCAGCCTTATTTGCGCGGCGGCGCGCAGGAGCCGCTGACGCGGCAGGATGTCGCCGACAAGTTCGCGCTCAATGTCCAGCATGGCGGCTGGAGCAAGGCCCAGGGAGATGTGGCGCTGAAACTGCTGGCGGGGCTTTATAAGAGCAAGATCGATTTAAGCGCCCTGCGTAACTAATTTTACCGTCATGGCCGGGCTTGTCCCGGCCATCCACGTCTTGTTGCCTTGTGAAGGAAGATGTGGAAGCCGGGCATGACAGGGGAGGGAGAGACAATGACAGGTGAACTCGCCGGCAAGGTTGCGATAGTGACTGGTTCGGGCCGCAACATCGGCCGGGCGATCGCGCTCGCGCTCGCAGAAGACGGCGCCTCCATCGTCGTCAACTCACGCAGCAACAAGGACGAGGCCAAGGCGGTCGTCCGCGAGATCGAAACCGTCGGACAGAAGGCGCTGGTTCATGTCGGCGACATCGCCGATCCGGTCGCCGTACAAGCCATGGTCGACCTGGCCATCGCCGAGTTCGGCCGGATCGACATTCTCGTCAACAACGCAGCATTGCGGCGAGAGAAGCGTTTCTCCGAGATGAGCTATGCCGACTGGCGCGAGGTGATGAATGTCATCCTCGACGGCACGTTTCACTGCGTGAAGGCCTGCCTGCCTCACTTGAAGAAGAGCGGGGCGGGGACCATCGTCAATATTGGGGGCCTGAGCGCGCATACCGGAGCGTCCGACCGTGCCCATGTCGTGACGGCAAAGGCGGGTATCATCGGCTTCACCCGTGCGCTGGCGCATGATCTGTCGCACGACGGGATCACGGTGAATTGCGTGGTGCCCGGCATCATCGGAACACCGCGCCCGAAGAACACGCCGGAGCCGGCGCATCACTTGATCCACCGGACCATCACCGGCGAGCGCGGCAAGCCGGAAGATGTCGCCGCCGCGGTGCGATTCCTGTGCGGTCCGGCCGCGCGTTACATCAACGGCCAGGCGCTCCACGCCAATGGCGGGGCCTATTTCGGCGGATAGGCTGATCGATCGATCACGGTATTGCGGGAACGCCGGTTTCTGCGGACATTCCCCTGATCGGAGGATGTTTCCGGCTTGTTCCGTCTATACCGCGAGCCGGGGTGATAATAGACAAGGGATACTTGACGCGCTGTCCCGCGTCGGCGACGGTCAAATCATGTTCAATAGCTTCAACGATATCTTCGCGACGGTCTTCAGCGGATGGATCGTCACCTGGCCGACGAGCCTGTTCGCAATTATCTGGCTGGCCTTTGCCGCGAGCTGGATTATTGCCTCGGTCTGGTCGGGCCGGACCAAGGCTGCCGTGCGTACCCTTGATGCATGGGTTTACCGGGGACCGATCCTGCTGGGGGCCATCTTCCTGGCGCCCCCGATCGAACACCTGTTGGGCGCCGCGCCGCTCTATCACCTCAGCAATGCCACGATTTATGGGCTGGCGCTCGTGGTCATCCTCGGCCTTTGCTTCACCTGGTGGGCGCGGATCCATCTCGGCCGGTTCTGGTCCAACGCGATCACCCATAAGGAAGACCATCGCATCATCGACACCGGACCTTATGGCGTGGTTCGGCACCCCATCTATACCGGCCAGATTGTCGGGATGATTGCCACGGGGATTGCGATCGGCAATTGGGCCGCCATCCTCGGTACGCTCCTGATTCCGTTCGGCGAATGGCAGAAGGCGCGGATGGAAGAGCGGTTCCTCTCGGTAGAGCTCGGCACGGATGCTTATGCGGCCTATTGCCGCCGTGTGCCCATGATCATTCCGTTCCTCAAGCCCATGGCAGGTTAGATCGGGGACGGGGCCCGGGCCGTCCGGGCCGCGGCCGTAACCGGCTCTGGCTCGTGACCGGCCCCCCGGTAATGTGCCTATTTCATCCCTGCATTGCCCGATAAAGCCGCTGGCGACTCCGGTGTTTGGTGCTAATTTTAAACCCATGAACCAACACGCCAAAATCGAGACGCCGGCCGCGCCCGCCAAGATCGCCATCCGCCATTCGACCTGTCCGCACGATTGCCCGTCGGCCTGCGCGCTCGATATCGAGGTGATCGACAATACCTCGATCGGCCGCGTCAGAGGTTCCAAGCTCCAGACCTACACGGCCGGCGTGGTCTGCGCCAAGGTCGCGCGCTACGCCGAGCGCATTCACCATCCGGACCGGCTGACGTATCCGATGTTCCGCGTCGGGCCGAAGGGCTCGGGCAAGTTCGGGCGGATCTCCTGGGACGATGCGCTGGACGAGATCGCCGGCCGTTTCGATGCCGCCGAGCGGGAGTTCGGCGCCGAATCCGTCTGGCCTTACTATTATGCCGGCACCATGGGATTGGTGATGCGCGACGGTATCAACCGTCTCGCTCACGTGAAGAAGTATTCGCGCTTCTATTCCACGATCTGCTCGACCGTTGCGCGCGTCGGCTTTGCCGCCGGCACCGGCAAGATCGCCGGCGTCGATCCGCGCGAGATGGCCGTCTCCGATCTCGTCGTGATCTGGGGGACCAATCCCGTGCACACCCAGGTCAACGTGATGACGCACGCGATGCGCGCGCGCAAAGAACGCGGCGCCAAGATCGCGGCCATCGATATCTATAACAATGACACCATGAAGCAGGCCGATATCAAGATCCTGCTTCGGCCGGGCACCGACGGCGCGTTTGCCTGCGGTGTCATGCATGTGCTGTTCCGCGACGGCTATGCCGATCGCGCCTACATGGACAAGTATACGGATTGTCCTAACGAACTCGAGGCGCATCTGAAGACGCGCACGCCGGAATGGGCGTCGGCGATCTCAGGCGTACCGGTGGAGGAGATCGAAGCCTTCGCCCGTTTGGTCGGGCAGACCAAGCGGACGTATGTCCGTCTCGGTTACGGCTTTACCCGTAGCCGCAATGGCGCAACGCAGATGCATGCGGCGCTGTGTATTCCCGCGGTGACCGGCGCCTGGCAGTACGAAGGCGGCGGCGCGTTCTTCAACAATTTCGCGCTCTGGAAGTTTGATGAATCCATCATCGAGGGGCACGACGCGATCGATTCCGCGACGCGCCGGCTCGACCAGTCCAAGATCGGACGTATCCTGACCGGCGATCCGGCCGCGCTCCATAACGGGCCGCCGGTCAAGGCGATGCTGATCCAGAACACCAATCCGATGACGGTGGCGCCGGAGCAGGCGCTGGTGCGCCGAGGCTTCGCGCGCAAGGATCTGTTCGTCGCGGTGCATGAGCAGTTCATGACCGAGACCGCGCAAATGGCCGATATCGTGCTGCCGGCGACCATGTTCATGGAGCACGACGACCTCTATTACGGCGGCGGCCACCAGCACATCTCGGTCGGCGCCAAGCTGATCGAGCCTCCCGGCGAATGCCGTTCCAACCATCAGGTGCTGCAGGGTCTGGCGACGCGACTGAAGATTTCGCATCCCGGTTTCGAAATGTCGCCGCGCGAACTGATCGACGCCACGCTGAAAAAGAGCGGCCATGGCGGCATTGAGCAGCTCGAGGCCGACCTGTGGCGCGACCTGCAACCTGATTTCCGCACGTCGCACTATCTCGACGGCTTTGCGCACAAGGACGGCAAGTTCCACTTCAAGGCGGACTGGGCGAACGTGCCACTCGCCAATGCCGGCATGATGGGGGCATGGGACAAGATGCCCGGGCTGCCCGACCACTGGGCGGCGATCGAGGAGCCGGACGAGGCGCACCCGTTCCGCCTTGCGACCAGTCCCTCGCGCAGCTTCCTCAATACGAGCTTCAACGAGACGCCGTCGTCGCAGGCGCGAGAGGGCGGGCCCAGCGTGATGATCCATCCCGACGATGCCGCAAGACTCGGAATCGAGGATGGCGAGGCGGTCACGCTCGGCAATCTGCGCGGCGAGACTTCGCTGATCGCCAGGCATTTCGACGGCGTGCAGCGCGGCGTGCTGATCGCCGAATCGATCCATCCCAACAAGGCTCATATCGGCGGTCGCGGCATCAACATGCTGACCGGCGCCGAGGCCGTGGCGCCGGTCGGCGGCGCTGCCTTCCACGACAACAAGGTCTGGATCAGGAAGGCCGAGACGGACGCGATTCCGACGCCTTGAAGCTACCGCTCCATACCGGCCTCATGGTTCTCCCGGCGATGCGAGCATCGTCCGGTGACGCGCGCGATTTTATGCTTGGCGCCGTTCGCTAACGGCTTCGCTACGCTCGGCCTGCTCGGCGCAAGCACGGCTCCTCACCCTGGGGAGTTGGCTTTACGCCGCTTGTTTGACCTCATCCTGAGGAGCGGCCTTTGGGCCGCGTCTCGAAGGATGGGCCACAAGGGCCGCTCCCACTCTCGCCCGTCTTGTCCTATTGTCCGCCAAACAACAGGCGGAAACACCCCATGACCGACACTTCAAGCGTGCTCATCGAAAAGCGCGGGCCTGCGCTCTGGATCATCATCAACCGGCCGGAGAAGCGCAACGCGGTGAATGCCGACGTTATCGCCGGGATCGCAAAAGGCTACCGCGCCGCGCATGACGACGCGGGCGTACGCACAATTGTGCTGACCGGGGCGGGGGAGAAGGCGTTCTGCGCCGGCGCGGATTTGCAGAATACCGGCGGCGCCTTTGCGCATGATTTCTCCAAGCCCAATGTCGACTTCGCCGATCTGCTGCGGCTGTCGCAGAACGCGACCAAGCCGGCGATCGCGCGCGTCAACGGCGTCTGCATGGCCGGCGGCATGGGGTTATTGTGCATGACCGACATGGCGATTGCGGCCGACAACGTGATCTTCGGCCTGCCGGAGGTGAAGGTCGGGGTATTTCCGATGCAGGTGCTGAGCCTGTTGCAGGCAATCGCACCGCGGCGGATCGTCAACGAATGGGCGATCACCGGCGAGCCGTTTGACGCCAAGACCGCGCTGGAGGCGGGGCTACTGAACCACGTGGTGCCGCCGGCCGAGCTCGACGCCAAGGTGGAATGGCTGATCGGCCGCATCACCGACAAGTCGCCGACCGCGATCCGGCGCGGCAAATACGCCATGCGCGCGATTGCCTCGATGTCGTTTGACGAGGCGATCGCCTATACCGAGACCCAGATCGCGCTGCTGGCGATGACCGAAGACGCCAAGGAAGGCCTCAAGGCCTTTGCCGAGAAGCGCAAGCCAGTGTGGCCGGGCAAATGAAAACGGCCCAATGTCGGAAGACATTGAGCCGTTTTGCAACCGATAGGTCTTTCAGCCCGTACTACGGGCCACCAACGTTGAACAGATAGTTGGCGCCAACCTTGAAGATCTGCTTGGTCGAGCTGAACGGGGTGCTGAACGGCGTGACGCATGTACCACTGCTCGAGCACTCGGTAACGCGAAGTTCCTTCGATCCAAAACCGATATAGTTGTACTCGAACTTGACGGTCCAGTTCCGCATCAACGCATGTTCGATGCCGACGCCAACCAGGAAGCCGTCCAAGGTGCCGCTGGCGCTGGCGCTGGCGGTACTCGGCGTGGTGTTGCAGCAGGTTTCAAAGACATAAAAATCGTGCGATCCCCAGGCCCAACCGCCCTTGCCGTAGATCAGCGTGCGGTCGAACACGATGCCGAGACGACCGGCGACGGTGTAGTCTGCGGTATTTTTGACGGAACTGCCGATGGTTGCCAAAACGCTGCCGTCGTTGTTGAACTCTTTCGAGGTGCTCGTCAGCTTCATACCCGACCAAAAGCCTTCGCCTTCCACACCGAAGAGCCAGTTGCCCTGCTGATAGTTATAGCCAACCTGGCCGCCGGCAATGGCTCCGGTGCCATTCCCTCCGGCGGATCCGCCGCCGAAAAATGGCTGCTGAGAGCTGGCCTGAACTGCAGGGCCTTCCTGGTTGGAACTCCCGCTACTCGGCTCCTTCATCACGCCGCCGCCGACCTGTCCGCCGATGTAGAAGCCGGTCCAGTTATATGTCGGCGGACCAGCCTGCGCGGAGGATGTCGGCGCATCGTAAGCGACAGCAAACGGCATCAAAATAGTTGTCGCGAGCAAAAGCTTTTTCATCACAAAATTCCTTGGCTTTTCTGGCCAATAAGCCACGCAAATGCAGCTTTCGTCTCCGGCACGGCGGAAAATCCGTCATGCCGGAGACGAACCGCCAAGCTCAATACTTTGCGACCAGCGGCGCTCCGCCGAAGTCGAACAGGTAGTTCGCACCCACCTTGAAGAGCTGCTTGGTGGCGCTGTAGGAGACCGTGCCCGGAACACCGCAGATACCGTTGTTACAAACGTTAACGTTAAATTCCTTGGTGCCGAAGCCGATGTAGTCGTACTCAAGCTTGACGGTCCAGTTGCGCGTCAGGGCGTGCTCGATGCCGACGCCAACCAAGAACCCATCCATGGTACCACCAGAGGATAGACTGAAATTGTTGGTGAAGCTTGGGCTACAGCAGTTGTCGAAGGTGTTTCCTTTGACGGAGCCCCAAGCCCAGCCGCCCTTGGCGTAGATCAGCGTGCGATCCATCGTGAAGCCGGCACGGGCCGCGATGGTGAAATCATTATCGTTCTTGATGGTGTTGCCGAAGGTCGAAGTGGTCAGACCGTTATTGAT
>Ga0265342_10003362_pt1 | contig 13211 bp, 10 predicted proteins | sample 4CB327metaG_FD_203125 | JGI IMG/M metagenome (GOLD analysis project Ga0265342, IMG submission 203125) | Rhizosphere microbial communities from Carex aquatilis grown in University of Washington, Seatle, WA, United States - 4-CB3-27 metaG | ecosystem: Host-associated > Plants > Roots >...
TTGCCGCCGGCCGGCCATCGCGTCGTTATTTTAATTACCGACGGCGTAAACAATTCGGGCACCGACCCCGACGAGATCTCGCAGTGGCTGGGCGCGCATCACGTTCCGGTTTACACCGTCGGCATCGGCACGCCTAACGGCGGCTTGATTCCAGGCACGAACGAAGAGGCAACGATCGATGAAAACGCCTTGCGTGGCTACGCACAAGCTTCGGGAGGCGCATACGCGCGCGCCGAAAACGCCAGCCAGCTCCACGACGCCCTGGCCCAACTCGGGCGCATCACCTCGCTGCAGCGCAAACCGGTCGATGCATCGCTGGGCTTTGCCGTGGCCGGCGCGCTGGGAATGCTCGTCGCCTTCCTGGCCGGCTTCGGCTTGGGACGTTATCCTTGAACGAGCCGCTCGCGCAACTGGCGCGATGGGTCGACGATGCCGGCGGCATGGAGCGTCTCGATGCCATCACGATGTGTCTGGCAACCGCCGACCCGCAGGGACGTCCATCGGCGCGTCTCGTGCTCCTGCGCGGTCTCGACGATCGTGGTCTGCGTTTCTTCACGTCGTATCTGAGCCGCAAAGCGCGCGAGATCGCCGAAAATCCCCACGCCGCGGCCGTTCTCTACTGGCCGCAACTCGGCCGTCAGGTCCGCCTCGAAGGCGAGGTCGCGCCGCTTGGCGAGGATGAATCGGACACTTACTTCGACGCGCGCCCACGGGGCCATCAGCTCGCCGCGTGGGCTTCCGAACAGAGCGAGCCGATCGAAAACCACGAGATGCTCGCCGAACGCTTTACCGCATTCGAGCAGCGCTTCGAAGACGGACCCATTCCGCGGCCCCATTCATGGGGCGGCTATCTCCTGACGCCATCGCGCATCGAGTTCTGGCAAAATCGCCCCAACCGCCTCCACGAACGCACCCTCTACACCCGCAACGCCAGCACCTGGCAAAAACAACTCCTGCAACCCTAACTCCAACATTTCGGCCATCACAGGATGTGATGTTCAAAACTTTGTTCTGCCGAAAAAGCGGCGCAGCAGGAGCGGCACACGATGTGCCGCGACGAGCGTCTTCTCGGTGCCCGTGCCCCCGGCACGTCAAGCAAGCTGCGAGAGAACCCAGGGACTTACCGAGCGCGGCAATAACGTAACAGCCCGGCATGCCCCGGCGTAGCGTGATGGTCATCGGGTCTGGACCGATCGTCATCGGTCAGGCTGCTGAGTTCGATTACGCCGGCGTTCAAGCGTGCCGCGCGCTGCAGGCCGAAGGCCACCGCGTCGTCCTCGTCAACTCCAATCCGGCGACGATTATGACCGATCCCGAAGTTGCTGATGCGGTCTACCTCGAGCCGTTGACGGTCGCCTCGGTTGAGGAAATCATCGCCCGCGAACGCCCCGACGCACTGCTGCCGACGCTGGGCGGCCAGACCGGCCTCAATCTTGCCGTCGAGCTCGCCGAAGCCGGCGTCCTCGAACGTTACGGGGTCGAAGTGCTCGGTACGCCGATCGACACCATTCGTTTGGCCGAAGACCGCGAGCGCTTCAAATACAAAATGATTGAGATCGGCGAGCCGGTTCCCGAGAGCGCCATCGTGACCGAGACAAACGGGGGCCTGGAGTTTGCGCAGCGCGTGGGCTACCCGCTGGTCGTTCGACCCGCGTATACGCTGGCCGGCACCGGCGGCGGCGTCGTCTACGACGAGGAACAACTGGTCGCTACGCTCGACGCCGGCCTCAATGCCAGCCTCATCCACCAAGTGTTACTCGAGACGTCGCTGCTGGGATGGAAAGAGATCGAGTATGAAGTGCTGCGCGACGGCGCCGATAACTGCATCGTCGTTTGCAACATGGAGAACATCGACCCGGTCGGCGTCCATACCGGCGACTCGATCGTCGTCGCGCCCTCGCAAACGCTCTCCGACATCGAATATCAGACCCTGCGCAGCGCCAGCCTCAACGTCATTCGCGCGCTCGACGTGCAGGGCGGATGCAACATCCAGTTCGCGCTCCATCCACACCGCATGGAGTACGCCATCATCGAGGTTAACCCGCGCGTCTCGCGCAGCTCGGCGTTAGCCTCGAAAGCGACCGGCTATCCGATCGCTAAGATCGCGACGCGCATCGCGCTCGGCCAGCGGCTCGACGAAATTCCCAACCCCGTCACCGGCGTTACCAAAGCCGCCTACGAGCCGACCCTGGATTATGTGGTCGTCAAAATTCCACGCTGGCCCTTTGACAAGTTTCCGATCGCCGACACCTCCCTCGGAACGCAGATGAAATCTACCGGCGAAGCGATGGGCATTGGCCGAACCTTTCGCGCGGCGCTGCTCAAAGCGGTCCGCGGTCTCGATCTCGGACGCGAAACGCTAACCGGCCCGCTGCGTGAGTGGAGCGACGCGGAGCTGGAGAATATCGTCCGCCGGCCAACGCACGAGCGGCTCTTTGCCGTCTGCGAGATCCTGCGCCGCGCCGGCGCCAACCCCGAGAGCGCCATCGAAACCATCCACGAACAGTCGGCGATCGATCGCTTCTGGCTCTATGAGCTCGCCGCGCTCGTTAACCTCGAAGAGCGCCTGCGCAACAAGGCGTCCGCGGACGACGTAACCGAGGCGCTGGAATCAGGTTACTCGAGCGCGAGTTTGAAAAAGCTCACCGGCCGAAAAGCGCAGTACAACTCCGCCGCGTTCCGCATGGTCGACACGGCCGCCGCCGAGTTTCCGGCGAAGTCGCCCTACTACTACGTTTCGCGTGGGGAGCTCGACGAGATGCGGGCCACGCCGCACGAAGCCGTCGTCGTGGTCGGCAGCGGACCGATTCGCATCGGGCAGGGCATCGAGTTCGACTACTCGTGCGTGCACGCGGCCTGGGCACTCAAGGAGGCCGGCCGCTCGCCGGTCGTCATCAACAACAATCCTGAGACCGTCTCCACCGATTTCGATATCTCCGATACGCTCGTCTTCGAGCCGCCTGGCGCCGACGAGGTCGAGGCAACGTACCGCGCCACCAAAGCGCGCGGCGTAATGCTTGCCTTCGGCGGACAGACCGCGATCAATCTCGCCGGCGAGCTGACGCGGCGCGGCATTCCCATCGTCGGCAGCGATCGCCGTTCGCTCGACATGGCCGAGAATCGCGAGCAGTTCGATGCGGCGCTTTCGCGGCTCGGCGTCGCGCGACCGGAGGGTAAAGCGGCGCGTAGCTTCCGCGAGGCCCGCGTCATCGCGCGCGAGCTCGGTTTTCCGGTGCTGGTGCGCCCCTCGTTCGTGCTCGGCGGACGCGCCATGGAGATCGTACATAACGAAGCGCAACTAGCCGCCTACGCCGAATCGGCGCCTCCGATCCTTCCCGATGCGCCGCTGCTCGTCGACAAGTATCTGCGTGGGCTGGAGCTCGAGGTGGATGCGGTCTTCGACGGCGTGGAGATTCTGATTCCCGGCATCTTCGAGCACGTCGAACGCGCCGGCGTCCACTCCGGCGATTCGATCAGCGTCTATCCGGTGCAAAGCATCGATGAGGCGATGGAGGAGCGCGTCGCCGAAGTAACGCTGGCGATCGCCCGCGAGCTAGGCATCCGCGGGCTGATCAACATTCAGTTCGTCGTGCATGACGGGCGCCTTTATATCATCGAAGCCAATCCGCGTGCCAGCCGTACCGTGCCGATCATTCAGAAGGCAACCGGAATCAATCTCGTGGCCGCTGCGACGCGCATCGCGCTGGGCGAAAAACTGTGCGATATGGATTACGGCACGGGGCTGCTTCCCCACATTCCGTACGTCGTGGTTAAAGTGCCCGTCTTCTCGTTTTCGAAGATGCGTGGCGTGGAGACGATGCTCGGGCCCGAGATGAAATCGACCGGCGAGGTTTTGGGAATCGATGAGACCTTTGCCGGAGCGCTGCTCAAAGGCTTCGTGGCGGCCGGGGTCCGCCTGCCCGGAACGGGCGGTCGCATCTTAGTATCGATCGCCGACGAGGAGAAAGAAGAAGCCGTCGGCGTTCTGCGGGCCTACGCCGCGCTCGGACACCGGCTGGTGGCCACGCCGGGAACGCGTGCGGTTCTTGAAGCGGCCGGCATTGCAAGCGAGCCGATCAACAAGATCGCCGATGGATCGCCGCACGTCCTCGACATTATCGCGGCACGCGCCGTCGACCTCGTCGTCAACGATGCGAAGGGGCCACGCGAACTCACCGACGACTACAAGATTCGCCGCACTGCGGTAGAAGCAAGTATTGCGTGTTTGACGAGTTTAGACACCGCACGGGCGCTGGCGGAGGCGCTCGCAAGCCAGGCTGGGCCGCCGCGCAGCCTGCAAGAGTATCGCAGCGGACGGGCGGCGATCGGACGATAGAAGCACCCGAGCCGGCGCAAGTCTTCGTTCTGGGCGGAAACGACAGCACGTTGGCAGTCGTCAATGCTATGCTCCCGACCAACGGCACCATTGCCGCACGGCTAATTCCATTAGCGTGGACGCCGCTCGGCACCGCCGTCGGAGAAGGCGCCCAGGTAGTGCACGTGCCCTTCGAAGGACTGCTCGACTGGATTGACCGCACCTTTCCCCCCGAAGACGAGCACTCGTTCGGCGGGTCGCCGCGCGATCTCGAGCTCTTAGCGCGAATCGGCTGGAATGCGCCGCTGCCCGAGGCGATCGGCGCCGGGAACGTGCTCAACGTCGAAGATCTTCCCGAAGACGTCGTCGCCGCACTGGCCCAACCGCCGGAGGTCCTCGTGCAGTGCGCTGCCTGCCGGCGGCTCTGCGTCCGCGATCATTTCGTTTGGAAAGAGAAGCAGCTTTGTGCCTGGGATTTTCACACCCAGGTTTTCGGCAAGCGCGGCCCGTGGCATGAAGGGGTGTATGAGGAACGCCACTTCGAAACGCTGCCCACGTGCGCGTACGTCGCCGTCGGCTTGCTCGGCGAGCTCGGCGTCGAGCCCATCTTACGGCTGGGCGCATTGCCCGAGAGCGTCGAACGCAAGATCGTCAACGACGTGCTCGCGGCGGAGCCCGGCCGCCCGCACATGGCCGTGCGCACCGACGGCGGGTTCACGGTGCTGCGCGAGGCATGACCAATCGCGCGATCCGCGATTTGGCGGGCTTCTTCCTATTGCTCTTTGCCGTACTGGCGATTCGCCAGATCTACGTACAGGTGATCGAGGCGCCGAAAATCGCGGCGCGACCAAACAATCCGCGTCACGCGCTGCTCGACGTTGGGCGCGGCCGAATTTTGGCCACCGACGGCACCGTCCTCGCGCGCAGCAGCGGAAATCACCGCATCTATCCGCTGGGCGAACAAATTGCTCAGATTGTTGGATATGCTTCGCCGCGCTACGGCACCAGCGGTATCGAAGGCGCCTTCGATCAGGCACTCAGCCCGCCCGGAGCCGCCGGCGATCCCGAGCAGCAGTTTGACGAGATCGTCGCCACGCTACGCGGTACGGGAGCTGCCGCGCAAGGCGCCGACGTCGTCACCACGATCGTGCCGCCGGTACAGGCGCAGCTCTATGCGCTCCTCTCGCGCTATCCCCGCGCGGCGGGCGTCGCACTCGATCCGCGCACCGGCGCCGTACTGGCACTCGCAAGCGTTCCAAGTTATGACCCCAACGCGCTCAACGACGAGTTCTCGTCGCTGCTGCAGGATCCGAGTGCGCCGCTGCTCGATCGTGCCATCGACGGTCTCTATCCGCCCGGTTCGACGTTCAAAATCTTCACCGCTGCCGCTGCGCTCGACAGCCACACCGTGAGCATGGACTCGCACTTCGAGGATCCTGGCTACCTGACGATCGGCGATACGACGCTGCACGATAACGAAGGCGAAGTGACCGGATACACCGACCTCACGACCGCGTTCGCGCTCTCCAGCAACGTCGACTTTGGACAGATCGCGCTGAAGTTAGGCGTCGACGGTTTTTACCAGTATCTGCAACGCTGGGGCATCGGTAGTTCCCTCGACTTTCAGATCCAGACGCAGGCAAGCCGCGTGCCGCCGCAGGCCGGCATCGTTCCCGGCGAGCTGGCACAGATGGGATTCGGCCAGGGCGCCCTGCTGATGACGCCGCTGCAGATGGCCCTCATCGGCGCAACGATTGCCAACGGCGGTGACGAGCCGCGTCCGTATATCGTTCGCCAAGTGGTTCGCGACGGCGTAGCGGCAACCGTTTCGGCGACTTCAACGCTTGCAAACCCGGTATCGGAGGAGACTGCCGCGAACGTGAGCGCCATGATGGTTGCCGTCGTGGAGCGCGGAACCGGCACTCCCGCACGGCTGCCGCACGTCAGCGTCGCGGGCAAAACCGGGACCGCGACCAATCCGTTGGGACGTTCGCACTCCTGGTTTGTTGCTTTCGCTCCCGCCGACCATCCCCGCGTCGCCGTGGCGATCGTCGTCGAGAATGTCGGATATGGAGCGACCTACGCGGCACCGATCGCGCGCGACGTTCTGCGCGCGGCGTTGGAGACGGCCGGAAGTTGATCGAAGAGCGAATCTTCAATAACCGCTATCGCCTCGACCGCAAGCTCGGCGAGGGAGGGATGGCAACGGTCTTCTGCGGCACCGACATTCTGCTGCGCCGCCGCGTCGCCGTGAAAGTGCTGCGCGATCAGTATGCCGCCGACGAAGAGTTCGTGCGCCGTTTCTACCAAGAGGCCGAGTCGGCGGCGAAGCTCTCCCATCCTAATATCGTCAATACTTTCGACGTCGGACGGCAGGATGACACCTACTTCATCGTCATGGAGCTCGTCGACGGGCCGTCGCTGGCCGAGATCATTGCTGCCGACGGACGCCTGCCCGAACCCGTAGCTATCGACTATGCCGCACAAATCGCCAGCGGTCTGGCGTACGCCCATCGGCAAGGCTTGCTCCATCGCGACATCAAGCCGGCCAACATCCTGGTCACCAAAGACGACGTCGTGAAGCTCTCCGACTTCGGCATCGCGCGCGCCGTATCGCAGCAGACGATGGCATTGACCAAGCCCGGTTTGGTGATGGGCAGCGTCTACTATATTTCGCCCGAGCAAGCGCAGGAGCACGAAGTCCACGAAACCGCCGATCTTTACAGCCTCGGCGTGGTGCTCTACCAAATGCTCACCGGCAAGCTGCCTTATGCCGGAGAATCGCCGGTGACCGTCGCGCTCAAGCATATCGGCGATCCCGTTCCGGCCATCGATCAGCAAGAGACCGGCGTCAGCCCGGCCTTGGCGGCTATCGTTAATCGCCTGCTGCAGAAGAGGCCGGAGCACCGCTTTCAGTCGGCGAGCGATCTCGCTACCGCACTGCGTGAAGCGCGCGAGCGCCCCGGCGTTCCCGGCTACAGCATTGCCGACGACGCGCCCATGGGAGCAACGCAGGTCTTGCGCCGCACGCAGGCGTTGCCGCCGCGCCGGTCACCGATGCCCGACCGTACGCAGGCTGGGGAGGAGTTCGAAGAACCGCCGCGGCGCCTCGGGCGCAACGCCGTCGTCTTGGTCCTTTCGTTGCTCGCCGCGACGGCGCTCGGTTACGTGCTCTTCGCTCGCGGACTGCCCGGGCTGCGCCAAGGTTTGACGGTCGCCGATTACACCGGCATGTCGCAAGCTCAGGCGCAGCAGGCCGTTGTCAACGCCGGTTTGCGCACGCGTTTTACCAAAGGGGCGAGTGAGACGATCCCGCCCGACCACGTGATCCGGCAATCGCCGCCGGTCGGCACGCAGGTCGAGAAGAATCAGGTCGTCGAGCTGGTCATCAGCAACGGCAAGCCGCTGCGCGGTCTCGAGGACGTGCGCGGCTTCAGCGTCAACGACGCGCAGCGCGCGCTCCAGCAGCAGGGCTTCGCCGTCACCCTCAACCGGCGCTTCGACAACACGGTGAAAGACAACGTCATCGAGCAGAATCCCAAGGCGGGCGCGAAGGTCCCCGAAGGGAGCCGCGTTACGCTGATCGTCTCCAATGGCCCCGCTCCCGTTATCGTCCCGAACTTCGTCGGACTAACGCTCGATAAAGCGCAGTCGGCGGCACGCAACGTCGGCATCACGCTCGACGCCTCGCAACGCGTTCCGGGCGTACCGGCCGATACGGTCGCGTCGCAGAGCATCACCGCAAGCACCAAAGTGGATCGTAACGCGACCGTGCGCGTTATCGTCAACAGCGGCATCACCAGCGCGCCGACTCCGCCGCCCGGCGGCGAGGAATCCACTCTGCCCAACGTCATCGGGGAAGATTACGATACCGCTCGCCAAACGTTGACGCAGTCGGGCTTTACCTTTAGCATTCGCTACGCGCAGCAGACCAGCAACAATGGAACGATCGTCGCCCAGGACCCGCCCGCCGGTCAGGTCGGGCAGGGCGCGACGGTGACGATCACGCTCTCGGTTTCCGGCGAAGTACCCGACACCGTGGGGATGGCGCCGGTGGACGCCATCAAGACGCTCAAGGCGTACGGCTACACCATTTCGAGCTGGCAATATACGAGCGCCGCCGGCGCCGACGGCAAAGTAATCGGCACGCAGCCGTCCGCTGGGACGCCGCTCCCGCCCGGCTCGGCGGTTAGCGTCACGGTCAACGGAACCCGCCCCCCGTAATGCCGTACGGTGCGGTGCGCGTTCTCGGGGTCGATCCCGCTCTGCGCACGACAGGCTACGGCGCAATCGAGCGGCGTAACGGTCGCGTGCACCTCGTCGAGGCCGGCGTCGTCGTGCCGCGGGCCAGCGGTACGCTCGAAGAACGCTTGCGCGAGCTGCACGACGGCATCTGCGAAGTGATCGCGCAGACCGCACCGTCGCTAGTCGTCATCGAGGACCTCTTTACCAACTACCGCAACCCGCGCGCGGCGTTGTTGATGGGTCACGCGCGCGGCGTGCTCTGTTTGGCCAGCGCGCAGGCCGGGGTGGCGGTGCACACGCTCGGGCACGCGCGCGTCAAACGCGCGCTGGTCGGATCGGGAAGTGCGCGCAAAGAACAGGTCAATGCCATGGTGACCCGATTGCTCGGCCTGCGCCAGGCGCCTAAACCGCACGACGTCTCCGACGCGCTCGCGTTGGCCCTGGCCTTTCTCAACGTGCTCGACGTCGCGCCCGCCACACGCCGTGTTCGATAGAATCTCCGGGTCGCTGGTCGAGCGCGGTAAAGACGTCGCGCTGATCGAAGCCAACGGTCTCGGCTACGAAATTCTCTTGCCGCCCTGCATCGCCGAAAAACTTCCGAGCACGCCGGGCGAAGGGGTAACGCTCGAAATCTACTCGGTTGTCAACATGGAAGGTAATACCGGGCGATTTACTTACTACGGCTTTACCAATGCGATCGAACGCGACTTCTTCGAAGCGCTGATCACGGTCGCATCGATCGGTCCGCGCTCCGCCGCGCGCGCCTTCTCTGCGCCGATGTCGACGATCGCCGGAGCGATCGATCGCGGCGACCATCAGTTTCTGCGTAGCCTGCCCGGAATCGGACAGCAGAAGGCGCGCGATATCGTTGCCAAGCTGCAGGGAAAAGTCACGAAGTTCTTGCTGATTCGCGATGCGCCGGCTCCGCCGGCGGCGGCGATTCCCGACTTCGCCGACGAGGCCTTGGCCGTGCTCTTACAGCTCGGCTATAAACGCAGCGAAGGCGAGGCGATGATTCGCAGCACCCTCGAAGCCGATTCGTCGATCGGCGGCGCGGAACGCCTGCTCGCGGAGATATACCGCAACAAGGCGGCGAAGAGTTCGGCATGAGCGAGCCCAAGGCGCGCCGGCGTCTGCTGGGCCCGGAGGACGCGAAGAGCGATCCCGCCGCGGCGCCCGACCGGGCGCGCGTCGTCGACCCCGCCGCCGAAACGATCGAAGAAGAGCTTTACGGGGCGAGCCTTCGTCCCCGTTCGTTCGACGAGTACGTCGGCCAGGAACGCGTCGTCGAAAATCTGCGCATCGCCATCGACGCCGCTAAGCGGCGCGGCGAACCGCTCGAGCACGTCCTCTTTTACGGTCCCCCGGGATTGGGCAAGACGACGCTTGCCGGACTCATCGCGCGCGAGCTCGGAGCGAACTTTCGTCCGACCAGTGGTCCGACGTTGGAGAAGCCCAAGGATCTCGTCGGCATACTGACGTCGCTCGAAGAGGGCGACGTTTTCTTCGTTGACGAGGTGCATCGGCTTGGTCGCGTCGTGGAAGAGTTTCTCTACCCGGCGATGGAGGATTTTCAAATCGACTTCATCGTCGATCGCGGCGCGTACGCCAAGACGCTGAAGCTGCCGCTGCAACGTTTCACGCTAATCGGTGCGACGACGCGCGCCGGCATGCTGACGGCACCGCTGCGCGAACGATTCGGACTGGTCGCGCACCTCGACTATTACGCGGTGCCCGAACTCGAACGTATCGTGCGGCGCTCGGCGAACGTGCTGGGCGTGCCGATCGATGCCGAGGGCGCGAGCATCATCGCCGCGCGTAGCCGCGGGACGCCTCGAGTTGCCAATCGCCTCTTGCGCCGCGTGCGCGACTTCGCCGAGGTCCGAGCCGACGGCCACATTACGCTCGAGATCGCGGACGAGGCGCTGCGCCGCGAAGGCGTTGACGCGCTTGGGCTGGATCGTCTCGACCGCGCGTTTCTGCGGACGATCGTCGAGCAGTACCGCGGCGGACCGGCCGGCATCGCTGCGATAGCGGCCACGCTGACCGAAGATGCCGAGACGCTGGAAGACGTCGTCGAGCCATATCTTCTCAAAGAGGGTTTCGTTACGCGCACCGCCAGTGGCCGGCGCGCGACGGCGCGTGCCTACGAGCATCTCGGCGTGCGCGGCGGCGGTACGCCCGCGCAGGAGCGGTTACTCTAACGCGCCGGGCGCATTTCTTATGGATCGGCGCACTGCCGCTTTTGCGGCCGGGGCGCGTTACCGCACAAGTTGAGGCCGATCCGGCGACGTCGTCGCAACGCCCGGCACTGCGGGTGCTCCTGGGTTCGGGCGAGGCTAATGCAAATTCCAACGACACCTTCGTCTTTAACGGTCGCAGTTATCGCGGGACGTTCCAGCACCTCGACGACGGGCGCATCGTCAACGTCGTCGACCTTGAATCATATCTTTACAGCGTCGTACCGGGTGAGATGTCACCTCGCTGGCCCACCGGCGCGCTGCAAGCGCAGGCAATTTCCGCGCGCACCTACGTGCTGCAACGCAGCGACCCGCGGCGCGCCTACGACTTGGTGCCGTCGCAGCTCGATCAAGTCTATACCGGAATGGCCGGCGAAGCGCCCGGCGCGGTCGCTGCCGTCGACGCCACCGCCGGCCGCGTGCTGAAGTTCGGTTTGGGTTTCGCGCAAGTAGCGTATTCGTCGTGCTGCGGCGGACACACCGAAGCATCGTCCGATGCGTGGGGCGGATCGCCGCTGCCATATCTGGGCGGCGTCGTTTGCACGTCGTGCACCGCCTCGCCCAACTATCGTTGGGCGGCAAATCTCGAGCTCGACGCGGTTGCCGCGCATTTTCCGGTTCCGCTCGAGCCGCTAGGCGAGCTCCAAGATCTGCGCGTGACCGGTTACGATCGCAGCGGCCGCGCGCGCGGCTTCGAACTCGTCGCCGCGAACGGCAGTACGACGGTCGGTGCGACGGCTTTTCGGCTTACGGTTGGACCACGGGTGGTGCGCAGCCTACTGGTGACGAGCCTGCGGCGCACGCCCGACAAAACCGCAGTGCTCGTCGAAGGCGGCGGCCTTGGGCACGGCGTCGGGCTCTGTCAGTGGGGAGCTCGCGGAATGGCGCAGAGCGGAGCCGACGCAAATGCGATACTCGCGCTCTACTTTCCCGGAACGGTTATCGCCAATTACGACCGATGAGCGGCTAACCGCCGCCTACGACTACGCTCTGCCGCACGCGCTGATCGCGCAGCAGCCGGCGGCGCAGCGCGATGCCAGCCGTTTGATGGTACTCGAAGGCGATGCAACGCAGCATCGCCGCTTTAGCGACCTTCCCGCATTCTTGAAATCCGGAGACTTGCTGGTGCTCAACGAAACCCGCGTCGTTCGCGCGCGGCTGCTCGGCCGCCGCGCCGGCGGCGGGAGCGCCGAGCTGCTCTTGCTGCACCCGGCGAAGTCGATTCGCTACGACGCATCGGCGCTGCGCTGGATCGCGCTGACGCGCCCCGCGCGGCGGCTGCGCCCTGGCGATCGCGTTTCCTTCGACATTTTGGGCGAGGCCGTCGTCGTTGCAGAGCTCGCCGAAGGGATGCGCGAAGTCGAGCTGCGGCTAAGCGTTTCCTTCGAAGAATTTTTGGCCGCCGCCGGCCGGATGCCGCTGCCGCCGTACATTCACAACGAGTCTCCCCAAGCGCAGGAGCGGTATCAGACGGTCTTTGCGCAATCTCCCGGGAGCATTGCCGCGCCGACCGCGTCGCTGCATTTTACCCCGGAATTGCTCGAGCGACTGAAGGAGAGCGGCATCGAGATCGCGCGGCTCGCCCTCGACGTCGGGCTCGGTACGTTTCGTCCGGTCAACGCCGAATCCGTGAACGAGCACGTCATGCACGCCGAGGCCTACACGATCTCTTCCGTGACGGCGTCCGCGATCGAACGAGCCCGTAAGGCCGGGCGCCGGATCGTCGCGGCAGGCACAACCGTGGTGCGGGCCCTCGAAGGCAACCTACTGACGTTCGGACGCATCGAGCCCGGCGAGCACCAGACCGATTGCTTCATTACGCCGGGCTTTACGTTCGGCGTCGTCAACGCCATGATCACCAACTTTCACTTACCGCGCTCGACGCTGCTGATGATGGTCAGCGCCTTTGCCGGGCGCGAACGCATTCTGCGCGCCTATGCCGAAGCGATCGCCCATGGATACCGCTTCTACTCGTTCGGCGACGCCATGCTGATCCTACCCGCATGAAGTACGTCGGATTTGACGTCGAAGGCGGCCCGGAAGTTTTGCGCGTCAAGGAGGGCGACGCACCCCAGCCGCGCGCCGGTGAAGTGCTGATCGCCGTTGCCGCGGCCGGTGTTTCGCGCGCCGATACCATGCAGCGCCAGGGCAACTATCCGCCGCCGCCGGGCGCTTCGCCGATCTTAGGGCTCGAAGCCGCCGGCAAAATCGCCGCGCTCGGAGAGGGCGTAACGCGCTGGAAAGTCGGCGACGAGGTCTGCGCGCTCGTCAACGGCGGCGGCTATGCAGAGTACGTAACCGCTCCCGAAGGCCAAGTTTTGCCGGTCCCCGACGGCTGGAGCCTGATCGAGGCGGCGAGCCTGCCGGAAAACGCTTTCACGGTTTACGACAATTTGATCACGCGCGGCGAA
>Ga0265342_10003363_pt1 | contig 13211 bp, 8 predicted proteins | sample 4CB327metaG_FD_203125 | JGI IMG/M metagenome (GOLD analysis project Ga0265342, IMG submission 203125) | Rhizosphere microbial communities from Carex aquatilis grown in University of Washington, Seatle, WA, United States - 4-CB3-27 metaG | ecosystem: Host-associated > Plants > Roots > Rhizosphere...
TCCGCCCATCCCGCCGGACATCGCCAATTACAACCATCAGTTTTATACGAAGCTGTTCGAATTGATTCTGCGCCTCAAGGGCAACTACCTCTGGCCGGCCATGTGGAACAATGCGTTCAACGAGGACGATCCGTTGAATCCCAAGCTGGCCGACGAATGGGGCATCGTCATGGGGACCTCGCATCACGAGCCCATGCTCCGAGCCCAGCAGGAGTGGAAACGGCACGGCACGGGGCCTTGGGACTACACCAGGAACGCCGAGGCGCTGCGCACTTTCTGGGAAGAAGGCGTACGGCGCAACCGGAGTTACGAGAGCATTGTCACTCTGGGAATGCGCGGGGACGGCGATATGCCGATGTCGGCCAGCGCCAACACGGCCTTGCTCGAAAGCATTGTGGCGGACCAGCGCAAGATCATCGCCGCGGAAGTGAATCCCGATGTTACCAAGGTGCCGCAGGATTGGGCGCTCTATAAGGAAGTGCAGGAGTACTACGAAAAGGGCATGCGCGTCCCCGACGACGTGACGCTGCTGTGGTGCGACGACAACTGGGGTAACATACGCCGGCTGCCGACTCCCGCCGAACGGCAGCGGACTGGCGGCGCCGGGATCTATTACCACTTCGACTATGTCGGCGGCCCGCGCAATTATAAGTGGATCGACACCAATCCGATTCCCAAGGTCTGGGAACAGATGAACCTGGCCTGGCAGTACGGCGCCGACCGCATCTGGATCGTGAACGTGGGGGACCTGAAGCCGATGGAGTTCCCCACGGAGTTCTTCTTGCAGCTTGCCTGGGACCCGGCGCGCTGGCCCAAGGAGCGGCTTGGGGAGTACACGCGGCTCTGGGCGGAGCGGCAATTCGGGCCGGCGCACTCGGCCGAGATCGCCGACATCGTCTCGGCGACCCTGAAGTACAACGGGCGGCGCAAGCCGGAACTGCTGGAGCCATCCACTTACAGCGTGGTCAATTACGACGAGGCGGATCGGGTGCTGGCGGAATATGACTCGGTTGTTGCGCGGGCGGAACGGATCTCACAGGACTTACCCGCAGACGCGCGCGATGCTTTCTTCGAGCTCGTGTTGCACCCAGCGAAGGCCGCCGCGCAGGTCACGGAACTTTACGTCGCGGTGGCGAAGAACCAGGCGTATGCCGAGCAGGGGCGCGCCTCGGCCAACGATTGGGCGGCGCGCGCGCGGGCGCTGTTTCAGGCCGATGCGGATTTGTCGGCGTACTACAACCACGCGCTGGCAGGTGGTAAGTGGGACCACGTGATGGACCAGACGCACATCGGCTACACCTACTGGCAACAGCCACCCGAGAACACGATGCCCGCGGTCCGCGAGATCGAACTTCCAGAGGCCGCCAGCATGGGAGTCGACGCCGAGCGCCTTTCCTTCGACGTGTACACCCGCCAGCGGCGCCACATCGACATCTTCAATCGCGGTCGCGCGCCGTTTGAGTTCTCCGCGACGGCCAGCGCTCCGTGGATCGTAGTGAGTGCAACGCACGGCCGGATCGAGAAAGAGCAGCGGCTCTGGGTCAGCGTCGATTGGAGCAAGGCGCCGCAGGGCTCGGCCAGCGGCACCGTGGAGATCAACGGTGTCAAGCTTCCTGTGAGCGAGTCAAATCCCGAGAGCCGTGCGCGGCTGACGGGCTTCGTGGAGGCGGACGGATACGTCTCGATCGAAGCCGAGCACTACACCCATAAGGTTGACGCGGGCGCGGCGCGGTGGGAAAAGATTCCCGACTATGGGCGGACTCTTTCGGCCATGAGCATCTTTCCAGTTACTGCGCCGAGTGTCACACCGCCCTCGAACGCTCCTTGTCTCGAGTACCGCGTCGTCCTGTTCAACCCGGGGCAGGTCGAAGTCGAGGCGATCCTGGCGCCGACGCTCAACTTCGTTCCTGGCCGCGGGCTCCGCTTCGCGGTTTCCTTCGACAACCAGCCGCCCCAGGTAGTGGACGCTTTGGCGCACAATTCGCAGACGGACTGGGAAACGTCGGTGAAAGACAGCGTCCGCAAAGTTCGCACGAGCCACACGGTGGCGGGATGGGGCAGCCACACGCTCAAGGTCTGGATGGTCGATCCGGGCGTGGTGCTGGAGAACCTGGTCGTGGATCTCGGCGGCGTGAAACCGAGCTATCTCGGGCCGCCGGAGAGCTACCGCAGTCAGGACTGAAAGCGCTCCAGAGCCGCGCGCGTTCCGTATTCGTAGGCGTCGAGCAGCTTGTCCCAGGCCGCGTCGGCCTCGGCGTCGATCAGCTTGCGCGCCGGGTCGGAGTCGAACCAGGCCAGCGTGCGGCGGACGCCCTGGGCGTACGGCACGGTGGCGCAAAAGCCGGGGACGAAGCGCTTGATCTTGGTGTTGTCGAAGACCGTGCTGACCGACTTGTCGCCGGTCAGGCTGCCCAGGGAGTCGGGCAGGCAGGCGGAGATGAAGTCGGAGGTGATGTGCACGAAGTGCGGCTCGGCGCCCGCGGCCTCGGCAACGATCCGATAGTATTGGTCCCAGGTCATGACCTCGTCGCCAGTGATGTGGAAGGCGTGGCCGATGGCTTGCGGGAGGCCCATCAATCCCACCAGGCCTTTGGCGAAATCGGTGTTATGCGTGATGACCCACAGCGACGAGCCGTCGCCCGGCACGATTACTTTCTTGCCGCGGCGCATGCGGTCCACCACGGTGTAAGAGCGGGCCCAACTGTTCACCGGTAGAGTAACTTGCGTGTCGCCGTAAGTAAGTGACGGGCGCACGATGGTGATCGGGAAGCCCTCTTCGCGATAGGCCTCGGTGAGACGCTCCTCGCAGGCGATCTTGTCTCGGGAGTACTGCCAGTAAGGGTTCGCGAGCGGCGTGGACTCGGTGATCAGGTAGTGGGTCGGCGGCTTCTGGTATGCGCTGGCGGAGCTGATGAAGATGTACTGCGCCGTGTGGCCGCGGAAGAGGCGCAGATCGCGCTCGATGTGCGCCGGCACGTATGCGGTCCACTGGACCACCGCGTCAAACGACACGCCCCGGAGCGCGGCCGCGGCCCCGGAGTCGTCGATATCGACGGTGAGCGTCTTGACGCCGGGGGGCACGTTCGCCGCGTGCCGGCCACGGGTCAGAACGGTGAGGTCGATGCCGCGCTCGGCCGCGAGTGCCGTGCACGCGGTGCTGATGATTCCGGTTCCGCCGATGAAGAGTGCTCTCATGGGAATCATTGTGGCACGACGCGGCGGCGTAGTACGATGGCCCGGTGTCCCGGAGACAGAAGTGCCGGCCGGTCCTCGAGGCCGAGGTCAAGACCGAACTACGAGCTCACGATCGAGTCGCAAACGTACCAAGTCGAGGTGCAACTCCTGGAGGACACCGACGACCACCTCCTCGTAGTGGTCAGCGTCGACGACGGCAGCTTCTGGGCCGCCTGCCATCCCCTGTCGGAGTGCTTTCGGCTCGACAAGCGAACTACTCCGGATCCCCCGCCTCCACGCTGAAGTAGGCGCAGTCGGGGTGGTGGAAGACCAGGGCGCTGACGGTCGCCTCGGGGTCCATCATAAAACCTTCGGTGAGGCGGACACCGATGTCTTCGGGGCGCAGGAGATCGAAGATGCCTTGCTGGTCTTCCAGGCGTGGGCAGGCGGGGTAGCCGAAGCTGTAGCGCTTGCCGTGGTAGCGCGAGGTGAAGCGCTCGTGCATGGTGGTGGTGGGCGGGTCGGGGAAGCCCCAGTCTTCGCGGATGCGACGGTGGAGCCACTCCGCGGTGGCCTCGGCGGTCTCGAGCCCCAGCGCCTGGACGGCGTGCATGAAGAGGAACTCGCCCGCTTCCTTGGCCCTTTCGGCGCGCTCGCGAATGCCTTGGCCGGCGGTCACTACGAAGATGGCGAGGTGGTCGCGGACTCCGTCCACGGGGTCGAGCACGTAGTCGGAGAGGCAGAGGCCGTTCTCGCGCGGCTGGCGGCCGAAGGCGAAGGTGTGGAGCGGCGCGTTGGCGCCCGGCCTAAACAGGTGGATCGCGTTGCCGTCGCGCTCGGCCTCGAAGAACTGCCAGACGGCACGGACGCGCATCCACTGCGCGGCGTCCTGCTTGACGCACTCCATGTTGTGGAACAGTTCGAGCGCTTTAGGATCGCGGTCGGCGAGCAGCTTCTCGAAGTTTCCCTTGAAGCCGAGGTGCTTGCCGTAGAGCATGTAGGGGTTGACGTAACTCCAGACCTCGGCCAGGTTGGGGACGTCGCGGGCCTTGCGCTCCAGCGTGGGGGCCGGAGGAATGGGGATGTCGACGCGCACCTTGGTGCTGCGCTGCGCGCCGGGGACAACGGACGGCACCGGTTCCGGCAAGGGCGCGACTTCGGCTTCCGAGTACGTGCTCGCCGCGATGACGGCTTCGCGCGTGGCGGGGTCGGTCAGCTCGTTGAGGGTGCGCAGGCCGGTCATCGCGTCTTTGCAGTAGCAGACGGCGGTCGAGTAGGCGGGCGCGATTTTCACGCGCGTGAAACGCTCGGAGAGCGCCGCGCCGCCGACCAGCAAGGGCACGTCGATGCCGGCGTCCTTGAGGTCGCCCGCGGTGATCACCATCTGCTGCGCGCTTTTCACGAGCAGTCCGGAGAGTCCGATCGCGTCGGGCCGGTGCTCGTGGTACGCGCGGATGAGTTCTTCGGGCGGCACCTTGATGCCCAGGTTGATGACGCGGTAGCCGTTGTTGGCCAGGATGATTTCGACCAGGTTCTTGCCGATGTCGTGGACGTCGCCCTTGACCGTGGCGAGCACGATGCTGGCGCGCGCGGCGGTGTCGGCCTTCTCCATGAACTGCTCGAGGTGGTTGACGGCGGCCTTCATGGCTTCGGCGGATTGCAGCACCTCGGCGACGATCAGCTCATTGTTCGCGAACAGGCGGCCCACCTCGCTCATCCCGGCCATGAGCGGGCCGTTGATGATGTCGAGCGGGGTGACGCCTTCGGCGAGCTTGAGGTCGAGGTCGGGGACGAGGCCGTCCTTGGTGCCTTCGACGATGTAACGCGGCAGGCGCTCGTCTAGCGGGAGGAGGCTCGCCTCTTGCTTCGCACGCACGTTCGTGCGGAAATGGGCGGTGATGGCAGCGATGTGGTGTTGGTTGATGGCGGCTCGCTGCTCGCGAGTCTGCTCGCGCCAGTCGGCGGGCGCTGTGATGTCGGGCGGGGTGTTGAAGAGCAGCGACTCGGCCAGGCGACGCTCTTCTATCGGGATCGAGGCGAAGCGCTCGAGCTTTTCGGCGTTGACGATGGCGAGGTCGAGGCCGGCCTTGGTGGCGTAGTAGAGGAAGACGGAATTCACCACTTCGCGCGCAGCCGCGGGGAGTCCGAAGGACACGTTCGAAACGCCAAGGACGGTTTTGACGCCGAGCTTCTCGCGGATGAGGCGCACGGCTTCGATGGTCTCGACCGCGCCTCCGATGTAGTTCTCGTCGCCGGTGGCACAGGGGAAGACCAGCGCGTCGATGATGATGTCTTCGACGGGGACTCCGTATTTTTCCGTGAGAAGGCGGACGGAGCGCTCGGCCACCGCCAGCTTGCGCTCGCGGGTGAAGGCCTGGGCCTGCGCCTTGTCCTCATCGATGGAGCCGACGATCAGCGCGGCGCCGTACGCGCGGGCCAGCGGGCAGACCCGCTCGAACTTCTCCTCGCCGTCCTCGAGGTTGATGGAGTTGATAATGCTCTTTCCCTGGCAATACGTGAGGGCCAGCTCGAGGGCGCGGGGATCGGTGGTGTCGATCATGACCGGCGCCTTGATCTTGCGGATGAGGCGGTCGTAGAAGGGCGGGATGTCGTTCAGCTCGTCTCGGTCGCTCGATTGCAGGCAGACGTCCACAACTTGGGCGGCATTCCGGACCTGGCGGCGGGCGATCTCGCTGGCCTCCTCCCACTTCTCTTCCGCGATCAGGTTCTTGAAGAGGCGCGAGCCGATTACGTTGGTGCGCTCGCCGACCAGCAGCGGGCGGTTGGATTCCTCGGCTTCCACCAGCTCGACTCCGGAATAAAACACGCGATGCGCCGGCTGTTTTGGCGGGCGCGGCTTCTTGCTCTGGACCATTTGCGCCAGTGCGGCGATGTGGGCGGGCGTGGTGCCGCAGCAGCCGCCCACGATGTTGAGCCAGCCGTGATCGACGAAGCGTTCCAGCTCGCGGGCCAGCGACTGGGGCGTTTCGGCGTACTGGCCTTCGGAGTCGGGGAGGCCGGCGTTCGGGTAGCAGGAGATGCGGGTGGCGGCGATTTCGTTCAGGGTGCGGATGTGATCGGTCATGAACTCGGGCCCGGTGGCGCAGTTCAAGCCGATGGAGAGCAGGCCGGCGTGTGCGATGGAAACATAAAACGCGTCGGCGGTTTGGCCGGCGAGCATGGTGCCGGTGGGCTCGATGGTGCAGGACACCATAGTCGGGATGTCGGTACCCAGGTCACGACGAAGGCGGTTGATGGCCAGGAGGCCGGCCTTGACGTTGCGTGTGTCCTGGCAGGTTTCGAGGACCAGTATGTCGGCGCCGCCTTCGACGAGGCCCGCGGCCTGCTCGTAGTAGGCGTCGCGCAGGGCGTCGAAGGTGACGCCGCCGGTGACGCTGATGGCCTTGGTGGTGGGGCCCATGGAGCCGGCGACCCAGCGCGGCTTCGCGGGAGTGCTGAGCTCGTCGGCGGCCTGGCGGGCAAGCTCGGCGGCGCGGCGGCTGATTTCGCGGGCGCGGTCGGCGAGTCCGTATTCGGCAAGGACGATGCTGGTGGAGCCGAAGGTGTCGGTCTCTATGATGTCGGCGCCGGCCTGGAGGTAGGCGCGATGGATGCCCAGAAGCACGTCGGGGCGGGTGCGGACGAGGTTTTCGTTGCAGCCTTCGAGGGCGGGTCCGCCGAAATCGGCCGCGGTAAGGCGGGCTTCCTGCAGCATGGTCCCCATGGCGCCATCCATGCACAGGACGCGTGTTTCGAGAGCGTCGATGAGGGCCTGATGGCGCGGGGAAAGTGGAATCATGCGGCTGATTCGATTTTATCAGGGGGATGAGAAGGCGCAGGAGGGCAGGAGACAAGGGCAGGAGACAGGAGACAGGAGTCAGGAGACAGGAGGCCGAGAGAAGACAGGAGACAGGAGGCAACGGGCTACGGAATCACCACGACTTTGCCGAATTGTTCTTTGTGTTCCAGGCGCTCGTGCGCCGCTCGGATTTCGGCCAATGGATAGAGCCGGTCGATGACGGGCTTCAGGAGGCCGCGGAAGACGAAGGGCAGCACCTGGTGGAGTTCGCCGAGGGTTCCCATGAACGAGCCAAGCGCGGACTGCTGCCGGAAGAACAGGAAACGGAGGTCGAGCTTCACGTCGCCGCCGGTGGTGGCGCCGCAGGTGACCACGCGGCCGGCCGGTGCGAGCGTCTGCATGCTCTTGGCCCAGGTGGCGGCGCCGACGTGCTCGAAGACGACATCGACTCCGCGGCCGCCCGTAATGCGCTTGACCTCGGCCGCGATGTCCTGGCGGTAATGGTCGATGACGTGGTCGGCGCCCAGGCGGCGCGCGGCATCCAGCTTGTGGTCGCTGCCGGCGGTGGCGATGACGCGGCAGTGGAAGAGTTTGGCCAGTTGGATGGCGGCCGATCCGACGCCGCTCGAGGCGGCCAGCACCAGCACGTTCTCGCCGGCCTGGAGGCGGGCGCGTCCGAACAACATGTGCCAGGCCGTGAGGAACACAAGCGGTACCGCGGCGGCCTCTTCGAACTTCAGGTCGTCCGGGATGGGGATGACCGCGTACTCCGGCGCCACGATCAGCTCGGCATTGCCGCCGGCGACTCCGTTGCCGAACACCGCGTAGCGCGGGCAGAGGTTGTCAGAACCCTCGAGGCATTTCGGACACTGGCGACAGCTCAGGCCTGGGGCGAGCAGCACTCGCTGGCCCGGCTTCACGCGCCAGCAGAGATCGCCCTTTTCGACCACTTCGCCGGCGATGTCGCTGCCCAGGATGTGAGGCAGGGGGAGAGTGACGCCGGGGATGCCCTGGCGCACCCAGAGGTCGAGGTGGTTCAGGGCGCAGGCACGCACGCGGACCAGGACCTGGTCGGCGCGCGGTTGGGGGTCCGGGGCATCCTCATAGACCAGCACCTCGGGCCCGCCGTGCTGGTGGATCCGTGCGGCTTTCATGTCCTCTGTTTTAGCGCAATGGTGACGACGATGTGGGCTACAGTTGTAAGACCAGGCGCAGGCCTGCGTCGACGCGGGTCCGGAGGCGCGCCGGGAGCACGCCAGCGCGCGCGGTGAGGAACTCGCGATCGAGAGTCAAGACTTGCGAGACGTTGACGACCGAGTCGCGAGGGAGTCCCGAAGAGCGGGCCGGCAGCACGACGTTGCCGGGCGCTTCGGCAAGCGCCAGGTTGCTGGTCACCACCGCTACGATGACGGTCTGAATGCGGCTGCGGTTGAAGGGGTCGGCCTGGATGACCAGCACCGGCCTTCGGAATCCGGGTTCGGAGCGGCGAGGTCCGGGAAAATCCGCCCACCAGATCTCACCGCGCTGGAACTCCCCCGCCTTCTTCACCAGGAGTCCTTGTCGAGGGACTTGAGCTGAGCCCGATGCAACGCAGGATGGACCGTCGCGGGCTGCTCGGAGTAGACCTCGTTCAGGCGTTCGGTGACGGCGCCGGCCTCCTGGCGGTCGAGGAACTCTGAAATCGCGGTGGCGTAGATCTGGCTTCTCGAAACCCGGAGGCGGCCGGCTGCGGCTTCCGCCAGGCGGAACAGGTCGTCGGGCAGCGACACGGCAGTCTTCATGCCGTCAGTATAACCCGAGTTATACCGGCCAGGGCGCGCGGCTATTTCTTGAGCGACTCGCTGACTTTGAGGCCGTACTCGGCGGCCTTGGCGAGGATCACGTCCTGGTCGAGGGTGAGCGGACGGCGGTCGCGCAGGAGCAGGCGGCCGTTGACCATGGAGTCGCGCACTCCGGCGCCTTTGAGCGCATAGACGATCTGGGAGACCACGTCGTAGAGCGGCACGGCGTTGGGCACGTCGAGCCGCATGGTGATCAGGTCGGCGCGCTTGCCGGGTTCGAGCGATCCGATTTCCTTTTCGAGGCCCAGGGCGCGGGCGCCTCCGATGGTGGCCATCTCGAAGGACTGGGCGGCGGAAAGCGCCTGCGGGTCGGCGGTGGACACCTTCTGGAGCTTGGCGGCGAGATCCATCTCCTCCATGAGGTCGAAGTCGTTGTTGCTGCCGGCGGGCCCGTCGGTGCCGAGGCCGACGTTCAGGCCCGCGGCGAGCATCTTCACGACGGGCGCGACTCCGCTTGCAAGCATCATGTTGCTGGAGGGGCAGTGGGCGACGCCGGTGCCGCGCGATTTGAGAATCGCTATGTCCGCGTCATCCACCCACACGCAGTGGGCGGCGATGGTCCGGCCGGTGAGGACGCCGAGGCTGTCGAGTTCGGCCGCGGGCGTCTTGCCCCATTTCGCCAGCGCGTCGTCGCGTTCGCGGCGGGTTTCGGCGATGTGGATCACGAGCGGCACGCCGTAGCGGTCGGCGAGGGCGCGCGCGGCTTTGAGGGTGGCGTCGGAATTTGTGTAGAGCGCGTGGGGCGCGACGGCGGGAACCACGAGCGCGTCGTTGCGGAAGCGCTGGATGTAGCGTTCGGTGAAACGCAGCGCGTCTTCGGGTGTGGGAGCGTCCGGCACGGGGAAGCCGATGATGGTTTCGCCGAGGACGGCGCGGAGGCCGGCTTCGCGGTCGGCTTCGGCGATGGCGTCCTCGAAATAGTACATGTCGGTGTAGGTGGTGGTTCCGGACAGCAGCATTTCGAGGCAGGCCAGGCGGGTGCCCCAGCGGACGAAGTCGACGCTGACGTTCTTGGCCTCCGCGGGGAAGATGAATTTGGTGAGCCAGTCCTGGAGGCGGACGTCGTTGGCGATGCCGCGCAGCAGGGACATGGGGACGTGGGTGTGGGTGTTGACGAGGCCGGGAGCGATGAGGGCATCGGGGCGGTCGAGGCGCTGGGCGGCCTGATAGCGGCGGTCGATTTCGGCGCGCGGGCCGACGGCGATGATGCGATCTGCGCGGATGGCGACGGCGCCGTTTTTGATGACGCGGCGGGCGGGGTCCATTGTGATTACGTAGCGCGCGGTCCAGATCCAGTCGGCGGGCTCGGCGTGGGCGGCGGCGGCTATCAGGAAAAGGGTGAGGAGGAGACGGGGCATCATGAACGAGGGTAGCAGGGGCGACGGCGGGTGGGGCCACGGACGGACTTTGCCACGATCCAGCGCGTCTTACTGAGCGTGAATACGCTCTGTGAGCGGTTGACTGCGATTGTCCTGCTGTGCGCGTTTGAAGTGGTCCTGCTCAGCGCGGCCATGCCATGGAAGACCAGACTAGATCGCTTCGCGACGGCGGAAGCTGTAGCACGATACGTCTCTGCGCCAACTCCCACGAACCACAAGACCCTGCTCCAAGAGAAATCCAATCAGCTAACGGACGAGCGGGTGATCCGGGTCGTCTCCCTGTTTCTCTCAGCAGCTAACGCGTTCGCCATCATGAGGGTCTGCGCGAAAGCTAGTTGCCGAGTCGCGGTAGCAGCGCCTTGAGGAAGCGGACCAACGTCTCGCGGACCATTTCGCCGGTTTCTAGCACTTCGGCGTGGGTGATTTTTTGGCCTGCGGTGGCGGCGGCCATGTTGGTGACGCAGGAGATGGCGAGGACTCTGAGACCCATGTGGTTGGCGACGATCACCTCGGCGACGGTGGACATGCCGACCAAGTCGGCTCCGATGGTGCGGAGGTAGCGGATCTCGGCTGGGGTCTCGTAGCTCGGGCCGAGCATGCCGGCGTAGATGCCGTCGTCCAGCGGGATGCAGAGGTCGGCTGCAACATCCTTGGCGGTTTGGCGGAGGCCGACTGGATACGCTTCGGACATGTCGGGGAAGCGGGGGCCGAGCGCGTCGTCGTTGGGGCCTATGAGCGGGTTCGAGCCTTGCAGGTTGATGTGGTCCGTGATGACGACCAGGCCGCCGCGCGAGTAGGCGGGATTGATGCCGCCGGCGGCGTTGGTGAAGACCACGGTTTTCACGCCGAGGCCGCCCAGGACGCGCACGCCGTAGGTCACCTGCTCGGGCGTGTAGCCTTCGTAGAGGTGAGCGCGGCCGGCCATCACGGCGACCGGCGTCGAGTCGCAGAGGCCCGCCACCAGCTTGCCGGCGTGCCCGACGGCGGTGGCCTGCGGCCAGCCGGGAATAACGGAGTAGGGGATTTCGACGCAGCCGGTCAACTCGTCGGCGAAGGCTCCGAGGCCGCTGCCGAGGACGACGGCGATTTCGGGGGCGACGGGGAGGCGGTCGCGGAGGAATTCAACGGCTTCGGTTAGGGGAGTTGGGCTCATAGAAGCATTCCGGCGATGCAGGCGGACATGAAGTTGGCCATGGTCCCGGCGGCGACGGCGCGCAGTCCGAGGCGCGCGAGGTCGGATTTGCGGCCCGGCGCCAGGGCGCCGATGCCGCCCACCTGGATGGCAATGGAACTGAAGTTTGCGAAGCCGCACAAGGCGTAGGTGGCAATGGTGAATGAGCGCGGGTCGAGCCCGGCCTTCATCGGCCCGAGTTGCAGGAAGGCCACGAATTCGTTCAACACCAGCCGCGTGCCGAGCAGGTTGCCGATGGCGGTGCAGTCCTTCCAGCTCACGCCCAGCAGCCAGGCCACCGGGGCGAACAGGATGCCGAAGATCTTCTCGAGCGACGGCGGTAGCCACGTAAGGAAGGGCAGGGTGTGCAGCCAGCCGAGGACTCCGTTCAGCATGGCGATCAGGGCCAGAAAGGCGATCAGCATCGCGCCGACGTTCAACGCCAGGTGAAGGCCGTCGCCAGCTCCGCGCGCGGCCGCGTCGATGATGTTGACGCCCGGCTTTTCGATCTTGATGTCCACGCTGCCGGCGGTTTCGGGCTTGCCGGTTTCGGGATTCAGCATCTTGGCCAGCATGATGGTGGCCGGGGCGGTCATGATGACGGCGGTGAGCAGGTGCTTGATGTCCACGCCGGCGATTTTGACGTAAGCCGCCATCACCGCGCCCGAAATGTGGGCCATGCCGGCGACCATGATGGTGAACAGTTCGGACTCCGTCATGTTTTCGAGGAACGGCCGGATGGTGAGCGGCGCTTCGGTCTGGCCCATGAAGATGCTGGCGGCGACGTCGGTGGATTCGGCGCCGCTGGCGCCCATGATCTTCTGCATCGCGATCGCCATGCCGCGGATGACGAGCTGCATCACGCCAAGGTAGTAGAGGATCGAGAAGAACGACGCGATGAAAATGATGATGGGCAGAACCTGGAAGGCGAAGATGACTCCGAAGGGGCCGGACTTCGATCCCAGCGGGCCGAACAGGAAGTTGCTGCCGGCCTCGGCGTACTCGAGCATGGCGCTGACCGCGACTCGCGCGGCGTCGAACAGACGGCCGAAGGGGGTTTTGAGGATCAGGACGGCGAGGCTGATCTGCAGTCCCAGACCCCAGAGAAGGACGCGCGGCTGGATGGCGCGGCGGTTACGGGAAAAGAGGAAACAGACGGCCAAGACCGCCAGCAGCCCGAGGATGCCGGTGAAGCGAGACATGGGCAGGCGGGTAAGCTGAGGCTTACCCTACGGTTTCCAAAATCAGCTCGCGCTCTTCGGGGGGGTGCGTGGAGATGCGGAACGCGTCCTCGACGAGTTGAGCGGCCTCTTCGAGGCGCTCCTCCTTTGTGTAATAGAGGCGGCAGAGCACGGCGCCGGCTTCGACCTTCTCGCCCACCTTGACTTCCAGAATCACGCCCACGGCAGGGTCGATGACGTCGTCCTGCTTGTCGCGGCCGGCTCCGATCATATTCGAAGCGAGGCCGATGTCCTCGGAGGCGATGGCGCTGACGAAACCCGAGCGTGGCGAGGCGACTTCGCGAACGCCGCTGGCATTGGGCAGCATGTCGAAGCGGTCGAGCACGTTCGGATTGCCGCCCTGGGCCGCGATCACTTCCTTAAGCTTGGCGTAGCCCGATCCGTCGAGCAGTTTGCGCTGGGCCATCTCGCGCGCCTCTTCGAGGGTCTCGGTGATTTTGCCGAGGAAGATCATGCGGGCGGCGAGCTCGAGCGAGAGACGCGTCAGGTCGTTGGGACCGGCGCTCTGAAGGGTCTGCGACACCTCCATGATCTCGAGCGCGTTGCCGATGGCGTAGCCGAGAGGCTGGCCCATATCGGTGATGAGGGCCTGGACGCGCTTGTCGA